>Ga0307516_10002671_pt1 | contig 23582 bp, 26 predicted proteins | sample 19_EM_MG_FD_203310 | JGI IMG/M metagenome (GOLD analysis project Ga0307516, IMG submission 203310) | Populus trichocarpa ectomycorrhiza microbial communities from riparian zone in the Pacific Northwest, United States - 19_EM | ecosystem: Host-associated > Plants > Roots > Unclassified | place...
TCAACCTGTTGACGTAATATCGGAAGGTAAATAAAAGCTATAGCTATCATTTCACTGTCCTTTTTGGTGAACAGTCCTTCCCGCTTGAGTTTACGGAACCACTCCTATCGATAATTAGTTTGATGGTATTTAATGAAGAGTTTGTTTCTCTTACCCTCTACTGCGTCGTCTGTCCGGCTGACATCTGATTCCACCAGCCTTCTATACGGCTATTTGACTTGGATGTATCATATCGATAGCAGCTATCAATAGTGGCGTCAGGATCTTCAAACTGTTTGAACTGTAGTTGCGCGTTGGCCAATAACATCGCTTCAGAACCTTGATCAGATCGAAAGAATTCCAGCCGGATGCCAGTACTCTCCAAAGCGTTGACCATCTGCTTGACAACACTAATAGCTGTAGTAACTGAAGTTCCAACGAAGACTGCTACAACATAACGTGAATATGCATCGATCATGGCATAAATACCAATTCCATATTCTCGAAACTTGAGATGCCCATCAATACACCACATGTAATTGGGACCAGGAACTTCAAGCCATCCGGTCCTATCTCGGTTGCGTCGAGAAGTCGGTTGGCGTTTCTGAATACCTTCTGGATCCATGTAACACTGGGGTTATCTCGTAACCGGAGTGTGGGAGAATCAGAAGGTAATCAGGCTACTTTCAATAATTCACAATGGAATAATCTTAGATCTTGTGTGTGGTTTCGGTGATAGTGTTGGTGAGGATGTTCGTGCTGATTCCTCTCTTTTGGGGTGAGGAATCTTCCTTTTTTATCTGAGAGTGGCCGTCGTGAGAAGGGATGAATCGGACTTGGATTCCCCCAAGGCATAGGGACCCGGTGGGCGACTCATTGGTCCTGGCAAGGTGTAGATAAGGGGAGATGAGGTTTCATGCAAGCGGGCGGGGTGCTCTCCCTACCGGACTCTCTTCCATGTGCCATCAGCAGGCGACGTGGCATCCCCTCCTTTTGGGGGGAGGGGTCATAGCCCAAGTCCGACGGTCCGCGCGCCATCAGCAGGCGACGTGGCATCCCCTCCTTTCGGGGGAGGGGTCATAGCCCAAGTATCTCGTCGTTTGCAATCTTCCCATCATCTCCGGAGATATGTGTCATAGGTCCGTCTCGGCCGTAAGCTCATCTCCGGACCTTATCTCCCTCCTAGACTTCTCTGAGTGTGCTCCGTCATCCTTATGTACACTTTTCTCAGCTAGCTATGTACTCGAGACAATTCAGGAGTAACACTACCTTCCCTCTCCCTTAGCCTCGTCCCGAGCGCTAACACAATTTTTCTATCGAAGTAGCCCTCCTCTTTCTGAAGTGTTCTTATTGGTTCTTTTTCATCGGCAATTTGGTGGTGTTGCCGTGACTATAGTCCTCCTCCCCTAGAGCCCTCCCAGCCATTGGATCAGGACATGACTCTGTAATCCGTCGGAATGGCTGGGCCCTCAGAGTAGACCGATGCATACTCTTACCATCGTGTGAGCCGGGCGTTCCGCGCATTCGCTGTGACTTCTTCCGTACTGAAGTTCCGGGGTTGGTCCCAACCCGCAGAGGGTAGGAGAGGTGTGGTGTCCTTCGTGCTAGGAACCAGAGTACTCGGCAGTGACCGCTCCCTCATTTTCCGGGGAGGTAATGGTTTGCTGGAGCAGTGACCACGCTGTCGGGGACTGCGTCACTATCGTGTTAGTTGGGCTACCGGTTCCGTTTCGGGTATGAGGAATATGACCGTGCGGGAGCGCAGGGTTCTTCGTGACTTCTGCGTTCCGAGCGTAGTGCCCCAATCCGATACCCCCTCTTGGAGACCGCGGCAAAGAAGCTGGTAGGCCCCGGACTGAACCGGCTTCCAGATAGGGACCCGCCTGATTAAGCCCTACGGGCCGCAAAGTGTGTCAAGGAGTGGCCGCGTCTTCGGAACGGTCATCCCCTGCAGCGTTGTCCGGGGTGTCTTTGTTTGGGTCTCAGATTGGTGAGGTCCCATACACTCGGGGTGGTGCTCCCGAAAAGCAGGTCTTTTCGTGTATGTTCTTCGTTGGCCCGAGAAGCGGGTCTTTTCCGTTTGTGTGAGATGAAGTCCTCCAACCCCTTCATCCCTACTACCGTTCGTGCTTTGCCGGGCCCTTCTATAGACATCCCGTGTAGGCGTCGGTGAGCCAGTAGTCCCTCGGCGCGTCCGGGTTCCGTCGATGAAACTCCCGGAGTTTCTCCAGACCACCTACCGAAAAGTTGTTGAATGGTTCTTCCGTCCAGTCTTTGCGTTCCAGATAGTCGAGCCATTTGACGATGTAGAGAATTCGCTTGTTATTTCCCCGGCCGCGCTCGGTCAAGGATATAACTTCTTCCACATCGTATTCCTCGCTTTGTTCGATGTCATCCACCTCCCATAGTATCTTAGAGGGGTCCGGCGGTGCCCGATGTTTGCTAGTTCGATAGGGTTCGAGTAGCGAAATGTGGAAGACATTGTGGATCTTCCATTTCCGAGGTTGCATGAGGCAGACGGCCAGCGGGGAGACGATTTTCTCAATTTGGAAGGGACCATGATTTTTGTGGTCCAGCTTCCTCGAGGGGCAGCGCGTTTTGATGTTGCGCCTGCTGAGCATAACCAAGTCTCCTACTTGGTATGCTGGAGGCGGTTTCCGGCTTGGGTCGGTGAATCGCCGCATCCGTTCTTGGACGTCTTCCAGGCCTTTTCGAGAATCATCGTGCACAGTGTGCATCCAATGGGCGTAGACCTTGCTTGCTGGGTTAAGGGGTTCCGTTGACGTGGGGTCCATGGCTACCGGGTGGAAGCCACAGTTAGCATAGAACAGGGACATACGATTGCCCGTGGTGGTTGAGTTGTTCTATGCGAACTCAGCCATCGGTAGCAGGTGTACCCAGTCATCCTGTTCCTTGCTGACGAACACTCGGAGGTAGGCTTCGATCGTTTGGTTGAGCCGCTCCATTTGGGCATCGGTCTGAGGGTGGAATGCTGTTGACATCCGAGGCCGAATTCCCGAGAGTCGTAGGACCTCCTTCCAGATTTCCGACGTAAACCTGGAGTCAAGGTCTGACACAATATCAGTGGGGAGACCGTGATACTTCCATACTTCTCGGGCGAAGATGACGGCCAGGTCTGCCGCCGTCTTTCCTTCCTTTTTCAAGGGGAGGAAGTGCGCCATCTTGGTGAATCGGTCGATGATCACCCACAGTTGGTCGCAGCCATCCGAGATTGGGAGTTCCGTGATGAAGTCCATTGCTATGGATTGCCATGGCGCGTACGGCAATTCTAGCGGGGAGGACAGCCCATAGGGTTGGTGTCGGGTCGCCTTGTTCTGTTTGCATTCGGGGCAGCTTCTGACGAAGTCGATGATTCGTTCGTTCATCTTTGGCCACCAGAAGTTCCGTCGGATTAGTTCGATGGTTTTGTCCTGCCCCATATGTCTGGCCACCTTCGTGTCGTGTTCTGATTCCAAAATCCCTTGTACCAGTCCCTTCGGTACCCAGAGCAGGTTCCGTCGGTACAGTAGGTTGTTTTCGCAACTTAATTCCTTGACCTTTCGGTCCTTCGGTGACAGTTCTTCTGTCACCGCTTCCTGTTTCTTCGCCTGTTCATAGGCTTCGTCGTTCTTTCCTTCTTCACTGGCCTTTGCCAGGAATTCTTCGGACCACTTTCTTGCGGGGAGCGATGTCATTCTGGCCGATGAGCAGATGAGGGAGCGGGCTAGTCGTTCTTCGAAGTGGATTTTTCCCAAAACCGTCGTTATCGGCTGGTTTTCTACCCCCCCCTTTTCAGGGCGGTACTCTGAACGCCTTGACAGTGCATCTGGTTTCCCATTTTGGGTGCCCGGCTGATAGTAAATTTTGAAGTTGATGCCGGCTAGCTCCTGCGCCCATCGTGCTTGTCGTCGGTTTAGTACTTTAGTTGTAGTAAAGTACTCCAGGTTTTGGTGATCCGACCAAACTTCAACTTGATGGATTGCCCCTTCGCAATATCGCCTCCAGTGTTTGAACGCATCCACCACCGCTAGGAGTTCCTTGTCGTGGATTTCGTAGTTGATTTTCGCGGGCTGGAACCTCCTTGAGTGGAATGCTACCGGGTGTAGTCGGTTTTCCTGGTCCCTTTGAGAGAGTACTGCTCCTATCGCAAAGTCCGAGGCGTCGGTTTCGATGATGACTGGCTTTCCTGGATCGAAGTGGGCAAGTATCGGTGCCATGGTGAATCGTTTCTTAAGTTCTTGGAAAGCTGCTTCCGCCGTTTGGTTCCAGGCCCATTTCTCCGTCTTCTTGGTTAGCTCCGTAAGGGGTCAGGCTAACCTGGAGTATTACTTGATGAACCGGCGATAAAAGTTGGCGAAGCCTAGAAACGATTGCAGCTCTGTCAGGTTTTTGGGTGTTTCCCATGCCAGAACGGCTTTCACTTTATCAGTCGCCATTTTGATTCCGTCTCTTCCGATAACGTATCCCAGAAACTCCACCTCCTGTGCTTTCCAGACGCATTTTTCCGGTGAGATTGCCAGTCCGTTAGCCTGGAGTCTTTCCAAGACTTCCTTGACTAACCGGTCGTGCTCTTCCTCAGTTTTGGCGTAGTCTAATATATCGTCCATGTAAGCCAAAACTCCTATGTCTAGTAAGTCCGAAAGGGTATGGTTCATCATATCCTGGAAGGTGGAAGGGGCGTTGGTTAGTCCGAATGGCATGACTTGAAACTCGTATAGGCCGTAGCGAGTTCGGAATGCCATTTTCCATTCGTCTGCTTCTTTGACCCGGATGAGGTGGAACCCGTTCTTCAGATCCATTTTCATGAACCATTGCGCCCCCTGGACCCGGTCCTGTAGTTCCTGCATAAGCGGCAGCGGGTATCTGTTTGGGATGGTTATTTTGTTCAGCGCTCGGTAGTCGACGCATAATCGCAGTCCTCATCTGTGAGGTTTGGGGACGAAGAGTATTGGGGAGCCGGCCGGGGATGTCGAGCGTCTTATTTTCCCTGTCCGCTCCATTTCTTTTAGCCATTCGCGGAGGGTTTGGAGCTCCGCTTCCAAGAGCGGGTAGATTGGTCCCCACAGAGCGGTTTCGCCTTCCCTGAGATTGATTTTGCAGTCGTAGGGCCATTGTTCCATGAGGGCGTCCGTGGCTTCCTTACTCATAATTCCGAGATGCTGGCGGAACTGCAGTGGAACATCATCGAGCGGGTCCCCTTTGGTCACCGTGGCTGCGTATCCTAGGATGCGGGCATCTGGATTGATCGCGACCACTTCGTCCCAGGTAAGTGAGAACACGTCTGTTTCGTTGCGCGTGCATTTCTCTATGCATTTCATGCCGCTGAACCGTATCGCCTCGTTGGTCCAAGCACCTTGGGGTGGATGCGCCGCGATCCAGCTGAAGGGGAGGAAGGCATCTATGTCGGCCTCCATCGGGGAGATTTTGAATTTTTCCCATGAGTAGTGTTTGTGGTGCTGGGGCCGCATGGGACGCGTGTAGTATTGCGTGGCTCCCTTGACTTCTTCTCCTGTGAAATTTTCGACACTGCGGGCCTGCTTATGCTTTTTCTTTTCCACGCCGAGTTTTTCCGCTGTTTGTTTGTTGAGGAGTGCTACGGAGCACCCGGTGTCTAATAGCACTTTGATCTGGTGTTGTTTTCCTCCCAGGTGTAGTACCATATCGATTATTGGGCGAGTGCCACTGGAGGCTATCCGACATTCCTTAGGCGAGGTTCCAGCACTTGGTTCCTCGTTTTTCCGTTTCTTGAATAGTCCCCCTATTAGGTAGGCCTTAGGCGGCGGCGTGGCCTGGCCTGTTAAAAATCCGAGTCGGAGTCTTCCCACGGGGGAACCACGGGATCCATGTCCATTGTTTCAGCTGCCGCCACTTTTTGTTGCTTGGGTGCGGGGCCTTCCGGGGGTTCCTCCTCCTCCCGTTCCCTCTTTTGTCCTACTACCGCAACCTTCCATGGGGCCGTTGGGAGGGTCATTCCTTTTAGCGTGCTGAAGGAGAAGCATTCGTAAGTCCAGTGTCCACTTCTACCACACCTCCAGCAGTCGTCTTGTTTCTTCCCATACTCCTCTTGTTCCTTTGTTGGTACTCCCTTCATTGCCTCGTCCTTCGAGGCCCAGTGGTTTTTCCGCCACACCAGACATACCTGTCTACCCTGGGTTCCGTTCCTTCCTGTCGAGGTTTATCCGCCTCCTTACCGTGCTTGGGGCCTTCCGGCTCTCTCTTACTCTGCCCGTCCTTTCTCCGTTCGTCCATTCGACCGCCGGTTCCCGAGTGAGTGGTGCCTTTTATTTGTTCCCTGGCCTGCTTTAACGCCTTCTTTTTCTCCACCTGTAGGGCGGCTTGATACGTGACTTGTAGGAAGCCTTTGTCATCGGCAAACTCCCCCAAGTAGTGGGCAAACTGCATGTCGAGTATTGCGTCCATCATAGCCAGGTCGACCTTCTCTTGCAGGCCATCTCCCGTTGCTTGAGCATAATTGTTGAAGGCTCGGAACTCGGTCATGTATGCTCGGATGTCGCCTGTGTACCAGAGCTGGCTAACTTTCAGCTGGGCATTTGCGGCCTCCTGGGTATCAAGGTACTCTGCCCGGATAGCTGCCGAGTACTTGCTCCAGGAGTCGTTCTCTCCCATGGTGTCGTATCGGTGTAGGTCCCATGCCTTTGCGGTACCGGTCAGGAGCGTTCCTACCCAGGCGATCTTTTGCTGATCCCCCGTTTCTGGGTAAAAGTATAGATATTTGGTGACTGATTTCCACCAAGTGTTGAACGGGGTCGACAGCTTGCCGTCGAAGGTTTCCGGGTTGGTCATTTTTAGCCTTAACGTTCGGATGGCGTCTCGTCTTGGTTCCACATATATCTGGGCACGAGTCACTCCTTCTGCCACGAGCTGGATGAGCTCCTGTGGGGTAGGTCCTTGTGGCGGGGGTCTCAGCAGCGAGGGTGATGGAATCCGGAACAGCCTGCTCGGTGGTCTTGGTGGTGAAGGCGGGGTTGGGGAGTGCCTTGGTGGTCGGGCTGCTGGCGGCTGTCCTCCTCCTGTCCCTCCAGGGGCTAACGGTCCCCGCAGCGGGGGTGGAGCTGCCCATCCTGATGGGGTGGATGGGATCGCCTGGGGTCTTTGTCTTCGGGGTCCGATGCTCAGGGGGCTTCCCAAGGCCAGGCGTGTGGCGCCGTGATTCCTGGTGCTGGCTGGGCTGGGGGACGTCGTGGGTCTCAGAGCCATGGGAGTTTTTTCCTGTGTTGGCTCGGTCGGAGTCCTGGGTAGGGGTACGGTGGTTGCTACCCGCGTCAATTTGTCCTGGACCTTAGCCAGCTGCTACTCTAGTCCCGCCACTCGTGCTCGGTCTTTGTCCCTCTGGCGATCGAGCGTTTCCACTTTTCACTGATGGTTAGCCGCCCATTTTTCCACATTACCTTGGAATTCCATCAGGTTCACATTCCGGGCCAGATTAGCGTCCGTCAGGAATGCTACCGCATCGTGCATACGGGCTACCTGGGTTGCTTCGTGCATTCGCTGGGTTTCGACTCCCTTGGAATGCTCGATAATGGCTTCTCAGACTTGCCGGGTGAACGCCTGGTACGTGTTAGCCGCTACCATGAGTTCTTTCCTTACCCACTCTTCCGCAATCTATTCCTTGGCCTCCATCCGTTCGTACACGTATGTGCTCCTTGTGCCAATCGGTTGTATGCGGCCTCTATTCGTCGAATTCGACGGTCCGTCCGATCCACCGTGTTGCCGCAGGCCTCCATTAGTTGGCTCAGGTCCTGCTCTGCTTGCTGTTGATGTTTGGCTAACGCTCGCATCCATTTGAGCAGGTTGGCGATTTCCAGGGTTTCCGTCGTTGGTTCTTCATCTTTGGTAATTTGTAGCCGCCCGCGGGGCGCTTCAAAGCGGAACATATTGAAGTCTGAGGTGGTTGACATTTCGCCGGTGTTTTTTTTTTTTTTTTTTTTCTACTATAGGTCTAAGAAGTGTCCCGTATAAATGGTTTTGTCGTAGTCGCCGAATTCGTAGGCGCAGATTTCTCGGAATTCGTAACTGTCGAGATCGGCGCAGATGTTTTGCTGGGCACAATTGAACCAGTATTGGGTGTACCAGTTCCACGGAGTACAGTCGATTTCTTCCGTTGTGGTGGGGCCGTCGATAGATTCGTCCCACTTACTTAGGTCAGCAATCTGGTCGATGGAGGAGTAGGTGTGGTCGAGGTGATAGCTGGTCTGGGGTTCGAAAACGTTCGCTAGTTCGAGTAGGAAGAAGTGGTTTTTTTCGAACGAGGGCATGCGTGAAAGTAGGGTGATTTTGGATCAAAGATTATAGTGTGACACTGGGGTTGTCTCGTAACCGGAGTGTGGGAGAATCAGAAGGTAATCAGGCTACTTTCGATAATTCACAATCGAATAATCTTAGATCTTGTGTGTGGTTTCGGTGATAGTGTTGGTGAGGATGTTCATGCTGATTCCTCTCTGTTGGGGTGAGGAATCTTCCTTTTTTATCTGAGAGTGGCTGTCGTGAGAAGTGGTGACTTGGACTTGGATTCCCCCGAGGCATAGGGACCCCATGGGTGACTCATTGGTCCTGGCAAGGTGTAGATAAGGGGAGATGAGGTTTCACACAAGCGGGCGGGGTGCTCTCCCTACCGGACTCTCTTCCGTGCGCCATCAGCAGGCGATATGGCATCCCCTCCTTTTGGGGGGAGGGGTCATAGCCCAAGTCCGATGGTCCGCGCGCCATCAGCAGACGACGTGGCATCCCCTCCTTTCGGGGGAGGGGTCATAGCCCAAGTATCTCGTTGTTTGCAATCTTCCCCTCATCTCCGGAGATATGTGTCTTAGGTCCATCTCGGCCGTAAACTCATCTTCGGACCTTATCTCCCTCCTAGACTTCTCTGAGTGCGCTCTGTCATCCTAACGTACGCTATTCTCAGCTAGCTATGTACTCGAGACAATTCAGGTGTAACAATCCAATTGCTTCAAAATCGCAAAGGCGCGTGTCTTTGTTGTTGGGATTCCCTCTGCTCGAAGATGTCGAAAAAGATAGTCTCGTCAATAACTACCCATATAACCCTTGTCCAACTCCTTTTCCAGTGCAGCTGTAAGCTGAACAGTAGCTTCTTCGTTAGAGATGACACTCTGAATCCTCTGTGGAAGACCCATGTCTCGTCTGATCATCTGCATTGTCCACTTGGTAATTGTGTATCCTGTTTGATATAAATAACAATACAAACCAAGAAACACAGCAGTACTGGTGAGTACATACCTTCATCATTGAGCACGGCAACGATCTCGTCATCTTTGAGGCATAATAGAAAGTAGCAAGAAGCAATACACATCCTTAGCTGCATAGTATCATGTTGTTGGTTGCTATTGTTCTTGCACATGTCCCATTCTCCAAGTGCGTTGAAGAGTGCACTCCTGGAGACTTTGACGCAGTAAGGTTCATTGGCAAGAATGGTGAGAACTTCTGAGATGGGAAGCTTCTTTTCAATGTAGAGCTCTTGAATGAGATCTTTAAATCTGTCGATGTTTTTGCTAACTGGCATGGTTGAGGGTGCAACTAGTCGGGGTTGGGGTCGCGGTCAACGTAGAGCTACAGTCCGATTGGACTCGGTGCGGGGACGATGGGGGGTGGGTAGCAGTGTAGAGCAGCTGTAATAGTGGAGAGAGCGAGGGCGGGCAGCTGAGTAGTGGTGGAGGGGGCGTTGATGAAGGAGGTGTTGATGTGTATGTGGAAGGATGCATCAGGAAAAAATAAATTTGCGTCCTGAGCGTCCGGACGCACTAGACGCACTGGACGTTTTGGACGCAACCTGCTTAACTCGGACGCAGATCGCCACGGCACCGTGCGTCCGGACGCAGATCGCCATGGCATCTGCTTACCGGACGGCGCGTGGCAGGGCATTTTCCTTCTGGACGCAGCCGTGTCAGGGCATTTTCCTTCTGGACGCAGCCGTGTCAGGGCATTTTCCTTCTGGACGCAGCCGTGTCAGGGCATTTTCCTACTGGACGCAGCCGTGTCAGGGCATTTTCCTACTAGACGCAGCCGTGTCAGGGCAAATGGCGTCCGGACGACGCGTGTCATGGCACCACGGTTACGCTGGCTGTCAAGGGACGGAAGATCGCAGCAAATACTCGCGTCGCATTCGCAAACACGCAGCGGGTTCCAGGCATAGTGACTCAGTCCAGTTCTATTCTCTATATCTAATGTACATCTATATATGCTACTACCACACTTCGCGTTTCCAGCACAAGCACCCAGCGTCACACCCATCGCCGCGATCATCACATGTAGTAATGCTGTTTTGACGCGCGTTGCATTGCTCTGCATGTCAGAAACAAAGGAAAGTTGTCAAATACGACACGACGCGATGAACACGACGCAATGAGTACAACTACTATGAGGAGGATGGCGATGAGGACGCCGGCGGCGAGGACAATAACGAGTAGGACGCGGCGAGTAGGAGAGCGAGTAAGACGCGGCGAGTATGAGAGCGAGTAGGACGCGGCGAGGACGATAGCGAGTAAGACGCGGCGAGGACGATAGCGAGTAGGACGCGGCGAGGACGATAGTGAGTAGGACGCGGCGAGTATGATGGCGAGCTTGTGACATGGTTAGCACAGCTCGCAGAGTGACAGAGACACCGGGAAGTTGTAGAATACACAGTGACGAGTCGATGTCAATGAGGGTGCCGGCGGCGAGGAAGATAGCGAGTAGGACGCGGCGAGTATGATGGCGAGCTTCGTGGCATGGTTAGCACAGCTCTCAGAGTGACAGAGACACCGGGAAGTTGTAGAATGCACAGTGACGAGTCGATGTCAGTGGGGGTGCCAGCGGCGGGGGCGGTGGCGGGTGGGGCGTGGCGAGTATGATGGTGAGCTTTGTGGCATGGTTAGCACAGCTCTCAGAGTGACAGGAACAGCGGCGGGAACTGGTACAATACGATGTGACGAGTACGATGTCGATGAGGAGGATGTCGATGAGGAAAATTTCGACGAATAAGACATGATGAGTTTGATGGTGGCGGGATGATGGCAACGCGAAGAACGACGGCGAGTATCTAGGACGAGGTGAAAGGAGAAGAAAAAAGGGGTCTATGTAGGAGCGATGAGCAAGCCGAACCTTGCAGAAGCACAAGTGTTAGTAATAGCTTAGCGCTTTTCATTAACATCATACTCCGCGTCCTACTCACTATCGTTCTCGCCGCCAGCAATCTCATTGACATCGTACTCCTCACCTCGTATTGTACCACTTCCCGCCGCTGTTCCTGTCACTCTGAGAGCTGTGCTAACCTGCCACAAAGCTCGCCATCATACTTGCCGCGTCCTACTCGCTATCTTCCTCGCCGCCGGCACCCTCATTGACATCGACTCGTCACTGTGTATTCTACAACTTCCCGGTGTCTCTGTCACTCTGCGAGCTGTGCTAACCATGCCACAAGCTCGCCATCATACTCGCCGCGTCCTACTCGCTATCGTCCTCGCCGCGTCTTACTCGCTATCGTCCTCGCCGCGTCCTACTCGCTCTCATACTCGCCGCGTCTTACTCGCTCTCATACTCGCCGCGCCCTACTCGCTATCGTCCACGCCGCCGGCGTCCTCATCGCCATCCTCCTCGTAGTCGTCGTACTCATCGTGTCGTGCTCATCGCGTCGTGCTCATCGCGTCGTGCTCATCGCGTCGTGCTCATCGCGTCGTGCTCATCGCGTCGTGCTCATCGCGTCGTGCTCATCGCGTCGTGTCGTATTTGCCAACTTTCCTTTGTTTCCGACACGCAGAGCAATGCTACGTGCGTCAAAACAGCATTACTACATGTGATGATCGCGGCGATGGGTGTGACGCTGGGTGCTTGTGCTGGAAACGCGAAGTGTGGTAGTAGCATATATAGATGTACATACCATAGATATAAAGAATAGAACTGGACTGAGTCACTATGCCTGGAACCCGCTGCGTGTTTGCGAATGCGACGCGAGTATATGCTGCGATCTTCCGTGCCTTGACCGCCAGCGTGACCGTGGTGCCATGACACGCGTCGTCCGGACGCCATTTGCGCTGACACGGCGGCGTCCAGTAGGAAAATGCCCTGACACGGCTGCGTCCAGTAGGAAAATGCCCTGACACGGCTGCGTCCAGAAGGAAAACGCCCTGACACGGCTGCGTCCAGAAGGAAAATGCCCTGACACGGTGCGTCCAGAATGAAAATGCCCTGCCACGCTCCGTCCAGTAAGCAGATGCCGTGGCGAGCTGCGTCCGGACGCATGGTGCCATGGCGAGCTGCGTCCGAATTCACATTGCCTGTGCGTTTCGCGTTGGGAGCGGTATGTGCGCTGACAGGGTGCGTCCAGAGCGTCCCGAGCGCCTGGTGCGTCCGGACGCAGCCTGTGCGTCCGGACGCAGATTTTTTTTCCTGATGTGTGGAGACGCGTTGTTTGCCACATTGGGTATATCCCACGTGACACAGTCGCGGAGCATGGACTTTTGTGACCCACTATATCCACTATCACCACCACCACTACCATCACAACTCTTCTGTGAATACCTCAACAACCAACACTCCAATCGATAATCTAACAACAGGAGGTGATCTGCTATGATGTTGTCTATCATCTGTGAACAGTTTTGATGGTACTTTATTGGTGTTGTGTCGCTGGCTGTGGACTGAAATCGGGGTAACAAAATTAGTGGGGTACCGCCTGACCACCAAAATTTCCATTTGGACTTTTGTAACTAACAACTGCCGCCCAGTTTCACACTATAATCTTAACGGACAAGTCACCTTTTCCAATCGATTTTCAATAAGCAACCATGTCAAATCCTATTGAGATCTTCCGTCTGGAAAGGCCCATGACCTTGGCTAAGGTTATTCAAAATTCCAACATCAACGAGGAGGCAATTGAAATCCAAGGTCCAGCAGGCTGGATCCCACTGCTAGCTGCCCCGCATCGAGCCAGCCAACGAGATATCCATCGGCTTTACCAGCTTTATGGAGATAAATTTGTCCGGAATGACCCAAGAAGCTGGGAAATTGAACGGAATTATGCGACTCTTTATGAGGGAACTGATCATCTTTATCAGACTGTCAAGGCTCAGCAGGAAATCACTCGAGAATGGATCTGCACCAGGCTTATCCGTATCGCCAATGCTGTTCAGACCTTTACTCATGATATATGGGAAGTTATTCAAGAGCTTAGTGAAGAGCAACAGACGACAACCAACCGGATTTTGATGATGACACATCTCAATGATGCCATTGCATTTCTGCAAACTAGCAATGCAGAATGGCAAAAGCAACAGGCACTGTACCAACAGGACTTAGATCAACCTGCAACTCACATTATTGCAGAAGCTGCACGAACTTCATATTAAGACCGGCAATGGGTGGTTCAAAAACTCAAGCTTGCCAATTCTAAAACTTATGACAGAAGAGCGAAAACTCCTTTCCGTTCCTGGTGGGAATCTGTAAGCGAATATCTGCGCTTTTACCCACAGACTGCAGGCTTCCAGCGAATCATATGGGTAGGAACCCTTTTGACTAATGAAGCTTAGGAATGGTATCAAGTGCGAAGAAGAGAACATGGGGAGGTTGATACCTGGGAAGCCTATTCGAATGCACTTCAAAAGGAGTATTTGGATCCCCGTGAGTCCAGCGAGGCCCTACAGAAGATGTGGACTTTACACTACAAATGAGACATCAAGTAATATTTTACCAGCCTCCATGCCTTGAATCCATCACGAAAAAATAAAATTGCGTTCAGAGTGTTCAGATGCACCAGACGGTCGAGATGTACTGGACGCAACCTAGCTAACCCGGACGTAGCTGACCATGGTGTGGGGTATCCGAACGCAGCTACCATGGTGGTGTGCGTTCGGACACAGCGCGCCAGGACACCGTGCATCTGGATACAGTGTATCAGGGTACCATGCATCAGGACGCAGCTGCTACGGCATATTCGTTCCGGACGAGGAGGGTCAGGGCATTAACCTTCTAGATGCAGCGCATGTGTTGCGGACGAAGGGTGTCAAGGCAGATGATGCCTGGACGACACCTGCCATGGTACCATGCGTCCAGACGCAGCTGCCAAGGCACAATGCATCCAGACGCAGCTGTCAAGGCACAACGCATTCAGACGCTGCAGTCAAGGTACAACGCATCCAGACGCAGCTGTCAAGGCACAATACGTCCAGACGCAGCAGTCAAGGCACAACGCGTCCAGATGCAGCGGTCAAGGCACAACGCGTCCAGATGTAGCTGTCAAGGTACAACGCGTCCGGACGCAGCTGTCAATGTATTACGTGTCTGAAGACAGCTACCGCGGCATATGCTTTCCGGACGAGGAGTGTCATGGCAATCGCGCTCAGGATGCAGCGCGTGTCTTACAAACGTAGAGTGTCAAGGCAAAGGTCTGGACAATGCTTACGATGGCGCACGATACATAGGTAACTACTGAGCGGTCACTGCGGTAGCATTCAGACACGACTGTCAGGGCATGGTACATTGCAGCGAAAACAATCAAACAATTGTGACTCAATCCCGTTCTATTGATTACATTTAATGTACATCTCTTTACCACACTTCGCTTACCCTGTGCAAGCACCCAGCTGCATCACATGCAATAATGATGCTGGCCGCAAGGACAATCGCGAATAAGATGCTGCGAGAAGATTGATGAATTTCCTGAAATTGTTAGCGCAACTTTTTGTGGGACAGACGAAGGAGGAAGTTGTATCATACGGCGCAACAAGTACGCTGTCAATGAGAATGGCAGTGAGGATGATACCGGCTGCAAGGACAATCGCGAATGAGACGCAGCGCGAAGATCGACGTGCTTTGTGAGATTGTTAGCACAGCTGTCTAAGTGACAGTGGGAAGTTGTACAATACGACGCGACGAGTAGGATGTCAATGAGAATGGTGGTGAGGATGATGCCGGCAGCATGAATGGCATCGGAAGGACGCAATGAGTATGATGTCAGGATGGAGGTGAGGATGATGCTGGCCGCAAGGACAATCGTGAATATGACGCAGTGAGAAGATCGACGGGCTTCATGAGATTGTTCGCGCAGCTCTCCAAATGACGGACAGTGGGAAGTTGTACAATACGACGCGACGAGTACTATGTTGATGAGAATGATGGTGAGGATGATGCCGGCTGCAAGGACAATCGCGAATACGATGCGGTGAGAAGATCGACGGGCTTCGTGAGATTGTTAGCGCAGCTCTCCAAATGACAGACAGTGGGAAGTTGTACAATACGACGCGACGAGTACAATGTTGATGAGAATGATGGTGAGGATGATGCCGGCCACAAGGACAATCGCAAATATGACACAGCGAGAAGATCGACATGCTTCGTGAGATTGTTAGTGCACCTCGCTAAGTGACAGTGGGAAATTGTACAATCCGACGCGACACGTACGATGTCGATGAGAATGCCGGCAGCGTGGATGGCATCAGTAGGACGCGATGAGTACGATGTCAGGATGGAGGTGAGGATGATGCCGGCTGCAAGGATCATCGCGAATATGATATAGCAAGAAGATGGACGCGCTTCATGAGATTGTTAGCGCAGCTCTACAAATGACAGACAGTGGGAAGTTGTACAATACGACGCGACGAGTACGATGTCGATGAGAATGGCGGTGAGGATGATGCCAGCCGCAAGGACAATCGCGAATAAGACATGGCAAGATGATTGATGTGCTTCATAAGATTGTTAGTGCACCACTTCAAGTGACAGACAGTGGAAAGTTGTATAATACGACGCGACGAGTATGATGTCGATGAGGATGGCGGTGAGGATGATGCTGGCGGCATGGACAATCGCAAATAAGACGCCGCGAAAAGATTGACGTACTTCGTCAGATTGTTAGTGCAGCTCTCCAAGTGACAGACAGTGGGAATTTGTACAATACGATGCGACGCGACGAGTACGATGTTGATGAAGATGGCGGTGAAGTGTTTGCCGCAGCATGGATGATAGCAAGTAAGATGGTCGAGTGCGATGGGCGTATGATCAAAGGTGAAGAAAAAAGGGGTGGAATTGCGGCCCGTGCCGTTGTATTTTGCATGCGGAGCTGTGGTAAGTGTGCTGAGCTGTGGTAAGCGTGCTGAGCTGTGGTAAGCATGCCAGCCCGTACAAAAGCACAGGTGCTAGCAAATGCCACCTTGGAAGTTGAATGTGAAATCACTCACATTGCACGTTACTGGTGAATTCCGCTCCCATAGTAGTCAATACCCTAGAACCCGCAGTTTATATTCACCCAATTGTTCCCTGTCGTATCAATTCAGTCTTGCCAAAAATGCAATACGTATTGACTACTGTTTTTCAATGTAGTGATGCTGAAGAGATAAATGATATGTGTATTAGAGTGTTATATCATATGAATTCTCCACAATTGGCTGCAACAGCATCACAACACTGCAAAGTAGGAGCTAGTATGCACAATGTTTTAATTAGACTAAATTGGTATGACAGGGAACAATTGGAAGATTATAAACTGCGGGTTCCGGGGTATAGACGACTATGGGAGTGGAATTCACCAGTTACGCGCAATGCGAGTGATTTTGCATGCAACTGCCAAGGAGGCATTTGCTAGCGCCTGTGCTTTCGTACGGTTTGGCATGCTTACCAAGCTCAGCACGCTTACCACTGCTTGGTGCACTTACCACAGCTCCACTTGCAAAATACGATGGCACGGGCCGCAATTCCACCCCTTTTTTCTTCGCCTTTCATCATACGCCCATCGCACTCGACCATCTTACTTGCTATCATCCACGCTGCAGCAAATTCTTCACCACCATCTTCATCAACATTGTACTTCTCACGTCATATCGTATTGTACAACTTCCCACTATCTGTCACTTGGAGAGCTGCGCTAACAATCTCAGGAAGCACATCGATCTACTCGCCGCATCGTATTCGCGATTGTCCTTGCGGCCGGCATCATCCTCACCTCCATCCTGACATCGTACTCATCGGGTCCTACAGATGCCATCCACGCCCCCAGCATCCTCATTGACATTGTACTTGCCATGTTGTATTGTACAAGTTCCCACTATCTGTCATTTGGAGAGCTGCACTAACAATCTCACGAAGCATGTCGATCTACTCGCCGCGTGGTATTCACAATTGTCCTTGCGGCTGGCATCATCCTTACCTCCATCCTGATATAGTACTCATCGCATCCTACCGATGCCATCCACACCGCCAGCATTCTCATCGATATCATACCCGTCCTGTCGTATTGTACAACATCCACTGTTACTTAGAGAGCTGCGCTAACAATCTCACGAAGCACGTCGATCTTCTTACCGCGTCTTATTCGCGATTGTCCTTGCGGCTGGCATCATCCTCACTGTCGTGCTCATCGACATCGTACTCGTCACGTCGTATTGTACAACTTCCCTTTGTCACTTAGAGGGCTGCGCTAACAATCTCATGAAGCACGTCGATCTTCTTACCGCGTCTTATACGCGATTGTCCTTGCAGCCGGCAACATCCTCGCCACCATTCTCATCCACATCGTACTCGTCACGTCGTATTGTACTACTTCCCACTGTCACTTAGAGAGCTGCACTAACAATCTCACGGTACACGTAGATCTTCTCACTGCATCTTATTCGTGATTGTTCGTGTGGCGGGCATCATCCTCACTGCCATCCTCATCGAAATCGCACTCGTTGCGTCGTATTATACAACTTCCTCCTGCGTCTGTGCCTCTGAAAGTTGCGCTAACAAGCTGAGCAAATTCGTCAATCTTCTTGCAGCATCTTATTTGCGATTGTCTTTGCAGTCGGAATCATCATTGGATGTGACACAGCAGGGTGCTTGCACTGGGTAGGCTAAGTATGGTAAATAGATGTACAATAAATATAATCAATAGAACTGGATTGAGTCACAATTGTTTGATAGTCTTCACTGCAATGTACCGTCTCGATGCTATCACCATGACTGCTCTGTTACCTATGTGCCGTACACTATCCTAGGCGTCGTTCAGACATTTGCCTTGACGCGCTCAGTCTGGAAGAAAATTGCCGTGACACTCTGCATCCGTAAGACACGCGCTACCTCTGGAAGGAATAATGCCCTGACACTCCTCATCCGGAAGGCAGACACTGTGGCGCGCATTGTCCGGAAGGCAGATGCTGTGGCATGCATCATTGGAAGGACATTTGCCTTGACATTCTGCATCTGTAAGCGACGCGCTGTATCCCGAAGTGGAATGCCCTGACACTCCTTGTCCGGGAGGCAGATGCTGTGACTTGTGTCGTCTGGACGACATTTGCCTTGACACTCAGCGTCGGTAAGGAATAATGCCCTGACACTCATTGTCTGGAAGGTAGATGCCATGGCACACGTCGTCTGGAAGGCAGATGCCGTGGCTTGTGTCGTCCAGATAACATTTGCCTTGACACTCGGTGTCCAGAAGGAATGATGTCCTGACCCTCCTCGTACTGAAGGCAGATGCCATGGCACATGTCGTCCGGAAGGCAGATGCCATAGCACACGCCATCAGGACGACATTTGCCTTGACACTCTGCATCTGTAAGAGTCTCACTGCATCCCGAAGCAGAATGCCCTGACACTCCTCGTCCAGAAGGCCGATGCAGTCGCTTGTGTCATCTGGACGACATTTGCCTTGACACTCTGCATCTGTAAGAGACGCGCTGTGTCCTAAAGCAGAATCCCCTGACACTCCTAGTCTGGAAGGCAAATGCCATGGCTTGTGTCGTCCAGATGACATTTGCCTTGACACTCAGCCTCCTGAAGGAATAATATCCTGACACTCCTCGTCCAGAAGGCAGATACCATGGCACATGCCGTCCAGACGACATTTGCCTTGACACTCTGTGTCTGGAAGAAATTTGCCTTGACACTCTGCGTCTGTAAGACACGCACTGCATCCGCATGTCAAATACCCTGACACTGCTTGTCTGGAAGGCTGATGCCGTGGCGTGTGTTGTCCGGAAGGCAGATACCATGGCGCGCGTTGTCCGGAGGACATTTGCTGTAACGGGCATGGCTCGGCGGACTCCAAATAGCGACTGTAGATCAAGACAGGAGCAGGGGCGTGGGCGGATAGGGACAATGACAAGAGGGGAGAGATATGAACGGACAGGGCAGGGACGTGGAGCGGGCAGGGCACAGGGACGTGGGGCGGGCAAGGCAGTGGCGTTGAGACGAAAACAGTTGCTAATGGTCAAGGCCCACTATGGCTGACGATAACAAGTTGTTGCATGAAGAAGAAACATGCAAGACAGACAACAGCGCACTCTTATATACAATGAGCACGATCCTCCACATCCAGATCCTTCTTCACGCCACACAACTAGAACCAGCAGAACCTTTCCTCGCCGCGCATCTAGAACCTTTCCACGCTGCGTATCTAGAACCTTTCCGCGCCACGCAACCAGAACCTTTCCTTGCCGCGCATCTAGAACCTTTCCGCGCCGCGCAACCAGAACCTTTCCTTGCCGTGCATCTAGAACCCAAAACCCAAAACCCAAAACCTTCTCGCGCTGTGCAATCCAGAACCCAAACCTTCCTTGCGCCGCGCCCTCCAGAACGTTTCAGACTCTAGTCGTTCGGGATAGGTGGTGACGGCGGCGGAGTGCCGTTACAGTATCCCCCCTCTAGGACTCGAGTTCCTACGAGAGCAATCTGGTTGGGAGTTTCGGGATAACGTTCATGGTAGGCACCGACCGCATGCACCTCGATCAGGTTCTCTTCCGGTTCCCATGTTGGTGCATCAAATCATTTCCATTTGACTAGGTACTGAAGTCGTCCACCTCGAATTCGCCTGCTGTCAAGAATCTCATCGATCTTCCATCCTTCTTCTCCTTCGCCTATAATGGGAAGTGGTGGGGGTATGATTTGTCCTGGCAGTGGATCCTCCGCAGCAGCTTGCAGTAAGGAGACCGGAAATGTGCGATGTTTCCGAATTGTGGCGGGTATGTCGAGCTCGTATGCATGGGTGCCAATGCTTCGAAGGATCCGGTAGGGCCCATGGTGCTTATTCTCTAGCTTGCGGCTTGGTCGTTCGGTGTGCCAGTTCTGTCCATCAACCCAGACCATGTCTCCAGGCTGGAAGGTGGGAGCTGGGACACGGTGCCGGTCTGCAATCTCTTGCTGTTGGGCCTGTGCATATTGCATCTCTGTTCGTGCCAAATCGTGCAGGTGTTGTATTCGCTCAACTGCCGTTTGCGCCTGTTGCTCTTCCGGGTTATCTGTACGAATATCCAGTTCAAAGTCGCAGCGGGGGTGATATCCAAGATTCGCAAAGAAGGAAGACACAGTGGTGGTTTCCGATACCTGGTTATTACCTGCAAATTCTGCAAGGAATAAATAGTCCACCCAGTCATCCTGTAAGTAAGAGACATAGGCGTGTAGGTGTTGTTCCACAACAGTGTTGATTCTCTCCGTCTGGCCATCCGTTTGTGGGTGGAATGCTGTAGACAGACGAGGTTCAATTTTGAGGGAGTGGTAGAGGTGTTTCCAGAAACGTGATGCGAACTGGGGCCCACAGTCCGATACAATCGTTTTCGGCAATCCATGGTAGCGAAAAACCCGGTCACAGAATAGCTGTGCCAATTTCTCAGCTGTGATCGTAGTCTTGCATGGGATCAGGTGCCTTTCTTTGGTCAATCGATCTACCACCACACAAATGGCATCAAATTGCTTGGATGGTGGTAGTCCGGTGACAAAATCGACAGAGATGTGTTGCCAGGGCCTGTCTGGTACTGACAGTGGACGTAACACTCCATAAGGGGCATGGCGGGTGGCCTTTGTCTGGCGGCAAACATTACAGTTGTGAACAAACCGCTCAACGTCCTTTCGCGTTGTGGGCCAACAGTATTGTCTGGAAAGGAGTTCGAAGGTTTTTGTTCTACCTGGGTGTCCGATCACTGGTGGGTCGTGGTGATTTTGTAGTAGCCGTAATCGAAGTGGCATGTGATCCGGCACATAGATGCAATCACGGTAGACCAGCCTGCCGTTCTTCTCCTTGCAGTCAGCCAGTGATATTTCCTTACAGTACCGTATGTCCTCTCGAAGCAATCTGAGAATCCGCTCTGGAAATGGATCCACTTGGTATGCTTCTTCCAGTAGAGTCGATATCCGTCCCGTGTTATCCAGGTTGTCCACGTCTTCGATGGCATTATCCGGGTCTTCGATTGCAATATCCGGGTCTTCATCCCTGTTGTCCGCTAGTATCAGAAGTAACCCGTTTCCAGAATTGGATGAAGTTGTCACACTCGACAGATTCCAAGGTTTTAAAACTGCCTGTTGGTTGGCAACCAGTCGTTCATCCCCTTCTGTAGGGAGGTCTCCTGACCTCCTAGTCAACGCGTCTGGTTTACCTCCTGACTTCCCTGGCCGAAAATTGATCTTAAAATCGAATCGTGACAAGAATTCTGACCACCTCGCCTGACGACGATTCATCAGCTTGGTTGTCATAAAGTATTCAAGGGTTTTGTGGTCAGTTAGGACTTGAATGGGGTGACTTGAGCCTCCCAGGTGTGGCCTCCATTCTTTGAATGCCCGTATTATTGCCAGTAACTCCTTATCATATATCTCGTAGTTACATTCTGCAGGGCTGTGTTTCTTGGAATAGAAGGCGACCGGGTGCAGGATACCATCGTCGTTGTACTGCGAGAGGATTCCTGCCGAAACATAATCGGACGCATCGGTTTCGACGATTATTTCGCGCTCATAATCGAAGTGACGTAGAATTGGGGCCGTTGCAAACACATTTTTCAACTGATCAAACGCCGCTTGCTGGTCGGAGCTCCACATGAATGGGATATACTTGCCTTCCTCGTTCTTGGTCAGACTGGTCAATGGCATCACTACCTTTGAGTAATCCTTGATAAATCGTCGATAAAAGTTGGCAAAACCAAGAAAACATTGGAGATCGGTAACGTTGTTTGGTGTTTGCCAATCGAGGATGCAGGAGATCTTTTCGGGGTCCATCCAGATTCCATTGGTACCAATGATGAAGTCCAGATATTTGACCTCCTGCTTGTGAAATTGACACTTGTCTGGCTTTAAGTGCAATCCCGCATCCGACAATGCTTTCAACACCTTGTAGACTTGTTCCTTGTGTTCCTTCAAGGTGTTGCTCTAGATCATGATATCGTCGATAAACGCGGTACAGAAATCGTCTAAGTAAGCATGGAGTACATCGTTGATCAGGGCCTGAAAATTGGCAGGTGCGTTTGGCAATCCAAATGGCATTACCAAAGACTCGTACAATCCGTATCGAGTCCTGAATGCAGTTTTCCACTCCTCTCCTTCTGCTAGTTGTACCAAATTGTACGCTCCACGAATGTCGAGGCAGGTGAAGTACCTCGCTTTGGAAAGTCGCATCAGTGTTTCCTGTAAAAGTGGAAGCGGATATCGGTTCTTGATAGTTCCTTCGTTGAGACCTCGGTAGTCAACGCATAATTGTAGGGTCCCATCATTCTTTTTGACGAAAAGAATTGGTGAGGCTGCAGGTGAAGATGACGCTCGGATGAATCCTTTGCTTAGATTCTCTTCGAACCATTCCTTCAGCGTTTCGAGTTCAGTTTTCGACAAAGGATAAAGCGGGCCAAAGGGGGGTGTGAATCCTTCGCGGAGTGGAATTTTGTGGCCGTAACTCCGATGCGGTGGTAGGTTTTTTGCAAGTGCCTCAGAGAATAACGGCAGAAAATCGTGGTATTCTTTCGGTACATATTCTTCAAGGACCAATTTCTTCTTGGGTGCTTCTTCCGGTTGAAGCGCCAGGTTGATTTCGTGTAAGGAGATCGAAAAAACAGTGAGTTTCTGTTTATGTGCCACTCTTTGAAATGAATGGCCACCAAGTACAGCAATTCTTATCGGTTTTGTGGACGTATCTGATTTTTCCTGATTATTGTCAACTTTGATCTTGTCAAACTTTGAGTGAGACGTAAATATCTGGGCCTCGATATCGCCGGCCCCAGCGCTTACCGCTGGCTCACATTTTTGAGCTACTTTTGACGCAAGGTTCACGATGCCACTGCTGCTGCAAACACTTGCTGTTTTTGACAATTCCTCCGGTGCCACTCCATGTGCCACTGTGGGAAAAGGAGTGCAGTGGGTGGAACAATACTGTGATCCGAACATCACAGTGCGGGAGTGGAATTGGATGTTGATATCACGAAGGTCCATCCAAGGGATACCGAGTATGATTGGGTAGTGACCAAGTTGGGTGACAAACATGGGTAATTCTTCTTGGTGTTCGTTGATTGAGAGGTTAACAGTAGTAGTGTGAGTGATATCGCCAGATGAGATTGGGCGACCATCAATAACTTCGAGGGATCTGTAGTTCGAAAGGGGTACGTGTGGGAGTTGGTGATGGCGAGCAAAGTCTTTATCGATAAATGCAATTCCTGTTGCTCCACTGTCAATTAGAGCGTGAGTAGCAATGGTCTGGCCATTAACAGAGAGAATACATGACACAACCAGATGTTCTCCTTCCATTGCAATCTCCAACACTGACAAACTTGACAACTTGAAAACATTTGAAAGTACAGGAAACGAAAAAAACTTGCTCGGTCTCTGACCAGCAGCAATGCCATCCTGTGGCTGCTGGTCTAGGCATTTCCCGCCTG
>Ga0307516_10002672_pt1 | contig 23579 bp, 36 predicted proteins | sample 19_EM_MG_FD_203310 | JGI IMG/M metagenome (GOLD analysis project Ga0307516, IMG submission 203310) | Populus trichocarpa ectomycorrhiza microbial communities from riparian zone in the Pacific Northwest, United States - 19_EM | ecosystem: Host-associated > Plants > Roots > Unclassified | place...
AAAAAAAAAAAAAAAAAAAAAAAAAAAAAAAAAAAAGGGAAAAACTCCCCCCCCTGCCCTGCCCCCCCCTGCCCTGCACGCCAAGCTCTGCGTGTGTGGCGCGTTTCCCAGTCCGGCTGACCTCCTCCCATCCTCCTCCGTCGCCTCATCCTCCTCCTCCTCCACTACACATACAAACACCGTCTGCGAACACTCTCGCCGCGCGCACGCACGCACGATGGCCGACAAACTCCGCGCGACGCAGCAACTCGAGCAGCTCCAGGCACGCTATGTGGGCACTGGGCACGCCGACACCACTAAATTGTTTTACCCCCCCCCCCCCCCCCCCCACACACACACAGAGAGAGAGAGCGACGAAGAGTGCTGACCAGTGTCCGCGCGCAGCGAGTGGATCTCGAACGTCCACCGCGACACCTACGCTTCGTACGTCGGCCACCCGCCGCTGCTCGAGTACATGGCCATCGGCAGCGGCGAGCCCATGGCGAAGCTGCGGACTAGGTTCATCGAGAAGATGATACAGCCGGTCGGTAAGCCGCCGGAGAAAGAGGACTAGAGCGGGAGGGGAGGGAGATCGCGGCGGAGCGGGGCGCGGGGAGCAGTGGCTGTACATCGTACTCGATTGGAGAGGCGGAAAGAGAGAACATCGTACTCGATCGGTGAGATGGAGAGAGAGAACATCGTACTCGATCGGTGATGAGATGTGCTGTGCCCGTTGTGGCTGAAGCGATCACCCCCCCCCGGTGAAACAGCCACATCACGTGACGGATTCGCGCCTCGTCGACCAACGCGATCCACATGCGTCCACCAGATTAGCCAAGACACACGTTCCCCCTCTCCCTCTCCCCCAATCCATCCGCCGACCCCATCCCAAGTGCATCCCATCCCGGTCAACGCGTCTTCTACACATTCGGCCCCTCCGATCACTTACGTGAGCCCCCGACCCACGAACTCAGACCGATTATGCCTCCCCAGCGTGTCCGCAGAGTTTGCTCCCCTCCCCCCCTCCTGGCAATCGTGTGTGTGGCGGATCGATGACGTTCGCCAGCAGAAACAGGCCCGGGAGGACGACGAGCACGACAGGTATGAGGACCGCGACAGCGACAACGTCGACCGCGATGGCGCGGACGCCAGGCTTCCCCGACGACTGGCCAAGAACCTCGTGCGGTTCGCGCTGTCGCAGGAGCTGCAGCGCACGGTGATGAAGCGGGCCGAAATGACCAGCAAAGGTTCGTCTCCCTCTCTCCCTCTCGCCCTCTCGCCCTCTCTCCCTCTCCGCCCGCGCACCAGCTGCCACTAACCGCGCGCACAGCAACCAAGGGCGGCCGCTTCAATGAAGTGTTTGCGCTCGCGCAGAACGATCTCCGCGAGGTGTTCGGCATGGAGCTGGCGGAGCTGCCCATGCGCGACAGGACCAGTCTCGCGTCGCGCCGCGCCGCCCAGACGGCCGAGCGGCCCGCCAAGTCGTCCAAGAGCTACATCCTGACCTCAATCCTCGACGCCCGCTACCGGGACGCCGACATCGTCGAGTGCCACGGCTTCAAGCAGCAGACGTACGACGGCTTCGTCGGATTCGTCGTCGCCGTCATCTACCTCAACGGCCGCTCGCTGCCGGCGCCGAAGCTGCTGCGCTACCTTGGCCGCCTCAACGCCGACGAGTGGATGCCGCTCGACCGCACCGAGAGGGCGCTCCAGCTGATGGTGAAGCACGGCTACATCATGCGCACCAAGGACAACGACGGCGACGAGACCAGCTACGAGTACCATCTGGGCCCGCGCGGCAAGGCCGAGATCGGCCCGGAGGGCGTGCTGCGCCTGATCCGGACCGTCTACGGCGACGACCAGATCGAGGACCTCGAGGCCAAGTTCAAGAGGAACGTCGGCGTCGAGATGATCACCACCATCGACGAGCCCTTCCCCATGTCCATCGACGACGGCGACAGCGACGACGCACGCCACAAGAGGAAGAACAAGAAGAAGCCGGCCGCGGGGAGGGGGCAGAGGAGGGGTGCTACCAGCGACGAGGATGACGAGGACGAGGCGGCCGCTCGCAGACGTTCGAAGGGCAAGCAGAAGGCCCGGGCTGCCCCGGACTCGGACTCGGACGATGAGGAGGAGGAGGAGGAGGAGGAGGATGATGATTAGTAGTTTCCACTCATGCTGGTTTCCGCTCGGCGTTTTCTCCGTCTCCGTCTCTGTTCTTTCTTTCTTTCTTTTTTTCTTCTTTCCCTCGGTGTATATATTCTGGTCGCGACATAGTGCCTGGCATTAGCTCCTAGCATCAGGCGCCACTTCCTGCCCCCGATACCGCCGTGCACACGTGTGGCTGCGGATCACGTCACTCGCAGCCACGGTCGGGCCGAGTGATGGCGGTGCATGTACGCAAGTGCTCCTCACGGGGAACAACTGCCGCTGGCCTACACGGCTGTCTGTCCCATGCTCGGCTCGGGGCGGTTCCGTTCGCTGCGGGGAGGCCGGGGACTCGGCCAGTCCGGTAGCCGCGGCTACCTCTCGCGGCCGTTATTCCTTCCGCGCGGCAGCCACGCACGCAGCTTGATGCCCGGAGCCACGGGCGCTGCGTCCTGCCGAGCTCCCGCCCCGTCCGTCCGCAGACCACGGGCATTCCGTTGGCTCGGGGGAAGCACGTCTGTAACGTGCAAGTGTACATACATACATATGTATGCACGCCCATCGCGGATCGCGGACCGGCCAGCGAGATGGATACTCCGTTCTCCTCCCGTCTTGCCGTCCATTCCCCGTTTCGTCCACAGCCTGTCAGCACGGGATACATACATAGCTGTCGTTTTTCCTCACCGCCTTCCCGCCCCCCCCCCCCCCCGGGGCGGGATGTGCACATAGCTAGCGGAAACAAAGGAAAAGGGGCAGATCTCCGGCCACGCTGGGCCACGTTTGCTGTCAGGGGAGGGGGCGCAATGGCGATGCGTGCGCGCGTGTCTGCGTATGTATGTAGATATCTGTTTCCGCCATTCCGCAGATGCGCTGTCTCAGGCTCGCAGCGCCGTCTGTCTGCTGCCCGCCCCCATGGCCGTCCCGGGTCCGCTGCTTGTCCTGCCGCACAGCTGCGCCGCGCCATTCCCGACGCGGACACACTCTGCTCGTCCCCAGCGGTGCGGAATATGCCCCTGGCGTGACGGCCGACGGGGAGCGAGGAGGGATCCGGTGCAGCGTCTGGCTCGTCGACGCAGGTACATCCGGCCGTGCGGTTGGATTGCCGGGCAGCCACATATCCCCCACGCACACACCACGGAGCCGGAGCACATCCACACACATCCACACACGCCCACGGAAGGTGTGTGTGGGCCTTGTGCAAAGTGTGCATCCATACACACCCCCCCTCCCGGGATCTCAGGGCGACTCGCCGCTGCTTTTGGATTATAAATTGCGGCACGGCACATCCAACGGCTCCTCTGCAGTGCGTGGTCTGTCTCCGTGGCAGCTTCTCTTCCCCAGCAGTCGAGTTGGCGTCTGTCGTTCCCACCCTCGCGTTCCGCTGTTTACCTGTTGTCCAGCATATATCACCATCGTACTTGGCTGCCTCCGGAACTCACGATGTCTCCAACGACAACCGACGACCACACCGCCACCCGCTGCGACGACTGCTTCCGCGCCGGCGGCAAGTCCAGCGGCCGCTCCCAGGCCTCGCAGTCGTCGCTGCTGTCTGCCCGTGTCTCCAAGAACATCGGCGACACCGCGATAATGCAGCGGTTCGCTCTGATCCTGGCCAACCAGTACGACGCAGAGCACAATCCGCAGGGGATCATCAATCTCGGCGTGGCGGAGAACGTACGCTGCCCGCTGCCGGTCCGGTGCACGCAGTCGACTGACGTGTGGTCGCCAATCAGGCATTGATGTACAAAGAGCTGACCGAGTTCGTCAACAAGACGGTGACTCCCCCCCTCCTCCCCCGGGGCGGCGCGGCGTGCTGACGGACAGCGAGGATTTAAGCTCGCGGTGGACAGCTTCACCTGCACGTACGGGTCCGGGCCGACGGGCAGCGTCGCACTCCGCAGCGCGCTGAGCATGTTGTTCAACCAGCGCTTCCGCTCGTTCTCGCCGGTCACGCCCGCCCAGCTGGTGGTGTCGTCGGGCGTGACGGCGATCCTCGAGTCGCTGGCGTGGACGCTGGCGGATCCGGAAGACGGCATCCTCGTGGGCCGGCCGTTCTACAGCGCCTTCCCGAACGACTTCTATGCGCGGGCTCGGGTGCACACCGTCGGCGTCGGCTTCTGCGGCAGCGACCCGTTCGCGCCAAGCTGTGTGGGCCACTACGAGCGTGCGCTGCGTGAATGGAACGGCAATGGCAACAGCAGCAGCAGCAGCAGCGACGGCGACAACAGCCGCCGTCCGCGCGCCACCGGCTGCGTCCGCGCGCTCGTCCTGGTCAACCCGCACAATCCCCTCGGAGAGTGCTACTCCCCCCAGACCCTGCGCGAGATCATGCGGTTCTGCGGCAGGGAGAGGATCCACTTCGTCAGCGACGAGATCTACGCCCTCAGCAGCTACGACAACCCCAGAAGCGGTGCGAAGTTTACCAGCGCCCTCAGCATCGACACCCGTGGCATCATCGATCCAGCACTCGTCCACGTGCTGTACGGGATGAGCAAAGTACCATAACTCCCCCCTCTCCCGCGCCATCCCAACATCCCCCCCCCTCAGCTGACCCGTACAGGACTTCAGTGCGAACGGCTTCCGGCTCGGCGCCTTCGTCAGCCAGAGCAACCCCGCGGTGCTGCAGGGCCTCGGCAGCGTGAGCCAATACGGCTGGCCGAGCGGACTGGCCGAAAGAGCGTGGACGGCGCTGCTGTCGGACCCGTCGTTCCTGGACACGTGGATCGCGACCAACTCGCAGCGGCTGGGCGAGAACTACCGCCGCGCCACTGCGATCCTCGACTCGCACGACATCGACTGCCACTCCAAAGGGTTCCGCCCCCCCCGTCCTCCCCCTTCCTTCCGGTGGGGAAAGGCTAACGCGCAGCGAAGGACCGCGGCGCTCTTCCTCTGGGTCGACCTATCCCCGTTCCTGCCGGAGGGCTACGTCGGCGTCGCCGCCGAGCGCGAACTCGGTAGGCGCCTGCTCGACGCCGGAGTCTTCATGCCCGCCGGCGAAGAGTTCTGCGCCGAGACGGTCGGCCACTTCCGCATCGTCTTCTCCATGCCGTGGGACTGGGTCCAGGAGGGTCTGACACGCATGTTGGCCGTCTGCGGCGTTCTGTGATCTGCGGTGGCCGGCGATGGAGAGCAGTTGCCTAGTGATGATGCCTGGCATGTGTACATTGAGTGCGTGACGGTCCGTGCACATAATCCGAGAGGCTCAGATGCCGCACATTATAGTGTCTTACCCCCCCCCCCTCGGGGGCGGCCTCTCTGCCGGTTGATTTCCGGTGAAGAAACGAAACGTCGGTACCGCTCCACACGGTGTCACTCACCACCGCCGCCTCTTACCCTCCCACTCTGCAAGGAAAAAAAACCCAGGTTTGTGGCCAAAGGTGCGAAGAGAGACCGGGAGGGGGAACGGCCGGCCCAAGATCCGCGGCGGCGAGCCCTGAACCCGACCGAGACGGAACCCCGAGATGCCGACAATGGTGATCTGCAACGAGCCATCCGCGGATCCCCCGGTGGGGCCCCAGCTGCGTCGTGTCGCCCTTGGGAGGACTTCCCTGGCGGCTAGAGGCTGCACTTGGCTGCACTCTCTTTATGTCGCGAGGGTAGACTTTGGTGTGGTGGTACAGTACCTAAGCAAAGTCTTGGTGGTTCGGATTTGTCAGCCGCAGTGACACCCCACCACGAAACCACTGAACACAGCACCCAGATACTTACCTTGTACACCAAAAAGACCAAAAGAACCCCCCAGAACTATGTACTAGATAGTAGCAAGTGCGCCATCCCTTTGCATCGATGACTGCCTGAACCCGGTCCAGCATAGACTTCCACAGAGCCTCAAACTGCTTTGGAAGAATATTCTCTCGGCGCCCCGGGGGGGGGGGGGAGTTTCTGCCAGTCTACTCTTCACCTTCTCCGTGCCCCGAGAGCAGTCGACAATGTCAGGATATGTGCTCGGTTCGGACAGGACGAATGCAGCCCCTTATCCCACTTCTCGGAAGGTGTGCGGAACCCAAAATCTGCTGCCCTGCCGGCTCCTTCTCGACGCTGTATCGTGCCGCGCTTGTATGTAATATCAATCGATGGAGGGAGTTCTTTACAGAGGGACCAGGGGGGGATGACAAAAGAATTGCGGTGGTCATGCCCTTCTCAGAGCTGCTTGACTCTCCTCGTTTTCCGCCGATTTTTTTTTTTTCGTACTTTGGGACCTTCACCCATCTGGGAGGCTTCAGTTTCCCACCGATGTTTTGGATCATGTGAGGAGGGGTAGTTATTCGATACCCTGGTCACTGTGGCCGAATCACCAAGACTTTTGCTTAAGTATGAGGTATGTATGACCGGTAACTGAGTAGTGGAAGGCCGCTCTGCCGCAGTGCTTGTAGATACATGTGGGATTCCCGAGAAATAGGGATGTTTTGGAGTGTCTATACGGAGCGAAGAGTCGGGCCCCAACATACCGCATTTCTTATGATGGTTGTGTAGAAACCCCATAGTTACTTCACACTTCGGGGTCTCCGGGTAATGCAGACAAAAAAAGGGAATCAAAAACAGCATTCTATGTACCATATGGGCTGCCCGAACTGCGGGACAGCTTCCACAGCACAACTCTCCAATACGTGTGTGATTGAGTATCGCCGAGGGACTCCGCAGGGCTCCATACCGACACCTCGACGATCGGCGGCCACCCCCATGGCATGTTTCTGGCACCTCCGCGATATCAGGTACATACATATCAGCAAAAAAACTCGCTGCTCCAATCCCTATCGCAGATACGTCCGACCACTCCAACCCTCACAATGTTCCCCGTTCCCTGCAATCGCGATTATGTACCCGCGAACGAACGACAATACGCCGAGAGAGCAAAGGGAATATACAGCCCCAGGCCGATGCAACTTGACAGACCTCCTCGAGAGAGTACTTGTGCACATCTGGAGCCCCCCCCCCCCCCCAAACAAGTGGGAATGATGCCGCGGATGATAAACCGGGGTTAGCAATAGACCTTAACTATGTGTAGCCAATGGATTTTCCCTATCTAAGCTAAAGGTCACTTGCCAGTATCTACATAGATACTGCCGTCTGTCATGTTGGTTTTCGCAGGGCTGAGGAGAGTTGTCCGAGTAATGGGTAGCGGCCGGGTAACCAGTGTACATGGTACAGAACCAAATCCACTTCTCTGCCAAGGAGGCGCTACACAGTGCGCAAGGTTTAGAGATGATCAATTGGTGTTTCTGCATCGTCTTCTCTAGTTATGTACATACATAGATACACACAATAATATATACCACCACTCAACCAACTAATTTTGGAAGCCCTTTTCTTCGTCCTCATTCCACTTCTATGTACCGCCCTCCTTCCTTCGAGCCAACGATTTGGCCATCCTTCTTTTTTTTTTCCCCTCCGTTCGGCACACTATGCCTGCCGTGTTTCGGTCAGACGCTTTTAAAGCCTCCGTTGCTGGTCTTCATCCGACACTCACGCTCCTGCTTCCCAACCACGCCCAACTTCTCCGGGGCTTGCATATATATATACCACGCCCCCGAGATCCCCTGCTGCATACATACTTCTCTATTCTCCCCGGATGGCTGATCCGCTGTATCTACATAGCATGGACTTCCTACCCACTTTTCGCAACAGACCGTCAACACCACCGAACAAAAAAAAAAAAAAAAAAAAAAAAGCAAACGATGTCGCAATTCCTCTCCGCGGATGCCCATCATGTCTCCATCAAATGGAAGGCTTCGTATAGTAGCGCTACAATGATCTACGCAGACCTTTGAATCGCCATCCTCTCCTAGATAGATAGCCTCAAAGTTTGCCGTTCGCATGGATCGTCGGACCACTTCAGGAAGCAGGGCGAGGCTTATCCGCGACAAAGATATGATCTATTGAAGCTGGACGCAAAGGGTGTATGTGATCACGGGTTATTCGGTGAGGACCTGGGTTTTTTTTTTTTTTTTTTTTTTTTTTTTTTTTACCCCAGCGCGGTGAAACAACATGGTGCTCGAGAGGTTGTTTGCCCAAAGTATTGTGGAGGCTGTCAGCCGCATCGGGCTATATATACTCTACATTCGTCTTGCGTACGTCCACGGTCACCAAGGGAAAAAAGTCTTTGCGTCTACGGCTCCCTTCGGTAACCTGAAAGAAGAGGACGCTAGATAACTGACGATGAGCTGACCCGACACCACCACCACCAGGCATGGGATTTAAAGTCCTTCCGCACCTGGACGAGGAGGCGGCAGCAGCATGATAGATACTACGATATACATAGTATCTACAATGTATCTATCTATCTATCTATCTAGGTGCCGGGGGGCGGAGGCAAACCGGGCCGCGCGGACAGGAACAGGGGAGCGGTTAGATGGGGTTAGATGGGGGATTTTGTCTAGCTCTGGGGTCGCACGCAATACATAGATGAGTACCTACATCTTAGGTACATATGCACATCAAAAATATCGAATCTCGAAATCAAGGTAGGTGCTTTATGTGTGTGGATCCTGATTGACTGTGACCTTCATTTTCTCCCGATTCACTGAGCCGACGAAAATAACAAGAACGGATAAGGTAGGTACCTACTTCTTATGTAGGTACATAGCTGCAACAGAATATAGCATGACTAGAGTACAACGGTTGAACGCAACACAAACGACTCCGCCTCCCCACCCTTCCTTCCTTCCCCTTCCCCCTTCCAATGAAGCCAGCCTTACCATGAGGGCAATACAAAGTTACTGTGCAGGAAAAAAAAAGCGAGAGAGAAAGCAAAACAGGTCTAATAAGGAACTAGAAGAAGACATTGTGTAGAGAGAAAGAGTGGAATAGCCGAACGAAAGGAGGAAAACGAAAGGAGTAATACTTCGTTCCTATCCTCCAAGTTCGCACCCTCTCCCGAGATATAGATATACATCAACCTATAGAGCCCTTCTCACCCTTCCATCTAGCCATTCACCACCCACAATACTTCCTTTTCCCCTCCCCATCCCATCCCCATCCAGCTGAAAACAAAAACAAAACGGAAGCCAATGGAAAGAAAGGAACCCCCCCCCAATTAAAGGAGGGAAACCCGAAATCATTTGATTATTGGTGATATCAGCAAACTAGTAACTCAGTGAAGTTCGTAGTCACTTGTTTCATCATCCAATCCTCCGATTCCGATTGGGATTCCGCCATCGCCGTCATCCCAAATCTCGCCCTGCTCACCGTTGTCGCCGAGATCCCTGGGCTCGCGGGCCTGACGGTCTTCGGTGGCCTTCTGGTGATTCAGGTAGCTCCGTAGCTGCTTCACACCGCTGCCGGAGAATACGCAGAAGACAGCGCGCTGGTTGTCGTTGAATTCTTGGCACGGGTTAGTACACATCTTTGTGTCAAGATCGGACGTTGATGGCGGACATACCTTTCGGTGGAGACCGGCAGAATTTGGTGTAATCCTTCCTTCTATAGAAGGCTTCCACGCCGGTCAGAGAAAGGTGCGTCAAGCGCTGGCAGTTGTTGATGAGATCGGTGATGCCCTGCAGATCGACGGAATCAGTACAGTACACCGAGTGATAGCGGGACACATACATGCACAGTGAGATTCATGCAATAGCTCAGATGCACCCTCTCGAGGGGACAAGGCGAGCTGCCAGGTCGTCTGCCCAGGCTCTGTATCGCGAAATCCGTGATATTGTTGCACTTGACAAGTCCAATCCTCCTAAGCTTTGGCAACAAGGCAAGCTGACACACACTTGCATCCGTGAGTCGCAGACAACACGCCAGATCGATGTATCTGATTCTGGTGCATATCTGCACTAGCTGGGAGACAGCATGGTCCGTGATGTTGCTGCAGTGGCCGAGGTGCAGGTTGTGAAGGTTCTTGCCAAGCCTGGTGATCGAGTGAACGGCTCTGTCCGTGATGTTGCGGCACTTGGCGAGGATCAGATTGCGCAGGCGGTGCGCCATCCTGATGATCTTGTCGACCGCTTCGTCGGTGACGAGTCCACAGTCGGTAAGGTCTAGGATCCGGAGGGACTCGAAAGTCTTGTGCGGTGGAAGGTGCAGGAAAGCGTCGTCGGTCAGGAGGTCGCAGTGTGCCAGCCGCAGTTCTCGAAGGTGCTTAAGATTCGAGAGCAGGTGAGTGACCGAGTCACCCGTTACCTGGTGGCAGCGGTGGAAGTCAATCTCAAGCAACTGGGGGCAGTTGGAAGCAAGCGCGAGAACGGTGTTATCGGTAATCTCAACGCAGTCGTTGAGTTTAAGCTACAAAATGTTAGCTTTGCCCGCACACCCAGCATGAAATCACGAGGGCCTCACCCTCCGCAGCATCCTGCGATTCTGCGACAGCGGTATCAACGAGGCATCCGTGACTTGCCTACAACCGGCGAGATTCAATCCTTGCAGCCGCGGGCAGTTTTCCGCCACTGCCTGCATCGACCGGTCAGTGATGCCCGCCACCTGCGACAGATCCAACGCCTGAAGACGCGGGTTGCGCTGCAGGATGTCCTGGAGCGGCGAATCCGTCAGCTGCGAGCAATTCGTCAAGGTGAGTCTCTCGAGCCGGGTGCACTGAGTCAGCGGCTCGAGCGATCCGTCGTTAACGAGCTCCGAGATGAGGTTCAGGTTGAGCCGTCGGATCAGCTGCGGGTATGCGAAGAACGCGTTCTCGGAGAGCAAGGCGGAGACCATCTTCTGGTACTGCTCGAACTTGCCCAAGTACGGCCTCTGCCACAACATCTCGACACTGCAGTTAGCCCACTGCTTCGAAACCAGCATGCAGTGGCTCAGATCGACAGGCGACGACAGCTTGCTGAATATGGCCATCAGCAGTTCGGCAGGCAGACTATGCACGGGACTCAAGGGCTGCGCCGGTTTCTGGGATTGACTGGGGGACACCGCCATGTTACGGAAGCCGGTGAGTTCGCCAATCGAGGTCTGCGAATCGAAATTGATCATCATGATGTCCTGGTCGTCATAGAGCATGCGCTCAGGGCTGCTGCCTGACGAGCTCTCGGAAGGAGCACGCTCGGAAAAGCGCATAACTCTGGTGGTGGCGAGTAGTGGTTGCGAGTGGAAGTTGATGTAAGGGATGGAAAGAAGGGCAGAAGCCGGGGGTGGGTCGGTCTACGGAGCACGGCGACGGACGCCGATTCTGCCAACCCACTGTGGCTCGCCGTATGGTATCGTCGAGTTAGGGCGGCTGTGCTGCTTGGAGTATTTAGCGTCGCAGCGGCGCACACGACCTGGGATGTCGATAGCGGTAGGGAGTCGGAAGGAGTCGACGGAAAGCGACAGATCTGTGCGACGGCTTGATTCAAGACGGGAAGAGTTCAAGTCGACGGCCGATAGGTGATGGAGGCGATAGTGAAGGCGGCCGAGTTGGAGGGCGGAGGGGACTCGAAGGTGCAGTCTGCTATCGTTGTCCTTTTTTTTAAATTTTTTTTTAAGATAGTCTTTGCTGGACAGGGGAATGTGCGTGTCGGTAGCAGCAGCCGGAAGCTCGCGAGGACGTTCGGTCGAGGGGATTTTATGAGATCGAGATAGACGGCGGGAAGGAGGTGGTAAGTAGTGTGTCGATGAGGTAGAGGCTGGTGGGGGAACTAGTAGTGGAGGGGGATGGGGGGGGCAGGGCGTGCGGAGAAGTTGAGATGCGATACTGGGTATGTAGAGTACCTAGGTACTGGATGCGTGTGCAGATTTACGAAGCGAGCAGGCTGGCCGAGCTGCCGCCACATCCATATATATATATATACATACTCTATGTATTCCGCGACGTACTCCGCATGAGCACTCGTCGACAACGTCCCAATGGTCTAGCAAGTGAAAACAATTACAAACGCCTATTCCGTCGGTGAATAGAAGGCAATGGAAGAAGTAACCGCACTCGGTTCGGGCTGGTACGCTCTCCGAGTCTCTGTACTTTAAAAAGCAGTTTTCGGGGAATCTGCTTCCCCAGCTCGTCTTCCTGTCCTTGGCAACTCGGCCTGCATTATCGAGGCCTTTGCCGCTCTTGCTCCCAGCGGCTATCGCCCGGCGAGGAGTTGATCGGTGACCGGCTCCCTCCGTTCGCGGCCTGTGCTGATCTTTCTTCAGCTTATCTATCTACACCGCCTGTCGCTTGTTCGGTTTCTCTCCTCGCTGGCTCGGCGGCGGGAGGGCCTCTCGGGCTGCTGGGAGGGAACTATCGAGTGAGCCGTGGACTTCTCCTCCAGTCCGAGTGCTCTGGGTACGATATCTGCAGGCCCCAAGACGCAAAGGCGCGAACCCGAGACAACTGCCCTCGTCCTCTTCATGCCGTCTCAGTCGCCAGTAGGGGCAATGCTCCATGCCTACCGGCGCGCTTATACCGCCCGGACCTGCCTCCTCCCTCGAATGATTGGCGGGGACAGAATTACTCTTACAGCACCTTCACCCTGCGTCGTCCAGTGCATGATTTGGGGGCTACATATGGTGGACTGCCGCTCTGGTTGCACTATGTGCTCTGCGTCTTGGACTGTCATGTACCCCTCTTTTGCAGTTCCAGACCAAGGCCGCAAGGCGGGGAATATGCAAGAGCCCAAGCCGTGGGATTGTGTGCACGTGAGTCGGCACGTGCTGAATGGCTACGGGCAATGTATGTAGGTCTTCGGTAATGGGAATAGAGGTATCTGGAGTACGTGTCGTGGGTGTCTTGCGTGGGTTCGCTCAGAGTAACTTAGTCGAGCCACCGGGCACTAGCTCAACCCACCCACCCCTACGTCAACTTCTCTCGAACCCCGCCCTTCGCATCCTCCATGCCCAACCCACCTCCGCTCTATCCACCATGATCAGCTCCGCGATATTCTTTGCGCTGTGTCTACTCTTCATCGCGGTGGTGACACTGCTGCTGCAGCGACGGTACCTGCCGCTCCGCAGCGCGCCGGAGTACCTGCTCGTATCCACGTTTTTGGGGCTGTTCCTGTCGTCGTCGATCATCGTGCTCGTGCCGATTGACCTTGCGTCCAGCTCGGCCACGGACGACGGGTCGCGGGGTATACCCCCCCCTCTGTTCTGCTTGAATGGCTCGAGGCTGATCTGGAGAGCAAAAAGGTGTCGTCCTGCCCCAGCGAGTCCTCCTGATATCCTGGCGGATATCCTACTGGCTCTGCTTCGTCCTGACATGGGCGATCCTCCCGATCCTCCTCTCCTACTCCGACTCCGGCCATCGATCGCCACGGAAGCGGCTCCTCCAATCGCTGCGGGAAAATGTCCGCTACCACCTCACGATGCTCACCGTCGGCGGCGTCGGTCTGGTCTACTTCTTCATCACGTCCGGTGTTCGCATTTACAGTATACAAGCGCTCCTCGTGGCGATGTCCTACTGCTACGCTCTATTCCTTGCGGTATCGCTGATGGGGCACGGACTCGTCGCGATTCCTCGGGGGTTATTCAGGGCGGCGAGTGTGTCTGGTACCTTGCGGGCGCTTCAGCGGCGTGCACCACGCGCATACGAGAAGCTGGTAGAAGCGACGAGTAATCTCGAGGCGGTGGAAGGCGAGGTTGCGCTCTTGGCCGAGCGGAAGACGGGGACAGCGCTGGAGTTCCAGGAGTGGATCGAGGAGATTGCCGAGATGGCGCGGGTTCCGCAGTCTGCGGCGAGTGCGCGGCGGGGTGGAGGCGCCTTTGCGGGGGGCCTACTTGGACAGAGGTCGAGCGTGCCACAGGTCATCGCCGAACAATACTTAGCGGCGTTGACTAGAAAGCTGAAGCTGTGCATCCACCGTCGAGCACGATTCCTCTCGGAGTGGGAGAGCCTTGTCCAGGCTGCGGCGGATGCGCAGTCGGTCATTGACTCCAAGTCGTCGCAACGGTTGACGTTCACCAAGCACTTCACATCGCCCACGCTGCTCGAGAACATCTCGATACTCAACCCCTACACACGCCACATTTGCCACTTCCACATAGTCCCTTACATCCATCTCCTCCTCGGTGCTCTCCTCTCCACCGCGTCGGCGATGATAGTCTGGACCGAGCTCGTGTATTCTGCATTCCCCAAGCTCGCCGTCATCCGGTACACGGTCGTGCACCACCCAAGCTCCTCGACAGGAAAGATCGGTTTCGCTGGCCAGTGCATCTCGAGCCTCTGGATCGCCTATATGTGTTTCGCAGCGTACTACACCCTCAGCTCCGTCAAAGTTTGGGGTTCGTACGCTCTCGTCAAGCGCGGGACGTCCGCCAGCTCGGCATGCTTCTACGCATCCTACGCCGCACGCCTCACCGTGCCCCTTGCATACAACTTCGTCTTGTTCCTTCCCGAGGAGGGGATCGTCCAGAAAAGCGTATTCTACAACTTCCTGGGGAAGCTAATCAACCTCTCGGCGATATCGGAGGGATTCAACGATTGGTTCCCAGCCCTGGTACTGATCCCGGTCTGTGCGAGTCTCTTCAACCTCTACAGCCGCGTTAAGAATGTCTTTGGCTTCGGAGATGTAGTCGACGACGAGGAGGAGGAGGATGTGTTCGGCTCCGGCGGGTGGAGGGAAGGGCGGGATCTGATCGAACGCGAACTTCAGGGCGCCACCACCGGCCGGCTCATGAACTACGGCTCAGCCTCCGCCGCCGCCACTACCACCAGAACATCGAGGTATAGAGATAATCCCATCGTGGACGAGGAGGAGGATGGCGCCCCGCTGGACGACCGCGTGCTAGGCCTAGGCGGCTTCGTGCACAGGATCAAGAATACGTTCGATACCGTCGAGGCTCCGAAATGGTTCAAGGACGCGACCGCTGCGGCGGAGCAAAGTCGGCCGAGATGGATGAGGGGGGACGGAGGCAGTGGTTAGGGGGAGAGGGGAGAGGGTGGGGAGAGATGGGAGTCGAATGAAGATAGAAGTTGTTACTTTGCGTTTTTTTACATGTTGCTCTGCACTAACACCAGTTTATGACTTGGGATCCGATTGGAATGGAATGGATCGGCGAAGGCGTGTTTGCTTAGTTTCTTGGGGGGGTATTTTTTTGGTCAGGATGGAGAATCGAAGAATGAATGGATCATGGATCGAGAGTATCACTACTATGACAGCAGCAAGCCAGGCAGTCGGTCCATGTGTACGAAACAACTTTCATCGGCACCAGCGAGCAGATCACCCCGATGCTACTTGCAGGGGATCCTGGACTGATGGGTCATGAAGTGACCGGATTGAACCCAGAAAAACACAAGCAAATCAACCACCCATTATTCCCGATTCTGAAAAAACAAGCAGAACTCCATTTGCCTTCAACAATTCATTTTTGGTTTACTCCCATGTCCCATCAACATTCTAATAATCATTTGGTCCGGACGAAGAAAGACAAAAAGACTAACTTCCTTTCAACCCCAACGAGCCTAAATGATGACAATGTCGTGAGAATGAATGTCGTTGATTTACCGAGTATCAAAGTACTCGAGGAGGACGTTGCGCTCCTGGGACTCCTCGCCCCAGTCACGGACGACACAGCACGAGCAGTTGACGACCTTGCGGGCGTTGCCCTCACGGTCAAGGACGCCTGTGGGTGCAAGTGCAGGCGGTTAGTTGCGGGAGCTCTTACATGCGCATGCGTGTGGGAACGACGTACAGAGGCCAGCCCACTCTCCGAGCTTCTTTCCGTCGGCGACCTTGATGAGGGGGATCTTGTGCTCGGAGCAGAGAGCCTCGACAAGCTTCTTGTAGGCGTCCTCGTCGCAGTTCTCGTTCAGGACGCACATATGGGCCTGGCGACGGTCGAGAGCCTTAGAAGCTTCGCGGAGTCCACGGGCCAGCCCATCGTGAACGAGGGCGTGGCGGAGAACTCCCTTGAGAGCATCCTCCACGGACATCTTGCCCTTGGTGGCAGAGTCCGCAGGTACCTCAATTTCCTCGGCGGCCTCGACCGGGGCAATCTACGCAGTGAAAGTAGTGTTAGGTATAGCCCGGATGGGAACGAGGGAGCGGGAGGAGTAGGAGGGGGGCCTGTGTGGCGGTGGTGATGGTGGACAAAGCTCAGACGTACTTCCTCTCCTGCGTCAGACTACAGCGGGAAAGATGTTAGTTGACTTTTTCTTCTCCCCATCTAATTTTCTACGGCGGAAACTCACCATGATGAGCTTTTCTGTTTGGTGATACGAGGGAATATCTCAATTGTAGGGGGATTGTCGTGATGTCTTTGGCTGTCCTCGAGGAAGTTCCTTGCTCTGTCGTTGTGTTGGTTTGGCTTTTTTCGTCGTTGGTGGGGGTGTGTGTCTCTTCCTGTGCGAAAATTATAGGGCAAGGGAACCCTAGCTCGCCTGCCTTCAGTCACACGCCATCGTGCCCCACGACCGTTCCCCACGCACCCACCAACCCTACCTACTCAAAGCACCGACGATCGAAGTTACGACAGATTTCATACTAACACATCCGCAGAAATGGCAGCCGCGAAGTCCGGTATGTTCCTCCTTCCCCCGATCTCGAAATTCTGCTCCTCGATTCCGCGAGGCGGCGATGAAGGAGATTTACACGGGCCGAACCCACCACGGCGAAGGAAGGGAAGGAACACGGGGCTGATGGGAGTGATTTCTACCGCGCGATTATAGGTCTCGCCTACGGGCTCAACAAAGGATACAACAAGCTCACCCCCCGCGACCCCAAGGCCAAGATCTCCCGTCGCAAGGGACACCTCTCCAAGCGCACCCAGTTCGTACGCGACATCGTCAAGGAGGTTGCCGGGTGAGTCGTCGCTCTCGTGCATCCATAGGAGTTTCCGCTGACGGGTTCGCATCGCATAGTCTGTGTCCCTACGAGCGCCGTGTCATCGAACTGCTCCGCAACTCCAAGGACAAGCGTGCTCGCAAGCTCGCCAAGAAGAGGGTTCGCATTCTTCCTCCCTCCCTTCCTCCTCTACACCCACCCACCGTCTGACAACCCCGCGATAGCTCGGAACCTACGGACGCGCCAAGAGAAAGGTCGACGAGCTGACGAACGTCATCGCCGAGTCCAGGAGGCACTAAACGGAGGGTGTCCTTTTGGAGTCGTCGGGTGAGATGTTGGTTTCTTCCGGGGTTCATGTGGCGTTGGTTGAGCAAAATAAATTAAAAAAGCCTTGAACTTTCCGTCGCACACATACTTTTCAACCCTTTCGTTTGGGATACTTTTTGCGGTGTTGCTTTTTGCTTCTTTTCGGGCACGAGAGGGGTGTGGGATGTTGGTTGAGAGGGGTGGGATGAGATTTCGACATTAACGAATTCGATCGAATGACTGGCCCCGGATACCTCCAACTTGACACCTGTGTGCTGTATAACCGCTGTTTTAGGGGGGAATCTCACAGTGTACTCTAAAGCGTGAGATGTGATAACTAGATTGTTGCCCCAAGCCCTGCTGTGAGTCGTATGTGAACGAGGTGTGTTGGGCTCTTCCCCTGCATGTCCAGTGAAGATGAAGACAATCCAATCCTCGCGTGTGTCGAAAAGCGCCAGCGTATGTATGGTATGTAGGAGGCAAGAGGCGGAAAGTCGCTACATATCGAATCCTCTCCCAAAAAGGGAAAGAAAAAAAAAAGAAAATAAAGCCTGGATCATACACCAAGCGCCTGCGTCTAGTCATCATCACCCATTGCTTTGTCAAGTCCCACATTGCTATACGCATATAGACGGAAAATATATAAATACACATGTCGGGGGATGGGTTTTTGGACGTCATATCTCTTCTCTCCGGAATTGAAACGAAAATGCACCTCACACGTAAATGGAGAAAATAAACCTCCCATCAGTCACCCGTAAGAAACATAAGTACACGCACACGCACACAAAATGGATGTCAGAAACACCAGACCAAACTCCGCATGCGGACAATGACAATGGGATATCTACCAAATCAGATAGGTAGATTTTTACTCGACACTTGCATTCATTGAAGGTTACCCCCCCCCCCCCCCCCGGCCCACTGAATACCACAGAAAAACCCTAGACAGTTAAGGCGGAGTGAAAACACGAATCATGAGGAATCAAAAAGTAGAAAACACCTAGGACACTAAAGGAAATGAAAACATGGAAAAAAAGTAAGAAGGAAAAAAAAAACCGCTCACGCCGAGAACGCCAATTATCCGGAAGAATTGTGAACGCCAGGAGGTGGCATGGGCTGGGACTGGGGGTGCGGGTGGGAGGGCGGGTGGGAGGGCGGAGTGGAGGATGATGGGTCGGGGCTGGTGGAGGAAGGGCTGGTGGAAGAGGGACATCCTTTGATCCAGGCGTCGCTGGCTGATGTGCTGAACCGTCTCCTGACCAGCTGCGCCACCTGTTCGCGGCTCGGCGGAATGGAGAGGCTCGGTGGACTATCCCTGCCGTGCGTCGGGACGTCCATCGCTACTTCGACCGTGGGGAGGGCCAGGATACGTGCGTAACGGGGGGTCCGTGAAATGATAGTTTGAACGTCGTTCAGCTAATCCCAATTAAGCATCAATATGTTGGTCGATATATAAAGGAATAGGATTAAGCGTGAACGCACCTTCACCCAGAAGACTGATTGCATTTTTAAATACTTCTCCATCTCCGCGGCGCGCGACCGCGCCCGCTCTTCCATCGTCTTCTCCTTGCTCCAAATCACGACTTCGCAGAGGATGAGCGAGAGCGCACTCCACATACGCAACCTCTCGTGTTCCGTTGCCGCACGACGTTCCGTCAGCATGTATCCGGTGAGTTCAAGGTCGGTAGTGCCGAGAACCAGGGCAGCCTGAAGGTTCAGCACCCATTGCTCCTGCTTGTGTATGGAGCCGTTCGAGATACCCGTCAAACTAGGCAAAGTGGCAACGAAGAATGGGACGAAATCCTGGGGGTCTTCTGGAGAGCGAGCGCGAGCGTGGTTCTCTGCCGCCACACGAAGGGTATAGGGAAGCGACTGGATTCGAGCCTCCTCCTCCGCCTGTGCCTGTTCCTGGAGGCGAAGGGCTTCCTGTTCGCGGGCGATTTGCAGTTGGAGCTCTTCGGCGACTTTGCGGTCCCTAGCTTCCTTCATCGCCTTCTCCCGTTCTAGGTCTCTGCGCTTGGCCTCTTCCTCGGCAGCTTTGCGTTCCTGTTCCAGGCGCTCCTGCTCCAGGCGTTCCTGTTCTCGGCGTTCCTGTTCTCGGCGCTCCTGTTCCCGGCGCTCCTGTTCCCGGCGCTCTTGTTCCCGGCGCTCCTGTTCCCGGCGCTCCTGTTCCCGGCGCTCTTGTTCCCGGCGCTCCTGTTCCCGGCGCTCCTGTTCCCGGCGCTCCTGTTCTCGGCGCTCCTGTTCTCGGCGCTCCTGTTCCCGGCGTTGTCTTTCGGCCTCCTTACGTTGCCTCTCAAGTTCAACGCGGAGGGCCTCCCGCTGCCGCTCCTCTTCCTCGAGCCGTGCTTGCTCTGCGAGCCGTGCCTGGCGTTCTCTCTCCTCCCTCTCTTTGGCCTCCCTCTGTGCCTTCTCCCTGGCCTCACGCTCCTCGCGCTCCTTGGCTTTGCGTTCCTGCTCCTCTCTCTCCCGTCGGTCTCTTGCCTCGCGCTCAGCAGATTCCTTCAGGATCCGCTCGGCCTCCGCCCTCGCTTGGGCCAGACGTTCTTCCTGGCGTTTGACCTCGAGCTCGCGCTCAGCCTTTTCGCGGAGTTCCTTTTGGAGTCGCTCGTTCTCGGCCCTCTCGTTCGCCTCTTCCTGTTCCCGTTCCTCCCGCTCTCGGATGATGCGCTGCCTGCGTTCCTCCTCCTCCCGCTGGCGCCGCAGTTCCAGTTCGCGAGTGATAACGTCATCGGCACGCTTCTCGACGGATTCCTTGAGGGCCTTTCTCTGGATCGAAGCCATCTCTTTGGTGAGATGCTTTTTCCTCAAGACCTCGCGAGCTTCCGATTGGAGTTGCTCCGGGCTGATCAGTCCCCTCTCCCGTAGCCGCCCCTCCTTCCTCTCCCTCTCCTTCTCCTTCTCCTTCTCCCGATCCTTGACTCTCTGACGACGATCGCCGTCGGCCTGGCGTGTTTTATCGGTGTTGGACGAGGTCGATGCCTCGCGGCGGCGTGGGGGGGGTTCGGGAGCGGCGGGGGTAGGGGGTTTCGAGGAATCTTCGCGTTTTGGGCGTCGCGGCTCTTCGGCGATGGAGCCCCTTTTGCGGTCGCGGTCACGATCGTCCGGATGTTCTTCTCTCCTACGTCGTCTCAGTTGTTCCTCCTGCTGTCGTCGTTCAATATCCGACCGTGGAGCCCGTGGCGGGGAACGCGTCCTGGAAGCCGGTCGCTTCATTTCCCTCGCGATGCTGTTCGACCTAGTACTGGACGGTCGGCGTTCTCGCGCGGGCCTCGCTTTCGCCGATCGAGCGAGCGGGGGGGCATCGACCATCGTGACGTCCTCGGATGGCTGTTGCTTCATCGGCTTCCTGGGGATGATGTCTTCGGTGTCGGTCTTGCCGGGTTTAACAATTGCTAGCTTTTCAGCATTTTTCTTGCAACTCTCACGATCTTCATCGCGTCCCTTCATCGTCGTTGGCGGATCTGCAGCACGCGCAGCCTCCTCGTCGCGAACTTTTCCAGAGACTAGACGCCGTCGCTTCTTACTTGAGGCTCCACCAACCGCCACGGATTCCGACTCGCTAACGGTGGGAAGATCGCCCGGGCGATGGGAGGAGTTCGCGGAAGCCGAGCGCTTCTCGTCGTTGGTCGACGATCGTGTCGGACGACCGCTCTGAGTCTGAGTGGAAGAAGAATTACGCCGTTTCGCTGTGTTTGTGTTCATCGTTGTCGAATGTCTGGTCTTTGGCGAGGGTTTATGGCGGGATGGTGACCTGGCCTCGCTTCGTCCACCAGCCTTTTGCCAAGCCTCCTGCAACATCGCCACTTCCTCTTTCCAGTACTCACCCTCCCTTTCGCGAGCGATTTCGGGATACGTCCGACCTTTACTGTCTTTCCGAAGTGGATCCGCGCCATTTTCAAGGAGGTATCGTAGGATAGTGTTGTTGCCCCGGCCTATAGCGGCGAGCATAGGCGTTTCCTCTGGTACCGGCATCGAAACTTCTCGCTTCCTCCTACTCCCTTCTTTGTCCATCACTCCTGGCACCGGATCCACCTCGGCCTGGTACGCCAGCAACATGCTGACAAGTTCAGAATGCCCACCCTTGATGGCTCCGACCAACGTTTCGTTATCGGGCTTCAGACCGGTCTCCAGCAAAGCGTGTACCATCTGTATATCCCCCTCCCTCGCCCTTTCCCGAAGCTTAATAACCGAGCTCTTGCCGGAATCCAACCACAACAGGTCCTTCCTGCTCTGTTCTGCCCTGGCATTCCTTCTCCGAGCGTTCTGAGCGGGCGCAGCGGGGGAGTGATGAGCGGGACTGACGACAGAGTCGTCCCGCGACGACGGACTGTCACGGCCCTCGCCTCTGACACTATTATTCTCGTCATCCGAGGCTCGTGGTGCCGGGCGCTGTTTAGCGGCTGCTTTGAGAAGCGCTTCGATCTCCTCGCGAACTTCAGGGGATTCGTCGCCCTCGCTGTTGGCGTCCAGACAGGTCCTTCCCCGGTTATCGCGCAGCGTCGGATTCGCCCCTAGGTCGATGAGGTATTTGACCACCGGGACGTGACCGTTCTCGACCGCATCCAGTAATGGAGACTCACGATCGATCCGCGAACGCACGTCGTAGAGCGCTCCGTACTTGACCAATACCTTGACAACACTTAGATGACCGTTGAGGGACGCCTCGTGGATCGGCATGTAACCTGCGTTGTCTTCGGCGTTTATCAGTTCGGTGCTCTGTTCGAGTATCGTCTCGACCTCAGCGACAGCCCCGCGCCCGCACGCTCGGTGCAGGACCGTGCGACCCGCAGTATCTCGTTTTGGTTTGTGGGACATGCTTATGGGCGATCCGGGTGTGCGAGCAGCAGAGGTGAGCCGGCGACGCCCCACCGGCTCGCCATCGGACGAGGAGGACGAGTTATCGGAGAGGTCAACAATGGTTGTTCGTAGGACCGGTAGTTGTATTTTGCGCTGTGGTCGACCAGCGGCGGTGGTTGTCGTAGTGGTTGTAGTGGCGGTTGCAGATGTTCCCTTATGTTTTGTGATTCTCGTTGGGCTGAGTCGCGAGTTGGGGGGCATTGGGGAAGATCGGGAGGCTTGCTTTCTGGTTTGCGGCGAGGAGGATTCGAAACGTAGGGTTGGATTCCGACTCCGGCGTGGACGCGGACGTTTTCGAGGCTCGGGCTTGGAATTTAGCTGGTGCTCATCGCCAAGTGACGGTTCATCGTCGTCGTCGCGGTAGTCATCGTCCGATGTAGTGCCATTGACCGTGGTTTTTCTTTTCTTGGAGTTACTGCCGTTATTGCTGTTGGCCGCAGCGTTGCTTCTTTCATAGAAATGGGCGGAAGCCCACGGATGCCTTCTGGAATCCGACTCGAGGTCGAGCGACTGTGTATGCGTATGCGAGGGATTCGAGGGGAACTGCCGACTGTGGGACTTCGGATTGCGGGGATTCCGCCGCCGTGCCGGCGATGTCTGGCGAGAGGAAGGCGTCGAACTGAGGGCCGACGAGTACTCGGGATCGTGCCCATCCTCGCCGATGTCGCCACTGTCGCTGTTTCCCCTCCCTCCTCTGAGCACTCTCCTAGCAGCACCGCCAGTCCCTGCCCCCGGCGGCTCGTCGAGCGACGCACTCCTCCTCCTTCTTTTCCGTGGACTCTCCTCCCTGTCTCCGACTGCTTCCCTTTCCCGCCATGAACTCCCCCGCGTCCTGTCCCGCGTGGCACGCCTGCTCCCGCCGCCCCCTCCCCCCATACCGCCGTTCTCGATACGCAATTGCATCGAGCCCAAACTCTCCTCCTCCTCCGCTCCGACCTCCACCCCCACCCCCACCCCCACCCCCACTCCCTCCTCCTCCCCCTCCTCCTCCGCCGCCGCCGCATCTTCCACCTCCGCCTCCTGCCCATCCAAAACCACCGTTTCGGCCTCAGAAAGGTCACCGGTGCGATCGCCGATGGGGGGGGCATTGGTGGATTTCGCCGAGGGGACAGAGGGGGAATGAAGCGGACGCGAGGGGTGCTGTGGTTGTGTCTGCGATTCAGTGTTCAGTTGTTGTTGCAATAATGCTGCTGACGGCGATGATGACGATGATGACGATGATGACGATGATGACGATGATGATGATGTCGTTGGTTTGTTCTTGTAGGGAGGCCTGGGCGAAGAGGAAGACGCCGACGACGATGGCGGCGGTGGTATCTGCGAGGAGGGTCTGCGCGGCGGAAGGCTGCCGTTGACGCTTGCGGTCGTCGATGATTCTGATCGAAGACCTTGATGGGACGACATGTTATGCTATGCGGGTCCACGGCGACGGGAGAGCTTCATTGCTGAGGCGCTAGTACCCTCGGTCAGCGGTCGCGGACTTCCGGCTTTGAGGCAGGAGGACTCGCAGTTGGCGAGGGCAATACGAGACGACGAGGACGGGTGAGTGTTGGGAGCTCTTTTTTTTTTTTTTTTTTTTTGGGGGGGGGGGCAGGATGTACCGAACGAACGAATGAACGAACGAACGAACGCTTATTATCGAGTCCACGCGGATGAACGGATAAC
>Ga0307516_10002673_pt1 | contig 23575 bp, 28 predicted proteins | sample 19_EM_MG_FD_203310 | JGI IMG/M metagenome (GOLD analysis project Ga0307516, IMG submission 203310) | Populus trichocarpa ectomycorrhiza microbial communities from riparian zone in the Pacific Northwest, United States - 19_EM | ecosystem: Host-associated > Plants > Roots > Unclassified | place...
TCGACAGTGAGCGCGACCGCTGGTCAGGCCGACGGCGTACGTAGCCCGGCGGACCGGTTCGGGATCGAACCGGACATGGTGGTCATGGAGATGGGCTACGACGACGATGTCGACGAAGACCTCCGTGACGCCCTGGCCGAACGTTGTGGGGAGTTGGAAGACGAGGACACCGATGAGGTGGTCGACGCGGTACTGCTCTGGTATCGCGATGGCGACGGTGACCTGTTCGACCTGCTCACCAATGCTTTGGGGCCATTGGCAGACACCGGAGTGGTGTGGCTGCTGACTCCGAAGGCCGGCCGCGACGGCCACGTCGAGCCGAGTGAGGTCAGCGAGTCCGCGCAGACCGCCGGCCTTCAGCAGACCTCCACGGTGAACGCGGGCAAGGACTGGACAGCCGCGAGGCTGGTGTCACCCCGCGGCACGAAGAAGAAGTAGCTTCGGCGCTTCTGCCGGCCGGCGCCCCAGGACGGGCGACCGGCCATTCGACGTGGGCTCGGCTATCGTGATCCCATGCCGATCGAGGTAGGGGCGCAGGCGCCGGAGTTCACCCTCAAGGACCAGAACAATCAGGAGGTCTCACTCGCGGACTTCAAGGGACGCAAGGCGGTCCTGCTGGTGTTCTACCCGCTGGCCTTCACCGGAACCTGCCAGGGCGAAATGGCGGAGATCCGCGACAACCTCGCCGAGTATGCGAACGACCACGTCCAGGTGCTGACGGTGAGCGTGGACTCGGCGTACAGCCACAAAGTCTGGGCGGAGCGCGAAGGCTACAACTTCCCGCTGCTGGCCGACTTCTGGCCGCACGGCGCGGTGGCCCAGGCATACGGCGTCTTCCACGACAAGGCGGGCTACGCCAACCGCGGCACGTTCGTGATCGACAAGGAGGGCGTGGTCCGCTACGCCCACATGCAGGGCCCGGGCGAAGCCCGAGACCAGCGCACCTGGCGGGACACCCTGAAGGAGACGATCTTCTAGCGCCTCCGATAGGATGGCCACTCCGGTTGCCGCGGAACCGGGCGCGTAGCTCAGCGGGAGAGCACTCGCCTTACAAGCGAGGGGTCGCAGGTTCGAAACCTGCCGCGCCCACCAACCGCCCCACCTGTGAAAGCGCTCAAACGTTCTCGCGTCTCGCGGGCGGAAGGAGCGGTGATGCCGAGCAGGAAACCACAGGGCAACGGGCTGGTGCTGGCGTTGTTGCGCTCCCCGGTGCACCGTCTGCTCAGTGGCATGACGATCGAGCTTCGCTACACCGGCCGGCGCAGCGGCCGTCAGTTCACGCTGCCCGTGCAATACGCCCGCGAGGGAAATCGGCTGCTCGTGGCGGTGCAAGACCCGTCGAAGGCCTGGTGGCGAAACTTCCGGACTCCGCAGGAGGTCGAGGTGCGGCTGCGGGGCCGGCTCCAGCAGGGGACCGCCCACGTCGTCAGCCCTGACGATCCGGCGTGGGACCGCGACCGCGGGCTCTATGAGGCCCGGTGGAAACGATTCGCGGGCCGGGTGTCCGGGCCGCTCGTGCAGATCACGCTGCACTAGCTCCCGCGCGCGCGGGACGGAATGGTGGCCGGACCGGCACCTGTCCGTCGGGGGTGGACACCTGATTCCTCCTCGATCGTCGCCATGTGCAACCAATGGTTGCGCGATGGCGGGTGGTCGGCTAGCGTGATGTGCAACCAAAGGTTGCACATGGAGGCAGGGCATGGAATACGGCAGCATCGAGCGGGAGATCCACGTCGACGCCTCACCCGAGGTGGTCTTCGAGGTCGTCAGCAGTCCCGAGCACATCTCCGAGTGGTGGACCGACGATGCCGCGGTCGAGGCGACCCCGGGCGCGGTCGGTGAGCTCGTCTGGGGCGACAGGGTCAACGTCGTCCCGATCACCGTGGTGGAGGCTGAGCCGCCTCGGCTGTTCTCGTTCCGCTGGTGCTTCCCCGAGGGCAAGGTCGACGACTCGGTCAGTTCGTTGCTGATCACCTTCGAGCTCACCCCGTCGGGCGCGGGCACCAGGATCCGGCTCACCGAGACCGGCTTCCGGGAGATGGGCTGGGAGGCCGCGAAGCTGGAGGAGCAGTATCGCGACCACGTCGTCGGATGGGACACCTTTGTTCCCCGGCTCGGGGAATATCTCGCGCGGCTGGTGTCGGCCCCGTGACCGCCGCCGTCGACGACGACCTGTGGTCCGCGGTCGGAGACCCGACCCGTCGGCGGATGCTCGACCTGCTCCTGGCCGACGGCGACGGCACGGCCACCAGCCTCAGCGAGCAGCTGCCGGTGAGCCGGCAGGCCATCGCGAAACATCTCGGCGTGCTCGACCGGGTCGGGCTGGTGCGCGCCACGCCCGCCGGGCGAGAGCGGCGATACCGGGTGGACGAGGCGCAGCTCGCTCGCGCCGTCGCGCAGTTGTCCTCGGTGGGGACGGCCTGGGATGCCCGGCTCCGGCGGATCAAGCGGATCGCCGAGGCAGTGCAGCGCGAGAAGGACCAGCGCGGCGCACCGCAGTGAATTCATGAAGGTCATTGGAGAGTCAGCTACGGGAAAGAGGAACCGAAAATGGTGGACATCCTGCACAGGGTCGGCATCAAATCGCCGGTGGCCGAGGTCTACACGGCCCTGACCGCAGCCGAGCGGCTCGCCGGCTGGTGGACGACGAATACCCAGGGCGAGGGCGACACCCTCGGCGGCGTGCTCCGGTTCCGGTTCGGGGCCGGCGGATTCGACATGAAGGTCCTCCAGCTTGACCCGGGCAAGCGCGTGCTGTGGGAGGTGGTCGACGGGCCCGAGGAATGGATCGGCACGCACGTGGAGTTTGGCCTCGATCAGGTCGACGACTACGCCGTCGTTCTCTTCGCCCACCGGGGTTGGCGGGAGCCGGTGGAATTCATGCACCACTGCAGCACCAAGTGGGCGGTTTTCCTGATGAGCCTGAAATCGCTGATCGAAACGGGGAAGGGCGCCCCGGATCCGCACGACGTCAAGATCGACAACTGGAACTGACGTTCCGCTCTCAGGCCGGGCTGAGGCTCTGCCGGCGAATGCCCCGCAACATGCGCCGGACCGCCAGGACGTGGCCCCGGCTGCCGATGACCAGGGTGCGGTAGGTCAGGCCGGACAGCCCGGGAAACTCCGCGTACGAGCGGGCGCTCACCCCCGTACCGCCGTCTGGAAGATCGGTGAGGTCGAAGGTGAGCAGATAGCGGGAGAACCGGTGGTGTCCGCCCAGGCCCAGATGCTCCCGCGCGCGGGATTCCGTCACCGCGAAGCCGCGGGCCGGGACGGCGCCGAGCAGCTTGGCGAGCCGGTTGCCCTCCGGGAGGGCGATGGACGCGTCGGCGTATCGGCAGAGGGCCGCCCACACGACCTCCCGGGGCGCGGCGATGGTGATGCGGTGCTCGTCGATGTACGGCAGGTCGGTCATGATCAGCCCCTACTCACTCGTCGTCCGATGCTGCCTACAGTGTCGGCGTGACGCTCGCGGATGCATTGGCCGACTGGAACTGGTGGGACGGCGCGCAGTTCGAACTCGGACAGGCGATGGGCCACTTCGCGGGTTGCGAGTTCCTGGAGGTCAAATATGTCTTCTGGGCCGACAACCCGCTGGGCAACGGCCTGCACGACATCCTGCTGATGCTGGTTGAGGCGGGTGTCCTGGAGCGCCGCGAAGAGCCCGACGAGCAGTTCCGCTGGCGCGCGGGGGCGGCGGTCGATCTCGACGAATACCGGCGCTTCCTGCCACCGGATCAGACCGGCTGACCCGCCGGCGGTCCGGCCGGGCCCGCCGGTCAGCCGGCGGGGGTCTGCCGGTACGTCGCGACCAACTGGTCCATCAGCGCGTCGAGTCGCTTATCGACGACCTGGCGCGCGGGGTCCTCGTCGTGCCAGGCCGCGATCTCCCGGGCGCCCTGCTCGAACGGGATCGTCGCGACGTAGCCGGGCACGACCGAGCGCAGCTTCGCATTGTCGAAGATCATCGAGTGGGCCTTGTCGCCGAGGAGACCCGCGCCCCACTCCGGGTCGGCGGCGGCGATGGCGTCGGACGGCACGTGCACGATGCGGGGTGTGACGCCGAGCGCCGCGGCGAGGGCCTCGGTGATCTGGTTCCAGGTCAACGCCTCATCGGAGGTGATATGGAACGCTTCGCCGACCGTGCGCGGGTGGCCCAGCAGCGGCACGAAGCCCTTCGCGAAGTCCTCGTGGTGGGTCAGCGTCCACAACGACGTCCCGTCGCCGTGCACCACGACCTCCTGGTGCCGGCGCATCCGGGCCAGCGCCGTCCAGCCGCCGTCGAGTGGCACGAGCGTCCGGTCGTACGTGTGGGAAGGCCGGACGATCGTCGCCGGGAAGCCCTCCGCGCGGTATGCGGCGACGAGCAGGTCCTCGCAGGCGATCTTGTCCCGGGAATACCGCCAGAACGGATTCCGCAGCGGCGTGGACTCCACGACCGGAACCCGCGCCGGCGGCGTCTGATAGGCCGACGCCGAGCTGATGAAGATGTACTGGCCCGTGCGGGCCCGAAAGAGATCAATATCGGTCTGCACGTGCTCCGGGGTGAACGCCACCCAGTCGACCACCGCGTCGAACTCCAGGCTGCCGAGCGCCTCCTTGACCGAGGCGGGATCCCGGATGTCGCCGCGCAGCACCGTCGCGTCGTCGGGCACCGGGCGCGGACCGCCGGCGCTCCGCTTGAGCAGGTAGAGGTCGACACCGCTCTCGACGGCGAGCCGGGAGCAGGCCGAGCTGATGACGCCGCTGCCGCCGATGAACAGAACCCTCAGTGCGCCCATGAATCTCACGCTATACGCGTCCGGTCCTGCGGCGCATCGCAGGCAGAATGTCAGACCCCCGCCCTAGAGTTGCCACACGTCCGAACCTGTTGCGGAGGAGAGCACCATGACGACCCTGGCAGACCGTCCCAACACCGCGCTGCTCGTCATCGACGTCCAGAACGCCATCGTGGGCGGCACCCACGATCGGGACGGCGTGGTTGCCAACATCGCCGTCCTGGTGGGCAAGGCCAGAGCCCAGGGCGTCCCCGTCGTCTGGGTGCAGCATTCCAGCGACCAGGTGCCCCCGGGCAGCGAGGGCTGGCAGTTCGTGCCCGAGCTCAGCCGGGACGAGTCCGAGCCGCTGGTGCCCAAGAGATATGCCGACTCCTTCGAGGAGACCGACCTGGCGGCCGTCCTCGCCGAGCACAAGGTGGGCCGCCTGATCGTCACCGGCGCGCAGACCGACGAGTGCATCCGCTCGACGCTGCACGGTGCCATCGTCCGCGGCTATGACGCGACGCTGGTCAGCGACGCCCACACCACCGAGGACCAGAGCGAGTGGGGCGCGCCCTCGCCCGACCTGGTCATCGCCCACACCAACCTCTACTGGAAATACCACACCGCCCCGGGGCGCACCGCTGGCACGGTCCCGACCGAGGCCGTTGACTTCACCGCCACCTCGGCTTGACGCGGCAGCCTGCCCCGCCTGAGCTGGTTTCCTCCAGCAGGCCGTCGCGGGCCGGCTCAGGCCGGGGAGGTGATGCCCCGCTCCGGGGTCGCGGACCAGCTCGCGAGCAGCCGCAGCGCGTCCTGCGAGGGCGAGCCCGGCTCGGCGCTGTAGGCCGTGAGGGTCAGGCCCGGGTCGGCCGGCATCGGCATCGCCTCGAAGCCGAGCTCGAGCTCACCGACGACCGGGTGGCGCAGGTGCTTCGTCCCGGTCAGGTGCAGCCGCACGTCATGAGCCGCCCACCGGGCCCGGAAGGTCTCGCTGCGGGTGGAGAGCTCACCGACCAGGTCGGTCAGCCCCCGGTCGTAGGGGTCTCGCCCGGCCTCGGTGTGCAGCAGCGCGACCGTCGTGTTCGCCGCGTCCTCCCACTCGGGGTAGAAGTCGGTCGCCCTGGGGTCCAGGAAGGCGAAGCGGGCCAGGTTCGGCGGCGCGGCCGAGTTGTCGAAGACCGGCGCGTAGAGCGCGTAGCCGAGCCGGTTCGCGGTGAGCACGTCCAGCCGGCCGTTGCGGACGAAGGCCGGTGCGTCGGTCATCGCGTCGAGCAACTGCTGCACGCCCGGGCGGATCCGCTGCGCGACCGGGCGGCGCCGGGCGCGGGCCGGGGCGTTGCTGGCCCGGGCCAGGTCAGAGAGGTGCGCGCGCTCGGCCTCGTCGAGCTGCAACGCCCGGGCGATCGCGTCCAGCACGCCGGCGGAGACCCCGCCGAGATTGCCCCGCTCCAGCCGCGTGTAGTAGTCCGGGCTCACGCCGGCGAGCAGGGCCACCTCCTCGCGCCGCAGGCCGGGCACCCGTCGATGGCCGCCGTAGTTCGGCAGGCCGGCCCGCTCGGGGGTGATCCTGGCGCGTCGCGAGGCCAGGAACGCGCGGATGTCGTTCCGATTGTCCACGCACTCAACCGTACGGCCGCGCCCCGGCGGTATGGGGGTTCTGTCAGTACCTGCCTCGGCAACTCACCCCGGGCCACGAGATCGTCACTGAGCGAGACCGGGAGGGTGGGCGCGATAACGTTGCCGGCGTGTCCACTGTCTACGGCACCGCCATGGCCGACGCCTACCTGCGCGGACGCAACCTGCGGGCGGCCGACGTCGCAGCCTGGATGACCGCGGCCGCGCCGCACCTGCCCGGACCGGCCGGCCGGATTCTCGATCTCGGCGCCGGCACCGGCCGGTTCACCGCCGCCCTGGCCCGGGCGACCCAGGCCGCCGTGATCGCCTGCGAACCCTCCGCGGCGATGCGGGCCGCCTTCCCCGCCGGGCCCGGGCTCGTCGCCGGCACGGCCGAAAATCTCCCGTTCCGGCGGGCGAGCGTCGACGCGGTCTGGGCGTCACAGATGCTGCACCATGTACGCGACCTGGACGCCTTCGCGAAGGGCATCCGGCACGTGCTCAGGCCGGGCGGTCGCCTCCTGCTCCGCGGCGGGTTCGGCGCGCCGGAGTTGCTCCCGCTGCACCGCTGGTTCCCGGGCGCGTTCGCCGACTTCGGCGACCTGCTGGCCACCGTCACAACCCGGCTGGCCGCGCTGGGCGTCTCCCGCACGGCCCGGATCGAGGTGCCCCAGCGGTACGCCGGGAGCGCCGGCGAACTCGTCGACAAGGTCGCCACCCGCTCGCTGAGCAACCTCGCCACGTTGCCGGAGGACGTCTTCGCCGCCGGCCTGCACGCCGTGCGACGCGACGCCCCCGGCCTGAGCTACCCGCTCAACGAGCGGCTCGACCTGGTCATCTTCACCGGCTGACCGCTCAGCACAGAGAGCCGCCTGGCCAGGATGCTTGTCCGGATCAGGCGTCCTTGATCCCCTGGTCGGCACGAGCAGGCAGGGCCCGGCTCAACCGGCAACTATCGGCGGGTCGTTCGCAGCTCAGCAACGCTCATGGCGAGGCCGGATCGTTCCAGGCGGTCAAGGACATGGGCCGGAGTGCCCAGCGGATTTCGCCAAGAGTCGGCTATCTGTTGGATAGCGGCGACAACCCGGTCACGGTCGAGGCCGATTTGATCACGAACGAAGGCGTCGGGGGACTTCGGCTCGATGTCCCACTGGCTCAGGTCTCCGGCCGCGGCTCAAAGTCGGTGACCTTCCAATCGCGAACGGCTGTCGCCATGAGTGACCGAGTCCGGTCGAGCTTGGTGGAATCAAGATCAGGGCGATCACGCTTGAGGGCCGCGAACATCTCGTCGAGGATTAGTTCGGTCCATCTGGCTTGTACCAGGCCTGACTGGGCGATTCTCAGCAGAAGGTCGCGCAGGGTGCTCGGATACAGCACGCTCGCGTCATAGATGACAACGAAGGCCATCGGCTCAGTCCAAGCCCATGTCTTGCGTCAGCACGGCGAGCTCGTTGAGAGCGGCCCGCCGGCGCGCGTCGTCCCGGTGCTTGTAGGCCAGAAGCGATCCGGCAAGGATCCGGCGATGAGTGCCGACCCTGCGGAATTCGATCTCGCCTGCGTCAAGCAGTCCGATCAGGTACGGCCTGGACACATTCAGCAGGTCGGCCGCCTGTTGGCTGGTAAGTTCCGCGTGCTCCGGCACCACTGAGACACTTTGTCCGCTGGCCATGTGGGCCAAGATGCGAGCGAGGAGTTCAACGGCAGGCCTCGGCACGACGAGCTGAGCTCCTGAACCGTCGGTCAGCCGGACAGTCGCAGGACCGTCCGGGTGCGATTTCAGATATGCCTGGATTTGCCCCAGAGCCTCGGCCGCGACGGCTGATTCGCTGTCAGGCGCGGGGGTGACGGTCGGGTGCGGCATGGCGACCACGCTCCCAAAGCCATTCGAAATATTCGAAGCAAGTGTAGCAAGCGAAGCGGCCGACCATGAGCCTGTCGAGCTCACCGACCGACAGTTTGGGGCGTCGCGGAGGGTTCGCCGCCGCTAGGGTGCGCCGCATGGGCGACGTCGACGTGGTGTTCCGCAAGTACGACGGCCGGCTGCACCGCCGGGCCGTCGAGGTGCACCTCGGTGAGGACGAGTGGGGGACCTGGCTTGGCGTGCCGGCCGGCACGGAGGTCTACTACGCCCCCGCCGGCGTCAGCCGCATCGACCGGCACCGCGGCGTCCGTCTCATCCCGCGCGACGGCTGGTTCACCGCCATGTTCTTCGCGCCGACCCGCAGCCTCGAGATGTACTGCGACATCACCGCGCCGGCCGCCTGGACCGGCCCGGCGCAGGTCAGCATCGTGGACCTCGACCTGGACGTCACCCGCAGCCACCGGGGCCGCGTCGAGTTGCTCGACGAGGACGAGTTCGCCGCCCATCAGGTCAGCTACGGCTACCCGGCCGAGGTGATCACGCAGGCCGCCGAGTCGGCCCAGCGGATCCTCACCGCGTCCCGGGAGCGCGTCGAGCCGTTCGGCTCGCACTATGTCACCTGGCTCGACCGGGTCTGACCGGCCGCGAAGCCGACGATCTCCGTCACCACCGGCCGGTACGGCTCCTCCGGCTCCTGCGGCCACCCCGCCGCATCCCACGTGCCCAGCCGGTAGATCGCGGCCCGGATCAGCATCTGCCCCCACTCCGGCAGATGCGCCCACCGCTTGATCACCCCGGCGCCGGCGCCGTGCCACACCATCGCGTCCACCGCCGCGACCGCCGACGCCCACGCCACCGGCCGCCAGTACGCCGGCCAGTCGATCACCGCGGGTGGCAGGCCGTCGGCGAACAGCACGTTGCCGAGCAGGTCGCCGTGCACGATCTGCCCCGGCGTGCGGATCGGCCGCCGATCCTCGATCAACCGATCCAGCAGGGCAGACGGCCTGCGCCGGCCCGGGGGCAGGTGGTCGCCGAAGGCCAGCTTGCTGCCGTACTCCCAGGGGTCGTCCCGGGTGTCGAGCAGCGCGGGCCGCGGCACCGCCGCGACCGCCTCATGGAACGCGATCCCGGTCCGGATCACGTCGTCGACGCGGCGGTGATCCGGCTGCCCGGCGACGGCCCTGGCCGCCTCCCAGCCGCCGGCCAACCAGTCGCCGCCGGCCGCGCGCACCGGCCGGGCGATCCGGAAGTGTGGCGACTCGGGCAGTGCGGCCAGCACCTCGCTGCGCCAGCGGACCTCCTCGTCGCCCTCGGACGGCTTGAGCACCACGTCGCCCACCCGCCAGGTGCCGCCCTTGCCGCCGGCCAGCCGTACCGGATCGCCTTGTGCGCCGAACGCCGCCCGCACCGCGGGTGGCGGCCCTTCATCCCGTACCGGATCGCTTTGTGCATCGGATGCCGCCCGCACCGCGGGTGGCGGCCCTTCATCCCGTACCGGATCGCTTTGTGCATCGGATGCCGCCCGCACCGCGGGTGGCGGCCCTTCATCCCGTACCGGATCGTCTTGTGCGCCGGATGCCGCCCGCACCGCGGGTGGCGGCTCCTCAGCTGTCATGGCCCATATTCAACCGGCTGGATCGAGCGGATCCCGCGGCTGACGGTCGCGGCGACCGCCGCGCCCGCCACCGTGGCCGCGAAGACCAGCACCGACACCGGCGGGCTCCAGAGGGTGATCAGCGCGCCCGCGATCAGCGGCGCGGCCGCCGCCACCGACGTGGCGACCACGATGATCACGCTGACCACCCGCCCCTGCAGCCGGTCCGGCGTGATCGCGGCCTGGTGGCCGAAGAGCGCCGCGTTCGACGCCGGGCCCAGGAACACCACCAGTCCCACCGGGATCGCCGCGGCCACGCTGTGGACCACCAACGCGCTGGCCGACATCATCAGGGCGGCGGTCCAGCAGATGCCGCGGATCAGCGTCGGCAACGGCAGCCGCCGCAGCAGGGCGGGCGCGGCCAGCGCGCCCAGCAGCCCGCCGACGGCGACGACGGCCTCGACCCCGCCGATGATCCCCGGGGCTACGTGGTCACGCTGCAGCGTCACGATGATCGTGAAGATGATGCCGTGGATGGCCAGATTGAGCGGCGCGGCGACCAACAGGACGGCCCGCAGGAACGGATTGCCGAACACGAACCGGAAACCCTCGGCCAGGGCCGCCGCGTGCCCGCCCGGCTCGACCTCCCGCGCCTCCTGCAACGGCCGGCGGATCAGCCAGACCCCGGCGAACGAGGCCAGGAAGGTCACCGCGTCGCCGAAGAACGGCAACGCCCGGCCGACGCCGAACAGCAGGCCGCCGAGGGGCGGGCCGGCCAGCGTGGTCGCGTATGAGCGGGCCTCGTTGCGGGCAACCGCCGCCGGTAGCTGCCCCGGCCGCACGATGGTGCGCATGCAGGAGTACTCCGCCGTACCGAAGAAGGAATTGGCCGCCGAACCGATCACCACGACCACGAAGACCAGGCCGAGCGTCGCCTGCCCGCGCAGCACCGCGACGCCGAGCACGAGGTAGGCGACCAGCCGGACCGCGTCGCAGATCAGCATGATGCGGCGCCGGTCGGCCCGGTCGACGAGCACGCCGGCCGGCAGCCGGCAGACGACCGTCGTGACCAGACCGACCGTGCCGACCAGGCCGGCCTGCACCGGCGAGGCGGTCAGGGCCAGCACCAGCAGCGGCACGGCCAGCGTGGCGATGGCATTGCCGACGTCGGAGAACGACTGGCTGACCCAGAGCAGGTTGAACTCCCGGTTGCGCCACAACTGCTCCGGCGCCAGAGTCATACCCCCGACTCTCGCCGCGGCCGTGACATCCGGTCAAGGATCGTCGGATCATTGTCTTTCGATGCCTTCCGCCGGCGAGCGGCCATCCTCCAGGAAGAGCGTGGCGCCGGTGTGAACCGCCTACAGGGCGGCTGCCACGAGGGACGCAAACCACGACGACCTGGCCGTGCGGGTTCTGCGACCGCGCTGACCCTCGCCAGCACGGCGTGAGGTCAACCCGTCAACGAGCCGTTCTCCAGGTAGACGGTGGTCGCCGCGTCCCTGGCGTCCAGGCACGACAGCAGACGCCGTGCCAGCAAGTCAGGCAAGGCACGCACGGCCTGGGCCGCCGGGAGAAACGCATACGAGCGAAGCTCGTCGGCCGGCAACCGGATGCCGGCGATCTCCTGCGCGGTCAGCCGGCCACCGTCGAACACCGCGATCAGACCTTCACTGCGCCCTGGTCGCGGCGGAACCCAATCGATGGCCAACAAGCGGCCGGGATCCCGATCAAGTCCGAGTTCCTCCTTGACCTCTCGAATGGCCGCCTGCCGGGGCGACTCGTCGAGCTCGACGCAGCCGCCGGGCAGCTCCATGAAATCGACGTACGTCGGCTCCACCACGAGCACCCGATCTGACTCGTCGAACAGTAGGACCGTGGAGGCCATGCGCTTACGCGGCAACGCCACATCGAACTCTGCTACCGGAACGACGGGCGCGGCCTGAGAAGTCGTTTCGGAGGTCATACGGGCACGCTAGCGGGTTGTCCGGCCGACAGCGTGCACGCGAAGCGAGTCGGCCTGGCCGGCGGTGCCGCGCGCCGGCCTGGGTAGAGGCTCTCGTTGTCGGCTTCAGCCGGTGAGTTGCATCTGCAGTTGCAGCAGTTCCTCGACGTGCCGGATCTCCACGATCCGGCCGTCGACCACCCGCGCGAGATCGATGCCGGAGATGGAGACGTCACGGCCGGTGGCCGGCACTCCGAACCAGGGACCGGTGTGGGTCCCGGTGATCACCCACTGGGAGACGACCCAGCCGTCATCTGTCTCGGCCTGGTAGACGACCTCGTGGTGAGCGTTGGTGAACCCGTCGCGCATGGCAGCGACCATCATCTTCATCCCCTCGATCGCCGACGTGGCTCCGGGCGGCGGGTTGTGGTCCAGGAGATCGGGCGAGACCAGGAGGTCCACCGCTGCGATGTCGCCCGCGTCGAAGGCGGCGAACAGGCGAGTAGGCACCTTGCGGGCGGACGTGTTCTGACTGTTCATGGGGGCTCTCCTCGGGTTGTGCGGATCTTCGTCTTCGTTCACACTTCCCGAAGGGATGTAGTTTCCCGCAAGATACTAAGGAAGTGACGTGGAGCACACTCTGACGAGCCTGCCGCTGAGCACACTCGGCTGTCCGATCGACAAGACCCTGCAAGCCGTGGGTGGACGCTGGGCGACGCTGATCGTTCGTGACCTGTTGTGGCACAGTCCGCGCCGCTTCGGCGAGCTTCGGGCCGGCCTGCCCGGCATCAGTCCGAAGACACTCACCGCACAGCTCAGGCACCTCGAAGCCGCCGGCGTCCTCACGCGACACGCGTTCGCCGAAGTTCCTCCGCGGGTCGAGTACCGGCTCACGGCGCGTGGTCGTGACCTTGAGCCGATCTTGCTCGCGATGTGGGAGTGGGGTTACGACGAGCTTGTGCCCGACGGGCCCAACCCGCTGCGAATGCCCCGAAGCCGATGACCTTCCCACCGGCACCGGCACGCGGTCAGGACGTGGCGGTGGGGTAGAAGGCGTTGATCTCGGCCAGGACGCGGTCAGATGCTTCGTGCATGAGGAAGTGCCCGGCGCCGGGGACGTCGGCGGAGGTGGCGTCGGGGGCGGCGTCCTGCAGCGGCGGCAGGACCAGTTCGGCGAGGCCGGCCTGGGTGATCATGCGGACCGGGATGGTCAGCGGGGTTTCCTGCAGCTTGGCGTTGTCGGCCTCTTCCTCGGACTCGAACCGGTAGAGCTCGAAGCCGGCTTTCAGGACCTGGGGGCGGGAGTACACCCGGACGAACTCGGCCAGCTCGTCGTCGGACACGTTCTCGCCGGCGGTCTTCATTCCCTGGAAGAAGTAGGTGAAGAAGGCCTCTTCCCGGCCGGTGACCAGTTCCTCCGCGAGCGGACGCTGCTTGTTGAACGAGTTGTGCCAGAACATCGGTTCCAGGGCGGCGAACTTCAGGTTCTTGCCGAGCAGGCCGTAGTCCATGAGGAACAGCCCCGCGATCTGCTCGCGGTACTGGGCGCCCAGCGGGTAGGCGACGCCGACGCCGAAGTCGTGGGCGACGACCTGCACGTTCTCGCGGTAACCGAGGTGGTCGAGCAGCCGGTGGACGTAGCCGGCCAGAACCGTCTTGACCATGGAGGGCGGGGTTCCGGTCGAGTCGCCCAGGCCGGGCAGGTCGATGGCGATCACGGTGCGACCGGGCAGCAGCTTGGGCATGATCTGGCGGTACTCGTACCAGCTCTGCGGCCAGCCGTGCAGCAGCACCATGACCTGCGGGCCGTGGCCGCCGATGACGTAGTGCATCTGCACGTCGTCGATGGTGGTGAAGCCGTGCCGGAAGTCCTTGTTGAACTCGGCGTCGTGCTTGGTCGCCGTGTCGTAGCCGGGGCTGAGCGGCTCCTCCGACTCGATGGCTGCGGCGGTCGTGGAGGCTGAGGTGGAAGCGGTCATGGTGGTGGTACTCCTTTGCCGTGGGTGACGTACGCTGCACTTACGAACCGATCCGTTCGGTACTATACATGCGGCGGCTGGCACCGGAACCCCGGTTCGGGTGGGGCAGCCAGGGGTTTTTCTCCACCACCCCCGACTTGCGAACCGAACCGCCCGGTTACTATGACCACGAGACACTAGCCCGAGCCAGCCGACGGATTCATGCGCGGCGGCGAACTATCTCTCCAGGAGGCTTCGATGCCCAAGACCGGACGTCCCCGGTCCTTCGACACCGACGAGGCGTTGGACGCCGCGATGCGGCTGTTCTGGGCCGAGGGCTACGAGGGTGCCTCGCTCGCCGGACTGACCGAGGCCATGGGGATCAACCGGCGCAGTATCTACGCCGCCTACGGCAACAAGGAAGAACTGTTCCGCAAAGCCGTCGACCGCTACATCGAAGGCCCGGGAGCCTTCGTCGCCCCGGCCCTGGAGTTGCCCACCGCCCGGCAGGTGGCCGAGGCGCTGCTGCACGGAACGGTGGACGCCAACACCACCCCCGGCCGTCCGCGCGGCTGCCTGCTGGTGCAGTCCGCACTGGCGTGCGGCTCGGAAGGCGAACCGGTGCGCCGCGATCTGGCCGAACGCCGAGAGGCCGCGGTAGACGCCCTGCGCGCACGCTTCGCACGCGCCCAGGCCGACGGCGACCTACCCCCCGACATCGACGCGGACTCCCTCGCCCGCTATCTGACCGTCGTCGCTCACGGCATCTCCGTACAGGCCGCCAGCGGTGCCAGCCGCGAAGACCTGCACCGCGCCGCCGGCCAGGCCCTCAGCATGTGGCCGAGCGCCTGAACCCACGAGGCAATGCCGTTTGCGGCGTCCTGGGTCTCGGTCAGCGCCGCTTGCTCACTTTGAAGGTCCAGACGTGGCTGCCGGCCTCGCGCGCGGCGGCGGGCACGTCGATAGTGATGCCGCCGGCGGGGTTTCTGGTCCAGCGCAGCGGGCCGCCCTGGTATCCGAGCATGGTGATCTGGTCGGTGTCGCGGATGGGCACCGGCATGCCGGTGCCCACCGTGCTGCCCGGCGGTGTCAGCGAGTGCAGGTAGAACGCCTCGTCCGGCCGGATGGTGAACCGCAGGTCGCCGTCGGCGGCGCCGTTCGCCCAATAGGTGGTGTCGTGGATGGCCTCGCCGTTGACCGCGAGCCAGGCGCCGATCTCGCGCAGCCGCTGCTGCATGATCTCAGGGATGGTGCCGTCGGCGCGGGGACCGATGTCCAGCAGCAGGTTGCCGTTCTTGCTGACGATGTCCACGAGGTGGGCGACCAGATCGTCGGCGGTCGCGTAGGCCGAGTCGGGCGTGGCCGCGTTGTAGCCGAAGGAGAACGGGTCGATGCCGCGGTTCGCCTCGAACGTGCTGGTCTGCAACGAGAACGAGGTCGCGTACTCCGGAGTGTTGAAGTCGTGGTCGGGTAGGCCCATCCGGTCGTTCACCGTAACCTGGTCACCGGTCGACAGGCCCTGGTTGAAGTAGAGCTGCAGCACCGACCGGTCGGTGCCCGGATAGCCGATGTCGCCCCACAGCACCTCGGGCCGGTATTTCGTCACGATCTCCTTGAGCTGCGGCACCTGCAGATCCCGCTGATAGTCGGCCACCTCGCGGTAGCCGGTGTAGGGCAGCGGCGCGCCGGTGTAAGGGTTCTGCGGCGCGTGCCCCATCCACGGCAGAGCCGGGTTGAACCACTCCGGCAGCGAATAGTAGAGCCCGCGGTGCAACTCGGGTGCGACCGAACGAGCCGCGTCGAACAGCTCGCGCACCAGATCGCGGCGGGGGCCGAGCTTGACCGAGGTGCGGCCGGTGTAGGCGGAGTCGAACAAGCAGAATCCCTCGTGGTGCTTGGAGGTCAGCACGAAATACCGGGCGCCGGCCTGCTGGAACAGCCGGGCCCAGGCGACCGGGTCGAACTTCGCCGCGGTGAACATCGGGATGAAGTCGTCATAGGCGAAATCGCGGCCGTAGGTCTGCTCGTGGTAGGCGTAGGTCGGATTGTTCGGGTCGTTCATCTGCTGCCAGTACCACTCCGCGTACTGCTTGCCGACCGGCGCCCAGGCGGGCACCGAGTAGATGCCCCAGTGGATGAAGATGCCGAACTTCGCCCGGGTGAACCAGTCGGGTGCCTGGTGCCGGGACAGCGACGCGTCGGTCACGTCGTAGACGGGGATGCCGGCGGTCATGGAGAAGGCCACCGTGCTGCGGACGGCACCGCCGGCGACCTGGACTTCGGCGTCGACCGCGGTACCGGCCGGCAAACCCGGCGAGTCGACGCCGACCTCGACCCGGGCCTCCTGACCGGGCGCCAGGACCCGGACGCTCGCCGGCACAACGGTGTCAACGCCGTCCGCGGACACGGTCACGGTCAGCGGGGACCGCTCGGTCACCCACGTGGTGCCGACATTCAGTACGCTCACGTCCACGATCTGCGCCCGGTGCCCGCGCCCGTAGGGCATCCACCGGGTCGTTCCGGCCGTCCGCAGCAGACGCACCGCCGCCCCGGTTACCACCGGCTGCAGCGAGAGCGCGAAGACGTGCATGCTTGACACACCCTCGGCCGGTGCCGCCGTGGTCGGCAGCGTGATGGACCGGGCCGTACGCGCCGGGTCCATCCACACCTGCGCGGCGTAGAGGGAGACCGCATGCCAGTCGGAGCCGCCGGGACCATACCGGTACGGCACGGTGACCGCGCCGGCACTTCCCGAGTACCAGTCCGGGGCGGAGATGCCGACGCTGGACGTGGTGCCGTCGTCGTAGTGGACCGTCGCGGTGCCACCCGACGAGCCGTAGGTCGAGGTAACCAGCAGAAACCCGGCGACGTACTTCCCGGCCGGCACGGCGACCGTCTGCCCCAGCGCCACGACATTGTCGTTCTGACCCGCTGCCGTCGAGGCCGCGAGCCGATAGGGCACACCGTCCACGGTGACCGCGCCGGTGGGCAGGTCAGTCGCGGGGAAGCCGTAGCCGGACCCGTCCAGGTTCGCGTCGCCGGCGGCCACGCCGATCCCGTTGTTGTCGAACAGATCGTCGAGCGGGACGGGCACCGGATCGGCGGAGCTCGCCGCGCGCGCCACGCCGGGAACGCCGATGATCAGCGCCCCACTCGCGGCAACCGTCGTGGCGAGCAGCTGACGCCTGTCCATGCGCATACTGATTCCTCTCCTTCGACTCACCTGTGAACGGAAACAGCCGTACTTTTTGCATTGACATTCGTGATTTACAGCGCTCCTTGTTGCCGGCCCGCCCGCCGCCGCACCTTTATCAGCCGGTCGCGCAGCTCGATCCGTTGAGGGCGAAGCTCGTCGGGCTCGCGTCGTTGCCGCTTCCATGAGCCGGTGAGGCCGAACGATTGCGACCCGCCCGCCGCGATGACGCCGTTGTACGACGCATTGGTGGCGGTTACCGCCGCCCCGTTCTGGGTCACGTCGGCATTCCAGGCGTTGCCCACAGTCGGTGCCGTTGCGCAGGTTCCACCAGTCCATGCTGAACAGGCGGACGCAGGCCCCATCTCCGCCACCGCCGACACGCCAGCGAGCAGTACCGCTCCGGCAAAGGCGAACCGACGGACGGAGCCCGCGGTGCGGAACGTTGCATGACACCTCCCACGCTTGGTCCACCGCGTCCACGCCGGTAAACGGGGCCATCTCGGCCATCGCGAAAGTTTCTAAAATATGGCGCGATAGTTTCCGAGGCGAGCGTAGTTAGGGCAGCGATCGTCGTCAATGTCTTGAGCGCCGGAGCATGACGGTGGACCTCCGCAGAACCCCGCGAGCGGCGGCCGTTGGGACGTGCCTCGACCAACTTTCCTGATCAACCCGTTACTCTCACTAGGCTGCGCTCGAACGCGCCGATGAGCGTCCATGCCGCGGCCCGGCGCCGCGGCGGCGAGCACGACCGGCGTGTCACCCAGCGCGGGGGGCTGCGGGGCCGAACCCGGCGGTGAGGACCTCGGGATCGAGCTGAGCGGCCGGTACAGCCAGTCAGGCTGCGGTCCGCGGGCCCCGCGTAGCCGGCGGCGCACCGTCAACGGCGGCCAGCCGAGGTCGACGGCGATCCGGCGCCAGCCGCCCCGCCCAAGCCTTCGCGAGCAGGGCCGCACCGATGACCTCGGTGGCATCGGCCCGGCGCGGCACGAGCGAGCCGGGGCAACAGGACGTGGGTTGGTTTCCATCTCATTGACCGCCCCGGGCCTCCCGGTCCGACATCTCAGGCGCCATTCCTGCGACACCAGGAGCTCTGCGACACCTTGACATCTCACATAGCCCAGGCCGGTTTGTAGGTGGGCTCGACCAGCAGAACCCGGTCGTCGGAGTCGCGGAACAGCAGGGCGGCGCCCATCCGCTTGCGCGGCAACGTGGCGGTCCAGTCGGTCGTCACGCTGGTCAGAATACGGGCCGCGACCATGCCCGCGGCGGCGTTAGCCTGTGCCTGTGGATATCCAGCCCGCGATCGCCGACGAACGACGCCGGGTCGCCGATCTGGTGGAGTCGCTGACCCCGGCGCAGTTGGAAACTCCGAGCCTGTGTGGTGAATGGACGGTCAAGCAGGTGGCGGGTCACCTGCTGGCGGCGATCGGCAAGCCAGCCACGCCGGTGCTGCCGCTGCTCACCCGCAGCGGCTTCAACATCCACAAGGCCAACTCGCGGCTCGCGGCACTGATGGCCGAGCGGTCGCCGGCCGAGCTGGCCCAGGGCCTGCGCGACAACGCGGAGAACCCGTTCCGGCCGCCGATCGTCGGCTATCCGGGGCAGCTGACCGACCTGCAGGTGCACGGGCAGGACATGCGGAGGCCGCTGGGCCTGCCGCACGGGCTGCTGCCGGAGCGGCTGCGGACGTCGCTGGACTTCCTGGTTGGCGGACGGGCGATCGGCTTCGCTCCGAAGAGACGGCTGGCGGGTCTGCGCTTCGCGGCGGCGGACCTGGAATGGTCCTCGGGGACGGGGCCGCTGGTGACCGGCCCGGCGGAGGCGCTGATGCTGGCAATGACGGGCCGCGGCGTGGCCCTGTCGGAGCTCGACGGTCCCGGCGTGCCGATCCTCCGCAACCGCCTGATGTGAGCTCCCGGTCCTGATCGGACGGTCGTGCTCCGGACGGAAACCGCCGATCCGGTACGCCGTCAGCATCAGGCCACTCCACGCTGGTTCATGCGGCGTCCGCGCCCGTCTTCTGCCGCGCCGATATCGGGCCCCGAGACGCCACGCCGGTCTCACCGCGCGCCGCGCCGGGCCGGAAAATGTCGGTGGCCGGTCGTAGCGTCGCGGCATGGATGACAACGAGTACCCACCCGAAAGCGACCGCCGCCCGCACCTCAGCGTCGAGCGACATCTGACCGTCGGGCCGCACGTCTACCAGCTCACCGCTTCCGGCACGGGCGATGACCGCATCGGCCTCGCCCTGGTCGGCTGGAACGCCGCGGGCGAGGTGGTGAGCGAGATCAGCGGAGGGATGTCGCCCACCGACCTGGCCCCGGTGGCCGACGCGCTGACCTCGACGCTGGCCGGCCTGGCGGCGCTGCGCCGCCAGCGCCTGACCGCGACGGCGCCGTCGACCCTGCCGGGGCTGCTGCCGAAACGCCATCGCAACCAGGGCGTTCGCTGGTCGGCCGAGGACGACGAACGGCTGGCGGCGCGACACCGGGCGGGAGCGAACCCGAAGGCGCTGATGGAGGAGTTCGGCCGCAGCCGGGGCGGCATCACCGCCCGGCTGGAACACCTCGGCCTCATCACCCCGAACGGCGTGCCGGTCACCGCGAGCACGGACGGTGGTCCCGGCGAGGAAACGGAGGTGATCTCCGAGGCGGCGTGAGCAGAGGACGCGGGCCGTCCGCGCGGCCCGCGTCCTGTCACCTGGGCTACCGGCCGACACGCAGCGTCCCGCCGGGGTGGGGCTGGCGGGTCGGGCGCGGCGTCCTGCCGGGGTGTGGGCTGGCGGGTCGGGCGCGGGGTCTCGCCGGGGTGTGGGCTGGCGGGTCGGGCGCGGGGTCTCGCCGGGGTGGGGGCTGCCGGGTCGGGCGCGGCGTCCTGCCGGGGGTGTGGGCTGACGGGTCGGGCGCGGCGTGTCGGCGTGGGGGTGCCGGCATGTCCTCTCGCGTGGGCTGCCGGGTCGGACCCAGTGCCTCGTCGTGAGAGCGCCGGAAGGGCGAGCGTGCCCGGACGGGATGCACCCGCCCTGCACCCGGGGCGGGCTCAAGTATTGCGGCGGCTACCCGATTCCTTCAGGCACTGGCGGACGGCTCCGCTAGTGAGCGGGCCCGGGTGCACCCCCTCGGCGCCCGGGCCCGCTCAGCTACCCGCAGACGGAAGGGCGCACCGTGGTGGCACCGGGGCCCAAGGGTCTGCACATCGGCATCGACGCGGAGAAGGTCGTCGTGTCGCCGCTTCCGCTCAAGATGCGGACCGGCCGGGCCAGGCGGTCCCGCTGCGGATCCGTCACCGAGGTCGTGCCGGTTCCGCCCAGCGGGCGCAGCCGCGAGGACCGGATCCGGTTCGCGTCGCAGCTAACCCTCGCGCTGGTCCTGCTCTCGGCGGTGCTGAGCGCGCTCGGCGTTGCCTGGTGGGCGGCAGCGAGTGGTTCGGTCGCGCTCGTCGCCTTCGTCGCGGTGGAGCAGGCCCGCGCCGCCCGGGCCGGGCTGATCGCCCTGCCCAAGGGTGAGGGCTCGCACGTGCTGCACGCCGTCGAGGAACGGTTCGCCTTCGAGCGTGCCTTCGTCGTGGCCAAGCGCGTGCGGCGCACCTGGCCCGCGCTGCGGCACATGATCGACCCGGACGACGCCGACCGCAGCCTGTCGGCGGCCCTGGCGGAGCTCGCCGGGATCATGGCCCGCCGTCAGCAGATCCGCCGACTGCGCGACGAGCTCGCCCAGGCCACGCGGCACGACCTGCCGGCGGACAGCCCGGCCGTGCGGGCCCTGGCCGAGCAGCGGCTGAAGGCCGAGGCGCTCTGGCGGTCCACCGCCGCGGCGGCCAACCGCATCCTGGCGAGCATCAACGCCGCCGCGCTGGCGGGCGAGAATCTCATCCGCGAGCAGGGCATCGGCGAAACCGCCCGGCAAGCGGAACTGGCCATCTCCCGCCTGACGGCGGCCGGCCCACCCCAGACCGAGGCCGGCCCCGACCTGGCCGAACGCACGGCAGCGGTGATCTCCGCCTACCGAGAGCTGGCCGCCGACCGCTGAAGCCCCGACCACCGACCGGCCGTGGTCCGACCGGCCGTGGTCCGACCGGCCGTGGTCCGACCGGCCGTGGTCCGAGAGGGGGTGCAGCCGGGCCCGCTCACTAGCGGAGCCGTCTGCCGGTGCCTGCCGGCTGCGGTCCGACCGGCTGCGGTCCGACCGGTCGCGGCCCAACCGGCCGTGGCCCAACCGGTTGGACCGCAGCTGGCTGTGGCCCCACCGGCCGCGGGCCATCCCCGGCCGCGGGTCACCCCGGCTGCGGGTTAGTCGAGAGCCGCTACCGCCCGGGCGGTGTCCTCCATGGTCAGATCCGCGTTGAGCTGGGCGGCCACGTTCAGCCCGGCCGCGGCCGCGCTGATCACCTGGGCCATCTGATCGCTGATGTTGCCGGCTACCCAGACCCCGGGCACGGCCGTGCGCCCGGTGGGCTCGGCCGGCACCGCGCTGCCGAAGTCGTTGTCGGTCGCGGTCAGCCCCAGGGACGGCAGCGGTTCCGCGTTCGCGATGAAGCGTGGGGCGACGACCAGGGTGTCGCGGGCGACCACGGTGCCGTCGGTCAGCCGTACGCCGGTCAGTTTGCCGTCCTTGGCCAGCACCTCCGCGACCTTCTCGGTCACCACGGTGATGCCGCGCGCGGCGAACTGCCGGGCCTGCTCCGCGTCCGGCTCGGGCGCGGTGTGCAGGAACAGCGTGATGTCGTCGCTCCACTGCCGCCACATCAGCGCCTGGTGCAGGGACATCGGCGAGGAGCCGAGGATGCCGATGGCCCGGCCGCGCACCTCGAAACCGTGGCAGTACGGGCAGTGCACCACCGCGTGGCCCCAGTGTTCGCGCAGGCCGGGCACGTCCGGCAGCTCGTCGGTCAGCCCGGTGGTGACCAGCAGGCGCCGGGCGGCGTACGACCGTCCGTCGGCCAGTCGCACAGTGAGCAGGTCGCCGTCGCGGCCGGCCCCGGTCACCCGGCCCGCGACGATCTCACCGCCGTAGTGCCGTACCTCGGTCTGTCCGGCCGCTCGGAAGTCGGCCGGCGCGATGTCGTCGCGGGTCAGGAAGTTGTGGATGCCCTCGGCGGGCGCGTTGCGGGGCTCGCCCGCGTCGATCACCAGCACCGAGCGCAGCGCGCGGCTCAGGGCCACCGCGCCACTCAGTCCGGCGGGCCCGCCGCCGATCACGATCACGTCGTAGGTCATGTCATGACGGTCGTCCTCACGGGGGGAAAGTGGCAAACTTTGTTGCCATGACGGCAAACGAGGACGTGCTGGCCGCGGTCGGGCCCCGATTACGGGCGCTGCGGCAGGAACAAGGCACCACGCTCGCGGCGCTCTCGGAGACCACCGGGATCTCGGTGAGCACCCTCTCCCGGCTCGAGTCCGGGCAGCGGCGCGCCACGCTGGAACTGCTGTTACCGCTGGCCAGGGCCTACCGGGTGCCGCTGGACGAGCTGGTCGGCGCCCCGCCCACCGGCGATCCGCGGATCTATGCCCGCCCGCTGCGGCATCGCAGCGGTCAGACCATCCTGCCGCTCAGCCGGCAGGCCACCGGCCTGCAGGCCTTCAAGCACATCATCGCGGCCGGCCCGCCGGTCGAGCCGGACCCGAAGACCCATGAGGGGTACGAGTGGCTGTACGTCCTGCACGGCCGGATGCGCCTGGTCCTCGGCGAGCACGATCTGGTCCTGCCGGAGGGTGAGGCGGCCGAGTTCGACACCCGGGTTCCGCACTGGTTCGGCAGCGCTGACGGCGAGTCCGTCGAGTTCCTGAGCATCTTCGGCCGCCAGGGCGAGCGCATGCACGTCCGGGCCCGCTCCACCCGCTGAGAAACGTCAACCGCGGGTGCGGACGGCGGTGTGGATCGTCGTCGCGCGCAGCATGAAGACGTCGCGGCGGCGCAGCACACTCTCCGGATGCTCCGGATCGGTGAGGATGTCCAGCCGGTCGACGTCGTCGGCGGTCAGGTGCTTCGCGAGCAACTCCCGGGTGCGGTGCAGCGTGCGGGCCAGGTGGCGGCGGGCCGTGTCGGCCAGCGGCGCGGGCAGGTCCAGCAGGAAGCTGCGGCTCCGCACCCCGGTCAGGCCGGCCTCCGCGAGCAGTTCCGGCCACGAGCGCGGCGCCACGATGGCGCCCATCGGGTGCACGTGATCGTGGGACAGCGCGTGGTCCACCGCGTTGATCCGGGTGGTCAGTCCGTCGTCCGCCGCCGCCGGCAGATACTGCAGCGGCAACCCGCCCTCGCGTAGCGCGAGCACGCCGCCGGGCCGGAGCAGGTCCCCGAACGCCCGGATCCCCGCCGCCGGATCTGGCAGATGGTGCGCAACCCCGCTGACCCAGATCAGGTCGGCCCGGGGCAGGCCGGCGATGCCCTCGGGCAGCCGCACCTGCCGGGTGGCGACCTGGTCGTCGAGGCCGAGCCGCTCCGCCCGCTCGCGGGCCAGCGCCAGCAGCGGCGCGGCGCCGTCCGCGGCCACCACCGTCGCGCCGGGCAGCAACTGGGCGAACCGGCAGGCAGCGACCCCGGGCCCGCTGCCCACATCGAGGATCAGACCGGCCTGCGGCACGCGCCGCGCCAGCCACTCGAGCGCCAGGTCCACCATCGGGGCGTTGGTCTCGGCGTCGGCGATCAGGT
>Ga0307516_10002674_pt1 | contig 23572 bp, 33 predicted proteins | sample 19_EM_MG_FD_203310 | JGI IMG/M metagenome (GOLD analysis project Ga0307516, IMG submission 203310) | Populus trichocarpa ectomycorrhiza microbial communities from riparian zone in the Pacific Northwest, United States - 19_EM | ecosystem: Host-associated > Plants > Roots > Unclassified | place...
CCCCCCCCCCACGCGCCGGCAGTCGGTGTGACAGTTTGGAGCCTCACTAAACCAGTCTGGCCATCTCAACAAGGTATCATAAATACTCGACACAAGCCAACAACCACAAGCTCGCTACTGCTGTTGCTGGAAAGAACACCAGGTCCCCAGAGCCCATCTCTAGACTGGAGAACGAATGGTCCGGCCCTCCCTCAGTCTCCGACTCCAAACTCCAACTCCAACTCCAACTCCAACTCCAACTCCAACTGCAACTCCAACTTCAAGCTCTAAGGAACCGGAATGTGGCGACGCCCGGCGAACGAATCGGGCATCCATCTCCGCGCCGCCAATGCAATAATCGCCCCGTGCTGCAAGCTCACCCGATGGATCGGTCAACGCGCCAAGACAAGATGCGGTAAGATCCATTGACAGGCGCAAGTCAGCGGCCAGTTGTGCGCGTTGAGGAACCGGCGAACCGAATGATGCGCGCAACTGTGCGCAGTTGCTGCGGTGCAGCGCACAATATGGGGCCGGGAGGGGCTTCGTTGCTGGGCGGTCCGTAACCGTATTCCGGCGAACCTGAAATGCGAGCGCCACGTAACCGGCCTCAGGTTGGCTGCGCCCTCGCGCTGCAACCCCCCGCCGCGCACTCCCACTGGCGCGTGCAGAGAAGGCTGCTGCGAACCTGAGGAGCGCAATCCCTTCCGGCAAGTCCCGGGCCCGGGGCGTTTTCGTCACGCATGCATGGCCCAGGCCCCAAGGCACACTTCACCGCCTCACGTCGCACTCGACGTCAGTGCTGAGATGTACGCTGGCCGCCGGCGCGCAGAGTAACGTTCGCTCGGATCAGCAGCCACAAATCCCCCTCGTCGGTACCCATATGTATCCACAAGCTGGTCCCGGCTCAGGCCCCTGTCATGTTCGGATTGATAGGATATAGGCGTGAGGACGGGAAGTCAAGCCCCGTCGTTTGCACTTTATATTGCACATCGGCGCTGTTGCGGTCCGCTCTCACCATGCCCTTCTCCGAGCTCTTTCTCGACGGTTCCCGCCTCCGCTGAGTTTCGTCGCAATGTCGGTATCGTTTTCCCACGACTCTTTCGAGGATATCTTAGCGATGCTGGAAATCCCTCCCGTAAGTCGTCTCCCCCAGCGGTCCGCGCCGTTCTCTTTTTACTCAGAAGCAAGACCCGCCACAGACCAGCGAATATCTCTTCCAGTCTCCGTCCTTCAGCCAGCTGGACTCGTGGTTCGCGCCCAGCGATTTCCACATCGACCAGTGGCTGTCGCCGGTGATGTCGCCCACCGGCAGCACCAGGAACCACGGGTGGGAGGACAGTATCATGTTTGTAAACTTTCCGCGCCCCGCCCAGTGGAAGGTGCGCCGGCGCTGACTGGTGGTTCCGCCGCGCAGCGGTCTATATCCGGCACCCAGCTATAGCAACGCAGTGGGCACGTGCCCGTCGCCGCCGCAGAAGCGCCCGCCATACTACTGCCAGCGCTGCCACCGCACGTTCAGCACGACGACGAACTTCACGCGCCACGACACGTCATCCATGTGCGCCACCAACGCGCGCGGCGATTCCATATCGCACGCGTGCACGCAGTGCAACAAGACGTACAACCGCAAGGACAACCTCAAGAAACACATCAAGGACAAGCATCCGGTAGTGGAGGTGGACCAGAGATGTTCAGCCCCGCGTTGACTTGGAGTTTGCGGTACGCGCTGTGCGGTATGACTTCTCTTTTCCCCCTTTAATCCGGTTTTTTTCCTTTCTTTCTTTCTTTCTTTCTTTCTTGGTATTCTTTTCCTCCGCGGTATGCGTATAGAGTATTCGGGCCGGTCAGGCCGCATGAGTTTCTGCCTTCGCGAGATGTTGTATAGGGAGTCTGTACGTGTATTTTTTTTCCCCCCTTTTGCCGTTGCCTTTGTTGTTTAGCTGTGTGTTGCTACGAAGAGAGAGTTTCACCGTGGATTGTGGTACAACCGTAGAGCGTCGAGACGGATCGGACCCCCACCCGGTAGGCTTCGTGTTGACGGCGGGCGGGGCGCAACGGAGCCGCCTTCCCCCCCCCCCCCGCCGAGAGGACCGGCGTTCGCGCCGTGCGGAGAGATGTGCGTTCTTCTCGGGATCAGTCGGCATCGACCAAGACGCAGCGCAGCCGGCAACCCGCACCAAACGGCCGTCGGCGGAGCGCCACCCGCCAGCTGACAACCAGCGAGCCGTCGAGCGTTGAGGGGGGGGGGAGTCCGGAGCCAGCTGGAGTCCGTGAGTCCGCGGAGACGTGCGTTGGGGTCCGGCGGGGGCTGCGGGTTTCACCGCAGCCCAAGTCGGCAGTTGTCCAGTGCAGTCCAGTGCAGTCCAGTGCAGTCCAGTGCAGTCCAGTGCAGTCCAGTGCAGTCCAGTCCGGGGCCAGCACGATCCAGTCCGGCGACGCCCGGCTGTGCCGAACCGCGCAGCTTCTGCGCCCAGTCAGTGCGATATCCCCTTCAGGCCGGCGGTGGAGCGACATGACGTGCGGGAGGGCGGGCGTCGCACGCATGATTTGTATGGATATGTATGATGCTGGTGTCTATGTATGTGTGCACGCACCAGTGCGGAGCGAGGCCTGCTGGAACGGCTGGCGGCGGGTATCGCACCGTGGAATGACGGGCGTGGGCGCAGCAGAGGATTCGTCGTCGCGCACCCGCAGCGCGGAAATCGCGAGGGGACGCTGTGCGGGGTGTGCAATGTACGTGCACACGGCCGCGCAAACGTGCAACTCGCCCTCCGTCTGCTGGCCCGCCCAGGACATAGGTAGGACAAACCCGCTGATGAAAAAGCCCTTGTCATACGTGGTGGAGTGGGTGCGTGTCATGTGTATGCATAAGTCGCGCTCGGGGGCCTATTGTCAGTTATATACCTAGATAGCCCCGTGGTCGCATTGCACCGGCTGCGCGCGCAGTCTTCTGCTCCTTTGTTCGTCCGTCCACCAGCGGAGATCTCCGCGCGTTGCCAACTGTTCGCTTGCTTCTTCCTTCTTCCTTCTTCCTCCTCCACAGCCTGCCCCAGCCTGCCCGTCTTGTCGACCTATCCGATCACGGCGCGCCCCCTCAGTGCGCACCCTGCGTTATGCACGCACCCTATAAAGCTCTAGATATGACATTCGATATGCAGAGGGCGACCTGAGCTGAGCCGCTGGGCGTGTTCCTTCCTTCCGTGCATGGCGGCGCTGACTGCGTGCACAGCAGGATCGAAATCGGGTGTGGAGACGGTCCCAGCAGCGCGAGAGATGGAGATGGAGATGTACGGCGGTCCACATGGCTCCAGACAGGATGGATGGCGACGATCTGGAAGATTATTCTAGATACCCATCCGCGGAGTCACTCAGGGTGCTCTCGCACGTGTGCTGGCGCTCGATACCATGTCTGCGCCCCCGCAACTCCCCCCGTCCGTTTGCAACTGCCAGTCGATGCCTGCAGCTCGCGCTGTGCCACGTTCCGCCGGCTGCTTGGAGACGACCTGCTGAGTCATCGGACGCATGCGTGCCGCCTTGGAGACACTCGTGCACGTGGGGCATAACTGCAGCCCTATATAGGGCCAGACGTGTGGCTACGTCGCGGCAAGCGCCGCGGGAATTGCCGTCCCCACCAAACCGCCCAGGGCAGGGTGGGAACCTGGAAGTTAATCCTCCAAGGCTCTCGGACTTCTGGCCGTGAACTTGTTCGTCACTTGCGTCCCCGTTTTACTCCTAGTGGCCGTTCCCTCCCGTGCCCCAGTCACTCCCCTTGTCCCCCACTGGTATTCCGCCCCCGGTCGCCATCCACAGTGCTTACCTTCATGGTTCCTGCACCTCGTGGAGCTAGGCTGCTAGCCAACCGTCCCAACGTCCCGACGCACTGCTGTGGCCGAGGGGCTGTGGACGGGCAGCTGCACGGGCCGCACATATGCACTGTGTGACAGATTCCCCGAAAGCAAACCAAAAGTGCCTTTCCGCCCTGCAGCCACGCACACCAGACCGCAAACATCTTGATCCGCATCTCCCGTTCCGCGCCATCTCTGCAATAGACACCCAGCTTGTGCGCGAGGAACTCCCCGCTGCCTTTCCAATCTGAATGCTGTCCACAGAACCCATCGACAGAAAAGGCGGTGGATACATTGCTGCTGGTGCAGGTGCCCGGCGCCGCGAATTTATTTGATTTTTGTTCATTATTGATCGCATGCGACCTATCCAGGTCATGCCGATGTATATCTAATACATACATAAATCCATTTCCCCTTCCACTGTCCTTGCGTCCGTTGTAGCTCCCCCTGCCCTCCGCCCTAGCCTGTCCTAGCAGAGCGCACCAGGCCACGGGAATGGCACAGGAAGGGACATAAGAAACAGCCTCCTTATTCCTCTTTTGCTGGGGCCGTGAAAGGGTGTGGCGAAGAACCGCAGCCATTCCTCAACCTCAACACCGCCCTTTCCTTTGTGCAACCTCCTTGCTGCGCCTTTTCGCAAACATCTCGGCACTGTTAGGCTCCCATCCATCCGGGCCCCCACTTCCGCCAAGCTCTCGCCCACTTCCAGTAGTTACCATCCGACTGTTCTCCGCCTTCTGCCTCCCATTTCCACCAATTCTCGTACGCCTCCTGTACCCTCAGCCTCTTATCCACGTTTGGTTTTCCGCTCACGCTACCACCACTGTCGACTCGAACCGGACAATTGCATTTACAATTATGCAAACTAAAGCGACAGGCGGCGCAATATGGAACAAGACGTGGTGACGGGAACAGTTGCTAATGGCCAAGGCCAACTATGGCTAACGATAACAAGTTTTTCCGTGAAGAAACATGCAAGACAGGCAGAAAGGCACCCTTACGTACAGTGAATGCAATCCTTACCTCGCAACACACACACGATGCGACAGACAGAACATCTAGAGTCTTCTTGACGCCGAGCAACCAGAACCTCCAGGCCTTAGTCGTTTATAGCGGCAGTGGCGGTGGCAGCAGCGGCGGCGGCGTGCCGTGAAACATCGATGATATGTGTTTTATGAGTCACCCTTAGCATCCGCAATAACATCCACCTGCAAGCATTGATACTTTTTTGATATGGATCAATTGTTAATTCGCCTAAACAGATTACACAATCGACGGTTTGTAGGTGTTTTTGGGCACTGTTGGTACGGAAGCTTATCCCTCTGCATTCATTGCATCGTTGAGTGTACACATGTGTTTTTGTTTTGCTGCCCAGCATGTGTTTCATTTGTTTTATGGTTGGTTGCTGGAGGGAGGGGGAGCGATAGGGGTCGGCCAATCGACACGTCGAGAAAATTGAATTGAGTAGCCTACCGCATTTTCTAATGTAATATCGCAATTAGCGCAACTATCACCTTCATTGGGCCGCATTTAGCGCGCATTTAGCAGCACATTTTAGAGTCGCATTTAGTCTAAATGCGCTTCTACCGCATTCCTTGTACCCTAGGGGAAGGGATACTCTCGCGTCTGGGCCCACCATCAGCTTGGCGGCAGGCTCTTCGTCCACTTGAGGTACTGGCCAGTGGGTCAGTGTTCTGTCTTCAATTGCTAGGGAGGCGAGCCGCTTGCTCGCGTTCGTCAGGTGGGATCCGCTTCTACTGGTACCTCCTGTGGGCGGCTTTGGCGTCCGTCCACGCCGTTGCCTCCTCCCACTCCTTCAAGGAACTCCACTCTGTGGGCGTCGTGCTCGTCCGCCGCCAGCTTAGCACGCTCGTTGGACTTCTCATTCCCTTGCAACCCTTTGCGGGCGGGACACTGCCGGGGTTCGATTTCATCAGTCCCAGGGTGTGGAGTTGGCGGGCAGCCGTTTCCAGTGCTCGGGAAATGGCTGCGCACTCGGTGTCATAGGCTTCTTGGTAGAACTTGTGGCCTTTTCACTGCTCCCCATTACGCCAGTTGACAGCGTAAGCGACCGCGCCCGAACCCTTCGGCTGCCAATTCCTCCGCTGTCTGCTTGGCTGTTGCTTCGCCACCGGCGATGGAGGTCGGCTTCCGCTGGGGGGACCGCCGTTTCCGCCCGTCCGGTCTCCAAAGGCGGTGTTAGCGCCCGTCGGTTCCCCGATATGGTCGCCCTCGGAGAGGCTGAGGAGTCGGCGGCCGAACCGTCGCCCCCGGTTGTTGAGCTGTACTATAGCCTCGGATCCCAGACTCCAGTGAGAGACAGCTCTGCGTCGTTGTTCGGAACGCTCCTGGGACTGTTCTGGCCTCCTGGTTGACCAGCTTCTGCAGATCGTCGGCCCAACCGAGGGCGCCTCTGGCTGCTGGGAGCCCGTCTCCTTGCCACCAGAGATCTGGCCCCAACATGACGGCCGACTGGATACAGACCGTCATGTCCGTGGTGATGGTTCATTAATCGCGTGCGGCCCGATCAGGTCACGGCGATGTACACGCGCCGGTTCCGGCCCACTGTCCAACCCCAACCTCGATCAGTCTGCGGGCAGCTCGTTGTGGCTCCCCCTGCCCCCCGCCCTGACCCACAGATAAGATATACGCGCAAATACCCCGCTCTCTCCTAACCTCATTCCTCTCCCGCCTAAAGCACGGCTCACAGCTCCTTCGCCTCTTGGCTCCTCTCCCCAGCCTTCCCCTCCCGTTCTCGAAGCTCCCACTCCGACCCCTCGCACTGAGCGTCCTCCTCAACCCTGTCCAGCCCCACCCTTTGTCCCACGTCTGTGGTCGAAAGAAAGTCCGAGCTCGGCTGACTGCGGCGCCCATCCGCGCAGAGATCCCGCATCTTAAGCCGATATTTGCTTCTCCCGGTCTGCTTCCTCACCTCAACCCACAGAATCTTCTGCTGGTGCTTCCCGTGCCAGCAACACTTGAAGAGATGCTTCCGAGTCTGGGTACGGTATTGCCACCACCAGCATTTGTCTGTTGGTCGGTTCTTTGTCCAATGAAGGTATCGCCGGTGAGACAGTGCCCGGTTTCTAGCTGATGAAGTCGGCCGGCCAGCCGCTTCGAACACCCAGCCCCCACTCTCTTCGGACGCTGCTCGTCTGGCATCCTGTACTTCTTCACTGCAATCTGGCCCTCTGCCCCAGCGCCGGACTTGGCTCCACTTCTTTTCCGAGATCTCCCGCTTAAGGTGTGCCATGGATCTAGAAGGGACGTTGGCCGTCTACGCCTCCGGCGCCGCGCGAGAACCATGGCAGCACCATACGCGCCACGTCCTCGAGTGGCGACGCATATATCCAGCTACCCCAACCCGCGGCTTTCTCTGGTGCCGGCCGGGTGCCGCGGATCCCGCGCGAGCGTCACCACGTCTACGTACGTGCCGTCGGGAGGGGGCCCACCGGAAGGCTGAATGCTACTTATGCACATAGTTGCGTGGTAGCAGATCTCTTTTCCCCCAACAGAAGCGCGCGGTCCGGGCCCGGGCGACCAAACAGCGGCAGAAGAGAACTCCCCACGAGCCGCGTTGCGGGGAAAACACCACGTGCCATGCCGGGAGTCGGGCCCGAGGATCGGCTTTACCGATCGGAGCATCGGGTTTGTCCCGAGAAAACTCCCACATGGCACCGCCGCCTCACCGGGCTGGGTGCGTTTGAATGCGAATATGATTAAACAAGGAAAAAAACCGGACTAGACGCCATGCGTGCCCGCGAGATGCCCGGAGCAGACGCCGGAATCCCGAGCCGAGCGCGCCTCCGAGCACATCCGGACTCCCGCCCCGACCGCCCCGTTCGATAGCGATGACTCCACAGCCCAACAGTTCTTCTCCGCCCACCCTCCTCCACTGCCTGGAGAAACACGCCAACTACCTATCCAGACGCACGGACATCGCATTGGTTGTCGGCGCAGCCAGGATCCTACCTACGCAGGATACACAGACGCGCAGTTGTTCCCATCCCCAGGGACAACCGCCGAGTCGAACAACATGCCCGGACCGATTCCCGGCTCCGGCGAAAGTCGAGCCGGAAACGGTCGTGTCGATGGCGCGCGCTGCCCGATGCGTGGACGGCTTTTCTGTATGGGAGGTTGGTACGCACGGAGGGGCGATGATGCGAAAGGAAGGGATGGACGGAGACGTTTATCGCAAAGTATGTAGATGCGGTGCGGCCGATGTGACCTCCGCCGATTTTTAGCGAGGACTCGGGTGCACTTCCAGCCACCCGGGATCGGCGGTCGATCCACCGAGACATATGTAGGTATGTATATAGGGGTATGTATGCGGTGCACGCCAACCGCGGCTGCGACGGTGGAGATATCATCGCGCTCGAGCTCTTGGTCATTGGACGCGGTTGCAGTCGCGTCGTGGGCGGCGGACGAGTGGCGCAGTGGCGCAGTGTGGCGCAGCCAGCAAGCGAGCGTCAACGTCGTCTTAAGCTTAACTACTGGCCGTGCTCCCAGGTGTTGCGGCGGTATGCGCTAGTCTCGCGAGCAGCGATGGCCGTGCCCGGCTGAGACCAGCGCCTATGCTGCAATAGGCAGTGTCCGTCCCGCGAGCGTGCGAACTGGGTTCCGGCGACGGGCGGTAACTTTTTGCGGGATGAGGAGCGAGCATCTTCATCTCTCTCCTCCCAATCCGGAGTTGGATCGGCTGCGGGCTTGACGGGGCCGTGCGGCGGTCGGCGTCCCCGAAGGGAAAAGGATCCTCGCGATAAAGGGAACTGGAATCCCGCGGTCCCCCCGATGGCGGACCACCGTGTCCGCCTCCCTCCGCCTCTTCCTCTAACATCTCCCTGCCAGCGAATGACGCTGCTCGCGCCCTCGCTCGTTCCGATTTATTATATTTCAATCCCATTCTTTCCCTCGATCCCATCCCATCCCGACCACACAATAGCCCCCGGCTTTTAATCTCTAGTTCCACCATGGTCTCGATCCGCTCGCTCCTGGCAGTTACGCTCGCAGCGGCGGCGGCGCGCGTCTTCGCCTCGCCCATCGCGCAGCACGATCTCCTCGACGCGTTCGAGGTGCTGTCGGACTGGCAGGAGGACGGGTGCAGCGAGCTCCTGCAGCGGAGAGCGTGGTACCTACGTGTTCCCCCGTCCGAGTGACGCGCCGTGCTGACGTTTCCCCCTCCCAACAGGCAGTCGCTGAGCCGGGCGCAGCAGCGCGAGTACCTCGACGCCGAACTGTGTCTGATGTGGCGGATCCGGCAGAGGACGGACCTGTCCGCCGCGGTGAGCCGCTTCGACGACCTCGTCAAGGCGCACCAGCTGCAGTCCGCCGTCGTCCACAACACCGGCTGGTTCCTGCCCTTCCACCGCCTGCACATGCACGCGCACGAGCGCCTGCTGCGCGAGGAGTGCGGATACACCGGCGCGCAGCCGTACTGGGACGAGGAGGAAGATGCCGGCCGCTTCTCGCAGTCGCGGGTCTTCGACGACCAGTTTGGCTTCGGCGGCGACGGACGCCGCGGCGATCGCTGCGTTGAGGACGGCCCGTTCGCGAACTACACCGTAGCCCTCCCCCCCCCTTCCCTCCCCATGCAGAGAGATTGCTGACGGATGGCGACCACCAGCTCCACACTGGCCCCGGCTTCCGCAACACCGACCACTGCATCCGCCGCAACATCGACGACTTCCTCAGCAGAAACAGCGCGACCGAGTTCGTCGAGGAGTGTCTCCGGCTCCCGGACTTTGCCAGCGCCTGGCCGTGTCTTGAGGCGCACCCGCACCGCGGCGGCCACGCCGGCGTCGGCGGCGAGATGTCGGACCCAGTCTCGTCGCCCGGAGGTAAACCACCTCTCCCCCTTTTTATACCCACTTCCTCCCCCGCTGACGAGGCCGAGACCCGCTCTTCTACCTCCACCACACATGGCTCGACCGCCTGTGGTGGCGCTGGCAGGTGCAGGACCTTGACGCCCGCCGCAAGGACATCGCCGGCTTCACCACGCAGACGCGGCCCCGTTCCGGCTGGGTCAGCGTGACCCTCGACGACGAGCTGAATATGTTCGGCGTCATCCCCAACGCCACCATCCGCGACGTCATGGACATCCGCAACGATCTGCTGTGCTACGAGTACGTCTAGAAGGGGGGGGGGGGATCTGGTTTTCTTCTGGTTGCGCGCGGGGGGGAGGGGGATTAATTAATGGGATCGCGCTTGGCTTGTCTTTGGTCCCGTGATGTGTCCAGGGCCAGCCCGCGCCCATTCGTCGACGCACGTCCTGCCGGCATGCAGGGTCCAGCGCATCGTGATCTTCAGACGATCTAGATACTGGACCTGGTTGGTGGTCAGCGAATCCGAGTGCCTGCACCGCCGGCCAGTAATCGTCTACCACCATTCGTGATCTTCAGACGATCTAGATACTGGACCTGGTTGGTGGTCAGCGAATCCGAGTGCCTGCACCGCCGGCCAGTAATCGTCTACCACCATTCGTGATCTTCAGACGATCTAGATACTGGACCTGGTTGGTGGTCAGCGAATCCGAGTGCCTGCACCGCCGGCCAGTAATCGTCTACCACCATCTGTGACTTGGACAATAATTAGCACCCGCAAATCAGTAATGCCAGTCGGTGCCGTCGTCGATCAGTAACGCCAATCGGTTCCGCCAACTAGTACCCGCCAATTAGTAACTTGCCACTTACCGCCTACTGCCTCGCTAGCCACTGCCACCTGCAGCCAACAGCCAGTAACAGCCCAACAGCGACGTACCACTCGCGCCGTAGCCCAATACCGCTTATAGAGTAATTAGCGCTCGCTATACGCCTCCCGTACGTCTCTCAGCGGCCCTCTTCCGCACTGCTCCACTGAGCTCTCTCGCCGGACGCGCCTCTGCGTGCCGGCGAGCGAGTAAAATACGCATGGTGGATGAGCCCAGGTATCACTCGGTGCAGTCGGCATGTACGGATTGCGAAACGAGTGCTCAGCCAATGCATCTCTACGACTACGTCGCCTTGATATGCAGGCTAGGTATGTACGTACATACTTAGTTGCATACAAAAACGCAAGAAAAAAAAACGAAGCGAAAAAATCGCCATCACCATCGCCATCCCCCTTTCCATTGCCATCAACATTAAATTGCCTGAGGGTCCTTCGGGTACAGCCCGAGACGGTCGAGCGGGTTCCACCGGCGGACGAGGTCGCGCAGGACCTTGCCGAAGACGTACATGCCGATGCTGAGGATGCAGATGCTGGTCTGGATGGCGCCGATGATGAAGAACATCTTCTTGGCGCCGTCGGCGACGACCCACTTGTTGACGAAGAAGGTCGAGCCGAAGGCCCAGAAGTTCTTGAGCAGCAGCACCGAGACCATCATCTCGACCGAGATGTCGCGGTGGGCGTCGAGCATGTACGCGAACGTGGCTGCGCACGACATCACGACGCCGAACGTGAGCAGGCCGTAGCAGACGCTCGGGACTATCCAGTGCGTCGCCGCCTCGGTCGCGTAGCCGAACGCGAAGATGCCCGGCAGCGACACGATCGCGACGGGGATCACGAGCAGGATCCGGAACTCGGGCTCGTAGATGTTGTTGTTCCGCTTCGCCATGTACTTGGCCACCACGTCCGAGAAGGCGCCGGCGGCGAAGTACGACAGGATCGAGCCGATGAACGGCGCCGCGTACATGTACCCGAGCTGCGTCGAGTTGAAGTTGTACGGCGCGGCGGTGAAGAGCTGGGCCAGGACCAAGGAGACGGCGATGCCCCAGGTGATGTAGGTTCCTTGGAAGAGGAAGCTCCAAAGCGTGGCCGGGTAGACGAACAGCACGAAGGGCGTGAGGAGGCAGCGGACCACACTCTCGTCGGAGAAGCGTCCGTTGTACAGGCTGAGCCCCTGGGCGAATGTCCGCTTCTTCTCCACCACGACGACACCGACTGCGGGTTTGTCGTCAGCGGCGGTGGTGTCCCCGTCCTGTGCCGCGAGCTGCTCGTCCAGTTCGGAGAGGTTCTCGTGCGAGGACGTGTCGGTGTCGAATATCGCAGGACGGTTGTACGCATGCTCCGGGACCAGGAAGAACACGAGTATGCTGGCGACGCCGAGAAACACGGCCATGATGTGGAACTGTGTTCGCCAGCCATGCTTCGCGCTGATGTAGCCGCCCAGCACGGGCATGAAGAACGCGGAGCCCAGGAACGAGAGGGTGTAGAGGGCGACGCGCTTTCCTCGCTGGTGGACCTGCTCCTTGTCAGCCTCTCGGCCGCGCCGGGGAGTCATCGTCGCGGCCAACTCACGAAGAACAGATCGCCGATCGAGCACGGCACCAGCACCTCGAACGCGCCCAACCCCAGCCCCTCGACGAACCGGGCGCCGAGGAAGGACTCCCCATTCGGCGAGAAACCGTTCCACAGCACGCCGACGAACACCAGCAGGATCGAGACGAAATACACCGGGCGCTTCCCCCAGATGCGCGACACCGCCGACGCGACCAATCCGGCGATGCCGCTCGCCCAGAACTGCCATCCGCTCCACCTCGAAACCATCGCGTACGACGTGTGGAACTCCTTGACGAGCACGCCGTGGATGGGCGCCACGGCGGGTCCGACGACCGCAGCTGCAGGGCCCCGTCGGCGTCAGCAATCCGCGTTCACCCAGCGCCACCGCGCCACACACGGAATCCGGAGCGAGCGCTTACAAGCCGAACCAGCAATGCAGAGCGTGAGCAGCGTCAGATCGCGCTTCCACATCGGCCAATTCTGTCGAGCAAGGCGCCATCGATCAGTCGTGCGCTGGAGAGGAGGGGGCAGCGCAACTCACCAGAGGATCGTTGGGAGAATTGGAGGGCTGTGGGACCAGCAGGACGTCCGCTTCGGATCCGCTGCCGTGTTTGAGGTGGCCGTGGGTTGGCGCTGTGCCGTCGGCGGGGACGATGCTGTCGTCGAACAGCCGAGCAGTGGCTGGCACATGCCGTCCGGACTTTGGTTCCACGATCCCGACCGGCATTGTTGAGATGGAGTTCGAAGCGCGTGAAGAGCGGACGAGTGATTGGTTGTGGGTGTTGTGGGCGGACGAGAGCTGGAGCGTGAGACGGGGAAAGGACGTCTTCATAAGTCACCTCGTCCATCACCATCCGGGTGTTGTATCGATGCGGGCCTGGGTGGTAGTTAACCGAACCGAGCTGCCGGTGTCTCGTGTCGCGATACTCGTCTCCACTCTGGATGCGCAGGGTCCGCTCACCTCATCATTCCTATGTACAATGCGAAAATCCCGCGCCCCTGCTTCTCGTTCATGGTTGATGCCTGGGTACGGCCCCCATGGTCCGCAGAGCAGACCGCTGAGGCGTGCTGACTGCCAAGGCTCGCCAAAGGAGACAGGGGGGACGGTGTGCGGTTCTGGTGGCGGACGGTTGAAGAGTCGGTGAAGCCTCCGGCGCCTATCAACGGCAGTCATCGCGGGCCGAACCGGCCCACCGCCCTCGAGCCCCCATCCCTAACCGAGGGGGCCCTGGTTCGCCGGCCGCCAACCCCTTTTCGGCGGAGTGCACAAGTAGTTACGTGATCTATGTCTCGTCTCGTCTCATCTCGCAGCGCCATTGACCTTGTGCGTCTAGAGAATCGCGTACATATGTTGTGGGATAGATCGTTAGATGGTTATTTTTTTGTCTATTCATACTCGCATACCCTTGCTAGGATGGATGGTGCGCAGTGACTGCTGATGGATGAAAAAAACGAGACAAGGCCATGCCTCAATGCCACAAGGGATTCTCCGTGTCAGTTTTTAGTTAGAGTTTTCTAGTATCATAGGCCAGATTTTCTATGTAGCAGGTTGAGGAGGTAGATAGATAGAGTGGAATTGGGTACCGACAGCCACGGCTGGCTCTTTTTTTGTTTATTCATTAATTGCATGCAAACCTAGACGGAGGTACACACTGTCCGGCTTTCCCGTCCGGAGTTCGCGCGAGGGCGGCATGTTGCAAGCTCCTCTTTGCCCTCCGCCCACGCCTTGTCCCATGAACCAATGAAATCACAAAGGAAACCATGACCCGCCCCCCTACTCCTCCTCCTATGTGGGCGCCATGAAAGAGGAGGACGTGGGGAGAAACAGAGGTTGTTCATGTTCCTCGCCCTCGCGCCCAGCTCCTCGGCCTCCATCCTCCGCTCCTCTTCCGTCTACCTCCGCTCCCGGAGTTCCCACTACCAACACTGAGCAGTGGGCCAGCCTTCCGCCCAGCTCAAGTACTGCCCGGTGAGGCAGTGACCTGTCTTCAGCTGGTTGGGGGCCGGCAAGCCTGCAGCCATGGCTGGAAGGGCTGAGGATGGAAGGGCTGAGGATACATCCCCGCCGGCGCTGCGATCAAGATCACTTGTTCCCACAACCCAACAATGTGCACACTCCAATACACAAGTTGTCGAGTGAAAAAGAAAAGAAGAAAAGTGGGCGACGGCTCCGTATAATTAATAGATCCATTGCCGCGCTAACCGACTCTTACTTGCCAGCTCCTGGCGTCTCGTATGATAGACTATTCCTTCTGTGTACTCTACGTCCGACATTCTCCTTCCCAAAAGGGAGTTTGCAATGAGCCGCTTTGCGCGGACTACGGAGGTAAAATGTACGCCGCCATAGTCGAGAAAGGCTGTGTGCGAGTATGAATAATCAGCAAAAAAAGCAAAAAAAAACATTCCTCCTTCCCACAATATTCCGAGCCGAGACTGCGAGCCGCGACGTCAGCCATCGTGTTTGGTGTTTTGGGTGTTATTGTTGCTGTACTGCATATTTTCTACGACAGTATACACTCCTTATATTGACTGAATTGAATTTATTCTTTATCTAATATAGGTAGTGGCGATGTCTACACGGAGCGGACACAGTGATAGTTATGTTGCCTCAGCCCCGCCAACCATGGTTACCCCACCCGCTACAAACCGGGCCTTCTAGAAAATCCTAACTAAGCTGGCATGTTGAAACCCTTGTGGCATTGAGGACTTTTTTACCGTATATTCTATGATTGTGGACCTTTTCTCATATCATTTGTCTTTTTATCGCTATGATCTCTATAAGTCACATGCGATAAACGATAAATAAACAAGCTACTTATCTATAGTTAACGGCTAGTATATGTATAACTAGTTGTCAGGAACCAGGAGTGTGTGAGCAGCGACTTGAGGTAGTGGGGGTTTTGTCTCTTTCTCTTCTGACAAACAGCGCACGAACGCACTGCTTCGGTTTGGTTTATTTCATTAGTGGGGTTTTCGGCGGGCGGGGTAAGGGCAGAGCCGCATGACGTCGCGCGCAGCTGGCTCGCCGCTGCTCACTCCCAACGTGCGCCGATCCCATATAAAACACATCTATTTCAAAAAACAAATGAGCCCTACGTAAACCCCTATCCAATAGCCCCTCAGTGATACGCCGAAAATTTCGACATGGGCCAATGCGCCGGCCTGGATCCGGAGTAGCTATGTATTTGTCGAAGACCTTTGACGGCGTTGCGCATGGAGTTGCAGCTACTGTCCCACATCGTGCACATGTGTTAGCATTTGGTTCGCTGCGTAATGTACGCAGATATGTTTTTGCTCACATGCATGAGCATGAGTGCGCATGGATAGTCTCGTATTTGCTATTCTGTCGTTGCCATTGGTGGGGCCTATCGGCCATTGTTTTCAGTTCTGGTAATCAAGGCACATTTGGGTCCAATGCCGGGATGGAATGAAGCAAACGCCTTTGAACAGACGTATATATTTTCGGGCTGCACCCACCCGATCGGCCAACCACGCCATCAAACAGGACACTTATGTATGCATATCCCGCTCTTTCCTCCCGTTTAGACTGACTGACATCCCCAGCAACCAGTTCTACATCACCAACCTAGCCTCAGCAGCATCCATCAAACCAGCAACCTGACACCGCCGCCAGCAACAACATGACCAGCAGCGGGAACACGGGTAACAGTCGAACCTATGGGGCCTCCCAACACTTCGAGTTCGTAAATCCGGTGTTTCATGGCAGCCAGAGCATCGGTAGCGGGTAAGCATCCCTCAAGCCTGCACGGAGCAAATATGTTTCGATAGGATACTTGCGGTGGCATGATAATGGGATTTTGGGGTTGGCTAACCAGGGATCGCAAGCAGGGCCGAAAGTAAGTAATGCCGATGGATCGGAAACAAGTTACGCGCGATCTGACTGTGAGACTTCAGCCCCCGAGTCGAAATGCTTGCGCTGCCTCTACACTTCCGACTATGAGTCTCACAAGAGCAGAAACCCTGCACGAGTGGATGGAACGCTTGGATGGTTCCTCAGCCATGAAAAGTATCGCCAATGGCACGAAGAGAAATCGGGTCTTTTGTGGGTGACGGCAGATCCGGGATGTGGAAAGTCTGTGTTGGCCGCATTCCTAGTGGACGAGCTCAAGATCCAATCCTCCCTTCGGCAGGATCAGACCGGCATGCAGGGCGCCCCAGAGATGGTGGAACCACGCGACACCGTGTGCTTTTTCTTCTTCAAAGACGACAATCAAGAACAGAAAACTGCGACATTCGCTCTCTCCGCGTTACTGCACCAGCTCTTCTCAGTGAAACCAGTCCTTCTCCGACATGCCGTGAACGACTACAAGAGCAAGGGCGAGAAATTTACGCAAGAATTTGGTACACTGTGGCGTATCTTCAAGGCAGCAACGACAGACCGCGAGTGCGGCAGTGTCATTTGTATCGTCGACGCTTTGGATGAATGCGATGGATCTACTCGAAAGGACCTCATCGACTCTTTAGTCCGCATGTACACATCGCCAAGTAGCACTGGCCAGATGCTTCTGAAATTCATTCTCACAAGTCGCCCATATGGCTGGATCGAAAGACCATTCAGCAGACTGCCATCGATCAGATTGAAAGCGGAGGAGCAAACACCCGCCATCAGCGCAGATATTGAGCTTTTCGTCATCTCCGAAGTTGAAGCGCTGGGGAATGCTTGGCGTCTCACTGATGGTGACCGAATAAATCTACGGGACAAGTTCATACAGGGCGCCGATCGAACATTCCTTTGGGTTTCCCTTATTTTCAAAATTCTCCACGGTAGTCAGACAGCCACCCGGAGAAAATTCCTTGATACCCTCGACTACCTACCAAGCGACCTGGATACCGTCTACGAAAAAATTCTCGGAGATAGTTGCGACCCCGAAGTGGCCAAACGGATTCTCCAAATAGTTGTCGCTGCTACAAGACCCCTCACACTCGACGAGATGGACATCGCCCTGGCAATTCAACCCAATCACAAAGCAATCGAAGACCTCGAGCCGTACCGCCTGTACTCCGCCGAAACCACTGTGAAGGATATTTGTGGGCTTTTCGTGAAAGTCATAGACTCGAAGATCTATCTGATCCACCAAACGGCCAAGGAATTCTTGACGAAGCGTTCAACCACCGCCCAGCCAGCCACGGAACGCCCCGCATGGAAGCAATCGCTGTGTCCGGTCGAATCAAACCTTACCCTCGCGAAAAGTTGCATCTATTATCTCTTGTTTACCGTCTTTGAAACCCGCCCTCTGGCCCCACACAGACAATGGGAGATAGATGGCTTTGCCAAAAAGCATGTCTTTTTAGATTATGCAGCTAACAATTGGGCAGCTCACGCTCTTGAAGCGGGGATGTGGGAAGAGGAGGAACTCTCTACAACTGCGTTGGAGGTTTTCAAGAGTGGATCGGGGCGATTACTGACATGGTTCCTGGTGTACCAGAAAGCGGTCGACCGCCGTTATTTCGACTTCACCATCATTAATAGTCTTGCAGTAGCGTCATGTATTGGGCATGAAAAGGCGGTGAAGCTACTAATACAAAAGGGAGAAGACATCAACAGAGGCCGCAGCTTATACTGCAATGCTTTGAATGTTGCTGCACTGAGGGAGAATAGGATTGTCGTCAAATTGCTGCTTAACAGGGGCGCCATTGTCTATCTATACGGAAGCGAATTCAGGAATCTTTTAGAGGTTAACGGATACCTTTCGCGCCCCATGAGTGAAGCTATAACTAATAGTTAGTTGCTGTTGTGCTTCAGACTGTAAGTAGAATTGTTGGTTGAGCCCTCAACGACCCAAGACTGACATCCGCGGCGACTTTCTGGTAGAGAGTATGAATACCACCGCCACTTCACAATGACCGGACGTCGCTAACATCGAACCATTTGGTCTCAGCGGGTGACTTGGCCTATTACGCCCCCTCTCAATGAGGTGTACACTGACATTTATCGATGTCCACATCACAGAAGGTAAGATAGCAAGCACTAACTATGCTTCCTATTCTGAAAATGGGGCTGATGTTCGGATACCATGGAACGGCAGGACGTACGTAAACCGCATCATCGCTCATTACTCGTCGGCGAGAGAATTGACGTCCGGCGGACTGGCGATTGCAGTTCGTAAGTGACAGAAACAGCTGCGGATTGTGATCGAAGCCAATGACTACATTGGACTGATGTTCCGATTTGCGATGGCAGCGGGTAAGAACATTCTATCGCCATAACCTTATTAATTACGACAACAAAGCTTACTTTGAGCGCCCTACTGAATGCAGGATGTAGGTGGACCGCATCGCCGGGAGTTACTCGCGTAATAACTGACGTTCGGCTTACATTGCATTACAGAAGGTAAGTGAACCGAATCGCCGGGAGTCGCGCGCAATATGGCTGACGTTTGGCTTGCTATGCAATTCAGATGGTAAGTGAACCGAATCACCCGGAAGCTCGCCATGTGGCTAAAGTACGGTTCGCTGTGCAATAAAGAGAGTAAATGAACCGAATCCCGCGAGTTACTCGCCATCAGGCTGACACCCGGCTCGCTGTGCAATGCAGGAGGTAAGAGAGTCGAATTGCCGCGAGTTGCTCGCCATGTGGCTACATTCGGCTCACTTTGCAATGCAGTTCGTAAGTGAACCGAATCACCCGCAGCCGGTCGCATAGCTGATGTATGCTTGTAATGTAGGAAGTAAGTGAACCGAATCTCTGGGAGTTGTTCGTCGTATGACTGATGTTCGCTTGCAATGCAGCGAGTAAGTGAACCGAATCTCAGGGAGTTGCTCATTATATGACTGATGTTCGCTTGCAATGCAGGAGGTAAGTGAACCGAATCTCATGGAGTTGTTCGTCGTATGACTGATGTTCGCTTGCAATGCAGCGAGTAATTGAACCGAGTCTCCAGGAGTTACTCGCCATCTGGCTGACACCCGGCTCGCCATGCAATGCAGGAGGCAAGAGAGTCGAATCGCCGCGAGGTGCTCGCCATGTGACTGACATCGGCTCGCTTTGCAATGCAGCGAGTAAGTGAACCGAATCTCAGGGAGTTGTTTGTTGTATGACTGATGTCTCCTTGCAATGCAGGAGGTAAGTGAACCGAATCCCCGAGAGTTGCTCGTCGTATGACTGATGTTTGCTTGCAATACAGCGAGTAAGTGAACCGAATCCCCGAGAGTTGCTCGTCGTATGACTGATGTTTGCTTGCAATACAGCGAGTAAGTGAACCGAATCTCATAGAGTTGCTCGTCGTATAACTAATGTCTCCTTGCAATGTAGGAGGTAAGTGAACCGAATCCCCGAGAGTTGCTCGTCGTATGACTGATGTTTGCTTGCAATACAGCGAGTAAGTGAACCGAATCTCATGGAGTTGCTCGTCGTATGACTGATGTCTCCTTGCAATGCAGGAGGTAAGTGAACTGAACCCCCGAGAGTTGCTGGTCGTATGACTGATGTTCGCTTGCAATACAGCGAGTAACTCAACCGAATCTCAGGGAGTTGCTCATTATATGACTGATGTCTGCTTGCAATGCAGGAGGTAAGTGAACCGAATCCCCGAGAGTTGCTCGTCGTGGGACTGATGTTCGCTGCAATACAGCGAGTAAGTGAGCCGAATCTCAGGGAGTTGCTCATTGTATGACTGATCTCTGCTTGCAATGCAGGAGGTAAGTGAACCGAATCCCCGAGAGTCGCTCGTCGTGTGACTGATGTTCGCTGCAATACAGCGAGTAAGTGAGCCGAATCCCAGGGAGTTGCTCGTCGTATGGCTGATATTCGCTTGCAATGCAGCGGGTAAGTGAACTGAACCCCCGAGAGTTGCTCGTCGTATGACTGATGTTCGCTTGCAATACAGCGAGTAAGTGAACCGATTCTCAGGGAGTTGCTCGTCGTATGACTGATGTTCGCTTGCAATGCAGGAGGTAAGTGAACTGAATCCCCGAGAGTTGCTCGTCGTGTGACTGATGTTCACTTGCAATACAGCGGGTAAGAGAACCGAATCTCAGGGAGTTGCTCATTGTATGACTGATGTCTGCTTGCAATGCAGGAGGTAAGTGAACTGAATCCCCGAGAATTGCTCGTCGTGTGACTGATGTTCACTTGCAATACAGCGGGTAAGAGAACCGAATCTCAGGGAGTTGCTCATTGTATGACTGATGTCTGCTTGCAATGCAGGAGGTAAGTGAACCGAATCCCCGAGAGTTGCTCGTCGTATGACTGATGTTCGCTTGCAATGCAGTTTGTAAGTGAACCGAGTCTCCGGGAGTCACTCGCCATCTGGCTGACACCCGTCTCGCCGTGCAATGCAGGAGGTAAGAGACTCGAATCGCCACGAGTTGCTCGCCATGTGACTGACATTCGGCTCGCTTTGCAACGCAGCGAGTAAGTGAACCGAATCTCAGGGAGTTGTTCGTTGTATAACTGATGTCTGCTTGCAATGCAGCGAGTAAGTGAACCGAATCTCAGGGAGTTGCTCATTGTATGACTGATGTCTGCTTGCAATGCAGGAGGTAAGTGAACCGAATCTCCGGGAGTTGCTCGTATGACTGATCTCTGCTTGCAATGCAGCCAGTAAGTGAACCGAATCTCCGGGAGTTGCTCATTGTATGGCTGATGTTCGCTTGCAATGCAGTTTGTAAGTGAACCGAATCTCCGGGAGTTGCTCGTATGACTGATCTCTGCTTGCAATACAGCGAGTAAGTGAACCCAATCTCAGGGAGTTGCTCGTTGTATGACTGATGTCTCCTTGCAATGCAGGAGGTAAGTGAACCGAATCTCAGGGAGTCGCTCGTCGTATGACTGATGTTCGCTTGCAATGCAGCTTGTAAGTGAACCGAATATCAGGGAGTTGCTCATTTTATGACTGATGTCTCCTTGCAATGCAGCCAGTAAGTGAACCGAAATCTGCGGGAGTTGCTCATTGTGTGACTGATGTTCTCTTGCAATACAGCGAGTAAGTGAACCGAATCTCCGGGAGTTGCTCGTTGTATGACTGATGTTCGCTTGCAATGCAGCGAGTAAGTGAACCGAATCTCAGGAAGTTGCTCGCCATGTGGCTGACATTCGGCTCGCTTTGCTATGCAGCTAGTAAGTGAACGGAATCTCCAGGAGTTGCTCGTCGTATGACTGATGTTCGCTTGCAATGCAGTGGGTAAGCGAACCGAATCTCAGGAAGTTGCTCGCCATGTGGCTGACATTCGGCTCGCTTTGCTATGCAGCCAGTAAGTGAACCGAATCTCAGGGAGTTGCTCGTCGTATGATTGATGTCTGCCTGCAATGCAGCTTGTAAGTGAACCGAATCTGCGGGAGTTGCTCATTGTATGACTGATGTTCTCTTGCAATACAGCGAGTAAGTGAACCGAATCTCCGGGAGTTGCTCGTCGTATGACTGATATTCGCTTGCAATGCAGTGGGTAAGCGAACCGAATCTCAGGAAGTTGCTCGCCATGTGGCTGACATTCGGCTCGCTTTGCTATGCAGCCAGTAAGTGAACGGAATCTCCGGGAGTTGCTCGTCGTATGACTGATGTTCGCTTGCAATGCAGCGGGTAAGTGAACCGAATCTCAGGAAGTTGCTCGCCATGTGGCTGACATTCAGCTCGCTTTGCAAAGCAGCCAGTAAGTGAACCGAATCTCCGGGAGTTGCTCGTCGTATGACTGATGTTTGCTTGCAATGCAGCGAGTAAGTGAACCGAGTCACCAGGAATTGCCTACCGTATGGCTGATATTCGCTTGCAATATAGGAGGTAAGCGAACCGAATCGCCGGGAGTTTCTCGTTATATGGCTGACGTTCGTCTCGCTGTGGAATGCAGTGGGTAAGTGAACCGAATCCCTGTGAGTTGCTCTCCATATGGTTGACCTCCCGCTCGCAGGATGTAAGTGAAAACCATCGTTCATCTGCCTCCCCAGCATGCAATGTCTGAAGTCTGGGGCCATGTTTTGGCGTAGATTGTAAGTGAACCGCTTTGGAGTTACTTTTTTTTTGGCTGTATGACTTACATCTGGCTTGACCTACCTACCTGGTAGGTTGTAAGTTAGTCTCGCTGCCATGTTGCGAACTGGCTAATGGATTTTCGCCTTCTGTACTTTTTGTGTTTCAGACGGTAAGTGTGTATTTGCCATCTTCCTTGTGTTGCCATTGCTCATCCCTCCTGTCTTATAAATTGCAGTTTGTAGGTGGTACTCTTTCACTGAACGTCCACCTGCCATTACTGATGGGTCTGCTTGTAATGCATTCCAGCTGGTGAGTGATTGCTTTTCCTTCTCCCTCTGCGATGTGGCTTTGGCGTTCGGCTTCTCACTTCTCTACAGGAAGTATGTCTTTATTCTACCTTTTTTGGGAGTTATTGTTTGACTATAGGCTCTTATTTCACTACAGACGGTAAGCGATTCTTTTTGTTCCTGTTGCCCTTTTTGTTGGTGCCACGGCTGATATTCTGTGAGTTTTGCCTTGAGGATGACGACCAGAAGGTAGAGGAAACGGAGGGGGCGACCGACAATGAGGTAGCGGTGGAGGTGGAGGAGGGGATGGAAGGGGGAGAGGATGAGAGCGTGATGTGACGAATGAGAGAGGGGTGAGGGATGAGAACGGGGTGGCGGAGGCTGATATTCGCATTGTTGTGGACCGTGTGAGTGGACAAGGTGGAAATTTATGGCCCGCGTTGTTGGGGCGGAGACAATCACCGCGCGATCTTGTGCAAATAAACGGCTATGTGAGGGGACTGCGTCTGTCTGTCAAGATTTATGCCCTATCCCAGTGGGCAGAATGCTCAGCCTATAGATAGGCCAGTCCGTCTATAGACTGGCCGGCCCGTGTATGAATAGTCTAGATCTACGAATTGGCCAGACAATGGGTAGGATTTTTTGGGTAACTGGGCTGGCCAGGTGGGAGATATCTGCCGCTAGGCCACCACTCTGTAGACTTTTTTCAGGAGGAGTCGGGCTTGGATCCACTACAGGGGTGAAATTGCTAGCTCATATGCTTACATACTAGGCCAGCCCGCCCGCAGATCCAGCACTCGGCCAGCCAACCCATAGATCTACCACTGGTACAGCCCACCCGCAGACTAACCACTGGGCTAGCCCAGTCACCCAAAGAAATAATTCTACCCACTGTACAGCCAGTTCGTAGATCCAGCCCATTCATACACGGGCGGCCAGTCTAGACGGATCTTTTCTCCCACCGGGCGAGAACATATATGATGAGGAAGTGTCCGACTGTCTGATTGTCCACCTAAGTCGGAGGGCCTCCCTTATATACCATCCTTCCGGGCCTCTCCCCGAGGCTGAATCTCCGGTGAAACGTGCACTCCCCGACGAGGCGTCTCCCAATTTCTTGCCTGGCGACGTTCCGTCACCTAGTATCACCGCTTCCGGATGTCAGCGTACCCTGCAACAATGTAAATCCACACAACCAAGGCTGTCGGAACATCGCAGCGCCCGCCAGCCTTGTCGCCAGAGCTGCCTACAGGAACCAGACGTGGGAGCACATCTTCAACCC
>Ga0307516_10002676_pt1 | contig 23561 bp, 33 predicted proteins | sample 19_EM_MG_FD_203310 | JGI IMG/M metagenome (GOLD analysis project Ga0307516, IMG submission 203310) | Populus trichocarpa ectomycorrhiza microbial communities from riparian zone in the Pacific Northwest, United States - 19_EM | ecosystem: Host-associated > Plants > Roots > Unclassified | place...
TGTTTTTTTCGAATTCGGCGGCGAGAATGGACAGTTTCGACAGTAGCTTTTCGGGGGGGCTTCTCCGCTGTCGTCGGGTCGAATACCCGGAGGAGCAGGATGGAGCGGAGTACCCAGAGTAGAGTTACCTATCTAGGGTAGAGTACAGTACTGCGCGATCACTCGACCGCGAGTCCGCGACTCCACATACTATCTACTTACCTAAGTACTAAGTAAGTATCTACGGTGTCTACTCAGTCGCCTTTTTTTTCTTTTTTCCCTTTCCCTTTGTTGCCCTCGCTGCAGGTGTTTGGATGTGCGAGGCGAAGAGGGGTGTCCCCCCCTTGGCATAGCTTGGCGTTGGCGTTGGCGAAGGGGAAGGAAGTGTATGGTACATACTTAGGACGGACTGTGGAAGGCCGTCTTTCCGGAATCGATGTGGGGTGTGGGGGGGCTTCACTAGAGTACATAAGTGTGATTGGGGGGGGAGGAAGGGGATTTATTATTTATTATTTATTTATTTTATTTTATTTTATTTTTATTTTTATTTTGCTAGCAGGGGATGCGGATGAGACGGTCAGCCGTTACACTGCATTCGACATACATGTGTAATTGCGTGTTGGAGCGATTGCGTGTTGGTATGTATGTATGTATGTAAGTATGTATGCAAGGCGGAGCATCTGTAGATATCTATTATTGCATGCTTGCGCGGTGGGGCGAGGGAAGGGGGATTTAGGGCATAGGGTGTAGGTTGGATTGGCCGGTTAGGTAAGCGCTGCACTCTACATATCTAGCTGCGACAGTGGCCGGGCGCTCGCCCTGCAAAGATCGGGCGATGTGCAGTGGATGCATTACGATGGGCGACAACTGGCACTTGTGCTCTCGCTCTCGCAGTGGACGCGTATCCAAACTGTATGTATTGGCCTGCTGTCTGCAAAACCGTGGAATGGTCCGCATACTCTCGGACTCTGTATATCTATGGCTTCTGTGCACTCCAGAGGCAAACTACTGGATGGGAAGATAGATATTCTCGCCACTCGGCCGTGGGCGGGCTCGTGTGTGTGTGGTTCGCGTCTGTCTGGCAAGGCCGACTTGTCCACCAAGGTGGGGTGCACACCTCGGTCGATTGGTAAATAGCAGCAAGCGGACGTGTCTCCTCGACGGCCCCACTCCCACGACTCCTGTCCGGCTTTCGATTCGAGCATTGCCGTTCTTCGGATTGCGCCCCCGCCTCTCGGAGGATTTGGGGTCGGGACGTTGGGGCCGGCCCCCGTGCGGGTGTCCGGTTCTGGTGGGGGAGGGACGGACACCCTCTACGATCTATCCGTGTCTGGGTTGCAGGTTAACCCGGACATCCTTTCGTGAGCCTCCCATGTAATGCAGTTATCTCCCGAGGTACCGTATGGAGATGGGCATGGTGGTCCAGCTTCCAGTTGGGTGTGTATCCCATCCCCGACGGTTGTACGCATGTATATACTCCGGACGCACCATTTCGGTCCCGCGTCCTGCCAATAAGCAGGCTGGTGTCAACCGATGAAGAGTGGGTTCCCCGATAACTACCACCCGGTACCGTGATATACTATGCAGCGCCGTCCAGACAGCTCCGACTCTCCAGAAGCAGTCGTGGCAGACATGCCGTGCTTTCTACGAGCTGACGCCTTCGTTGTCCTCCGACGTAATTCGGAAGAGCCGATGGACGCCGCTGCTCCACGAAGTGATCCCACCCAACGGTCAATCACGAGCTGACGAAACCACACTATGGGGGGGGGGGGCAAAAGAGACTCTTGATTCAGCCGGGATTCGAACCCGGGTCGGGCGCAAGATTGCTCGAATGGCAAGCGCCCATGATACCCCTACACCACTGAATCGACACTGACCACTCGCGGAAGACATATACGTCCGTCACGCCCGATATGTGGCGGCGATAATCAGATACCATCGCGGCGGGATCGGCGGCCTTTGCCACATACTCCCTTCATCCGAGGAAATGTGTACTGCAGCAACGAAAGGAACGGACGATTGTGAGATCTTCGTCGGACTGGTAGGTGTTGTCCGAGAGCGATGGTTGCTGCCGCATCTCAGTCCAGTCCGACGCTTCGCTCCACGGACCGTGCTCCGTCTCGGTCCTCATCCCGAGTGGATGAGCTCAGGGGGATGTCAGCCGGCCCGCAGACAGATGTGCCCCGCGGTGCACGGTTGGCTGGGACAGGGGGGGTCGGGTCCAGCCACCGACGCTGTGAGAGATACGTCATGATCTCCAGGCCACCACCACAAAACCCCACCAACCCGTCCGCCGCCATACCAACCGCAAGCACAGCTCCGACTATCTATGAAGCTGCTACAACGCCTACCGCGCGGTCTGTCACGACCGGCGTACCGGATGGCCCCACGTGCACCAGCAGCAGTGCGCCACAACTCCGACGCCAACTCACCAGCGAAGACGAAAACGTTCTACGGTCTGTTCCCGCAGAGCATCCCGCATGGGCCGCCACCGCTGGGCCCGTTCGCTGTCGACCTGCGCGCGCTGCAGCGCGAGTTCTTCACGCTGCAGCAGATCGCGCACCCGGACGTGTCCGCCGCGCGCTCGCCGACGGACGTCGACTCGTCGTACATCAACCATGCCTACAGCACCCTGCGCGACCCGCTGAGCCGCGCCGTGTACCTGCTGGGTCTCCACGGCATGGACGTGGGCGAGGACGCCGGCATGGTGGGCATGGACGACAAGGAGCTGCTCATGGAAGTGCTCGAGGCCCACGAGGTCATCGAGGAGGCGCGCGCGAGGCAGGATCTCGACGTGCTTGAGCGGGAGGCGAAGGAGCGCGTGCTGGAGAGCGAGAAAGCCGTCGGCGAGGCGTGCGAGAGCGGCGATTGGGAGAGGGCGAGGAAGGAGGCTGTCAGGTTGCGCTACAGGAGGAATGTCAAGGCTGCAGTGGATCATTGGGAGGAGGGAAAGCCGGTCGTGTTGGTGCATTAGAGGAGAGAAGACCGTTGTTTCACCTAGATCGGTGTGTGAGATGGTCCGTGGCGTGTTTTTTTCCATGGCAGAAGAGGCGCAGGTGAATTGGACCTGAAAGATGAATCGACTTGTTGAGTATCTATGTGCACATACGAATGCCCCTGCGGCGGGAAGAGCGACGGGCTGGGTTTTTGGAGTGGGAGGGTCGAGTATGTAGACAACCTACCACTCGCTTGACGGGGAGCTGTTCTCGTTCGAGGAGTCCCACTGGGATCATACATCCTGCCACGTCCTCTCTCTTCCAGCATTCACTTGTGCATCCATCATCCACCGGAGTACACCAGCATAACACGCAGGTGAAGAAGACAAGCATTCATGACCTACGAAAGAACACTCCAATAGCCAATCGAAGCATCAGATGCTTGGCTACTTACACAATCGAGAACAGCGAATGCCGAAAAACAAAATGGCCCGAAATACACAATCGCCTGCACGGAAGCATTCCAATCAATGGTAACCACCCTACCTAAGCGTACAGAATGACTCCACAGATCTAACTTCAGGTCCGCCAAAGACTTCCCAAAAACAACAAAAAGAAAGGCGAAATAATCACTGCTTATACCTCATCGTCGTCGTCACTACCCAACAGCTCGCCTTCATCGGTATGGACGACCGAGTAATCCCCACCTCTGGCGAACGAATTCCGCGTTGTGTACCGACGGGTCCTTGTGAACTTACTCGCCAGCCATCCGCCCAGTGCCGAGAGGATGCTTGGGATCGCTAGGACCACCGCGACGACGGCGGAGATGGCGATGATCGGGAACTGTACGAGTGGGCTGTCGTTGTCTTCGCCCAGCCTGATAGCGCCGATGCGGCCATTGAGGACACGAGTCCAGACGTAGTATCCGACTCCACCTGCGGCGACGATGGGGATGACGACGGCCATGAAGAGACCGAACCCGCTCGTCCCCGACTTGAGCTTCTTCCCAGGGCAGGGCTTAGGATCGAGCTTGTCCAGCTCGTCTCCTCCCTGGCAGGTAGATGCGGGGATACGACGGTAGCCGGGTTTGTAGTACTCGTCCACATTAGGGTCCTTACAGACGGCGGAGTGATCGTTGGGTGAGAGGCCTTGAACGAGCTTACACGTGTTGTCTGATTTCCGCTCGTAGTTGAAGTCGCATTCGAAGTCTTCGGCTACACAGGTACAGTTGTTGAGTGTCTTGTGGAGGCGGTCGAGCTTGCGGCCAATGTAGCAACGACGCTCGGGAATCTTGCGGTGGTACTGTGCTACGTGGCCGAAGAGACAGTCGTGGTTTTTGGCGCGAGGAGACCACAGGTAGAAGTCGTCATTGTCTCCGTTTTTAGTCTCATCCAACTTGCCTGCAGACCGTATTAGCCATCATACCCCGTAGCCACATGCAGCCGAGATAACTTACACTGCTGATCGGTAATCCCACTAAAGTCGAGATGCACTGTGTAGAACTTCTCCCTGTTCCCTTCCTTGTACCCCCACAGCAAGAACCTGCGGCTGTTGTCCATAGGAACGGTGGTGATATCGGTCACCTTCATCTTCTCACTGAACTTGTACTCCAACCATGACTTACCCTCGTCCAGAGTGTACAGCACTGTGTCGGTAGGTTTGGCCCGGTCCACAATGATGATGATAGACCCTTGATCGCCGAACTCCCACAGATACTGTCCCTTACGAACCTCCTTCCATGTAAGGCCTCCGTCCGTCGTCAGGAACGTATCAGCATCCGCGAATCTAGTGAGCTCGTCTCCGACGTTACCGACAGCCATCATGAGCCCAATCGCGGAGCCGGACGAGAATGTATGCCGGGGATCAGTCCGCTCGGTGTAGTGATGAAAGTTCAATGAGCATTTCTCGAGTTTGCCGCTGCACTTATACGCCTTTTTCTCCGAATCTTCAGTTGGCGGGGTGATGTAGTCCCATTTTCCGCCGTCGTTGTGGGTGATCATACTCCGCAGCTTCTTCTTCTCGCCCCTGGCAACAGCCTCGTGATTGACCACACGGTTCACAATCGAGATACCCTCGAGAATCTGCATCCTCTCGAAGTCGACAAACCCATCCTCGTTCCTGTTGACTGCGTCGAGCGAGAGCACATAATTGGTGCCGTTGGAGTTCGACTTCAGCAGGCTGCCGTATTCGTAGCCCCGGCGATCGTTCACGGTGACGTGGAGGAACACGGAATGCGTGAGCGAGTCCAAGACGGTATAAGCGGTCTGGTGTGGAACATTGAATCCATGCGGGAAGTGCGCATCCGCGAAAGTCTGGCCATCGACCGAGGCGGACGCTTGTAGCGAATTATCATCCTTGACACCGGCGACAACGATAAACTCTTGCATGATTGCAAATCCAATGATGCGGTCAAAATGCTTCGTTTCATCCTCGAAAAAGTTTGAGCTTGAAAGAAGCTCCATCGTCTCCGCCCGGGGGTTTTCGTTTGCCGCGTGCTCGCAGAACACAAGCTTATCCGGTGTCTCCTTGCGCTGGGCTCGCACCCACTTGCAGGCCCCAGAATAGGTCTTGAGGACATGCCACTCTTCTCCGGCAGAAATGGTGTACTTAGCGATCGTATGACACTTCATCAAATCCGAGCAATCTTTCTGGCCGTGCCAGATGAACCAGCCGCTCTTGCGAGGATGGAAATCCATGAATGGTATGCCCTGCCTATTCGGTAGGTCGGGGGCTTGCATTTCGGCAAAGCTGTGTCCGCGGTCGGTGGTATAGTGGATCGTCTTGGAGCTGGTGACGAAATATACGTGTTTCCATTCGTGGGGATGCGGGTATACGGCGATGACTTTGGCGTCCTTAAGAACATGCTCCCAGTCCCTGCCGCCGTTGTGCGATACCCAGATTTCTTGCTTATCGGTCATCATGAAGATCGTCTGCCGGACTGGTTAATATCCGTCCAATAGCACGTGGACGTGACATACCTCTTCCTCAGTGGACGCGCTCTCTGCATTTTTGAGATAGAAGTAGTCCATGGGCTTCTTTGCGCGGAATTCGGAGTTCGTAGACACAATCTTTCCAGTCGAGGGCGAGGAAATAGCTAACACGGTGAGCAAACCGTACTGCCGGAGAAGGCGGATCAACTCTTACCTTCATCGCACTTACGCCTGATCGGCTCTTCCTTGTTGACACCATTGCTGCAGCTATTCCCGGGAATCTTGCGATATCCGCTCGGTCCCATATACTCATCCGTTGGTTGCTTGCACTCGTTCGGCGGAATCGGCAGCTTGGCGCCGGGTGCCAATACACAATCGTTGTTGTCACGGACAAAATTGAAGTCGCACTCGAAGTCCTGGGCCTGGCAATCGCAGACCTCACTCTCGGCCACCGGCTCCTTGTAGAGCTCACCAGCGCTGCAGTCGGCATCCTTCTTGCGGCGCCAGAAATACTGTTTCCGGCCCATCAAACAATCCGGCTTACCGTCATCGTCGTACCGGGCGTACCACTTCGCATAATCGCTCTTACTCTCGTTATCCTTATCGAGCTTGCACTTCTTCCCGTCGAAAACGTTATCAAATTCGAGGCAGAAGATATGCGCCTTCTTATCCTTGCTATTACCGACAAGAAGGAACTTGAGACTAGTAGAGTCGGGAGTGGTAGTCAACAGTCGCGCGCGAATCTCAACGTCGAGATCTACATCCTCCCAGTTCTTTCCGTGGTCCTTGGAGTACGAGACCTTGTTCGTGAATCCCTCGTCGAAGACCGCCACAATGATGGAGCCGGCCCCTCCGAATTCGTACTTGTGGGCCTCGGTGCGGGTCTTGGTCCACGTCAATCCTGCGTCCTCAGAGATGTATAGGTCACCGTTAGTGTATTCGTCAAGATAATCACCGGTATTTCCAACGCCCATTACCAGGCCTGGTGCGCGGCTCGAGTACACGCGGCCGCCATTAGCTAGCTCCGTGATCGAGTGGAGATGCAGTTCCTTGCCGTCGGTTTGGAGAGGCTTCCAGGTACCCATCTTCCCATCGTCAAAGGAAATCTTGGTCTGCAGCTTCTTCTCCTTCCTTCCGTTTCCTTTGACTTCTTCCGCATTCGCGACTATATTGGCCATCATGATGCCGTCGATGCCTTCGATCTGCTCAAAATCGACCAAGCCTTTAGGGATACGGTTGGTGTTGTTCAGGTCACGGGTGAAGTAGGTTCCATTCGAGTTGCTGGTGAAAAGCTCTCCAATGGGAGCGCTGAAAGAGCTCGTGGTCAACACGTCGACCTGGATGCTGTACGGAGTGGACTCAAGGATTGTATATGCGTCTTCTTTGAGCCCGCCGTGGTCTTGCGGGAATTCGGCGCGGTCCCAAGTGGTCGCGTTATTCGATACGTATCTGGAAACAACATGAATATTTCGAAAGGATACGAGTGAGCAACATATGGAACGTACAATGCCATCTCCTCCGTGCCCGAACTGCGGACAGCCGCAACTATAAACTTGGAAACAGATGCCAGCCCAGCCAGCCCTCTCACATTGTTGTAGCCATCCAATTTCGGCTCGGTTGAATCTTGAAAGAAGTTTGTGGATGTCAGCAGCTTGCGGTGTTCGGGATACTTGTCTTCCCCGCCGACGATACAGAAAATGGTGTCTTCGTGTCCTTCGGTGAAGAGCTTGTTCCCACGCGCAAACAGACAGGTATGTGTGCCTCCGGTGAGGGGCTTCAAGTTATCAAACCAATCCTTCGTATAGAATGTCTGCGCAGCAAAGGTCAGCAACTCGTGTTCTCCAACACTCCGGCCAGATGGCGCACCTTGTCCACGCAATTGAGCCCCCAGAAATCGCCAGGATCACATTCTTGTCCAGCATACAGCACATGGTCCGGGTTCACCGCACTGAACGACAATGGAAACTGGCGAATCGACACCGGCAGGTCCACCTCGAACTTTCGCCAGGTCTTTCCCTTATCCTTCGTAGCCCAGTGTTCCTTGCGACTACCAAAAATCACTGCCCGATCCTTATCGAAGGGATGTTGCACGATCTCGACAGCTTTTCCATTAACCTCCTCGACGATTGTCCAATCCCTCCCATCATCACCCGACCGATACACATCGTTACCCCTGGGGTCGAACGTCAACAGGACAGGGCTGTCCTCAAAGTAGAACAGAGCGGTCGGGAGGTTTTTGAATGTTGTCTTGTGAACGGAGGCTTTTCCAGCGAGGGCGCCCTGCACCACAAGTGGTGTCAGCTGTGCGCGGTGACGGAAGAAAACACCCAGTAACAACAAACCGGCAGCAGTATTGCTGTTGCCAGCGAGTACAGCGTCAGCAGCCGCATGGCGTGGCAGTTATTTCGTTCCGATCAGCACAAAGCTATCGCCCTTGTAGGCGGTCCAGTTCCCCTGGTTCTGTAGCGATTACCACGGCTATGATGACGACAGGCTGATCGTGGACGGGGACGGAAGTAAGAGTTGATGATGGTGGCGCTATGGGTGTCGATGGCGAGAAAGACGGAGGACGAGGAGGAAGCGGCTGAGGAGGAAGGGATTGTGGTTTCGATCTGAACTTGACGTGTCCTAATATCTAAGCCTAGCCGCGTACCCCAGACCTTCCCAGTCACACCTATCGTTTCACAGTGATGCCTGAATTCGGTGAAGAGAAAACAATTCGAAACGAGCTCCTATCATAATAGTTACGCGGGAATGATATTGACCCCCCAGTTTCGGCGGCGAAAATTCTATCGGCAGCAGGTGACCTTTCACTGCGAAATTGTGCAGCATGCGCAGTACATAGAAGCTTCAGTGCTGAGCCGGCTATCCTGGTGCTGCAGGCCATCATACTGTGCATAGCTTGGTAGATACTCTACTTACGTTTCGATTCGTCTATCAGATACGGAAGCTACATATCACCTTTGCACAGAAACGCTGGCCTGTGCATATATGTATAACTTCTATTACAACCCCGCTCAGTCTACTTAGTGCCTGTCACAAGCTCGTATTAGCCACGCCTCATTACCCCAACCATGGTGAGCCGCTTCTCTCCGCCACCTTCTCGACCACGAACGAAAAATCTGAGAACTCTTCTCAACGTTCCACGGACAAGGATCGGTGTCTACCTACTGGAATCTCCTATGCGGTGTCGATGCTCTTATGTAGATACTCTGTCTACATCCATATATCTACGCGAAGTTTCTCTTCAGCGCAACGACTCCCCGCACTTGCTCATTCCAAAAGGGGCCTGGTGCGTATGAATTCTATCTTTCTAGACTAGATATAGCCATCGAACTTGTGTGCATGCGGCTCTTCCTACGTACCACAGCCTTCACCGAGTCCTCACAGAGAACGTCACCAAAAGCGTCCGCATCCACCTCCGCCTCCACCTCACCGTGTTCATAAAGCGCCAACCATCCCGGCCCTTCGAGACGACCCCCCGATGACCACCATACGTCCCATTGTCCGCCTTATCCGACGCGCCGCGGCGTCGGCGTCGGCGGGGTCGTCGTCGTCTTCGTCGCGCTCGTTCTCGTCCACCCCCCAGAGCTGGGATTGGTACGCCCCCACGCCCCTAGTGCACGAATCCGTCGCTGGCGGCTGGCACACCTGTAACTGCCCCTCCAGCGTTTTGTCTCTCTCCCTCCCACTCCGCCCAGTGCGTGTGCTCAGCCCTCCCAGCTCCGCTAACACGTCCCTACGCACCTGTGCCCCGCGACAGATGATATCTACTCGCGCCTCTTGAAGGAGCGGATAATATGCCTCAATGGACCCGTCCACGATGGCCTCAGCGCCTCAATCGTCGCCCAGCTCCTCTTCCTCGAGGGAGAGTCGCCGGAGAAGCAGATCAACATGTACATCAATTCCCCTGGGGGGTCCGTCACCGCGGGATTGGCTATCTACGACACGATGCAGTACATCCGCTCGCCGGTTAGCACCATCTGCGTCGGGCAGGCGGCGTCGATGGGTTCGTTGCTGCTGGCTGCGGGCGCGAAGGGGAAGCGCTATGCCTTGACCCATGCGAGCATCATGTTGCATCAGCCAAGTGGAGGCTATACCGGGCAAGCATCGTATGTTACCGTCCTTCGCGGTGGTGGCTCCTGAGTTGGTTGGTGGGGAATGGAGGCTGACGAGTGATGAAGGGACATCGCGATCCATGCCAAAGAGATTCTACGGGTGAGAGAGAAGCTCAACCAGATCTACGTCAGCCACCTGACGAAGCCCCATACACTCGAGGAGATTGGTACTTAGCCGTTGCCATGCAGTTCCCTTTGTTTCGTCCCTATGCTTACGGAGTGTCGAACAGAGAGATTGCTCGAGCGCGACCACTTTATGCCAGCGGAGGGAGCACTAGAGATGGGCCTTGTAGACGAAGTACTAGGAACACGGAAGACGGTTGAAGCGCCGTCTCCACCGTCTCCCGAGTCCGAGAGCTCGTAGGATACCCATCATCAATACATGGATCACGATCACCATTGGGATTGATTGATTTTTTTGATTTTTTTTACAACCCCGCAGTCCCTAACCCTGTGGATGAAGAAAAGAGTAGAATTGCGCCGGGTACTATCAGCATGAACAATTACGCCGTAGAAAATATGAGAAATTCATGCGGAAACAACCCAACTCCCAACAAGCAAGCTTAAGGAAGGAAAGCTGATCCTGCAAGAACCATATTTTTCTTCGTGAACTGTACCTTGTAGACCGGAGATTTCTTGGTGTACCAGATGGCAAGTTGGTCAGGCCTACAGAGGAGTCAGTATATGGGAGACAGGCTTTGAGGGGGCAAATACGTAGCAACGACGTCCTTGCCTCTGCGTTTGGTCCCCGAGCCGGCACCATCCACCTTGGCGGTTCCATCAGCGGGTCCCGACGTTCCAGAAAATCCGTTCATGGGTTCCGGGGCATCTGCGGTGGGTGCACCGGTGCCATGAAGCGTGTCCCAGCAACGGACAGTCATGTCCCCACCCCCGCTGACCAGCACGTTCCCTTCCTGCGAGAATGACAGAGTGTAGATGCCAGTCCTTCCGTGACCACGCATCGACTTGAGGCGTTTTCCGGCGGCGATGTCCCATATATTGATCAGACTGTCCTCGCCAGCAGTGGCAAAGTACTTTCCATCCGGCGAAGCGGCGAGCGCCGTGATGGGAGCGCCGTGTCCACTAAACAAGCGGACAGAATTACCGGTATTGATGTCCCACATACGGGCAGTCTTGTCACTGGATCCTGTAAATAGATAGTTCGAGTTTGGATGCCACGTTACCGAATCGACATCGCTCAGATGTCCAGCGAAGATACGCAACGGGTATATATGATCGCAACTCCACAGCCTGGCGGTATGCTCGTAGCTTGCTGTGGCAAAGTAGTGACCGTACGGTCCAAAAGCGACGTCCCAGACAGGAGCGTCATGACCTTTGTAGGCCACAAGCGCGGTGTATGTGTCCATCGACCAGAGGCGAGTCGACTTGTCCTCGGAGCAGGAGAGTAGGTATTTTGCGTCGGGGGAGAACGATACACCAAAGATTGGCCCCGAATGACCAATAAGCCTACGCGACTTGGGCGCCGTCGGCAGGTTTTCCGAAGGAATTATTGACTCCAGCGGAGTTCCTTTTACCGACCAGACACGAACGTATGACTCGGCAAACCCGCCAGCTACCAGTTCAGCGTCCTGTGAGAATTCGAGACAGTGAAGTCTTGATATGTCAGTGACCATGCCAAGGGCAGTGGGGTCGGAACTCACCCGTCGTTCGTATTGTGGAAAGTGTACATGCAGACACTGGGAAGAGCCGGGCTTGGTCCACCGCTCAGCGAGATCGTCTCCCGGCTCTCTCGAACCAGTCTAACTTCTCTCTCGATGTCCATGACCGTGTATGGTGGAAGCGGGACGGTCTCGCGCATGGGGCTGTCCTCGCTCCCTTCGCGCTTGATCTTCTGGAATTCATCCACAAGCGAAGATCCGACAGCGACGCCGAGTTCATCGTTGCGAGAAGCATCCCTCATCCTGGTATCCTCATCTCTCAGTTCCTCCTCAACCTCCTTCATCATTTCCTTGTCCATAGGCAACGGACCCAGCTTCACCGGTGGCAGATCCTCCGATAGGTCTCCACCAGATCTATGGCCTAGGATACCCTCGCCCTCCTGTAGCTCTCCACCTCTAGCGAACAACGTTGTTCTACCTGGTATCACCACGAGCTCCAAGTGCAGATTGAGAACACGCAAAATTTGGTAACCGCCGCGGGTTTCCGTCTCCTCCAAGTAATTTAACAGCAGGTTCCTCGTAGCAATCGGCAGTTTGACTCGGTACTTGTTCTCGCGGTAGAGCCTCGCCAGCGCATTCTCCTCCACGTGGGCCGGCAACGAAATTTTCGCGAGCTCATCTAGATCGTGTTTATGGTTGGCCTCGTGTTCTTGGTAGTGTTTCGCCCAGAACGCTTTCCCAGGGCTCATAAAGCCCTGCGCGATCATCGTGAGGAAGAAGTGAACAAACACCGGGTATTCTAGACGCTTGAGATCGGGCTGAGAACGGCATTAGCCTCCATACTGGGCAGAGGAACAGATGAGAAGGGGGAGGAAGCCCGGACGATTCGTACCTTGTAGATGTCGAGCGAATTGTCGATCCACCTGCGGAGGTGGGCTGCGCACGATTAACAAACAACTCAGCGGTGGTTGAACAGCTGCCGACTCACCGTACGATCGCTCATGCATCACGTCTGGATATTCTTCCGGCTTCGCGATGATGGGACGGCCATCAGCGTCGGTGTGGGCGGATTCGACTCGCAACATTGCTTCTGTTTTGGAGTATCCTTTCTTGGAGAGATACTCCATGACGATTTGGTTGAGCTGTTGTGGCGATCCAGCTGTGGGGGCACCTGCAGAGGGAGTGGTAGCGCCGGTTTGGGAAGCCATGATGCACGACGTTGGTAGGGCTGCAGACAGTGGGCGAACGGGGCGTATTCGAGAATGAACGTGGCGCAACGAGGGAATGGGAGAGAATCGTTGTGGGGTGAAGTTCGATTGATGTTAGTCCCGTTGGTTCGATTGAGACGCGAGACGCAGAAGCGGCTCAACATGACTTTAGTTGCAGGGAAGCTCCACCTCAAGCGACTTGTTAACCAAACCCTAGCCAGTCGTGTGAGGCACATGGCAACACCATCCTTGAGTAGAGGTCATCTGCAGGTCCTTTTGGTACGATGGGATATGCGGTGCTCGATTCCAGCAGTTCAAATCAATTGAAATTACTCTACACTTGCCACTATTTATGTACACTCTCAAAAGGAAGACGGAAAGAACAGGGGAGCGAATTCTGTAATCCCGATACAAAACCGCTAATCCAGCGAAAATTCCAGCTCCTGATCGGCTCTCGGGGTCGGCGGTAGCAGCTTGATGGGTTCATCCTCAGCGACAGTGTCTATGTCTTCGTAGTCACCGCCCGCCGTCGCCAGCAACCACAGTATCACCACCATCGCCGAGAAACCCCACAGCAATCTCATTCTCCCTGCGAAGGCCGTTAGAATGTGGAACTTGCCCTGTGCCTTCCAGTATCGATGACTCACAGGACACCCTCTTCTTCCCAGCCTCCATCTCCTTCTGCTTCTCGATCTTGGCCTGGACTTTGTCAATCCTGCGCTCGTAGTCTTCGACCTTCTCCTGCTCGACCTTGAGCCTGTCGCGGAGCGCATTGATGAAGACAATTTCACCCTTGAAGCGCTCGAGGCTCTCGATTTGAACCTTGAAATCCGCGCGGAATCGGGCGTCCTCGTTCCCGAAGCTCTGATGAAGTTCTTTCGCCGAGTTGCAGAGGTCCCCAATACGCGCGTGTAATTCCCGTAGCTCGTCCAGCTTTCCACTCACTCCTCCAGTGCAGGCGTCCACCCGCTTCCGTTGCTGCTCGCTGAGGGATCGCATAGCGATGAGGAGCTTCCTTGCGATCGGTGGTTAGTAAGGTCAACGAGTGGCTCCGGTCAGCGGAACACCTACTCGGTATCGCTCGTCTCGGAGCTTCTCAGCGCAGCAGCATCATGCGCTGTCAATGGGATTCCCTTTGACACCGTCTGGCGATCCCTAGCATGGATTATCGCTAGCTGACTGTACGGTTGTTTGCTGCTGCTGCCGGAGGTGGGTAGATCTTCACGTTTACCGGAATCATCGGGGTGGGCGCGGTCGCGATCCATAGCTTGTCCGGAGGGGAGCTCCATCGCGCGCAGCTGCAGATGACGAGAGTGGGTGAATGGTTCCGTCTATTATTCGAGCTCTAGATCAAGGGAAAGGGGTCACGAGTACCTTGGCAACGTCGGTGTCGGCTGGGCCTCGCTCGGCGCCAACTCTGGGCGCATAAATAGCTTGCCGTTGAGTTTCTCCACGAAATCCGCCTCCATTCACCGCGAGTATCTTCTCCGTGAGATTTTGCCACGGCTAAGGTCGACGGATCCACAACTGCGGCCGTTGATGGAAATTCTTGCCTAGGACCATCCTACTCCCATACATGCCTCCTCCTTTTGTTTACTCAACGTACTATCTACCCTGCGTTCCTGGCTCGTCACTCCCGGCAATCTCTCAAGTAACTCAGACGGTCCTCCCGCCAGCCGCCCAGACGGATGCGGACTCCTACGGTGTACGCAGACGCAGGGAGTTTTTCTTTTGTTTAATCACACTCGCATTCACTGAGCGAAATGCTTACGTCTACCTCCCTTCTCCGCTACATACTACTACTACTACCCCGGATGCATGCGTAGGTTGGTTAACCGGGGTTGGCGTGCGCACCGGCCAGTGGCTGCACATGTCTCATCCGATCGAGGCCGGAACAGGCCGCGTTGGGCGAAGAGTGCGTCCGACGCCGGTCGCCTAATGTCTGTAGCCATCACTCGTGGCGCAATCACCAGGCGGCACTCGGTTGCTTCGTCGGCAGCTGATATCGATTTTGGGCTGGGGGCTCAAGGACCTGTCACTTTCGGCGATTCGGGATTCCCCGGGCATTCGATGAGGCCTGGACCGCCTCGAGTCTGATATCGACATATCCGCAGCTCTGGCCCGCCGGAGCCCCGAGCTATTCGCGGAAGCCGGCGACCATGCAGGCCGAACCGTTACCCGCGTACTTACACATTCACCACAGGATGCCCACCACAGGCTTCCCCAGGGTGTCGAGTTCACGAGCGCCCTCATATTCCGGTATCGGCCTTTTGGACCAAAGGCGGCCCTCGACAGACCGAGTCCCCGCCGGGCCGAACACCCGCCGTCTCCGCACCGTCTTCGCGTACGACCTCGTATCATGTCATCGCCGCCAACAACCTGACCCTCTGGGTGAAACTCCAGTCCCCAGTCCTGCCGCCATCGCTATTGGCTACTACATACAGTCTAAGTGGCTACCGGTCGGGACCAAGCCGATGCTACATGGTGGTGCTTTCAGCTGTTTGAGTGATTGCAATCGGCTTATCTAGCATGTTGCGCTTGCCTATCTGATGATCAGATTGCAGTGCTAACAAGGTATGTGCGACATCCTTGATGACGCCGCAACACCCCTGCAGGAAAAAAATGCCGAACTCCAATTTTTTTCGACAGCGTGCTGTGCGATCAGACCTCTGTCTCTCTCTCCTTTCTGGCTGCCCGGCGCGAGCCCCCCCCGTCGTGGAGGCCCACCGTACTTACTTGCCAGTGTTCGTCAGTTAGCCACATAGTGTTCCTCTTCCCTTTTCACCCTTCACCAACTGCCTACGAAATAGACAGCCTGCGAAATTCCCTCAGCTCCGTCCGGCCCGCCAAAATCCAATCGTACAAATTGGTCCGTCGTCCGCACTTGAACATCTCGCACGACCCCAGTCACCCTCCAAGGCTCCTCTATTTGACCCCTTTCCCGACGGCAAGAACACCCCTTACTATGCTGCGATAATAGTATCTCTGCGCTCCCTTCCTGTCCCTTCCAGCAAACCCATAAACTCAGCCAAAAGCCCAGCCCAGCCAAAAGCTTCCAGTCGATCCTATGTCTCAGGTGCTGGAACAGCAGACAGCTCCCATAGCTTCTCCGCCTCCGACGATGAAGGAAGCGGACACCTCTTCCCCCTCCTCGTCGGTCAATACAGCATTGAAGGACATTGCCTTTGGCTCGGTTAGTAGCTTCTGCACCACCCACCAATCGTGCTCGTCACATGCATCCTTCGTACGCGTAGCTTACTCTCCGACGAAAAAAAAAGCTGGCCGGCATGATGGGGAAAGTGCTCGAGTATCCGTTTGACACCGTTAAGGTATGGCGCAGCGAGAAACAACGGATACGTTTGCACGTGGCTCACCCACCCGTCCCATAGGTGCGGCTGCAATCCCAGCCAGAGGATCGCCCGCTGCGGTATCGAGGCCCGATCGATTGCTTCGCCCAGAGCCTGCGACAGGATGGATTGCGCGGCATGTACCGGGGGATATCATCGCCATTGGTCGGAGCGGCAGCGGAGAACTCGTGTCTCTTCTTCAGCGTAAGCTTTCCGTGGCATGCTGGCTGCTCTAGTTGCTGACGCCGAGGGCAGTACAATATCGCGCAGTCCTTCATGCGGCGAAACTTCTACCCCGAGCTGGGTCTCAAGGACGACCTTCCACTGGCGGCACTTGTCACCTGCGGCGCCGCCAGTGGTTCATTCGCCTCCTTCATCCTGACACCCATCGAGCTCATCAAGTGCAAGATGCAGGTGCAATCCATGACCGTCCTCGCGCCCGGCGACCGCAAACGGCCTGGTCCGTTCGCACTGATCGGCGAAGTGTACCGCACCTATGGACCGCGTGGGTTCTGGAACGGCCAGGTGGGGACGTTCCTGAGGGAGACAGGTGGTTCGGCCGCGTGGTTCGGCGCGTACGAGTACGTGTCGGTCGCGCTGCGGCGTCGACGGAATGTCGACACCCTCAATGCGGGAGAGATGATGCTCTCCGGAGCTGCAGGTGGGATCTCTCCTCCCCCTCCGTCCGTTCATTTGCGCAAAAACACGATTGGCTGACCCCCGGAGTTCGCACAGCTGGTGTGAGCTACAACCTCATCCTCTTCCCCGCCGACTCGGTCAAATCGCGGATGCAGACTGAGGCGATCGGCACCGCCGGAGACAGGGTCAAGGGGTTCTGGGAGGTTGGCGCGGGGATGTACAGGAACGGTGGCATCAAGGCTCTCTACCGTGGGTGCGGCATCACCTGCCTCCGGAGCGCGCCGTCGTCGGCGCTCATCTTCCTTAGTTACGAAAAGATGAAGGAGTGGAGCCGGTAGACTTGGGCTGCCCCATCCGTTTTTTTGGTTGGTAGTATCTTTAAGGCGCCGGTGGATTTTTCTTTTGGCGTTTTTTTTTCCACCGTTGATCTCGTGGATAGACTAGAGCTGGATGGATATAGGGTGTTCGCTTGGTTTTGTTTGGTTCACGGTTTTTTTGGATGTTTGGTACATCGGTAGCAACGGCATAGATGGACCGGTTATGCATTGTCATCAAACTGGTGTGATGCTACAACCGCCGCCCAGCAACCCCCCCCCCCCTCTCCTCTCACGCCGCACTCTCGCCCTTTTTCTTCTTCTTGTCCTCGACTTGGTCGATGTTGTCGAACGGCACGTCGGGGTACTTCAGCTCGAGGTACTCGAGGATGTCGTCGCTCAGGTCGCCCTGGACGACGATCTCGTCCGAGCCGGCGGCGCTCTTGGTCACGCTCGAGCCGCAGGCGAACTTCTTGCCGAAGTCCTTGGCGACCTTCTTCAGGTCGAGACCGAAGGCCTCGAGGCCGGAGACGACGATGAAGTGCTTGCGCTTCGCGCGCTCGACGCGCTTCAGTATGATGCGGCTGCTGGCTTTGCGCTGGGCCTCGCGCTCGGCCTTGATCTCCTCCTTGTCGGCGCGCTTGGAGGCCGCGGCCTCGGCCTTGGCCGCCTTCTCCTGCGCCGCCACCGACAGGTTCGACATCGCAGCTTCCACGGCCTCTTTGGGGGCGAAAGTGTCAGCTCAGAGACCGACGGGATGCCGCGGGGCCAAACCGGTGTTGTAAACCACCGACACTAGATCGCCGTGGTTCTTCTCGAGCCATTCACGGCATCTCTTGGCGGTGCTGGTGAATTCGCAGTACTGCGTGTCCCCGGGTTAGCCTCCGTCCGCCCGTCCCTCCGTCCCGTCGTCCCGTCGTCGTGGTGGCGGTGGTGGTGGGTGGTACGAACCTCCGGGGGAAGCGTGCATACTGTTTGCGCGCCTCGAGCGTCAGCAGTAGGATCAGGAGACAGCGGACGCGGGGAGACGGGAGTGGCGGTGCTCCGTCCGTGCTTACTTCCACAGTAGAGCGTGACCTTGGCGGGCGGCGCGGGGATTTCGCTACTGGCGGGGGCGGCGGCGGCGGCGGTGGGAGCGGCGGCGTCAGTGTCGGCCATCGTGTCTGGCTTGTGGTGGGGAGGCCGCGTTGTTCGTGTTTGTGTGGCTTTTTGGGTTAGATGCACACGTTGTTAGCTACTAACTAAGCTTTGTGCGGCCATGGTTCTGTCATTCCCATAGATAGTCTATGATCTATCCCGCTTTCGCCAAGATCTGGACTCCTGGTACATAGATACATAGTGCGCCGCGGACTCACCGGTTCTCACACGGATGAGGTAAGTAGCAAGTCGCCGGTGCGCGATTCCAGCGGACCCCGCTTTGCGGCCCAGCCGGAGCCGAGCCGAGACAAAAACCGACCTCATTCCGGGCTTTCGGAGTCTGGACTCATCAGCGTACATGCATTCTCACTCGCGAATCGCTAGTCGCCCTAGGCTGCTCCGAACACTCTGGATCACTCACCAGCGCAGTTGGACCCGATATGTCCCTGAACTCGCCCAGGGCCACCCGAAAGCCCGAGAAATCTATAAACTCCTGGGGGCTTTTGGAAGAGGATATATACCATCAGGCTAGACACGCAGTTGCGAGAATGAGCAATGTTTGGAGGTCAATTTTGCATCAAGTGATGCAATCGATTGCCCGTAGCTTAAGTAAGGCGATGCAGAAGGGACTGGTGCTCTTCACTGAGATACAGTCTGCTCCGGTGCACCTAAGTGACGCCTATTGACTGGTACTGTGAAGTGTAAAGAATGAATCAGGTAGTTACGACAAAGCTTATTTAAGGACATCTCGGGTCCAGAGGACGATGTTAATCTTCTCTCTCCCCTCCAAATCTCAGCCTCAGCCTTATCCTGCTGAGCTCGTCATGATCTACATAGGTCGCACGCGATTAATGAATATGTAAAAACAAAACAAAAGAACCCGCGGCCCCGGGAGAGCGGCAAGGAGAGGAGGTGGGGGCTGAGGTTGAGGAGCGATTGCAATCCCCATCCCTCTCATCCATGGCCTCTGCAGAAGGGGAGGTACATAGGGAGGTTGCCTTTTCTTTGTCTTTCTTTTGTGTTTCCATCTGGTGCGCTCTACATCTGTGGGACAGGCGAGGGCGTGGAGCCACAACGAGCCGCAAGGACGGTGGAAAAGTGTAGAGAACATATCTACACCGCCATGATCTAGAGGTGTACCTGGGTCGCATGCGAACAACGAATAAACAAAAAGGGAGAAAGTGGCGCTGTCCGTCCGTTTCGTTCCGCTCCGACAGATAACGCCGCGTATGACATCTACAGCACTTGCACGAGCCCACCGCTGAGGCAGAAAGAAAAAAAAAAAGAGCCGATGAGCCGACGGAGCCCGTGATTCGCTCACTTCGTCGGGACGAACTGGAGAGAGGAGGAAAGCACACGCCTGGTAGATACTTATCTAAGAGCGGGACACTCAGCCCAGCCTCAATCCATGGCACAGATCACTGGTGGGCGTTGCAGCCACTCCATATATTATATCTATCTACATATCTAGTAGATATAGCATTTGGAAAAGTTTCAGCAGACCATCTGAATCGACAGAAGCAGTTTAGCTGGACTGCGCCACTCTAAATGCAAGATAGCGTGGGCTCGGCAGAGTTATTTGCTGCATATGCAGATACATAGAACATTTAGCATTCAGATGTCGGACAACTAAGTAGTTATATACACTATGTAAATGTAGCATACCGTAGAGTATACCTAGTCAGGGGGGGTAAAAAAAATAGTGGCACTGCAGGTGGCCGGAAGTATGATACCGGTATGTACATCGGTAGGTTACGTTGGCGGCGTCGAACCAGCCAACCGTGTCCGTGCGATAACCGGAAACGATGGAGCTGGAGATTGCTCCTGCCAGCCATGGCTATGACATCACCCCTTCTTGTAGCCCAGCCCGACGATATCCACGAACCCAGGGGGTGTGCCGAACGCTCCCTCGTCACTTGGAAACCCAGGCTTTCTAGCTACGTCAGAATTCTGAGTGGTAGTAGATTGAAAATGGAGCATGCAGAGCCTAATAGACACCCAAGAAACATAGTTAATGAAACTTCCGAAAATATCCTGTGAAGCGCAAGTGTTGCCCCCCCACACCATTCCCCCTACCTGACCCCAGCTGGAATTGGAGGACACCTGAGGAGCTAGGCAGCCAGAGGAGTTGTGTGTATCGGTCAGTATTCCCAGCGCTGGCTGGTCTCCCAATGTCGAGTCGTTTCTTATTGGTGTAATGGGCCGCGTGCGCAGCGAAGGCTGGTTCTTCCGATCCCGAGCCGTTCGCGCTCGGATGTCCGGGTGCTGGCAGCCAAGACTACCGATCAGGTGTAATTCCAGCACCTGTCGACAGCTACAATGTATGTATATACGGAAAAGCTAGCGGAGAACTCCCGTCATGTTTCATGTCGGTAATCAATGATTTTGCAAAAAAAAAAAAAAAAACCCCCCAAAAGGATGCCGAGATAAAGCGGCTCCAGATGGCTCGCCTGCAGGCCCCTTCACGAAAATATCAAACTTGGTCACACGGATTGACAGAAACGCTACTTACTCACTGCATTTGTTTTTTTTTTCTTTTTCTTTTCTTTTCTTCTTCTGATGTTTGGTCTTGAGGTGTGGTTTTGCCCAAGTCCAGCCCCACACAGGCCGCAAACGGCTAGGGACACGTGCTGCTCGTCTTTTGAGCTGATGATATGGCGTCGGACATGTGGCCATCGGATGTAACCTTTTGTGACAACACTGGACAACACACGCTCAGCGATTCTTTCAAATATTTCATGGCGGTTGGTGCATCGGCCCCGGGGTGAACCTGGACTCCCTCGAGAACTTTGTAGAGGTGACTGGACGCTCGCTATGGCTGTTGGGTCTCTCGGGACGAAGGGGTGCGTTTCTCGCAGCTCTTTCATCGCTATCTTCCCCTCCGCCGTGCAAATGTCGACTCCCTCGAGTGCATTGATTATGAGGGTAATCTGTCTAGCGAGCGACTGGGGGGTTGGATCAGCTTCCACGGGGGGCCGAGGCGGAGGTGCAGGAGCGCGCGAAGCGCAGAGGCAGAGCGTGGACGAGGTCGGCCGGTATATGTCGTGGGATGTGTGCGATATTTGGGCTGGCACTAACTTATAGCCGTGGAGGGTATAATATTGCGCGAGCTGGCCGGGCCTCGTGCGGTACTTTGGCCCATTGGGAGCCATCCGTTTTGGCCGTATTCACAGTGGGGCGGGGACCACTGGTGTGTGTGTGACTTCAGACTGATATCGAGAGCCATAGGGCGCCGACTTATGTATGTACCGTACATACATACTAGGTTGGTTCTTTCCCCAGTTCAATTGACGTTGGCCAGGTACATAGAGGCGAGATATCGGGCGAGACGTCGACCCCGCCGAATCTACTACATACCTCTGCATCGTCGCAACGAGAGATAGAGAGAAATAGTACTACTTATGGCTACCATCCCCGCCCGGGCCCAAGTCCGCCAGATCTCCGCCCCCTCCCTCTCCTGCTGCGCAAACTCATTCCGAAGGGACTGTCCGGAAGCCCTCGGTTTGCTGCTAGAGGTGTATCGACAACCGGCTCTGGCCTGGGCCGTATGACGTCCGGGGCGGGCTTGGACTCGGGTGCAGGCGGAGAGGCGGTGGCGGTGGCGGCGGCGGCGGCGGCGGAGGCACGGCCGCAGGCGTGGGTGTGAGCATAGTGGCAGAACCATCGGTGACCTTGGTTCTCAGGATGCCAAAGGGGTTACTGTCCGATGAGTCTGAGTCCCGGACCGGTTCGGATTCCGAGGTCTTCGGCTTAGCAACGCTGGCCACCGGTGAGCCCACCTCTGACAGAGGGTGCTGGTTGGGTTTTCCGTCGTTGATGCCGCCGCATTTACCGGCTTTTGTTGTTGTCCGACTCCTCTCTAGCCCCCAGACCTTCAGCCGCTGTTGAGACTCCTGCTCTGCCCTAACGCTCGTTGGCCCCTCGTCACAGCCTTTGCAGCTTCTATCTTTCCATCTGAGCCCGGAGCCGTTGCATGTTCACCTCCGCGATTCTGGTCTTCATCATGTTGTAGTCGACGATGTGTGAATATTACTGACAAGATCACACACACCCCTCCCCCCGGTAGCAGCCTCGATGAGCATGAGAGCGGCATTGGTCTGCTGGCGTAGTTGACACTTCGTATAAGGTGCTCGGCCAAACGGCTATCGCCATTGGATTGCAGTGGTGCTGTTGAGTACAGGGCGGTGGTTCGCATACACTCGCTGGCGGTCCACATGAACAGCTAGGCTCGAGGCCAAATCCGTTGTCGATCAACGAACTGCGTGATCTAGTTCTTTCTGATATACGACGAACCAGCTCCTGCGAGTCAAACGCCCTTCCTCATGCCAAGACGCTAAGCCTTCAGCGCCGTCCACAGATAACAATGTAAGCATGCCGACAGCCGCGACAAGCGAGACCGGACGAACGGGATGCATCAAGAGGCGACGACCGGGAATACGGCAATACCGAGCGCTGTCGCCGCGACGAACAGTGGAATCACGGAGCCGATTATTATTTTTCTCTGTAAAGGGCTGCGACCTCCAGAACGTTGGTGGGATCCTTCGTCATTGCGGTTTCCTCTCGTACTTGGTACTTGGAGCTCGCCGATGATTTTGCGGTCACGCAATATCACTCGGCATTGAACCTCAGATTTGAGTATCACTAGTTGCCGGCCGTGGCTCATATTGGGCCCGGGGGGTCACAAAACGCGCTCCGCTCGATGGAACCAAAGAGCTTTGGAGGGTGGGGCACGTTCGGCACCGAGAGAAAATCTGCTGGGAGGGACAGTATAGTAGTACTGTGCATCCTTGCGGCTTTTGAGGTCGTCAGCACACAGACGCAAGGATCCGTCTTTAAACTCCTCAGATCTTGGATGCCTATAAACTCATCGTCTCCCCTGGGAATGGATGGAAGCTTCACCCGACGCAGACTGTCCATAAAATGTCTAGGACTTTGGATTTGTCCTCGACAGCCTCCAGCCGCCCTGGCCAAGGCATAATAGACGCCGGAAGGGCTAGGAAGGGGGCTTTGGGTCATTTGCTCTCAACGAGTCGGAATCCTTGAACAGCTGGACTCCCCATTGCATCGCCGAGTTTTATGGCTTTCTCGGGGCCCTTCGGAGAGTGCAAACCCCCCTTTCTCTCCCAGTCCTCGCCGTGCTCTCGATGAGAGCTCCAGATGCGTGGCAATGAAACAAAAAAAAATCATGATCAGAGTGTGTCACCAACACGCTGGGGTGGGGGGGGGGGGGGGGGGTTTTTGGGGCCCAACCCCCCCCCCCCGGGCCCCCGCCCCCCCCCAGAGCCCCGGGGGGGGGGGCGGGGGGGGGGGGGGTGCGGGTGTTGTGGCGGGGGT
>Ga0307516_10002677_pt1 | contig 23555 bp, 36 predicted proteins | sample 19_EM_MG_FD_203310 | JGI IMG/M metagenome (GOLD analysis project Ga0307516, IMG submission 203310) | Populus trichocarpa ectomycorrhiza microbial communities from riparian zone in the Pacific Northwest, United States - 19_EM | ecosystem: Host-associated > Plants > Roots > Unclassified | place...
ACTGCTAGGAGCGCGGCGAATGGCAAACAGTCTCACGTGCAGCGGGTACCCGCGCAGTGCTGTTCCGAGGTTATTGCCTGAGGGCGGTAACCGAGGATGATGCCAGCGTACCTGGGTTAGGGTCACACCCTCCCCTCAATCCGGTTTTACCGGCAATGAGGTTTGGCATGGGCTACGTGCCCGGTGACTGTTCCCCTGGACCTGTCAGACTGTGCTCGATGCACCCACCATCCGCCGGTCATTCAGACCTTGATGTGGACGCTAATTACACAGCCCTAACCCCACGACCTAGACTCTCATCTCCTTCTGGTGCTCTTCCGATCGCATTCGCCGAAACCCACTCACTTCGTAGGTACCGGAGCTTCTTGACATCCGCTGGGTAGAGGCCGGTACCCACCAAGAGCCAGAATGCTCCTCCGCCATCATCCCAGCGATACTGGATATGACAATCGCGATGAGGACACCAGTGGCGAGGATGATAGCAGGTAGGATGTGGCGAGTATGATGGTGAGCTTTGTGACATGGTTAGCGCAGCTCTCAGAGTACCAGACATACTGGGAAGTTGTACAATACACAGTGAGGAGTACGATGTTAATGAGGGTGCTGGCAGCGAGGATGATAGCAAGTAGGATACGGCGAGTATGAGAGCGAGTAAGACGTGGCGAGTATGAAAGTGAGTAAGACATGGCAAGTATGATGGCATGAAAGACACAAGGAGTATAACGGCAAGCTTTGTGACATGGTTAGCGTAGATCTCAGAGTGAGAGGAACAGCAGTGGGAAGTGGTACAATACGAGGTGATGAGTACAATGTCGATGAGGAGGATGATGGCGAGTAACATAGGGAGAAAGGCGTGACGAGAAAGATGTCGATGAGGAAAATGTTACAAGTAGGGCAAGGTGAAATGAGAAGAAAAAAGGGGTCTATGAGTGATGAGTGAGCCGAACCTTATGAAAGCACAAGTGTTAGTAATGGCTTGGCACTTTCCATTGCCATCGTACTTGTAGTGTCTTTCATGCCATCATAGTCGCCATGTCTTACTCGCTCTCATACTCAATACGTCCTACTCGCTATCATTCTTGCTGCGGCACCCTGATTGACATCGTACTCGTCGCGCTTTATTGTACAACTTCCAGCTGTCTATCACTCTGAGAGCTGTGCTAACCATGTCACAAAGCTTGCCATCATACTCGTCGCCTCTTACTCGCCATTATACTCCCTGCATCTTACTCACTCTCATACTGACCACATCCTACTCGCTATTATCATTGCCACCAGTACCCTCATTGACATCTTACTCGTTACTGTATATTATACAACTTCCTGGTGTCTCTGTTACTCTCAGAGCTGCGCTAACCATTTCAAAGCTCGCCATCATACTCACCGCGTCCTACTTGCTATCATCCTCGCCGCTGGCGTCCTAATTGCCATCCTCCTCATAGTCATTGTACTCATCACGTTGTGCTCATCGTGTTGTGCTCATCATATCGTGTTCAACACGTTGTGTTATTTTTGCCAACGTTCCTTTGTGTCCGCACAAAGTGCGGTAGTAGCATATATAGATGTACATTAGATATAAAGAATAGAACTGAACTGGGTCACTATGCCTGGAACCTGCTGCGTGTTTGTGAATGCGACGAGAGTATTTGCTGCGATGTTCCGTGCCTTGACAGCCAGCATGACCACGGTGCCATGAAATACGTCGTCCGGACACCATTTGCCCTGACACGGCTGTCTCCAGAATGAAAATGCCCTGACACGGCTGTGTCCAGAAGGAAAATGCCCAGACACGGATGGGTCCAGAAGGAAAATGCCCTGACACGGATGGGTCCAGAAGGAAAATACCCTGACATGCTCCGTCCGGTAAGCAGATACCGTGCCAATTGCATCTGGAGGCATGGTGCCGTGGCGAGCTGCATCCGGACGTAAGGCGGCCTGGCATACAGCATCCAAATGCACGGTGTCATGGTGTGCTGCGTCCGAATTCACATTGCCTGTGTGTTTCACGTTGAAAGTGGTATGTGCCCCGCCAGGGTGCGTCCATAGCGTCCCTAGCATCTGGTGCACCCGGACACAGATCAGGAAAAAAAATATTTGTGTCCTGAGTGTCCAGACGCGCTAGACGCACTAGACATTTCTGACGCAACCTGCTTAACTCTGACACCGCTTGTTATGGCACCATGCCCTCAGACGCAGTATGTCACGGCACTGTGGGTCCGGACGCAGCCGCTACGGCATATACCTTCCGGACGAGGAGTGACAGGGCATTTGCCTTCTGGATGAAGCTGTCAAGGCAACTGCATTCAGACGCAGCCGCCATGGCATATGCCTTCCGGACGAGGCGTGTCAGGGCATTTGCCTTCTGGACGCAGCTGTCATGGTGACTGCATTCAGACGCAGCCGCCACGGCATATGCCTTCCAGATGAGGAGTGTCAGGGCATTTGGTTTCTGGACGCAGCTGTCAAGGCAGCTGTGTTTGGACGCAACTGTCGGAGTATATACCTTCCGGAGAAGGAGTGTTAGGGCATCTGCCTTCCGGACAAGGAGTGACAGGGCATTTGCCTTCTGGACGCAGCTGTCAAGGCGCCTGCGTTCGGATGCAACTGACACGGCATATGCCTTCCGGACGAGGAGTGTCAGGGCATCTGCCATCAGAACGCAGCGAGCGTCATCCAGAAGAAGAATGTCATAGCGAACAGCGACCGGATGACACCTGTCACGGCACCACGTGTCCAGACGCAGCTGTCAATGCGACTGCATTGGGATGCACCTGTCACAGCATTGAAAATTGCACTGAAGCCTTGAATCACATCCGCATTCTAGGGGTAGCGACTTACTCCAGTTGTATTCATTATATCTAACATACAGCTATATACGCTATCTCACAAAGCACCCAGCGTGAGCACACTGCACTGAACCCACCACCGTGTCCAACACTGCACCAACAGCCGTGTTTATAGCTTGCAAGTATCACAGCGTGCATACGCTGTTCTTAACGTGCTAACCACAGCTCTACAAGTGTCAACAGTTGGAAGCTGACAAGTATAAACTGATGAGTACGCCAGCTAGCAAGACGCGATGAGTATGTTGGCGAGCATGATGTTGTTAGCACAGCTCCATGGCAGAAACAGTGGGAAGAGGCACAATACGACTAGACAATTACAATGGTGAGTAAGACGCGTCGCATGGCGGGCAGGATCATGCTGGCGACTACAACAGCAAGTACGATGCGAATATGTTGGCGATCTTTGGGATGTAAGTGCAGCTATAAGAGTGTCAGAAACAGCGGGATGTTGTGCCATATGACGAGACAAGTGTGATGACAAGTGAGATACTGCGAGTGCGGTGTCGGTGGGGAGAGTGGTGGTCAGTATCATAGCGGTGAGTACGAGGGCAAGCAAGACGCGACGGATATGATGCCAATGAGGAGGAGGATGGCGGGCACGACCCAGCTGGCAAGAACAACAGCGAGTACGATGCGGCGGGTATGATGGCGAGTAAGACGTGATGGATAGATGTCGATAAGGAGGTGGCTGACAGCGAGTAAGATACGGCGAGTACGATGGCGAGTAAGACGTAACGGGTAGATGTCGATAAGAGGATGGCGGGGAGGACCAAGCTGGCGACTACGACTGCGAGTAAACTGCGACGACTATGTTGGTGATCTTTAGGATGTTAGTGCAGCTCTCAGAGTGTCAGAAACAGTGGGATGTTGTGCCATACGATGAGATGAGTGTGATGACAAGTGAGATGCCACGAGTACGGTGTCAGTGGGGAGAGTGGTGGTCACCACCCTGGCGGCAAGTACGAGGGCAAACAAGAGGTGACGGGTATGATGCCGATGAGGAGGAGGATGGTGGGCACGACCCAGCCGGCAAGAATGACAGCGAGTAAGATACGGCGGGTACGATGGCGACTAAGACGTGATGGGTAGATGTCGATAAGGAGGACGGCGGGCAGGACCATGCTGGCAACTACAACAGCAAGTAAGATGCGGCGAGTATGATGGCGAGTAAGACATGATGGGTAGATGTTGATAAGGAGGTGGCTGACAGCGAGTAAGATGCGACGACGATGTTGGCGATGTTTGGGAAGTAAGCGCAGCTCTCAGAGTGTCAGAAACAGTGGGATGTTGTGCCATACGACGAGACGTGACGACGAGTGAGATACTGTGAGTACGCTGTCAATGAGGACAATGGTGGTCACCACCCTGGCAGCGAGTACGAGGGCAAGCAAGACACGACGGGTATGCTGCCAATGATGAGGAGGTTAGCGGGCACGACTCAGCCGGCAAGAATGACTGCGAGTAAGATACAGCGGGTACGATGGCAAGTAAGACGTGACGGGTAGATGTCAATAAGAAGGATGGCGGTCAGGACCATGCCAGCGACTACAACAGTGAGTAAGATGTGGCGACTATGATGGCGAGTAAGACGTGACGGGTAGATGTCAATAAAGAGAATGGCGGGCAGTACCATGCCGGCGACTACGACTGCGAGTAAACTGTGACAACTATGTTGGCGATCTTCGGGACGTTAGCGCAGCTCTCAGACTGTCAGAAACAGTGAGATGTTGTGCCTTACGACGAGACAAGTGTGATGACAAGTAAGATACTGCGAGTATGATGCCGATGAGGGGGATGGCAGTCAGGACTCTGGCATTGAGCACAATAGGAAGTAAGACGTGACAAGTACAATGGCGAGTACCATACGAGAAGTACGATGGCGTGTAAGATGCGACGAGATGCTGGCAACCTTTCTGATTTCTTTAGCGCAGTTCTCAGTGTATCAGAAACAGCCGAAAGGTGTGCAATACGATGTGACTAGTACGATGGTGGCTGGTATGATGGCGACGCGGAGAACAATGACATGTAGGATTGAGTGGCAAGGTTACATAGATTTTGCTAATGTTAAGCGAGCGTGCCGCCACTAGTAATTCGTGCATGAGGGATCACTCGCAATGCGAAAACTTCAACAACACTCCTACAGTCGTAGATACTATGGAACCTGTTGTTTTTAGCCAAACAATTGATCTCTGTGGTATTGAAACTTTCTGTCTGAAAGTTTCAGCCTATCTTTCCGAAAGTTTCAGCCTGCTGACTAACTACTACTTTGCACTATCACTATGCTTAGGTCTTGATACTACGATCCAGCGGGCGAGCCAAAGAAACGAGTGAGCCGGCAAGCAGCGCGGCGTGCAAGCCATTGGCGAGCCTACGATTGGAGCGACCTGGCGGCTGTTACTGTCTCATCGCCCCGCTTCGACCGGCCCCCGCCGTCCCCACCTCACCCTGCATCGATATGGTGGTGCATGCACTTGAAGGAGTGGACGGAACCATGGCGGAAATTCGGCAGGATCGATCGAGTGGAGTAAGCGGGAGGAGCTGTGACTGGCTCGGAGGGCAAGCTGCAGACAAGCGGAACAAACCAGCAATCCGGCGACCGCCGTGGCGAGAAAGGCACCAGGGCCGCCATGGCACCAGGTGTTGGACGTGGCTGCCATGGTGATCTACATTCACACGTAGCTGGTAAGAGCACCTCACATTGGTGACGTGGCCATGCAGGCATCTGTTTACCCACTTTTACGCACGCATACACAGCTCCAGTCGCGTCATAGTTGATTCCAAACTATATATCACTCTTACCTCCAGACTCCTCATCCTGTCCTGTATCGCCAGTCTCCTCGTCCTCCCTGGCATCTTCACCCTCCGTACCCTCGCTAATCTCATCGGTGCCATAACCGTCGAACGTTATATCACCAGTATCCTCTCCAATATTGGCATCGTCGGGAATAATGCCATTCTCGGCATCAATCAATTTTTAGTTGACTGCCAGCGCAATCTGCATATGCTGATATGGAGGTACCACCGGTAAGGGCTCCGCGATCAGTGCCGACATCATGTCATCATCGATTTCCTCAGGGAACATGTCGTCCAGCACTAGCAGAGTGCCAATCGTGGGTTTTGCGCCGATGACATGCTTATGCAGCTCCACGGTGATCATCGTGGTCACTTTTTCTCGGTATGCAGCTGGCAGCTCATTCCACATATTCATCAACTTCGTATATACTGCTTGAAATGTTGTTAGCACTGTTCCCCGAGTGTCCAATGCATACTTACGGCCGTCATTTGTCATATTGAATGAGTATATCCAATGTGGTTTTTTGGCACTGGCGGTCCTGACTGTCATCATACTGTTGTTGTTCTGGCATTCGCGCAGCACGTGATGCAATGCTGTGGTTGCGAAAACGATCAATGAAGGGGGAAGTCTCTCAATTATCCAACTGTAAAGCCCAGGGTTGCAATCCAGGGTTCTCTTGAAGTACTTGATGTAGAGAAACTGTGAGATTTGTCCCGCAAGAAAGTAGCTTGCCCATCGCTAAGAAACCAGTACGCCCCGCTGAGAATTGTATGAACACGCCAGGAACGCTAGGAACTACTTACCCTGTGTGCTACACGATCAGAATCTCTCACGGTGAAGGTGTTGTACGCAAGCAAATCATTGATGGTGACTAATCGTTGGGCATCGTCGAGAAACTCGTGTAAGCGATAAAGTTTGCTAATGCTCGAATGTGCCTTGTCAATCATGTGTGATTGTGTACCAGTCAGGGCATTCTTGAGCTGGATACAATGTGACGTTAAAAGCTGCAAACTGTACTTTGGGGAAGGAAGTCATTACCGCTGCAATGTTTGATTTCTGGTTAACACTGAACTCGACATGGGTACCCGTATCTGCGCATACTCATAACCACAATATATCTATTTGCTAGATTGTTTTTCAGCAAGGTGAAGACCACGCCTGGGATGGTGTTCACGACTGACACGTAGAGGTTCGTCTTCCAGAAGAAACGGCTGATACCTCAAGGTGTGCTGCTCCAGTAGCCTCTTAACCGTGTTAAGCACAAATGCCAGTGACAAACTATTTTTGTGCATGACACTTTGCATGCCACTAGTTGTCATGGACGCCGCCACAAGCACTTCTGAGGGTGTTGGAGCCATGTAAACTCTTCTGTATGATACTGACGAATTGGGACGAGGACTTTGCACAGCCTGCCGCCTCATTGTGGAGGAGGTGATACTGGGGTTGCTTACAGAATCTGATGTGGTATCCGGAGTCGCTACGTCTGGTGTTGCTTTGACTAGTATGGCCCACGATACTGCTCCACGGATGCCGTTTGTCACCCTGGGATTCCTCATCCGGTTGATTTCGGAGGAAGTCCTTGTCCGCTTGGCCGTGGCTACTGCAGGCAATGCAGGGCGTCCTGGCTGCCAAGAAGTGGAAGTATTCTGCGCCTCAGTCTGCCCCGACGTCGGAGTTTTCTGTGTCTTCTCTACCCTCCTTTTCTTCGACTCGCGCTGCGGTGTCTCTGGCATGATGAGGATTGCTGGACCTGAGGATTGACGGGCACACTACAAGGGGAAGTGGACGACCTTCGTGGAGTGATTGATACGGTGGCACAGGAGACTACAGACACCTGCAATAGATACGATGTCAGCGAATAAACAAGGCAATGCGGGAAACAGTTTCTCGGTGATAGATACTGACGACTTCAAACTCAGGTGATTATAAACGTGGTGCAGAGCAAAGTAGATGACCTTTGTGGAGTGGTTGATATGGTGGTTCCGGAGCCTCTAGTAAACACAATGTCAATAAATAGGCAAGGTAATATGGGAATCAATATCCGGACAGTAGAACTGATGACTTCAAACTCAGGCGATCTTATCCCCGGAATAATTGCAGTGCAGAGCAAAGCAGATGACCTTTGTGGAGTGGTTAATACGGTGGCACAGCAAAAGCAGATGACCTTCCTGGAGTGGTTGATACGGCAGCACCGGAGCCTGCAGTAAATATGGCAGTGGGCGAAAGGGAAGGCATTTGTGAAGGGCCGGAAGCGACGTGACAAGGGGTTTCCATATTACACACTGCCAGCAAAATACACGCACCTCAAGATAGAAATACAGAACATAAACCGAAATGCGGAAAGCCCAACAGAACCTGCAATTGCACTCATGAAAATCCGATTCCGCAGCTTCTATCATTCTGGCTGCCCTTTTCTTGACCCGGCCTTGCCAAAACCTCTGTCCTCGCCTTCATCAATCATAGCAGTGCGACGCGCCCTGGTGAACCATGACATACCGGGGATGACAATTCGATGTCTCGGTGTCAACGGCTCCTGTGAGGGAACCTCAGTCGAACAAGGTGGGCTACCAGAGGTCCTTGGGTGCTTTCTCTGGGAGTGGCCGTCGCTGCCGACGCCCTCACGCCCCTCAGCGATGGGGTCTGAGCTGAAGCTTCTCTGCCACTTCTTCGCTTGGCGAGTGTCTTCCGACATTCCAGGAACGTAGTCTGCTTCATGCGGGTATCAGAAATCGCGGAAGCCTAGCCCACCAGCTAACAACTTGAGGCGGTAGGATCGGCAGTCAAGCTGGGCCATTTGGCGGCCGATAACGTTGATAGAGGCTAGGAGATCGGCGTTGGTCTGGACACCGCCGTTCAGTAAGTGGGGGGCGCGGATAACGCGTCCTACGACGTCAAACGATGTCTGCGCCTCGCAAGGAGGGGTGTCACCCCAGCCACTGGCCGGATCACAACGGAGGATGACCAAGACCCAGAGCGGCATTTACGTCAACAGCGAGAAGAATGTCCTCACCATGTTGTCGCTCCAAAGCTGCGGCGTGTCCTCCGGTGATAGCTTGTATGTGCCTCATGACATTCTTGCCATCTGCTCCACTTCAGCTGGTGCCGTTTTGTCTCTTGTGGCGGAATACTGCCACGGTTCAAGAAGGCATCCGTACATGGCACGTGGCTTGCGCTTCCCACAGAATCCCTTCACTGCATTGAAGAGAGCCTGGATGCTCAGGGCAGGGATGCTGGTGAGGTGCTTCCGCACATCGGTACCAAAAACATCGTATTCGTCATGGATGCCGCTCCTAGAGCTGTTGTCCGCGCAGTCAGGGTCGATGATGACTGCCCGGAATACCCAGACGCGAGAGTTGTCACCGGACTCCCCGGGCTGTCTCCCAAGGAATTCCACCCTTCCCTTCCCTCCCCCAACTGGTGGCAGGACGAGAAATGGTTGTAGTGGGAACCATCTCGCCAGCTCCCCCTCCACTACTCCTTCCTCCACGCCTCTCCTGCGGCGGCCCCATTCCGCGAGTCCTTCACCGCCATCTCCGCCATCATTGCCACCCCACGTTTCCGATAGCTGCCAGTGCCTGTGCAGCGACGGCATTTAGCTGCGCACGGGTCTTGTCGAAACAATCCCGTAGGAACACTCGGAAGGCACCCCACCACTCGTGGTATTGCCCTTCCCGATCATTACGGTGCATCCACATCCCCTGGAACTGTGCGAAGTGCTTCATAGTTGTCTCATCCACAAAAAGGATGTAGTATTGAAGGATCAGGCTGTTCGAATCCTTAACACCAGTTAATCCGCAGAGGCGGATCAGTGCCCAGATCTGCTCCACAGAGAGCGACCTCGCCCTCGTGTCGACCAAGTGAAGCTGCTCAAATATCCAGTGGGTTTTGGTCGGAGTGTTGAAGTTGCACTTGGGGCCCATTTTAGCGTTTGACTGTGATTCGCACGGTTTACAGTGGAAAGTACTGCTTGAGGTGTTTGTGTGTTGGTAGTCGATTGCAGCGTCTAGTGGTGGAAGGGTTTGATGCGGTGGAACGGTGGAAGGGTTTGATTCGGTGGTTGATACGCTTATAAAGGCAGCAGGAAGGGGTTATATAAGATATCAATATTGCAGCCGGAGAATATTGTAAAACCTTAGTGTTTGTGTCTTCGATGTTCCAGAAGTGTGTAAGGGAAGAAACAATACAATAGCACTTTCATTCAGACAGTCCAAGACATACGTGGATTAACGGACTCAGACCCATTTCACTACCCTACTTGTGCTTAATCACGCGTGAGATCCCTGTTGGTGTTACAAGAGCACGTGACCGAACTACCGCATGTTCGGTCGCGAGCTTATATTTAACTGCAAACTTTTTTGGATTTGAACTCCAGTGACGAAATAGTCACCGCCTATGGGGATCATAAAAACACTTGCGAATAAAGTATACACCACACTGAGAGCATCGTCCGGCCAGACGACGCCAGCCACAGCATATGTCTTCTGGATGACGAGTGCTAGGGCATTTGCATTCCAGATGCAGAGTGTCAAGGCATATTTCTTCCTGATGACTAGTGCCAGGGCATTTGCCATCCAGATGCCGAGTATCAAGGCATATGCCTTCCAGACGACAAGTGTCAAGCTATATTTCTTCCAGACGACAAGTATCAGGGCAAATTTCTTCTAGACGACGCACGCCACAGCATATGCCTTCCGGACGACGAGTACCACACTATTTTGCCTTCCAGACACAGAGTGTCAAGCCATATTTCGTTCAGACGACGAGTGTCAAGGCATATGGAGTCCGGACGATGCATGCCACAGCATATGCCTGCCGGATTATGAGTGCCAGGGTATTTTGCCTTCCAGACGCGGAGTGTCAAAGTATATTTCTTGCTGATGACCAGTGTCAGGGCATTTGCCTTCTGGACACTGTGCGGCAAGGCATATCTATCGATGCGTGCCACTGCATATACTTCTGGACTGCGCTTCCTGGTGCACATACCGTGCCCAACCCGTGCTGGCCATATGTATGCGTACTGGACAAAGTGGACGCCGCAGCAGCCTTCTGGGTGACGATTGTCAAAGCGACGCGTTTTCTTTGTGTTGAGTGTCAAGCATGTTGTAATGGTGCAGGGTCAGGCAGGCTCCTGATAGCAGACAGGACAAGGACGGCGGCGAGCTGACGGCACGCAGCGGGGACAGGTGAAGGCGGTGGCGAGCAGACGGCGCGCAGCGGGGACAGGGCAAGGGCGGCGGCGGTGAGTAGAGGGCACGCAGCGGGGACAGGACAGGGGCAGCGTGTAGTGAGTGGACGGCGCGCGGCGAGCAGAGCGGTGTGGAAAAGAGAGCGGTTCTTCTATTAGGAAACTTAGGAAACAAGTTGTTGTGTAAGGAAGGAAAGGGAATAAGAAGGAAAGAACGAAAGAAGTGGGCGACGGCTCCATTTAAGGATATCCGTCGCCTGCTCGGAGTCACTCCACATTCCATCCTCACACTCGGTGTCACTCCACATTCCTTCCTCCCGCTCGGTGTCACTCCACATTCCTTGCTCCGGCATTTCTGACGGTGCCAAGGGTCAAGGCGTAGCTGTCACGTGCTGTGACAGTAGCCCCCCCTTAGGCCCGAGTTCCCACGAGGGCAGCCCGAACAGGTGCCAGCCGCTCTGGGTAGCGTCCGTGGTAAATGTCCACCACTTCCACCTCGACAAGGTTTTCCTTGGGTTCCCATGTTGGGTCCGCAAACCCCCTCCACTTAACCAAATACTGCAACTGCCCTCTTGCCCTCCTACTGTCCAGAATCTCTTCTACCTCCCACTCCTCTTCGCCCTCAACTACTACCAGTAGGGGTGGTGGAACCACCTGGCCAGGGAGTGGGTCATCAGCGGCAGCATGTAGGAGTGATACTGGGAAGTTCAGTGTTTTTGTATGGTTGCCGGTATGTCCAACTCGTAGGCATGCCTTCCGATGGTGCAGACAACGCGGTAGGGTCCATGGTGCTTGTTTTCCAGCTTTCGACTTGGGTGTGCCATTCTCCAGTTCCGGCCATCCACCCACACGAGGTCACCGGGCCGGAAGGCTGGTGCGTGAATCCTGTGGACATCTGCCCCCTCAGCCTGTTGTAGCTGGGTGTATCGCATCTCGGTTTGGGCTACTTCGTGAATGAGTTCCAATCGTTCTGCTGCCATTTGTGCCTCCCTCTCTTCCGGAGCATCCACTCGAATGTCCAGCTCGAAGTTGTAATGGGGGTGGAAACCTCAATTGGCAAAGAACAGCGACAAGGTCGTGGTGTCTGATACTTGGTTGTTGCCTGAGAATTCTGCTAGAAAGAGATAATCCGCCCAATCATCTTGAAGGTGCGCAACGTATGCCCAGAGGTGTTGCTCCACCACTGCATTCACTCGCTTGGTCTGTCCATCTGTTTGTGGGTGGAATGCAGTCGAGAGTCGTGCGTCAATTTTCAGACACGAACAGAGGTGCTTCCAAAAGCGGGACGCGAATTGCGGTCCTCTGTCTGACACAATAGTATCCGGTAGGCTGTGGTAGCGGAAGACCCTGTCATAGAAGAGAACGCCCAGTTCCTCGGCTGTAATCGTCGTTGTGCAGAGAACGAGGTGCCTCTGTTTGGTCAGGTGATCCACCACCACACAGATAGCGTCGTAACCATTGGACCGTGGTAGGCCAGTTACGAAGTCGACGGATACGTGTTTCCATGGCCGATCCGGTACCGACAATGGTCTCAGAGCTCTGTATGGCGCATGTCGTATGGACTTCGTTTGGCGGCAGATATGGCAGTTTCGTACGAATTGGTTGACATCCTTCCTCATTGATGGCCAGAAGTAATTCCTCATGAGCAGTTCCAGGGTTTTGGTGTGTCCTGGGTGACCCATAGCTGGCGGGTCATGATGGTCTTGTAGCAGTTGCAGCCTAAGTGGTAGGTGGTCCCGCACATAAACACAATCCCTGTAGAGTAGCTGACCATCCCATTCCTTGCATTTGGCTAGTGATATCTCCTTACATTGCCGGGCACCATTCCGGAGCAGCCCCAGTATCCGCGCCGGGAACAGGTCCGCTCAATAGGATTCAGCAAGCAAGGTGGATATCCTTCCAGCGTCTGGCTGTCCGGCGTCTGGCTGTCCGGCATCCGGCTGTCTGGCATCTGGTTGTCTGGCGACTGGAACGTCGATCTGTCCATCGTCAGGCTGTCTGGCGTCGGCCATGTCGTTAGCCATCAACCTCCACCCCTTGACGACGTCCAGCGCATCCAGCCCTCCGGCGTCGTCCAAGACGTTGATCCGTCCGACATCCGGAACGTAGATCAGGTTCTGAGGTTTCAAAACAGCATGCCGGTTGGTTAGCAGTCTTTCATCCCCCTCCTTAGGGAGATCTCCTGATCTCCGAGTCAAGGTATCCGGCTTTCCTCCTGCTTTTCCTGGCCGATACATGATCCTGAAGTCAAAATGGGAAAGGAATTCGGACCATCGGGCCTGTCGACGGTTCAACAGTTTCGTGCTCACAAAGTATTCCAGGTTCTTATGGTCACTCAAAAACCTGGATTGGGTGGCGCGAACCTTCCAAGTGAGGCCTCTATTCCTCAAACACGCGGACAATTGCAAGGAGTTCCTTATCGTAGATTTGATAATCGCACTCCGCAGGACTGTGTTTTTTGGAGTAAAAAGCCACCGGGTGCAAGATACCTTCGTCGTCGTATTGGGAGAGGATGCTGGCTGAGACGTAGTCCGAAGCGTCGGTTTCGACTATTATTTCTCGGTCGTAGTCGAAGTGGCGGAGGATAGGGGCCAATGTTAACGCTTTTTTGAGGAGATCGAATGCTACCTGCTGCTCCGGTCCCCACACAAATGGAACGTATTTGCCTCCCTCCTTTTTCGTCATTCTGGTCAACACCGTCACCACCTTCGAGTAATCTTTGATAAACCGCCTGTAGAAGTAGGCGAACCCGAGGAAGCAATGAACATCTGTAACATTTTTCGGGGTTTCCCAACCCAAGACACAGGACACCTTCTCCGGATCCATCCGGATTCCCTTGGTGGTGATGATTAATCCCTGATACTTCACTTCCTGCTTGTGAAAATGACACTTCTCCGGCTTCAGGTGTAGTCCTGCCTGCGACAAAGCTTTAAACACCTTATACACCTGTTCCTTGTGCTCCTTCAAGGTATTGCTGTATATGAAGATGTCGTCGAGGAATGCGGTACAGAAGTCGTCGAGGTAGGCATGGAGCACATCGTTTATGAGCGCCTGGAAATCGGACAGTGCATTCGTCAGCCCGAATGGCATAACCAAAGATTCGAATAAGCCGTAGCGCGTCTGGAATGCCATCTTCCATTCTTTGCCTTCGGCCATACATACCAAGTTGTATGCACCGTGAATGTCCAGAGTTGTGAAGTATTTGGCCTTCGACAACTGCATCAATGTTTCTTGCAGCAACGGCAGTGGGTAACGATTCTTGATAGTTCCTTCGTTCAGCCAATGGTAATCGACATACAACCGTAGGCTGCCGTCAGTCTTTTTGACAAAGAGGATTGGTGAGGCCGCAGGGGAGGACGAAGCCCTAATGAATCCCTTGCGCAAATTCTCTTCCAACTATTCCTTTAACGTCTGCAACTCGGTTCTGGACATCTAGTATAGCGGGCCAAAGGGAGGCGTGAATCCCTCTCGCAAGGGAATCTTGTGGTCATAGGGCAGGTGGGGTGGTAGATTCTTTGCCAAGGTTTCCGAAAAGAGTGGTAGGAACTCATGGTATTCCGCTGGTACATAATCCTTAAGATCCAGCTCCTTCGGTTTCTTTGCTTGCTTGTCCACGCCGAGCACTTGATTGATCTCATATAGAGAAGTCGAAAAAATCGTCAATTTTTGCATATATGCTGTTTGTCGGAATGCTTGTCCTCCAATGGCTGAAATCCGTATAGAAGAATTTCCGACGAAAGTGCTTTCGGCGTTCAACAAATTGCTTGCGGCTTTTGGTAACATATTCCTTGTCGTCGGAAAAGTGCTTCTGGTGTTCGGCAAATAGTTTTCAACGTTCAGCAAATTGCTTGCGGTGACCATTAAGAAGTCCTTGTGATTGTCAACTTGGTTCTGGAAAGGGCATTTGGGAGACGTAAATGACTGGGCCCCGAATTCACCGGCCCCCGCGCTTACTGCTGGCTCCTCATGAGCTACTTTTGGCGTGAGAGAATCGGCGTGAACCACGGTCAGCCTCTGGTTGCAGTGCGAGGCACAATATTGCGACCCAAATGTGAGGGTACGGTAGCTGAACCGGATGGCCACATCATGTAGCTCCAACCACTGGATGCCCAGGACAATGGGGTAGTGACCAAGCTGTGTGACGAACATCAGCTAGGACTCTTGATGTTCAAGTATTGATAGATGGGTGTTGGCAACATGGGTAATGTCCCCAGAGGATATCGGGCGGCCGTCGATGACCTCAAGGCTTCTTGGATACTGAAGGGGTGTAAGTGGGAGTTGGTGATGGTGTGCGAAATCTTCGTCTACAAAAGTGATTCCCATAGCTCTGCAGTCGATAAGGGCATGGGTGGCAACAGTCCTGTTGCCGAAGGAGATATTGCATAGTACAACAAGATGTTTTCCTTCCATTACTCCCTCACCGACTGACAAACTAGACAAACGAAACACAGACAATGACTTCTTTTGAGTGCGACCAACAACAGTGCCATCATGCAGCTGTTGGTCTAAGCATTTCCCAACTGGTCTTGGCCCCTGGTTCCGCCTACACCCTTATTTCCACCTCCGCCACCGCCACTGAAAGGTTTCGCAAACGTGTTCGGGTTCGGGTTCCCCTCCATGTGAACGGAAGCGGCACGGAAAGGGTTCTTAGTTTTGTGAGGGCAGTGGCGAGCCATGTGCCCAACTCCTCCACAGTAAAGGCAGCACCCCTCACGTAGCCTCGCAGCCCATTCTTCTTCCAAGATTTTTCCCCTGCCTCCAGTCATGCTCAGGTCCATAGCATCGGGGTGTGGGGCCTGTCCGGCACCATTCTGCGGTGGGTTGGGAATCATGGTGGTGGCTGGGGCTCGTGGGTGTGCGTGGCCTTGGGAATTGCGCTGGTGGTAGGATCGACCCTTGCTGAGATGGATAGGGCATGACTCGGTATCCGTTTCCTGACTCAGTGCCACCAGCTCATCGAAGGTCAGCTTCTTGGTTTTTCCCAATAGCAGTCGGCGTAGGTCATAGGACATTCCCTTGCACAAGGCATCCAGCTTTGCATCTTCGTTCCAGTTGAGCTTGGAGGCAAGCATCTGAAATTCGGCGAAATATGTCTTGAACTCTTTCCTCCTTGCTTGAGGTTGGCAACTTTGGCGCGGGCAGTGGCGACAGGGTCGGAGTCGCCGAAGGCTTTCTGGAGGATGCGGATGATGTCTTCTGCCTCCTTCAACTCGATGGTCTCTCCCTTAATGAAGGGGAGAACTTGGGCCTGCGCTCATCCCTGCAGCCAGTTGAAGGTGTATGCTATCCGAATAGCGGGGGTCAGGAAGCGAGTGGGGTCACTGAAGAGTTTAAGGCGGAGCTGGGCGACGAACCCCTCAAGGGTGTCACGGTTGCCTTCGTAAACTGTGGGGTCCGAGATCTTGTCTCCCCGACTGCGGCTGGGTGTATCGGCAGAGGCCAGTGGGTCTGCAATGCGACTGGACGAGGCCCATTGTTCTTCCAGGTTGTCGACACGCCAGGCTGGGTACACAGCTGGGGCATCCAGGATTTCCTTGACTAGCTGCTTGATGTCAGCAAATGCAGAGGGGAGGGTCGCATTTTTGGAGAATGCCCTGCTGTCAGAAATGAAGCGTAGCTTCTCATGGAGGTTGGCGGAGATTTCGAGGCAGATCGCCTATGTCACCTGTGGTATCTCTTCGGACATTTCTTCCGCCATGACAAGGGGTCCTGGGGGCGGTTCGGGAGTTCGGCTACTGGGAGAGCTGGCGGTAACACAACAAAGTGTAATGGCGCAGGGTCAGGCGGGCTTATGGTAGCAGACAGGACAAGGACGGTGGTGAGTGGACGGCATGCAGCGGGGACAGGACAAGCCAGCGGCGAGCAGACGGCGCACAGCGGGGACACGGCAAGGGCAGTGGCGAGCAGAAAGCGCGCAGCGGGGACAGGACAGGGGGGCGCGTGGCGAGCAGATCGGTGTGGAAAAGAGAGTGGTTCTTCTATTAGAAAACTTAGGAAACAAGTTATTGCGTGAGAAAGAAAAGGGAAGAAGAAGGAAAGAAAGAAAGAAGTAGGCGATGGCTCCTTTTCAGGATATCTGTCGCCCGTACGACGTCACTCCACATTCTATCCTCCCGCTCGGCGTCACTCCACATTGCTTCCTCCTGCTTGGCGTCACTCCACATTCCTTCCTCCCGCATTACTGACGGCGCCAAGGGTCGAGGCGTAGCTGGCACGCGACGTGACACATGTGGTGTCCGGACGACACACGTCACAGCATTTGCTTTTCGGACGACGAGTGCCACAGCATTTTGCGGTCCAGAGGCAGAGTGTCAGGGTATATTTCTTCCGGACGATGAGTGTCAAGGTATGTGGCGTCCAGTCGATGCAAGCCAGGGCAAGTGCTTTCCGGACGACGAGTGCCAGGGCATATGCTTTTCGGACGACGAGTGCCAGGGCATTTTGCCTTCCAGACGCAGAGTGTCAGAGCATATTTCTTCCAGATGAGAAGTGTCAAGGCATATGGCGTCCGGTCGACACACGCAAGTGCATATGTCTTCCTGATAACGAGTACCAGGGCATTTCGCCTTCCAGACGCAGAGTGTCAGGGCATATTTCTTTTAGATGATGAGTGTTAAGGCATGCGGTGTCTGGTCGACACATGCCACAGCATATGCCTTCCAGATGACGAGTGCCAGGTCATTTCACCTTCCAGACGCTGAGTGTCAGGACATATTTCTTCCGGATGATGAGTGTTAAGGCATGTGGTGTCCGGTCAACGCATGCCATAGCATATGCCTACTGGATGACGAACCCCACGGCATATGCCTTCCAGTTGCCGAGTGACAGGGCGTATTTCTTCCAGATAACGAGTGTCAAGCATGTGGCGTCCAGACGACAACCGCCATGGCATGTGTGTTTTGGACGACAAGTGCTACAGCATATGCCTTCCAGACAACGAGTGCCATGGCATTTTGCCTTCCAGACGTAGTGTGTCGGGGCATATTTCTTCCTGATGACGAGTGTCAAGGCATGTGGCATCCGGACGACGCACGCTACGGCATATGCCTTCAGGATCACGAGTGCTAGGGCATTTTGCCTTCCAGACGCAGAGTGTCAGCGCATATTTCTTCCAGACGATCAGTGTCAGGGCATTTGCCTACTGGATGCAGCTCGCCAAGGAATGTCTTCCGACGCATGACTGCGTCTCTACCTGCTGGACTACGCTTGTCAGCGCTCAAGCCGCTCGCAATACGAGGCGGCCATGAATACCTGCCCTAAACAAAGATAGGCACCGCATTAGCCTTCCAGGTGATGAGTGTCAAAGTACAGCCTTTTCTTCCAAACGATATACGAGTGTTTAGGTAAGTAGTGTCCGGACGACTCCCACCACAACATATGCCTACTGGACGACAAATCCCACGGCATATGCCTTCCAGTCGCCGAGTGTCAGGGCGTATTTCTTCCTGACAACCAGTGTTTAGGCATGTGGCTTCCGGACGATCCCTACCACAGCATATGCATTCTGGATGACGAGTGCCAGGGCATTTTGCCTTCCAGACCCCGAGTGTCAGTGCATATTTCTTCCCAATGATGAGTGTCAAGGTATGTGGTGTCCGGTCGACATAAGCCATGGCAAGTGCTTTTCGGATGACGAGTGCCAGGGCATATGCCTTCCGGATGACTAGTCCCTGGGAATTTTGTCTTGCAGACGCAGCGTGTAAGGGTGTATTTCTTCCAGACGACGTACGCCATGGTATGTGCTTGCCAGACGATGACTGCCAGAACATAGCCTTCCGGACGACGTGCGCCACGGCATTTTGCATTCCAGATGGAGAGTGTCAAGGCATATTTCTTCCAGACGACGAGTGTCAAGGCATGTGGTGTCAGGACGATGCACGCCACATGTGGTTTCCGGACGGCGCGTGGCAGGGCATATTCCTTCAAGACGATGAGTGCTAGGGCATTCTTCCAGACGACGAGCGTCAGGGGCGTATTTCTTCCAGACAACGAGTGTCACGGCATGTGGGATCCGGATGACACACGCCACGGTATGTGCTTTTCGGACAACGAGTGTCAGGGCGTATTTCTTCCAGACGACGCAACCCATGGCATTTTGCCTTCCAGACGCAGAGTGTCAAGGCATATTTCTTCCGGACGACGAATGTCAAGGTATGTAGCGTCCGAACGACACCTGCAGTGGCATATACCTTCCGGATTACGAGTGCCAGGGCATTTTGCCTTCTAGACGCAGAGTGTCAGGGCATATTTCTTCTGGACGACAAGTGTCAAGGTATGTGGCGTCCGGATGACGCCTGCCATGGTATATTTCTTCTATACGACAAGTGCCATGGCATTTGCCTTCCAGACGCAGTGTGTCAAGGCATATTTCTTCCTTACGACCATTGTCAGGGCATTTGCCTTCTGGAGGCAGCGCGCCAAGGTGTATCTTCCAACGTGTGGCTGCGCCTCTACCTTCCGGACTACGCTCGTCAGCACCCATGCCGCTACTAATATGAGGTGGCCCTGCGTATTCGGACTAGACGATGATGGGCACCACATTAGCCTTCGATTCGACGAGTGTCATAGCATAGCCTTTTGTTCCAATCTACGAATGTTTAGGTATGTAGTGTCTGGACGACGCCCGCCATGGCATCTGCCTCCGGGACGACGAATCCCATGGCATATTCCTTTCAGATACCGAGTATCAGGTCATATTTCTTCCAGACGATGAGTGCCAAGGCATGTTGTGTCTGGACAATGCATGCCATGGCATGTGCTTTCCAGATGACGAGTGCCAGGGCATTTGCCTTCTGGACGCAGCGTACATGTCTCCAGGTATATCTTACGGACTATGCTTGTCAGTGCACATGCCGCTCCCAACATAAGGCAACCGGACATATGCATACTAGTCTAAGGTGGGCACCACAGTAGCCTTCTGGGCAACAAGGGTCAAGGCAAATGTCATCCTGACGATGCGTGTCCATGCATATTTCTCCCGGACAATGACTTGCCAGCGCAGCTTCGGCCCTACTCAAGCCAGGCTATGTGCCATAATCGCAGCCCCTGGTGCCGTTGATACGGCATTCTGTTCTCATTTCACAACATGTCCAACCCATACCTGAGATGCATGCCATGCCAGTACTCGCATTACTTGTCATACGCCCTCCTTGGAGTTGTAATACATTAAATCATAACTGTAAATACCCTTCTCAGTGGCGTATTCCCGCCGCCACCTGATCCAACTCATCCTCTGTCATGTAATACACTTCGTTCCAGGTTGTCAAATCGATATGACTGTTGGCGATCCATGCTTTCTGCGTCGTTTCCGAGGTGCTGGGTTCCTCGGGAATAAGATGCGCTGCACCGGTGATGTTTCCTCCACTGATCACCACATAGACACTCCCCATTGTTGCCTCCGTCACTCTGACCATCCCAGATGCCCTCTCAGGCATGCCGCCCACGCTGGGTATTGTCGTTTGTACAAACACACACCAAACCAGACCACCTATGACTTCAAGGATGAACAGCTTCAGGAGACAGTACGGTACGCATCCCCGAAGTGCCTTATATGCTGGTTCCTGGCCCTCTCTGGGGCGTGATGTCTGCACCCATACCCAGTCATTTCTGGGATCTTGCCCATGCCATCTCTGCTCCCTGGTACATCGAACGGTCTGGATCACTTGATCTCCATGCATATTGGTGACAGGAATTTGAATGCGGTGGTACACCCATGTGGTACAACATATCAGTGCTTCCAAGTTGGTTTTTATCCTCTGCGAAACCAGAAAGCTGCTCGTGGCGCGCTACAGCTCCCTCCAAAGGTACAAGTCCCCCACTGAGGCCAATACGGCAGCAAATGTATTGCATTTCGATGTGGTGGAACCCTGCACAGAAACGAACTTCAAGCCCTTGACGGTTGGAAGGCCGGTTTTACCACTCCCAGTGGTGTTCACGGTGCCGTGGGCATTGTGATTAAGCCTCCGTACAGCGAATGTATCGCTGCGTAGGTAGTGTTCTAGGATCTGAGTGTAGAAGTTGCCAGACCGATTGGATTTGTTGTACAGAATCTTGAACTGGGTACAGTGGGAACTTTCTCTGGTCTCCGTAGACCACTGCTTCAGGCATCCATAACGTTGGATCTGCTCACGGAAATGAGGCATCTGGTGAATCTTCGGAAAGTTCAAATCGCCTCCATCAGCATGGTGTTCAACCATTTCGGTGTTTATGAATTCATTCCATGACTTGCGCTGGCACTCACGGTGGGCTGCAGTTTTGAACTTCATCGACTTCAACTCGTCGTCTCTCTCTGGGATCAACTCCTTTCAGTGAGCTTTACCTTCTTGAGTGACCCTTTTGCCAGCACGAAATTGACGAAAGACATCCTTGAAATGGTGAAAGTTCTGCTGAGCAGTACTCATCAGTCCTAATGTTTGCTCATCGTGCGAGTTGTATGGAGAGTAGAAGTAGAACTCCACGAGTGCTCGACTGGATTCGATTGCCTGGTTGAAAACGTCACGCTGAGAAGCGGATGCAGCACATAGAGCGCAGCGTAAGATGGCGACAAGGAAACGCAACATGGTTTTGATTCCTTCCCTTGCCAGCTTGACACCTCCTCGTAGGTCCGCCGGGGTTGTGCCATGTCAAGATACGCAGGTACAGAAAGCCAGATATTGTTGAACGCTTTGAAGTGCTTATGTTGCTTCAGGAACACCGAAAGCCATCCCAGAAGGTGCTTCAACATCCCCAGTTGCATTGTATGTAGCAAGTCAGGTTTCGGAAGGTTGCTTGTCACACAGTCAAGATCTCAACAGACATTGGAGCCTTGATGTACATCAAAACTTTCAAGCCTTGCATTTGCTCTAGTGGTATTAGCCACGCTGAGTGCACTGTATTTGTCGTAGTCACGCATTAGATACGGTCAGACAGGAAGTTGGCCCATCTCAGCTTTTAGGCATTCACACCAGTAATGTATCAGATAGGGTAACCGGACACGATATGGAACCCGGACACTCGCGATGACCGCGCCCGCGACTGGATATTCCACAAATTTCAACAACCACAGCCAGCTAGGAGCCTAAATTTCGTACAAGCACTGAGAATATATAGACGAACCTTCTCTGAAGGTGTTACCAAAATCAATTGCTCCTAAGACCTCTAATCGCTAATCTAACGTCAGAAATCTATCCACCACACGACTACCCTCCCTGTGGTTGTCGGCTGCGTAAACTCATCGCCAAAGGCCAGTCAGGTAGATGAGAACTAGGCCTTGTCTGTGTACTTAGCCTAGGAACTAGCACTGCAAGTTCTCTCTTAGTATCGACTGAGAGGTCTTCCCATTCTTCGGGGTCACTAATCGTCCACCGGGTAGCAGAGGGACCCGGACTCGCTGGAGCCACAATTCACTGTTGAAAGCTTAGTGAGATCTACAAAAAATTAACAGGGGTATCGCTTACTATTCCAGGGCGTACTGCCAGACTGATAGAGTGCTGTGGAGTGATGGGAGCTTGGTGGAGCAAGTCGGATGGGGGTCTACCCAGTGTGGGGGCTGGCTCCTGAAAGCGTACAGATTTCTATGATGAGAGTTAGTAAAAGATGGAGGAACTGCGGAAGTATAGATGAGTACCGGGTTCTTCTCTTTTTTAAGTTTTTTTGTGGGTGCCCAAGTGGTGGCAGATTTTTTGGAGGGTGTGTTCGCTGCGGCTGGGGTTGGTAATATCGCAATCGGCGCATTCTCACTTCCCTCTTCGTAGCCAGACTCAATCTTGGCCTAACTCCCTAATTAAATAACCAATATTAAGAGTAGATATTTGGAACAGACCTTAGGCTTTTTTCCCCTAGATGGAGCTCTAAGCTTGCCGAGAGCCAGTTTACGTAGCTCCTTCTCCTCCTTCAGCCTATCGACCTCCTGTCTCTCATCCATCTTCCTAATGAGATCGGCTCCATTTATAACCCGAGCCTTAGAGATCACCCGTCTGTCCATAACTGCAGCCTTCTTGCCCCCATACTGTCGACGTACATCAGCAAGCTCGATCCCCCGTATCTCCACGGTCGCAAGTCCTATCTGGGTTGTATGACCATAGTGCTCGACAACAGCAATGGCAACATTGACATCACCGGTCTGGCGAAGGGCTTCAATCGCCAATGGTGTTTGCTGGCGCACATCGCGACTCTTATGGGGAGACTTAAGTTGGGACAAAATATCAACAGCCGGCTGTGACGAAGTGGCTATGGTGGAGGTTGGGACTGTGACAGGGTTGGTATCACCAGTAATCAGTCTTGTAACAGCATCAGGATTGAAGGGACAAATCCTAGTTGCACGGAAGGCGGAGGCAATATTCTTGTTTGTATAGGCTTGCCGGCATGCTGCACTGTAGAATCTCCAGAATGTTCCCTTCAAGATACCTGTAAGAGTATTTCGGATATAATCGTCCGCCGCTTTGCCGCAATACTTTTGCAGGGGGGCAAAAAGACCGACATCAAGGGGTTGGAGGAGATGTGTTGAATGTGCTGGAAAACAAAGGAGTTGAATGTTGTTGTCGATACTATACTGAATAAACTTAAGGGTAAGGTGCGAACGATGGCCATCTAGGATGAGCAGTCGAGTGTCGCTACCCCCCTTCTGGTCCTTAGTGCAACGGTCAAAGTGGTACAACCACTCCAAGCCCAGCTCGTCATCAGTCCACCCGTTAGGTGAACAGGCAAACATCGCATCAGGGTCGCTGGTTTCTGAATGCCAGCCCATATACTG
>Ga0307516_10002678_pt1 | contig 23553 bp, 25 predicted proteins | sample 19_EM_MG_FD_203310 | JGI IMG/M metagenome (GOLD analysis project Ga0307516, IMG submission 203310) | Populus trichocarpa ectomycorrhiza microbial communities from riparian zone in the Pacific Northwest, United States - 19_EM | ecosystem: Host-associated > Plants > Roots > Unclassified | place...
ACCGTGTACAGCGCTCGCATGGTATTGGACTGCACGATCGCTAGGCTTCGCCCGGCGGTCTCGCGCTGAAAAGCCAGCAGGCCAAACAACGCGGCTCCCCCGGAGCTGACCGGCACCGAATGCCGATCTTTGACGAACGGCTCGCCCTGGTCTCGAAAGTAGCGACCCTCCGCGACGCGACCCGACTCGAGTAGCTCGCGCACCTCAGTGAGGTAGGCGTCGATCAATTGTGCAGGAAAGGTGACGATTTGCATGATGTTCGCTGGCCTTGCGCTTCAGGCGGTTCCAAGCCGTGCTCGATCGAGTGGCGCGGCAAAACTTAGCTCGGGCAACGTCGCGCTCGCGCTGAGACGCAGCCGCCCACGCGCGGGCGCGTCGATGTCGGTGCGCAAGCCGAGCCGCGCCGCAAACTCGTGCACGAGCAGGGGAAACTGCGAAAACTTCCCCGGAATGGCGCAGAAGGTATTGGCATTGACCCGCTCGATCGCATGATTGTAGCGACGCTCGCCCGCGCCCGTGAGCTCTGTTTTGGTGCCGTAGTAGACACTGGCCACGTCGCTCACCGCTAGATTCAGCCGGCGACACACACGATTGATGAACGGCGAGATGTCCGGCAGTTGATCGGCCGGATAGTACTCGTACGAGCCAATCGTCGAGCGCGGGCCCACGCCTCGCACGTCGTATTTGATGTGATTGATGGTTTCGGGCAGCTTGGGTGTGAAGCGAATGAAATTGGGCAGCTCGAGGGCGCGCTTGAGCACCACGATTGGGCTGCAGATTGATTTGAACTTGCGCGCCATCTGCGTGCTGTCGAGCAGGGCCAATTGCTGCGGCACACTCTTGCCGGTGGCTAGCACCAGCAGATCGGGCGTGTGCCGCTCGCCGCCGATCAACAAGCTAGAACGCTGCTCGTGCGTGGTCAGCGAATACTCGGCTTCGCGAACGACCTCTGCGCTCTCGCCCAGCAGCCCGAGCAGCGTGTCGAGCACCCGCCGCGTGTTAATCTGCGCGTCGGTCGAACGAACTACGGTGTATTTCGAGTGCCCCGAGGCATCGCCTTCCCAGTAGTTCAAGAGCTCCACGAGGCCCGGAGCCAGCGTGCTGCACGCGGCTGTCTCGTAACCCAGACGACGCAGGCGACGAAACGCGACCAGCTCCAGGTGCCGCTTCCAGCCAAGCCGCTGCAACATGGATAGCTCGGCGGTGGCGGTCGCGTACAAATAGTGCACCCGCTCGGACGCAAACCAGCCGGCGCTGGCGGCGGGGTAGCTCACGCCGGCCGCGCGGGCCTCGACATTCAAGGTATCGGGCGAGAGCAGGTGGCCGTAAATGGGCTGAAACAAGCGCAGGGCGTGGTTGCAAGCCAGCATGGCCGCGCGGTTGGGTAAGGCGGCGTACAGCCAGCCGGTGTGCAGCCAATTCTGCGTGCAGCGCGAGGCGTCACCGCCGAGCTCGGCCGACGTTTCGAGTAGCGTGATGCGCCAGCCGTTGCGTGAGAGCAGCTCGGCGATCGAAAGGCCCGCAATCCCCGACCCAAGCACGAACGCGTGTCCCCGTTTCATCAGCTTTGCTCCGTCGATGAAGGCGCCGTGGCCGCCGACTTGGCAAGTCGTCCGTCGTGTCCGAGCGCCAGCTCGACGCCTCGCCACACCACGGTTTTGCTGCCCAGCGCGCGCGCCGACCAAACGAGCGAGAGCAGGTCTTTGAGCGGCAGCAGCCACAGCGCTCGCAGTCCTTCGCGGTCCTCGAGCGCGATGCCCAGCACCGCTGCGGCGCTCGCGAGCCGGAGCAGCACGGCCAGGGCCAGCCCGAGGACGCCGAACGAGTCCCAGCCGCGTAGCGTGGCAAACACCACCCCGAGCGGGATGATGCGCAGCACGAAGCTGGCGGCGAACAGCTTTGGCACCGCCGCCAGCGTGTTTTGTTCCCAATAGACTTGCTTGTTGGCCCAAGCACGCGCGCTCGGGAGGTCGACGGTCACGTCGACCACGTGCGGAATCGCGCGCACTCGCTTGCCCAGTGCGCCGATGCGCCGGCCCATTTCGGTGTCTTCGACCAACGTGTGGCCGAGCGCTTCGAAGCCGCCGATTTGCGCCAGGGTGCGCCGGCTCAGCGCTGTCGACACACCAAAGCAGAAGTCGACCCAACCGGTGGCGCTTGCCAAGAGCGCCATGGCGAACTGATCGGCGTTGAGCCCGAGCAGCTCCAAGCGCTCGCACCAGTTGTCTGCGCTCGTGGCGCGAAAGAAGCTGCTGACGGCGCCGACCGAGGGGTCGGCCAGTGGCGCCACGATCTGCGTCAAAAAGTCAGGGGCGAGCCGCACGTCACTGTCGCTGATCACGATGATGTCGTGACGAGCGTGTGGCAGCGCACCTGCAAGATTGTTTATCTTGCCGTTCATGCCGACCTTGACAGTCTCGATTACGACGGAGACGCGTTCGGCTCCGAATTCCTGCTCTAGCTCGCGCAGCAAAGGGATTGCAGGATCGTCGCGGCGCTGCACCGAGAACACGACCTGGTACTCTGGGTAGCGTTGCAAACAAGCCGTGCGCAGGTTCTCCCGCAGGGCCTTTTCGAGCCCGTAGACCGGCTTGAGCAGCGTCACCGGCGGCGGCGCGCCGAAGCAAAACGCGCTTTCCGTGCGCCGACCACGAAAGAAGAACGCGCAAACGAGCGCAGCGCTCCAGCACGCGCCGCCAAGCGACAAACACAGCAAAATAACCAACTCCGACGCGCGCAACCCGAGATGCGTGTCCACCTTCGCTCCCTAACTCAATGCCAAGCGAGTCGGCTGGCGCAGCCTAGTTGCAACATTGAATGCCGTCGACAGGCTTGCAGACGCCACGACTACGCAGCTTGGCGCGCTGAAGCATACTTTCATCCACCGGAATTCGGAGCACACGTGCTCATCCAACGCAGTTCTCCCCGAACGTTGGATTCCTTCATCACCTCGTCTTCAATCGTGTCTGACGAGGCAGTCTCAGTCCGCCGCTCAGCCGATTCTGACTGCGCTTTGAAGCCCAGGCCCTGCACCGGGCAAGTAAGTCGCCATGTCGCGCCCTGTGCGCCGCGAACCCGTCCTGCTAGTGATTCGCCGCGGCCGCGATGATGGCGCCAACGATGGCGGTGATCACGAAGAACAGGACCATCAGCGCCACGACGCAGCCGGCGGGGCCGGCGCGACGCTGAATGCCGCGTTCGACACCGGCCCCGAACGCCAAGCTGCTGGCGAAGCCGGCGCTGCCGCCGCCCTGCATGGTCAATGAATCGTCATCGCGGACAATGGCTTGGATCGGCAACGATTGGCTCAATGGCGTGATACCCGCCATGCGCCGCACGGCGGTGCCGACTGCGACGACCTCGATCAAGCCCGGCGACAGCTCGCGAATCTGCAGCCGATTGCCGATCACGCGCTCGGCACCGACCGATTCGGCTTCGCGGCGCAGCAGCGACAGGCAATTTTCGCGCGCGCCGTATACCAGCTCGGTCAGCTCGCGCAGCTCGCCCTTGGCCAAGGCACGGAAGCTTGCGCCGATGCCGCCGACGACGCCGAGCGAGTAAACGCTGGTCGCCATCACCAACTGCACCGGCGCGTAGCCGAGCTGCGCCAAGCTGAAAATTTCGGCGCCGGTCAGCTCGCTCGACGCCACGTTGGCCGGATCGCGGCTGTCGGCAGCAAACGCGGGATGACGCGACGCCGTGCCGGTCATCAGCAACTCGACGACACCGGGCCCGAACGGGCGCAGATCGATGCGTACGTCGACCACGGCGTTCGCCCCGACGCTAGCGGCTTCGCGACGCAGGCGAAACAGCGCCAGGTGGCGAATGCGATTGTACATCTCCGAGTATTGATGCACCTCGCCTTGCGCCAGTGTCGAAAGGCCGCCGGTGATGCCGCGGCCGATGCCGAGCGCGTAGGCGACGTTGCCCATCACGAAGCTTATCGGCGTGTAGCCGGCGTCGAGGTGGCAATACAGCTCGGTGCCAGACGCCGAGGTAGTGAAGAAATTCGGGCTGGCGGTTCTGGCATGCACGCTGGTGCCTTGCGACAAGAACTCGGTGTAGCCGGAGAGCGACGACAGCTCGGTGGTCACCCCCGTCACGCCGTGCGCCCCATGCCGCCGCGCTTCCTCGACCAGCCGCGCGATCGCCGCGTGCCGCCCTTCGGAAATCAACGCGGTGATGTTTTCGACCTCGCCGCCGGCCAGCGTCCGAAAACCTGAGCCAATGGCGCCGGCCAGCCCCAAGCTGCGCACGCTGTTGCCGACGACAATTTCGGCCGGCACGAGGCCCTTGAGCTCGAGGCAAAAAATTTCGTTACCGGACAGCGAGCAAACGTTCACGGCCGATCAGGCTAGCAGGAATGCCAGAGCTCCGAGCGCCCTTAAGCGCTCGGCAAGCGAATGACGAACGTGGTGCCGCGGCCGACTTCGCTCTCGAAGCCGATGCTGCCGCCGTGCTTGTCGACCACCACAGAGTACGAAATGGCCAGCCCCTGTCCGGTGCCCTTGCCGACCTGCTTGGTGGTGAAGAACGGCTCGAACACGCGCCCGCGAATGGCTTCCGGAATACCGGCCCCGTCGTCAGCGACGCGAATTTCGACGCCTTCGCTGAGCTTGCGCGTAAAAATCGTGATTTTGCCGAGCGCGCCGGTCGCCGCGGGTCGCTCTGCGATCGCGTGCGCCGCGTTGATGATCAGGTTGAGCAGCACCTGAGACAGCTCGTTCCTCAGCACCGGCACCGGCGGCAGGCTCGGGTCGAGCTCGAAAGCCATTTCCGCGACCAGCTTCCACTCATTGCGGGCGACGACGCTGGCAGACTGAATCAGCGCGTGCAAATCGACCAATTGCTTCTCGCCGCCGCTCGGGTGTGAAAACTCTTTCATGGCTTTCACGATCGAGCTCACGTGCGAAAGGCCCTCGAGCGATTGGCCCAAGGCTCGCGGCATTTGCTCCAGCAAATAGTCGAGCCTAGTCGACTTGAGCACGTCGTCGAGCAGCGACAGCTCGGCGGCCGCCACCTCGCTCTGGCGCGCGCTGGCAGCGACAGCTTGGTAGGCCCGCAGTACCGTCCCGAGCTTCTTGAAGGCGCGCTCCAAGAAGCTGACATTGTCGCTGACGAACTGCGCCGGTGTATTGATTTCGTGCGCAATGCCGGCCGCCAATTGGCCAATTCCTTCGAGCTTCTGCGCTTGAATCAGTCGCTGCTGCGCTTGCCGCAGGTCGTCGATGTCGAGCACGGAGCCTACCAGGCGCCGCGCCTTGCCGGTTTCGTCCCAGGCGCCCTGCGCGTTGAGATCGAAACAGCGGTAGCCGTCGCCGTCCACGCTCAGGGCGCGCACCTCGAGCCCTGGAAAAGGTTCGCGCCGCACCAGGTGCGCTTCGACGGCGGCCCGCAGTTTGGGCAGATCGTCAGGGTGGATGCGTGCCTCCATCGACGCAAAATCGCCGCGCAACGGCGTTGCCGTCGCGTCCGGCCCCCGCGCGACGCCTGAGTAGACGACCTCACCGGTGACGACATTCCAGTCGAACAGGCCCGCGTTGGAGGCTTGAAACGCCAGGCGCAAACGCTCCTCGCTGATTTGAAGCTCACGCGCCAGTCGAAACTGGCCGGCAGCCAGTCGAACCTTCAGCTGCAGGTCGTCGTTCGTCCACGGCTTGGTAACGTAGGCGCAAATGTTGCCGTCATTCACGGCGCGGATCACGGCGGTGAGGTCCGCGCGCCCCGTGATCACCATGCGACTGGCGTCGGAGACGCGCCGCAGCCGGCTCAGCAATTCATCGCCGGTCATGCCCGGCATCAGCATGTCGGAAATCACGACCGCGATTTCTGGGTCACCGGCTGCCAGCTCGAGCGCGTGCTCGGGCCGGTCAGTCGCGACCACCTCGAAAAGATCCTCCAGCGTGTCCGAGAGCGCAGTCAGCAGCTGCGGCTCGTCGTCCACGACGAGAATGCGCTCGCGACCAAGCGGTGCTGCCATGCGCCTAAGTTCCCAACGACGGATTTTGCCCCGGCTTAAGTCCGAAGCGACTCCCCATTGCTAATTTCTGGATTATTTTCAAATAGTTATCACCGGCACCAGCAACCCAAAAAAGATCGGCCGGAGGCTGTCCGGGCCGGGCATGCTCTCGGCATGGCTTGGGTCAAAGTTCCGGCGGAGCATCACCCAATCTTCATGGCGGCGTTGCCCAAAGACCCGCGCATCGAGACGATGAAGATGTTCGGCGGCATCGCCGCCAAGCTGAACGGAAACGTGTTCGCCGGGCTCTTCGGCGCCTCGACGATGGTGCTGCTGCCGGAAGCCGAACGCGCGGAAGCGTTGGCGTTGAAGGGCGCGGCGCCGTTCGATCCAATGGGTGACGGGCGTGCGCGCAGCGAGAAAGTCATGTTGCCCGCGCGCATGATGAAAGAGCCAGCCGAGCTGCGGCGCTGGTTAGCACGCGCCTTCAAAGGCGCCGCCACGCTGCCGAGCAAGGCTCCCGCCAAGAAGCCTTCCGCCAAGAAGGCTCCCGCCAAGAAGGCTTCCGCCAAGCAAGGCCGCGCCAAGAGCCGCGCGCGCTAGCCGCCACCCGCTCAGCGCCGCGAGCGTTTCGTCGGATCGCCGAGCTTGAGATTCAAGGCGGCCGCTTCGCGCACGAAGCCGACGACGCGGCTGCGGTCGAACGCCTCGTCCGCGCCAATCTTCAGGTGCTTCATGCGCTCGCCTCCATCGAGCAGTCCGGCTGGATCGGTGAGCTCGGCTCCGCGCCAGAAGCCGAAGGTCACGTGCTCCGTGCCAAGCTTGATGAACGCCAAAGGCCCGTTCAGCTCGAACACGGGCTGACCCCACTTGATGGAGCAGCTGACTTTGGGGACCGTGCCACTGACCAGCTCGATGAGATTGGCAATCACACCCGCTTGCCAGGAGCTAGCTTTGGACCTCACCCACTGCAGCACCGGCAGACCACGCAGCGGCGAAACCTTGGGCGTCGCCGAGCGCGTGGCCGCCGCTGCCGGCTTGCGGGGCAGCTTCTTCGTGGCGGCTTTCTTGGCCGGCGAAGGCGACGTCTTCGAGGCTGATTTCCCCGCCGGCTTCGGCCTCGGACCTGCCCGCTTGCCGAGAGGCTTTTTCGCGGCGGCCTGCTTACGAGAGCTCATGCGCTAGTGCTTACTACAGCTAGCGTCGCGATGGTCGATCTGGGTTCTCGACGCTGCAATGGCTGCCGCCGGCCTCGACCTTCAATGGCCGCGCGCTTTGTGCAAACCCGGTCGTGAGAGGCGTCAGAACTGAGCATGCCTTTCTAAAGTTTAGGCACGACCGTCGCCCGCAGCACGGTGTTACGTTCGCGCGCGATGAGAGCCGGTCGTCGCTCGGTCGCGGTCGCAGCGCTTGGCATCGCGCCGTTGGCCTGCGCCGTTTACGACGCCGGCACGCGCAAGGGCCAAGAGCCTGGCGACGCGCCAGAGGCGAGCGGCGGCAGCGCCGCGTCCGGCACTTCCGGCTCCGCCACTTCGGGGTTGGGCGCTTCGGGGTCGAGCATTTCGGGCTCCGGCGCTTCCGACTCAGGCGTCGCACAAGTCGGCGGAGCCCCATCGACCAGCGGCGCTGCCGGTACAACGGCGGGGGGCAACCTGAGCATCGGCGGCAGCTCCAACCCTGCGAGCGGTGGCGGTGGCGGCGCGCAAATTGGCGGCGAAACCTGGACAGAATCGGGCGCAGCCGGCAACGGCGGCGAGAGCGAAGTCGGTGGCGCCGTGGCGAGCGGCGCAGCGGCCGGCATGAGCGGTGCGAGCGGCAGGGGCGGAGGCGCGGGAACCGCCGGCACGAGCGGCAACGGCGGAGGCGCGGGAACTGCCGGCACGAGCGGCAACGCGGGAACTGCTGGCGGGCCTGCTGCTCCGTCGTGTAACGATCACCCGCTCACGCCGCGTGCGTCCTGGGTTGCCAGCGCATCCGGACCCGACTCTCCATCGACCGACACGCCGCCCCACCTTTTGGACAACAAGAGCACTCGCTGGACGACGGGTAAGCCGCAGGCCGGCGACGAGTGGCTACAAATCGACTTTGGCGCCACCGTCACACTCAACCACATCAATCTGCAGCAGGGCGGCGACACCAACGACTACCCGCGCAACTACAACGTGTTCGTGTCAGACACCGCCCAAGACTCGAGCGGCAGCGCTCGGCTGATCGGCAGCGGCAAGAGCGGCGTTTCTACTGCCATGCTACTGCCCACACTGGCGACGGGTCGCTTCCTCTTGATCAAGCAGACCGGCAGCTCACTCAGCTGGTGGTCGGCCGAAGAGCTCGAAGTAAGCTGCTCCGAGTAACGCGGAGCTGTGGCCGAAATGCACCCAGGGCCGAACCGGTGGCCGCGAGCTAGCGTGGTGCGTGGCTGGTGCTAGCCTCCGAGCCATGGGACGCACGGCTTGCAGCAGGGCAACGCTCGGGCTTTTCCTGGGCATTTTTTCAGTAACGACCGCCAACGCACAAGCGCTGCCGCCACCGATCGTGACGACGTCACACAGCGTCTTGCCGCCGGTGCCGCAGCTCCGCTTGAGCTGGCCGATCACGCCGCTCAAGTTTTCGTTCAGCGCCGCCGAAGAGCTCACCGCCTACGGCAATGGGCCCCTGCAACTCTACCGCGCCGAGTCGCTTTGGCTCGAGAGGCCGGCGCTGCAACTGCTCACGGCCAATAGCAGCGAGCGAGCGTTCGAGCTCGACTGCCGCCTCACCTGCCAACCCATCGTCAAGCGTGTGTTCGACCTCGAAGGCCGCGTCCCGCTACCGCTCTTGCGCGGCACCATCCCGAGCAGCTACGCCTTCCTGCGCTCTTCGTCGTTCAAGACCTCACAGAACCCTCGCTTCACGCAGCAGCTCAGCGCCGGTTTCGCCGGCGCTTTGAATTTCTGAGCGCGGCTCGGCGACTGCGCAGGTCGTGACGGGCCGGGATTGTTCCGCCTCGAGCGAGAGTGTCTAGCCGCCTGCGCGTCTTCCGGGAGCGCTGAGCGAGGCGTAGGTCTGTCGCATGAACAACGCAAACCGAGTGGTCATTGTGACGGGTGCATCGCAAGGCATCGGCGCGGAGCTTGTCGCAGGCTACCGCCGACTCGGATTCAGCGTGGTTGCCACCTCGCGCTCGATCGCAGCTTCGAAGGACGAACACGTGCTGGCGATCGCCGGCGACATTCGAGAGCGCGCAACGGCGCAAAAGGTCGTCGCTGCCGCCAAAGAGCGTTTCGGGCGCGTCGACACGCTGCTCAACAATGCCGGCATTTTCGTGGCCAAACCGTTCACCGAGCACACGCAAGAGGACTTCGAAGCGGTGCTGGCGACCAATGTCAGCGGCCCCTTTCACATGACGCAGTGCGTTCTGCCCGAGCTGCTTTCGCAGCAGAGCGGGCACATCGTGAACATCACCGCCTCGCTCGTCGATCAACCCTTGGCTTCGGTGCCGGCCGGCCTGGCAGCACTGACCAAAGGTGGTTTGAACGCGCTGACGAAGTCACTTGCAATAGAGGTCGCGAAGCGGGGCGTGCGTGTGAACGCGGTAGCGCCAGGCATCATCAAGACGCCGATGCACGCGCCGTCGGCGTACGACTTTCTCGCCAACCTGATGCCCATGGGACGCATGGGCGAAACACGCGACATCGTGGAGGCCGTCCTCTATCTGGAGTCCGCCTCTTTCGTCACCGGTGTGGTGCTCCACGTCGACGGCGGCGAGGCGGCGGGCGTCGGCTGAGCAGACCGTTCGCCATGTGACACTCGCCGCCTTCTAGCCGTGATAGACGAGCTCATGACTCGACCGCCGCTGCCGCCGTTCACGGCCGAAACCGCCGCGCAGAAAGCCCGCCTCGCGGAAGATGCCTGGAACAGTCGAGAACCGAGCCGGGTAGCGCTGGCTTACACCGAGGACAGCCGCTGGCGAAACCGCGCAGAGTTTCTGCAAGGCCGCGCTGCGATTGAGGCATTCCTCACGCGCAAATGGCAGCGCGAGCTCGACTATCGCTTGATCAAAGAAGTGTGGGCCTTTCGCGAGGATCGCATCGCCGTGCGTTTCGCCTACGAATGGCGCGATGACAGCGGCAGCTGGTTTCGCAGCTACGGCAACGAAAATTGGCAGTTCAGTCCCGAAGGACTGATGGCCGTGCGTATCGCCAGCATCAACGACCTGCCGATCGCGCCCGCCGATCGGAAGTACCACTGGCCCCTGGGCAGGCGCCCAGACGACCACCCATCGCTCAGCGAGCTCGGGCTCTAGCGTGTCGCCGCTCGAACAAGCACGAAGGCCATAGCGTCGCCGTGTGCGGGGATTCTTCCACGGCACGGAAGAGTGTCTCTACAGCTGCGTAACTTCCGGGAGCGCGGGCACGGGCGTATGAAACTCGCACGCGGCACGCGCGAGCTGATCTTCGAGGTCATGTCAGCGCTTCGCCTTGGCAAACGAGCTACACCGGCTGTAAACGCTGAGCAGCAGGAGGTCACGAATGGACTCACGCATGTTGATGACGCTGCAGGTCACCCTGGCCGCCCCGCAGAAGATCGGCCTGGTGCCTCACGGCACTCGCGTCACGGCGCCGATCGCGAGCGGCGAATTCGAGGGCCCTCGCCTGCGCGGGAAGGTGCTGTCAGGCGGTGGCGACTGGACACTGCTTCGAGCTGATGGCGTTCTGGAGCTCGACCTGCGCGTCACCCTCGAGACCGACGACGGTGCTCTGATCCACCTGGCATCGTTCGGCCTTCGCCATGGGCCCCCTGAGGTGATCGCCGCGCTCGCAAGGGGTGAGAACGTAGACCCTGCGGCTTACTACTTCCGGACCACACCTCGCTTCGAGACGGGTCACCTCAAGTACGCGTTCTTGAATCGCATCCTCAGCGTGGCGACCGGCGAGCGGCGCCCAACCGGCCCCATCTACACCATCGAGGAGATTCTATGAGGTTCCCTTGGACCAGCAACGAAGAAGCATCGTCGAGCTCGCGGCGTTCTCGACGCTGGTCGCCTGCGCGCGGACCAATATCGTGCCTCCCTCACCCCCCAACAGGAGAACCGCCGTGCGTTCGCGCCCGCTTTTTACCCTGCGTTTGAGCACTGCGCCGACGCAGACCGTCGGCGCAGGCCCGCACGGTATGCGTCTTACGTTTCCGATCATTGGAGGCCTGTTCGAAGGCGAACGGCTGCGCGGAAAGGTGCTGCCAGGCGGCGACGATTGGGTAGTCAAGCGCGCCGACGGCGTGCTCGAGCTCGATTTACGTATCACGCTCGAAACCGACGATGGCGCCCTGATTCACATGACGTTCGAGGGCATCCGTGACGACGCGGCGGCGGGCACTCCGTACTTTCGTACGTTGCCACGCTTCGAGACTGCCGAACCAAAGTATGCCTTCCTGAACCGGCTGCTCGCGCTTGGCAGCGGCGAAATTAGTGCCGACGGTCCGGTGCACGTGATCGACGAGATCCTCTGAAAGGTCGCTGACGAGCTCTCCCAGAGCCTAGCTCGGCTTCCGTAGAAGGACCTTGAACTTCTCGACTGCGGGAGAGTATTCATCCGCCACATGAGAGAATTCCCGTCGACCGGCGCGAAGCTCCAAGACTACGAAGCCTTCCTCGCGATCGTCGACAGCGGGAACCTAACGCAGGCTGCAGCGCGCCTTCGCCGATCGCTGCAATCGGTCAGCCGCTCGCTTGCTGCGCTCGAAGCACAGCTCGGCGTCGTTCTCATCCGGCGCACCACGCGCGCGGCGCAGCCAACCGAAGCAGGGCTCGCGTTTCATCGACGCCTGAGCGCAGCGTTTCGCGAGATCGCGCTGGCCGAGGCCGAGCTCGGCGACGGCTCGGAAACGTTGAGCGGAACCCTGCGCGTGGCGGGCTCCGCTTACTTCGTCGGCCACTACGTGGTTCCGGCCATTTCAGAGTTTTCACTGCAGCACCCGGGCGTCAAATTCGACCTCTGCATCTCCGAAGAGTTCACGGAGCCAGTCCGCAGCGGGGTCGACCTCATGCTTCGCATCGGCCAGCTTCCGCCCTCGCCGATGAAATCCCGAAAGCTCGCCGCGCTACGTTGTGTTGCGATCGCTTCGCGCTCGTACCTAGAGCGGCACGGCAGACCGGAAACTCCGGCCACTCTGGCGCAGCACGCTTGCATCATTCGCACGTCCGCGCAGGATGCTCGAGCCTGGACCTTCCACGCCCGAGACGGAACGGCCGTTCGCGTCGGTGTCCAGGGTGTATTCGAAGCCGACAACGCTTACGTGACAATGCACGCCGTGCTCGCCGGCATGGGCATCGCCATGATGCCTTTTTACCACGCGCGCGAAGCCATCGAACGCGGGCTGGCGGAGGTCGTGCTGGACGACTTCTCGCTGCCACCTACAACGGCCCACGCGATCTGGCCGTCGGGCTCGCGCACGCCATCGCGCGTGCGACGCTTCGTCGAGCTGCTGGTACAACGGCTCAAGAAGGCCGGCATCTGACGCCAGGCGCAAGCGGCGCGACGGCTTTTGCTCACTCGAGCGAAAGCGCAACTTTGCCGAATTGCCGACCGCTCGCGGCATACTCGAAGGCGGCGCGCGCATCAGCCAGCGCAAATACGCGGTCGACCTGGGGCCGGAGCGCGTGCCGCTCGTACAGCTCGAGCAGGTTCAGAAAAGTCGCTCGGCTGCCCACGAACACGCCTTGCATGCGAATGTCGTGCATGAGCAGTGGACGCAAGTCGACCTCGGGGTAAGCGCCCGAGAGCACGCCGATCACGCTCAACGTGCCGCCCAGGCGAAGCGCACGCATGCTTTGCGCAATGGTTTGCGCGCCGCCCACCTCGAGCACGTGGTGCGCGCCTTCACCATCGCTGAGCTCGCGAGCTGGTTTACCGAACTCCGGGCTCAGGGAAGTGTCGATGCCGTGCTCTGCGCCCAGCGCGGCCGCCCGCTCGAGCTTCGGCGCGCTGCGGCTAGTGATGATGACTCGCACGCCAAGGGCCTTGGCGATGCCGAGCCCCGCGAGCGATACGCCGCCCGTACCGAGGCACACGAGCCACTGCCCGGCTTGCATCTGACCGAGCTCGACCAGCGCGCGGTAGGCGGTAACCCCCGCGCAAGGTAGGCAGGCTGCTTCGAGCGCTGACAAGTGACTCGGTGCGCGCACCACGGCGGCGGCATCTGCCGCAAAATACTCGGCGAGCGTGCCATCGAGCGGGCCGCCGAGGGCGCTACGTTGTGCCTTGCGCGTCAGCGGCCCCGCCTGCCAGAGCCCGGCAAAAATAGGGCAAACGCGATCGCCCACGGCCCATTCGCTCACCTCGGAGCCGCGCTCGACAATTTCGCCCGCGCCGTCCGAGCCCAAGACGAGCGGTAGTTTTTGGCGCGGGTTGTACTCGCCGCGCGCCATCATCACGTCTCGCGCGTTGAGCGACGCCGCCCGCACCCGGATCACGACTTGCTGCGGGCCGCAGCTCGGCTCGGCGCGCTCTTCCACGCACAGGTGCTCGAAGCCGAACCCACCTTTGAGGCACACGACTCGCATCTCGGCCGCAACTCTCAGCGATCCGCGAGGTATGTCAAGGGGCGTTGAAACGTTGCACGGAAGCCCGCTGCCCGAGCAGGCCTGTTGCCTCTGCCGCGCTAGAGGGGCTGGTGGAGTTGGATCAGGTTTCCGACAGTATCGGAGAACACGGCGATCTTGACTGGTCCGGCAAGCGTGGGTGGCCGAGTGAACGCAACGCCTTTGCCCGTCAGCCGCGCGTAGTCGGCGTCCAGGTCGGTGGACTGAAATGAGGCGAGCGGTACTCCCTGAGCGAACATCGCCTGTTGGAATGCCTTGGCGGCCGGGTTCTCGTTCGGCTCGAGGGCGAGCTGTAGGTCGTCCCGGCCCGCAGCGGCAACCGTGATCCACCGGTACTCGCCGACCGGAATGTCCGTCTGCTTCTGGAAGCCGAGAACCTCCGTGTAAAAGGCGAGGGCCTTGGTCTGATCTTCGACCATCACGCTGGTCAGCTTGAGCTCGAGCATGAGCGCAGTATGCTCAACCTAGGCGCTCGTCGCTTCTCGAGAATTGCTCGGCGGAAGCCGAGCCATCAGGCCAAAACAGCCAGGAATGACGAGACCAGCGAAGCTGCGCGGCACCTGCACGCTACGGCGGTAGTGCGTGGGCGAGGCGCCAACCGAGCGCGCGAACAGCGCCGAAAAGCTGCCGAGGCTCGAGAAGCCGACCTGCATGCAGACCTCGGTCACCGACGCGCCCGCGGCGAGCAGCAGCTTGGCGCGAGCCAGGCGTGCCTGCGTGCGAACCTGGTGCGGGGTGCTGCCATACACCGCAGCAAATTGCCGAATGAAGTGAAACGGCGACAAGCCGACCTGAACCGCAATCGCCCGAACCGTGAGCGCATCCGCAGCTTCCGTAACCAGGAGCTGCCGCGCCCTCACCAGTCGACGAAATGTACTCGGAGCGATCAGCAAGGGGTCAGCGTAACCTGCCGGATACCTGGAGGCACCTGGACGAAAAATGTTTCCCAGTGCGCACGACATCGTTACGAAACTTTCGTCGGCCGGCCCGTGCGACGACTCGATCGATCTGACGGTCAGCGCGTTCCACGTACGTACTGGGCGCCGACTTAAATAGGAATACGCCGACTTACTGACGATTCGTGCGTTGCATTTGCGTCACACGCAAGGTCGGCTTCGTTTGGATCGTGTTGGTTCGCAATCGTATCGGAGTGATTTTGCTTTGTCCGGAGTAGCGCGCCGCCCGCCGCCCGAACCAGCTGCGCACCTGCCTAGTCATGACTCCATCCCTGCGGGTGGTGTAGTGAATTGGGCGTTGACGTTTTCAGTAAAGTGAGACGCGACATTGTCGACAACCCTAGGTAGTGTGTTTGTGGTGCGTCCCGTAACTCAGGGAGCGGCTTGGCTCTCGCAATAAATCCCGGTGCTGATGCCAGCGCCGCGTTGGTGCGGGCAGACGTGCTCGTGCTGCTGCGCGAGCGGCGCTACGAAGAAGCGCTCGCTCGGCTGTATCAGGCTCGCGCGGAAACGCCGGACAGCATCGAGCTTCAAAAGGGCATCGACCAAGTCAAAGAGTTTCTGATCGGCGCGTATGCGAAGCGCCTCGGCGGTCTGGATCAAATCGCCCGACCGATCGTGCCGGCGGCGGGTCGCTCGCCCGACGTCGTGCTGCTCTCGCGCTACATCGACGGCAGCTCCAGCTACGGCGATTTGGCTGAAATGTGTCCACTCGGCCGCCTGCGCACCTTGCAGGTTCTGATCGAGATGTATGCGCAAAAGCCAGCAGCGCCGGCGCCACTCGCTACGCCCGAAGCGCCGCACTCGGGGCCACGACCGCTCGATGCGCTGGAACGGCCAGCGCAGCTGAACGGCCCGGAGCGAGCCGACGAGCCACCTCCCCAGACCGCGAGGCGCCCGTCTTCTGCTCCGCCCGCGCAGGCGGTTGACCCGGAAGCCACGCGCTACCGCGAAGCGTTCGCGCTCGGCACCGCGGCCTTCATTCAAAGCCGCTTCGCGGATGCCATCGAGGCCTTCGAGGCTTGCGTCCAACTGCGGCCTGCGGACGCGGCGGCGGCGGTGATGTTGCGTCGCGCCCGCCGCGAGCTCGAAAGACAGTAGTGAATGAGTCTCGTCGTGGTCGCAGATCCTGACCTTCGCGAGCGTATGCGCTGCATTCGCATCGTCGCCGATCAGACACCGGCCAGCGCGCTGGGCGCCGCGTCTTGGCCCGAGCTCACGCAGGTGCTCGACGACGTCCCGCACGTCGGGCTCGTCGTCTACACCCGCTCGCTGCTCGGGGCGCCCGAAGACGCCATCGCCCAGCTGCTGGCCCGCACCAAGCGCGTCGTACTCGCGTTGAACGACGGGGAAGAGATTTCGGAAGCGAACGGATTGGCGCGCACGCCGCGCCCAATCGCCGAAGAATCGTTGGTGGTGATGGCGCGCGCGCTGATCGAACCGTCGTCGCCGACTCACGCCAGCTTCGCGCCGGTGGATTTCCTGCAGATGATCTGCATGTCCGGTGGCTCGCACATTCTCGTGCTGAGCCGAGACGGCAACGACGTCGGAGTGATCGAAGTGCAGGCCGGCGAAGTCTGGACGGCCTTCGATGCGCTGGGCGTAGGCGAGGACGCCTTCGCACGCCTGATTCGCTCGGAGATGCGCGCGCGCGTCAGCGCGGCAACTGGCTCGCGCAAGGAGCGCACCATCAAAAAGGGCCTGCACGAGCTGGTGCTAGAGTCGTCGCGGCGCATCGACGAGGGCCAGGTAGCGCTGCCGCCGCCGCTCTCGGCCGCGCAAATCGAGGTCACGCTTTCGACACCGGAACAGCTCGCCGCGCGGATTCGAGAGCTGAACGACGAAGCGCGCCGCTGGCTCATGCAGCGCAACTACGACGAGGCCGCGCGCGTGCTGACCTGCCTCTCGGAGCTGGACCCGGCGTCTCATCTCGTGCGTGCCAACTTGGAGCAATTACGCAGACTAGGTTTCTCTAGATGACACTATCCATTGCATTTGCCAGTCTCAAGGGCGGGGTCGGCAAGACCACTACCGCCCTCAATTGCGCGTATGCCTTCGCTCGGCGAGGCTCGCGCACCTTACTCGTAGACACTGACCCGCAAGGCGCGATCGGGCTTTCGTTAGACGGTATCGGCGATCGCGCAGGCCTTGCCACCAGCCTCGCAAACAGCGAGGCGGCGCTGGCCGGCGTCGTGAGAACCCGCTTGCCCGAGCTGCAAGTCTTGCCGATGGGAACGGTCGACCCGCTCGACGTCGACAGCTTGTCGCAAGCCGCGCGCGAGCACGACACGCTAAAGCGCATCGTCGACCGAAGCCAGCAAGAGTACGACGTGGTGTTGTTCGACACGCCCGCCGGCCTCGGCGGCATGACGCGCCTGGCGCTGGAGGCGGTAGAGAGCGTGGTGGCGGTGGCGCAGTGCGAGCCGCTTGCGCTGCGTGCCTTACCGCGATTGCTCGAGCTCTTGGCTCAGCTGCGCGAGGCAGGCGGCGATTGTTCTCTGCTGGGCGTGGTCGGCAACATGAGCTCGTTCCGCGACGCCGTGGTGTTGGCCTCGCTCGAAGAGCTCTGGGGCCTGTACAGCGATAGAGTCTTCGATACCGCCATCCCGCGCGACGGTACTTTCTTGCAGGCGAGCCGAGCGGGCGTGCCGCTGGGCTTGCTCAGCCGCCGGCCACCTGGCGTGGCTGCGGTGTTCGATAGCTTGGTCGCTGAAATCGAGGCTCGCCTCGGCATCTCGGAAGGAGACACTGATGACGGACCGATCCGTCTCGTGGACTGACGCGGAGAGCATCGCGCGCTTGCTGGTGCGAGCGACGGTGCCGCGTCGTGCAGCCGCGAGCTTCGCGAGGACAACGTCTACGGCCCGCGCGGCGCGGCCTGTGCCCGCAGCGGCGCTGCCGTCGGCGGCGCCGGTGGCTCGGGTCTCGACCCCGCCCCAACCTCCCCCGCCAGTCGTCGCACCACCGACGCAGCAGCCGGTGGTGCCGAAGCTCGAACAGGCGTCGGACAATCCTTCCGATCGGCTGGACGCGCTCTTGGCGTGGACGCTCGATCACCAGCGCTGCACGGGGGCTTTCGTGGCTGACGACAACGGGCTCACGCTGGCGGCTCACGGCATCTCCGAGGCTCACGTTTCGCTGGTGGGGCCGCTGCTCTCGGCGCTGGTTGCCGTGCGCAGTATTCCGGGCATCGACGCGACGTCGGGCGCACTCTGGCTCGGCGCCAACATGATGTCTTGGGTGGAGGCACGCACCGAACGCGGCGGGTTCTGTCTCGGCGCGGTGGGCGCAGAGGCTCTCTCCACCCAAGCTTTGGAGCAGCTCAAAGAAGCGCTCGAAGTCACGGTGCGCGGCCTGTAGCCCGCATCAAGCTCGCTCAGTTCTTCGCCCTTTTGGAAATACCATGATTGACACCAAGCTCCTCGACCTTGCCGTTCAAGATCTTCGCAATGTGCTCCGCGACGGGCTCGTCGCCACCGACATTTGGGACCGCACCGACGGCCTATCGCTGGCCGGCTTCAACCAGCAGCCGGTAGCGGTCGCCTTGTTCACGCGCGTCACCACCGAGCTCGAGAGCTCGATGGCCGACTCGAGCTTCCCGCCGCTGGCGCGTTACTACATCATCGACATGGAGGGTAACCACACCGCGGCCGTGCTCAACCACGGACCGCTGCTCCAAGGCATGTTGGTCGACAACAAGCGCGCCAACCTCGGCATCCTCATCTCGGTCGCCATTCCCCGCATGATCGAGGCCGTCGCCAAAGCCCGCGGCCGCTGAGCACGCCGTGGCATCGCGCAAACGACTGGGCTGCTCCACCGCAGCTCGTTTGCAGAAGCTTACGTGTCGTCTCTAGGTCGCGCTGCACGGCACGTCCGGGCTGCTTCCGGCGGCAGCGCGACCCCAGAATTCTCGCCTCGCGTAACTCCCGTCCTCCATATGAGGAAGAAACTCGCGTGGCTTGAGCCCCTCGCGCGTCTCGAAAATCACTTCGGGTCCGAAGTGATTTTCGAAGCTCCAAGACCCCCAACTGGGCAGAGCTCGTGGACTCGCCGTCCGTTTCATCGCATCCGAGCGGCCGGCTTCCCGCCAGCTCAGCGACTCTCTGTGAAATCTCGCAGAGACTTGGGACGAGCGACCAGAAGGCGAACGGCCCACCGAGCGGTGCACCGCGTGGCCTCGACCCGGTTTTGCCTGGAGACGGCACGGAAGCTTCTGCCATGCAGGCTGAGGTGTGGCAGCCCCAGTGAAGGGCACCTTCAGCTCTTTCTGGAGGTGTAGCCGGGTGGTAGCTCGGAGGGGGGGCGATCGATGACGTCGCTGCGATCGGGGCCGCAGTCTTCGATGAAGGTGATCTGTGCGGCTTCGTCGATGACAAGCTTCGGATAGGTGGGGCCGGCGTCGCGGTACTGGCGCATCCGCTCCAGATGCTGATTCTGGTAGCAGATGGTCTTGGTGGGCTCGTCGGCGATCCACTTGGGAAAGAAGATCGTGCCGTACAGCTTTCGGCGCGTGAGGTTGATGGCGATGCTCACGGTCGTGCCGGTCGGCTCGTCCCACGAGATTTTGTAAACGTTGTCGCCGATATCGAGAATGTGAGCTTCCTGATCGGTGACCCACCTGCCGCCGACGATGCCGCTGTGAATGCGGTAGCTGAAGCTGGTCGCGTTCTTGACGTAGATTTCGTACTGCCAGCCGTTGTCGTAAGTGTAGATGAGATGCTTGCCGATCAGGCCCGTGAGGTTCTTGGCATCGCTCATGTCGATTTCACTTCCGCGAGCTAGCGGCGGCTTCTTCGAGCGGCGGCTCCTCTGCCAGCTCATGAACGGTCGCTTTCAAGAACACCGACGAGTTGCGTCTCGTCAGCTGGTCGTTCGCCACCACGGGCGCTTGCCCGCCGAGAGAGACCATCTGCTTCATTGTCTCGACGGTCGCGATCAGGTCGCCGTGGACTAGGCGGTCTTCGCGAAGGTAGGGCACGACCTGCCGATACTCTTCGACGACAGCCCGGCTCTTGCTGCTAGCCTTTTCGAGGCCCCGGAGCTCGAGCGCCTGCGACGCCGCCATCAGCAAGATGCCGGTCAGCTCTTGCAGGTGCTGAACGGAGGCTCGAAGATCGAAGGCGGCGTGGGTGCCTAGGCTATTGACGTCTTGATTGTCGCCCTCGGTCGGAATGACGAACGAGGCGTGCGATTGCGCGAGCTTCCGACATTGCACCGTGAGCGAGGCCGCGAGGATCTGGATCGGACGAAAGCCGCTGTAGTTGGTCGGATCTTCGATCAGGTTGACCGGCAGGCCCCGGTTTTTGCGCGGATGCACCAGGTTGGCGACCAGCGCATGGAGCCAAGTAGCTGCCTGAGCGATGTCCGCCCGGAGCATGTCGCAAGCCGAGCTCACGTAATAGCCCATGAAATTGGCGGTATGATAGACCTGCTCGTGCTCCGGCACGACGATCGGGTTGTCGTTCACCGAGTTCATTTCCGACTCTACCCAGTGCGTGGCGCGAGCTAGGTTCTCGTGAAACACGCCGAAGCCTTGGGCGACCGAGCGCAGCGAGTAGTAATCTTGCACGCCGATTTCAGCCATGCCCTCGGAGCGCGCGCCTTCTAGATCGCGGATCAGGCGACTGCCGGCCCAAGCCGCACGAATGCGTTCGGCGACCGCTAGCTCACCGCGGTGCCCTTTGAGCTCGTGCACGATAGGATGATAGCCGTCCTCGATCACCAGCAGTGACTCGAGCGCCATGGCGATGACGGATAGCATCGAGTCGAACAGGTTCGTCAGATCGTGCAGCGCGAGGCCGGCGATGCTGCTCATGAAGGAGGTACCGTTGATGAGCGCCAAGCCTTCGCGACCCTGGATGCGTAGCGGCGATAGGCCGAGCTGGCTCAGCAGCGTTCGGACGGGCAGGCTGCTGCCGTCGTAGCCAACCTGCACGTCTTCACCCACCACCGCTGCGGCGATGGTGGCGAGCGGCACCAGATCGCCACTCGCCCCGATCGAGCCGTAGCGGAAGCACTCTGGCGTGATGCCGCGATTCAGAAACTCGAAGTACGCGTCGACGACTTCGGGACGCACGCCTGAGTAACCGCGCGACATGCAGCGCGAACGCAGCAGCATCGCGCCGCGCACGACCTCGCTCGGCGCAAGCTCACCCATGCCGCAGTTGTGCGACTTGATTAGGCTGTTTTGCCGGTTTTTTAGCGAGTTTTGGTAACTCTCGCCCTCATAGTCGTCGAGGTGCTTGTCGAGCAGCACCACTTGATCGCCAAACTGGGTGTTCAGACCGTAGATCGGCACGCGGCTGTCGACCTTACTGGTGAAAAACGCGTGGCAGTCGGTCATGCTGGCGCGGCTGGCCGGCTCGAGCGACACGGACGCGCCGTGGCGTGCGACTGCGACCAGCGTCTTCAAGTCGAGGTTCAGCGGGCCCCCGACTACGACTTTGTGTCTCAAGACATCGTTCATAGAATATCCCTTTTCGTTCAGTCCCCGGGCTCGATTGTTTCGGGGAGCTCACGACGCATTCCCATGCTCGAGTGAGCGATATAGCTCCGCGTTCTCTGATCTACGGCGTGCCGCATTCAGAAACACAAATCCCACAGTGCTTGGTATCCGCGCCCGCCCGAGCAGCTTCGTCCTGCGCAGTCGCTCCCACGCTTTAGTTTTTCAGTGACAGTCACTCCCTTAACATCGCACCCGAACGACGTCCACCCCCAAGAGTGTGCACGCGTCCGATATTGCTCCGGGGTGACAGCCTCGGCTTGTCTTTCGATCGCTCTGCCTACTGTCTTCTCTGATGCGCAATGAGCAAACGGAAGGGCTGGCCGGTTGGTTGCCTGAACGTGTCAGGGGTTCGCATGACAAGCTCGCCGAGCTGAGATCATTTGTCACCGCTTCGGAGTTTTCAATCAAGCGACTCGTCACGCGCGAAAATCACCGAAAATCGCGATAAATAGGCGTATTTGCGGCGTCCCTCAGAGCACTAGACCTGCGACGTTACCAACTCGCCTCACCGCAACTGCATCGAAACGCCGACGACTTTGGCAGCGCCAGAAGCGAGCAAGCGACACTCGAACGTGACGGCGTCGCCAACTCGAACGATGGCGACGCCGTGCCGACTTTGTTGAGCGAGCCGCTCTAGAAACCTGCGCGCGCTCCGACCGAAGCCCGCTCGACACGTTGCTAGCGACGCGCGCCAGGAGCCGCGTTAGGGGCTGACGGATTGCTCCCAGAACACGACTTCGCCATCGCGGTTGGCGACGAACGTGACGCCGCCGTCTTGCGAGATCACGACGGCCAAACCATCGGGGTGGTCGTTCACGAAGCGGTAGGCGGCGCGGTGCCTGGTGCCCACGTTTTCAACATCTTCGGGCTGGCGACTGCGTCCCTCGGTGTCGAGCGCGCGGAAAACCTGGCGAGGCGAGGGCAACTCCGCCGATACCTCGGCGCCGAAGCCCAGCACGCCGAAGCGCTTGTCGAGCACGAGCGCGCCGTCGATCGCCGTCAGGTTGGCGAGCGCGCGGCTGATCTCGAACACGTCTTGTTCCAGCGCGGCGAAGAGCGCGCTGTCGTTGGAGGCGAAGTCGGCCCAACCGACGGAAGGCTTCGTGGTGGTGGCGGCCGTCGCTTCCAGAACTCGCAGCAGCAGCGAGCGGTAGCGATGCGACGGCTCGTCCTGGCTGAGAGGGTACTTGAGCTGCAGCCCGGCCGGCCGCGACGCGCCCTGCCCTTCGGTGTCGAGCACCAAGATCAGACCGCCGTGATGGGCGCCACGCACGAGCTGAATCGCCCGGCGCAGCATCTGCTGGCTCAGCTTGCCGACCAGTGAGTGCTCGGCAGAAGTCGGCGATTCGACGCCGGCTTGCGACGCCTGGTGCGCCGCGCGAATGTCCTCGCGTTCACGCGCGAACATGGCCGGCAGCCACTCCGAATCGAAGACGTCGAGCGCCGCGTCGACTACCAGCCCGCGCTCGAGCGCACCGATCAGCTTGCCCGCACAGCGCACCGCGATCTGTCCCGGCCCCGTCACGTGAATGATCGGGTCGCGCGTCCAATTCGGCACCACGTTGCGCCCACCCCAGGTGGGCGCAAGCCAGGCCGGCCCCGAGTGAGCCACACCCCAAATGCGCAGCCGCCCCTCCTGGGCATTGACACCAATCAGCGCGGTTTGAAACGGCACGGCCGGCGCCAAGCGACGCAGCTCTTCGGCCGTAAAGGGACGCGGCGCGTCGAAGCGCAGACGCAGCACCCCTTGCTTGGGCGTACCCGTCTCGGGCAAGCCTTCGGGAGCGGTGAGCAGCAGCCGAAAGCGCGTCGCGCGCGTCTCTTCGGTCAGTAGCGATGCCTGAAACGCGACGCCCAGCGCCTTTTCGAACAATGCGTGGGGCAACGTGAACGTCGCGCCCTCCGGCCAATTCGCCTCGACGTAGCGAGCAAGATCGGGCGGGTAGGCGTGCGAGCGAGGCATACCCAAGGAGTATGCCACCGCTCGGCGCCGTTCAACCGGCTTGGGGACCGCCCCGCCCGGCTCTCAGCTCATGGCGCGGCTTCGGGCGCGAGCGTGAGGTCGGCCTCGAAGCTTCGCCCCTGGTACGGATCCAGCCGTTCGCGCGTATCGGCTGCGAGCTGGGCCGGCCCGGCGCGCTGCACGTCGCTTACGGCCTGCTGCAGCGACGTGAGGCTCGCGGCGCTGAGCCGCGCGCTGCACGGCTCCTGATTGCAACTGACGAACGCGACGCGCGCGTCGACGTTTTGGCCGATCGCCGCCGTCAGCCGCGATGCCAGCGCGTTGGTCTTGGCGACGATTTCGGCCGACGGCGGCAGACCAGTGCTTTCGATGTCGCTCGGCCGCAGATTGAGCTTGGCGGGCGGCGTCGCTTCCGACACGGCTCGCGGGCTCGAGCCGGTTTCCGTGGCGGTCGTGGTGGCCCCGCCGACGTTCATGTTGCACGACAGCGCGCACAGGGCGGCGAGCGTCAAAGTAGCAAGCGCGGAGTTGAATTGGTTGATCGACATGGTTTGGCTCCTGGCGGCGCGGCTAGCCTTCGTCTTTGAAGAGCAC
>Ga0307516_10002679_pt1 | contig 23538 bp, 26 predicted proteins | sample 19_EM_MG_FD_203310 | JGI IMG/M metagenome (GOLD analysis project Ga0307516, IMG submission 203310) | Populus trichocarpa ectomycorrhiza microbial communities from riparian zone in the Pacific Northwest, United States - 19_EM | ecosystem: Host-associated > Plants > Roots > Unclassified | place...
GGCCGTCCCGTACCCGTTTGTCCTCAAGAATCTGACGGTACGGTTACGGGTCCGGCTGTTCCGTAACCGTACCCCACCCGTACCTATACGGCCGTACACCGTATACGGTACGGCGTACAGCCCTAGTACTTAGAAACGACCAGGCCATCCTGCGTGACCATTGCCGGTATTAGAAATGGACCAGGATCGGATAGAATAGATCAACCTGCATCGCTCCCGAACAGAAATAGAGCAGGGGCCCAGCAATTTGAACAACACAGATCTATAGACGAGGTTGTACTAGCACATTTTAGTCGAGTAATACAACATCTACAGTGAGCAACTGCCTGCCAGCACCACTGTGAAGCTATTAGGACCAAAAACATGGCAAAACCGACTGGTAGTACCAACAAACCCGCTCCCAGGCCACCCCAAGAGCTGGTATCTCACATTAATTATCTCGCGACTCTTCTGAAGAATCTGCCCTGCACCCTCCCACTTGATCCAGTGGGATCGAAATGGTTCAAGGGGTAATTTACCTGTCGACGAGGCTTAAGATGAGTAGAAAAGTGATTTCCATACTTTCTAGCACATAAAAACAATAAATTTCGGTCCCTAATGTCCCACCCTTTTTTGAGAAACCACCCCTCCGTTACCCGTTACAAGCAGCCAAATAACAAACGAAACGGAGGGACCGTTACGCGTTACATTTCTTCCATGCAGGAAATTACAGTAGAGGGTATTGCCCTTCCTTTCTTTTGTTTGTCTCATAAATATTTGGATAAAACAAATAACTATGTAATCAGATGAAACACCCGTCCCTGCACTCGGATTCAGCATCGCGAAGGGCTTCACCTGTTGGGATAAGCGACGCAATCCGACGGAGGACGACAGAAACAAAGGATGAGATTATTGTTTGGCCTCAGTGAGCTCGAGAGGCAAACGGATGAGGTACAATATGTAGCTAGACTACTTATATAGCATGGAGAACAATATAAATGGTACCTAGAATGACGAGGTAAGCATGACAAAGGAAGAACCTAAAAAAGGAAGGGTGCGGGCAATGCATCGCGCACGCTCGCATAGGTACGGAAATCCAACATCACCCTCTTTGGCGGATGGGAAGGAGCCTGCACATAACCACACACATACCCACATTCTAGTTGTGCGTCGTGGTCATGGATACCTATATAAATCCCTATGGTGACGGCACACAAATAGATTATGGTTATGTGTATATGGCAGACTTGTAACGTCTCCTGCCAGCGGTGAAAGCCGGTACTCATGAAGCCGGAGATGGAGGGTGATGCCGGCTCCGATGAAATGCGCAGTAGGTGCTATGAGGCTGACCACGAGCCTAAACGGAGACGTCTAACGTGAGCATGTGAACGGAAATGGTGGAAAACCGAGCAAAGAGACCTAGAGGTCTCCAGCATAGTGACGCTCGGGTGGAAGCTTGGACCAGAGTCTCGCGCTGTAACTCAGTAATCATCTCAAGGAGCTCCACAGATGTCGTCATCAGGCCCTCTCGCTCCCAGCACAGGTCTACTTCGGCACTCGAGCAATAAATGCAGACGTCAGATGAATTCACTTCATCCCTCGTCCTTCCCCACCTCGTTGATTTTGAAGCATAAGTACCCTCAAGGGTCAACGAGCACATATCGTCCCGACTTCCAGCGAACAACCACTTACTCGCTACTCGCGACAGGATGACTTTAGCATATAAATACAGAAATGAGGCAATCCAGCAGCCTCCCCATCTTTATCATCTTGGCGTCTCCGAGTTCCAACGATGTCATCCGGCCCAATCACAGATCTCCGGTTTCTTCAACCTCGCCAAGGACCAGGTAGCTCTTGTTCATACCTCCTGCAGGCTTTGTGGACTCTCCGTACGGCGTACAGGTATATCCCCACAAGACCCACTCATATCGTCTTCCTCGCCCTGTCCACGACCTGTCGATTGAGCTTTGTCAAATTTTTCAACGTAGCCGCTCACCCGGGTGAAGCGAACACGAATCGTTCGAAATCGTAACCTATGATGGGGAGCCTACAACTTCGCTTGCGATGCACAGTATCGCGCTTCTGAGCGCCTTTGTAAAACTTCACATGGTCATGCGATTTTGTAGTGTTCTCGTTTAAAGTCTCTCGCCATTTTTGGCGCAATTTTGTCCGAACCTAGATAGGATGGTCCTTTGACGGGGCCAGCGCAAAAAAGCAAGGGGCGTCCTCAGTATTTGAATGTTCCGCCCGCCGCCATAAATGATGCTTACGCACCAGGCTATGTATTTCGCTCACCTTTCGACCGGGCGCCGCACACCGCGGATACAAGTTGAGGCGGAAGGGCATTTTAGGGCATCACTAGTTGAATATTGTGGACTGTGGACAGCTGTAACTTAAATCGCGGTCGCTTACTCAAACGGCCTGTCAAATTGTTAGGCTTGATAACTCGTACATAATCTTATCTCCGCGAATCTGTGCAAATCTGTTGTGGTTTGTAAAACGTTGTGGAGAAGCTGGCGAGGTTCCCGTGTCATTCAATATGCTCCCGGTCTTCAATTCTACAAAGGAGTGATTTAGTGCTTTTTGTACTTGTAAGGTTCGATAAGTTAGTAGAAGCTTGAAGACGTGGAATCGTGTACGTGGGATGTAAATCTGCCCGTATTGTCCGCCACGGCGTTTCGCAAGGAAGTAGCGGCTTTTCAAGGCTCGAGGCATCGATCACTCTTACCTCGTGTTTTGTTTTTGTTCCTAATGAAAATCTTGAACGAGTGTCCACAGAGCTGCTCCGGTTCTCAACGCCAGGCTTTGGTGCTTCTGCCGTCCTTGGGGTTACTAATTTGGGATAGTTACCGCACCTAAAATGCGCGCCAAGTTTGCTGTACACCCTGTATTATACCCGAATATCATACTTTACCTTCGATCGGCTGACAAAGGTACTTAAACTCATGGTTCTGAAGTTCTGCTATGCTTGAACTTTCCTCGAAGGCTTGAACACATGGGCTCATCAATGAGTCATCATGATGAGTCATGGAGAGGCTATAGCCGGATAGAACTTCAACCCCCCTGCCTCGCGCGCTGAAGCTGACAATCAAAAATGCACATCATGGGCCTGAGCTTCCAGGAACTGGGCAATTTGGCGGCTGTGTTTTCATTGTAAGCGTCGAGTACTGAGTAACTTACTGAGTCAGCATGAAGAAAAGTTTGGCTTTGTTTGTCAGCAGAACGGCATTTGTTGTTACGCGAACCACTCCCTCATGACAGAATCAGTAGCTGACTCTCCAGGATCTCGGTGTGATCCACCTTACTCCCGGGTTCTTTTGAAAACCTAAAAACGGCTGGACAAATGACCATCGCATGAACAGCGTCGACTTTGGCGCTTGGCCTTGCTTCGACCAAGGCTTCGACCGTTCGACTCCTTGTCCGCTTTTGTGTTTGCTCCGGATCCATTGGCAAGCTGCAGAGCACTCCAATGTTATGTCTTACGATTATCTCATCTGAACATAAATTTCGTTATGTTCAGATGAGATAATTATATGTCCACGAGGATCTGATTAATCATTGCGTGCCTTTCGCAATTATTTCGGACCTATTAAACCTGCTTTCATTGTTGAGTTTGACTACCAGGTCTTATCTCGAGCGTTATCTGAAGGAGATGCGAAAGGAGAAATGGAGCGGAGCTATCTATTAGACGGTGTTGTCCTTTCCTAAGCATAAGTACTTATGTTTTGTTCACGAGATCGGCAACATCACAGGCTTACATACCAAGCCTGACCCCGACTCAGGGGCGAAGGAGTCGAGACTTTTTGAATTCCCTGGGGGGCCGCAGCGCGCCGACTCCTTCCTTCTGTCAGAATCTGTCTTCATGTTAACTCTCGTCATCAAGGGTTTGTCTCTCGTCACCTGGAAAAACATATTCCTCCTTCTCACGTGCTTTAATCTCTTCGCTAGCCATCCAGATATATCCGAGCTTGAACGTTGTACCGAATGATCGCACCTCATATACTCACTCCTTCCTAATCTTTCTGATCGCGAGTCTGGAAGCGGTCAAAAACTCTCACGTGTCCGTCATCTTCCTGCTTTCGTAACATCTAAATGTTATTATTAACTTGGAAGTACCTCATGGTCTCAGCAAGCATTTTATTGATCCTTTCTCATCCCGAGGGGACGACCTACGTTCTTTATCGGGGCGATCTTCCGACACCTAAATTCCTGGTCGCAAGAGCCTTCCATGAAGCCAACAGGCAACATGAGGCCATGACCAGATTTGGACTGAAGGCAATAAGATCCCTAACGACCAAACAACAACCGACCCTATCCCCCCCTTCCAGACCAGTTCTCAAGGAACGGCGAAGTTCAGGGATTTCACGCGAACGAGGGTCCTAACATCCCATCAAACGTGGGGCTGTACCTAACATCCTCTGACTTTGCCCTAACACCGCTCCCTACACAGACGATGCAGACCGCCTTTCTGACGAGAGCAACATGGGTGCGCAACAGGTTACCACATCATGACCTTCCACGCCTCATGAAAGGACTTGCGTCGACGGGTATCCGGACGATTCCTCACGATGCCCCCCTTCGGAATCATTCTTCCAGCTCGGCTCATGACCCAGCCCGAAGATGTTGTTCTTCTCTATGGAGAGGGACCGCTTCGCTCGCGTTATGTTCCATTGCCAGCGGCATCGCAGGATATACCCTTTGCTCAAGGAACGATTCGAGTCCCCTCACCGTCCTCGATTCGACCGGGGAACATAAAGACGAACATCCATGTTTTGGAACCCCGGAGGATTTTGGAAGTGCTATTCGCGAGCTCATGGAGACGTTCACAAGGGACGGTATTGTCACTACAGATGCAGAAGACCTCCGGATCCACGGATTCTCCGAATACGACTATCATCCCGGTCAGTACCTAACGTGATTTGCATCTCGAGCTGAAGAACAGATGGGTGGAAACCAGCTTCGCGGCCGAGCGTAGTAGTCTACCCTCATTCGACTGAAGATGTCGTCAAGATCGTCAAGATCGCGACAAAGTATCGAATGCCGATTACGCCGTACTCGGGTGCCACGAGTTTGGAGGGGCAATTTCGCAGTGTGTGTACAGAGTCTCCCTCGACTTTTCATGCATTGATATTGATGGGGTTTATGACCAGCACGCAGTCGGGGGTATTTGCGTTGATTTGTCGGGTATGAACCGTATAATTGAGATACACGGTTCGTCAAACACCGACCTTTAGAGTCCAGGCCTCTGCTGATGTGCGTTGGCTTGAACAGCAGACGATTCAGATTTAGTTTGCCAGGCGGGAGTACGATGGATGGATATCAATGATACGTTGAAGAGACAAGGTGAGATCAATTCAAACTTCTCCCACCGACTCTCGCCATTTACAACCCCGATATTCAGGAATACCATTGTTTTTTCCGGTACGCGCGATGGTTTATTGTCCCCGCCTCCTCGGAGACCGATGTCCCGAACGCCTAGATCGATCCTGCACCGGGAGCGACTCTTGGGGGGATTATGAGTACCGGCTCGTCCGGGAGTACATCAACTTTCCAATTCTAGGAAAGAGGAGGCGCTGACGTGGGTCCATCAGCGAATGCCGTGCGATACGGGACTGCTCGAGGTGAATGGTTTCTAAATGTTGTGAGTGGCTTCTCCAGGCCTCCAGGCCTCTCCTCGCCGCCGACTTATGGATGCTCCACCGTGCAGACGGTGGTTTTACCATCAGGCGAAGTCATCAAAACCCGCCGGAGATCGCGCAAATCATCCGCGGGGTTCGATACGACGAAGCTTTTCATAGGGGCCGAGGGAACGTTGGGGATCATCACTGAAGGTGTGACCATACTGCCATACCGACGATCGGGAAAGCTCAGTGCTGGTGCAACATACAGTCACAGTACGCCTTGCCCCGGTTCTCCCCACTACTGTTGCTGTGGTCCAGTTCCCTGATGTGAAGAAGGCAACTGAGGCGGTTATTGAAGTGATAAATCGTGGTGTTGGTATTCGTACGTTTACGACATCACCTTCCCAGTGCAGTGGATAACCTTCCCAACCTCGCTTAGAATGCGTTGAACTCGTCGACAGCACCTTCATGGCTGCGACCAACAAGTATGGTGTATCGAAACGGAAATGGCCTGAGCACGACTCCCTCTTCTTCAAGTTCCAAGGTCCATCTTCTTCTTCGCTTGTGGAAACTGCGGGGATTGTGAAGGAGATCGTGGAGCGGCATCAGGGTACGGGGTTTGAGCTCGCTAAAGACGAGAGGGAGGCCCATGAGTTGTGGGAGGACAGGAAGAATGCGCATTTTGCGGGATTGGCGTTGGTGGAAGGGGCGAGGGGATGGCCTACTGATGTTTGGTGAGGCGTATTGGTTGTCGTTTTCATCCCGACGATGGATTGATCCTGCGACAGTGTACCTATATCGAAACTTCCGGAGCTGGTGTACGAGACGAAGAAGGACCTGTCGGAGATTGGGCTGACGTCTGTGATTATTGGGCATGTGGGAGATGGAAACTTTCATGCGTTGATTTTGTTTAGGACTGACGAAGAGATGGAGACTGCGAAGGACGCGGTCCATCGGATGGTGGAGAGGGCGATCAGACTGGATGGAACTTGTGAGTGCCGCTTCTTTTCCTTCCTTTTTTATGCTCGACTTCCATCCCTTCAAAGGCACCGGCGAACATGGTGTGGGTATAGGAAAGAAGGAGTACCTCGTGGAAGAGCTCGGGTTGGGAACAGTGGAGTTGATGAAGAAGATTAAGAGAGCGATTGATCCACTTGGGTTGTTCAATCCCGGAAAGGTTAGCCTTGATATCCGTTCTGCTTGACCGTGAGCTCCGGCTTACGGACGAGGTAGTTATATCCTGAAACGACATGAGTGGACGGTGCTGATTTGCAACCGATCTCTTGAGTCGATGACTTGATGGACTAACTGTGGGAGAAGAGGACGCAGATGAGGCATTCTAATTCCCGTCATAACTGTATCAGATCCGATCTGCACCTGAGGCCTGCAGAGGCGAGGAGTAAGAAACAGGCGTTCCGGGACGCATGACGGCTGTGTAGTCAGTTGCACACCCCGGAGCAACGGTGTATTCTGGGCGCTTCGTATTTGGGTACAAGGACTATAAACCAGAAATCCACAACACATGCACAAGACGCCCATAGGATTGCATTTTAAGTCTTTGGGACTCGGGAGGGTGGGCGACGAAGAATCGCGAGGCCAACACTGACGAGGGTTGGGTGAGCGAGTAAGGGGATCCGGAGGAGTCCCAGACCGTCCCATCGACAGGGGATCCTCAGCAATAGTACCATGACGTCAAACTAGCACAGCCACTGACACATGACCTCGGTCACGGCAAGACGGTGACAGCGGTTTTGTTCTTGAACCGCTTGAACTATGTCGTGCCCCCATCTTCACGAAATCTCGCAGCTCCCCTCTCCAAGACTATCTCAATCAGTGAATCGTGAAGAATGTACCCAATGTTTCGATTCCCAGGTCCCAGATATCCCGTTTTCCCTCCGAATGAATTGAAAATTCACGCGATCTCCAGGATTCACCGGGTGGCGTGGAGGTTTGCCTTACTTGTTTCAATGGGGGATGCGTGGACGCGGAGAGGAACCATGCAGGAAACCATGTTCAAAAGTCTGGACATCACTTCACGCTCAACGTAAAACGCAGACTGAAACCATCGGCGCAACGGGTAAGCGACTCTTGCATCCGAATATACATGGATCTTACCGTATCTATTAGCCAGGTGGTGAAGAGCCTCCTGCGAAGATTACGAAGCTCGCGATCGTGGAGGATCGCGAGGAGGACAGGTATGATCACGTCAAGACCGTCAAGTGCTGGAAATGCGATCGGCAGCATGGGACGGAGGTTGGAAATGCTGAGGCTGATCCAAAGGCGTGTATCCATCTCAGAAATGGATATTTGTTACTGATTTCTGTTAGATCAAGACCCTCGTGAATGATGTTATGAGTGCCATGTCATCGGCTCGTCAGTCCGAAGTCAAAGCTTGGGAAGAGGAGATCCTGCCATGCGAGCACACCTTTACTCTACACCAAACCGCGACTGGTCCCATTCCATCATCAGGTACGTACGGCGCTCGAGACCTTCCGTTACATCCTTCAAAGGCCCTATGCAGGTCTCGCTCACTGTTCGTCGTGCGATCTCAAGGAAAACTTATGGTTGTGTCTGGCTTGTGGCTCTCTTGGATGTGGGCGCCAGCAATACGGCGGCGTCGGCGTCAGCGGCAACGGACACGGACTCGCTCACTTCAAGTCAACCGGTCACGGTGTTAGTGTAAAGCTGGGCACTATCACCCCAGAAGGCAATGCGGGTGTGTTTCTTCCTTGTCTTCTTATGGACTGGCATGATTCATTTATTCAGATATCTACTGTTACATCTGCAACGATGCAAAGCTCGATCCGGAACTCGCCTCCCACCTCGCAACGTTCGGTATTAACATCCAAACTCAAACCAAAACAGAAAAGAGCATGACCGAACTCGTGAGTTTACCCAACGATCTTCATCGAAGTGCCAATGCTGAAGCGACCTCTAAAACAGCAAATCGAACACAACCTCAAATACGACTTTTCCTTGACTAGCGAAGACGGAAAAGATCTCGAACCTGTCTTTGGCCCCGGCCTCACGGGTCTCTCCAACCTCGGAAACAGGTGAAAAAGCAAAAAGCATTCTAACTCATACCTCCAATATCTCATTATTGTCGACTCTTTCAGCTGCTACATGGCCTCCGTGCTGCAAACCCTCTTCTCACTCCCTTCCTTCCAAACTCGCTACTCGACTCTCTCAAAGCGACACGCACTCGCATGCACAGTCTCCCTGTCCTCTGAGTGTATTGAGTGCCAGATGCATAAAATCGCCGACGGGCTTTTGAGTGGGCGGTACTCACACACTGCCGATTATTCGAGCCCTCCGCCCCTGGGAGCTGGGCTGCAGCATCCATCCCCGACTCCGGTGTTCCAGCAAGGCATCAGGCCGATCGGATTCAAGACGCTGATTGGGAAGGGCCACGAGGAGTTCTCGACGATGAAACAGCAGGACTCAGAGGAGTTTTTCACGCACCTTCTCACAGTGCTAAGGAGGGATGCGCACAAGTACAAAGATCGGTCTGAACAAGGTCGCTCTATTCTCTTTTTCTCGCTTCTCGCGGTGTCCTCACACTTGTTGTCACTACAGATGCGACTTCTATCTTCTCTTACGCAACCGAACAGCGCCTGCAGTGCACAGATTGCAAGCGTGTGCGGTATCGTACGGACGGGATGGACGTCGTTAGTATCCCTGTGGCTGTGAAAGCGAAGGGAACGGATGCAGAGGGTAAGGTGTTTTATGAGGATGTACAGCTTTGGCAGTGTCTCGATGCGCTCCTGGGAACAGAGGCATTAGAGTACGTGTGTCCGGCATGTGAGAAGTCTGTACATGCATTAAAGTGAGCTTCGTTTGCCCTTTGCGTGGCTTCTGTGTTCTGACGAGGACGATAATCAAGGCAAACAAAGTTCGCAACGTTCCCTGACGTGCTTGTTGTTCATGCGAAAAAGTTTCAGCTCGTGAACTGGGTACCTGCCAAGCTCGGTAAAACAATTCATCATTCTCGTTGATATATCCCTGACGTACGATTCAATTGCTTCAGATATTCCGATCCTCCTCCCACCCGATGACATCCTGGAATTCAACGAAAAGCACTTCGGTACAGGTCTCCAACTTTCTGAGACGGAATTCCCGAAAGATGCACCCCGTATGTTCTCTCATCCTCCCTCTTCTGCTGACTCTGACACGAATGGATGCCAGCCGCACCCTCACTTCCTCAATTCAATGAAGTGGCCATGGCCCAGCTTCAAGCGATGGGCTTCCCCGAAATTCGGTGTCAAAAGGCGCTACTGGCGACAGGGAACAGCGACCCGGACGCGGCTATGGAGTGGTTGTTTGCGCATCTGGAGGATCCTGGTGAGTCCTCTCTTAGAACCCATGCGCAGTATGTTCCTGAGAAACTGAACCCACAGATATCGACGATCCGATCCAGCTACAAGCAACTGGAGGGCCGGTTCCCGAGCCGTCGCCGGAGCAAATCGGGATGTTGGCGGATATGGGATTTACGGCGGCGCAGGGCAGGAAGGCTCTTCGTGAGACTGTACGTGGTTTCAGCTGCGTGTGCTGGGGTGATTTATTGAGATAGTCTCATCCAGAGCGGAAATTTAGAACGTGCTGTCGAGTGGCTGTTCAATCACCCTGATGATATGGGAGATGAGCCCACTTCGACGAGTACCGCTTCCTCGGCATCTGAAACCCCCACGATCCCTGGGTCGACATCGCTCCCTGCGCGATATCGACTCAAAGCGTTCATCTCGCACAAAGGCCCCTCTGTGCGCTCGGGACATTATGTCGCTCACATCCGTGTAGGATCCGGGTGGGTGTTGTTCAATGATGAAAAGGTCGTGAAAGCAGATGAGGAAAGTGTAAGAGAGCTGAAGAAGCTGGCGTATTTGTATTTCTTTGAGAGAGCGTGAGTCGGAGGTTGGTTGGAAGTTGTTGTATGAGAGAAGAATGCAGGTGTATTAGGTGCTAGGTGTGTACTCTAGGTTGCATCCTGCTTGGGACTGTTGTGGACACTGTAATTGCACAAACCGAGGATGAAACACGGTGTACAATCTTGGATCTTGGTGGTCCTTTGAAGATGATTGGTCGATTTTACCATCCCGAAAAGTATGGGAGAGAGAAGCCCTGTACGGGAACTCCTAGATCAAACCCGTTGCCAGCCAAATTCAAGCCGATCGGGATTGAAACCGCTGGGGTTGGGGGAATTTTTTTATTTTTATTTTGGCAGGCAACGGAATGGCAACGGGATTGATCCCGGTCCGCCGGAGATCTCGTACAGGTTGCTGCCATCTGTTCAGAAAAGCCGCAGACTACGTATAGATCCTGCGCTGTTTTCACTTGCTCAATCCGTTGGTGCCCATCGTCCGGAACGATCCGGTTTAAGTTTGCCGCAGGAAGGATTGAGACATGCCTCTTAAGGCTTGAGTCACACAAGGGAAGGGGGTATGTGGGGGGCGATGGGCTAGGGTTGCAACTGCCAAGGGACTCTCGTCCGTACCACACAGCCTACGGTCGTCAAGAAGTGCTCACCCCAAATTGGGCCCAAAACGTTTTTCGTGCTCTTTCACTCAACTTATGTATGATCTGCGCAGATGCACCCCGTTCTAAATAAAAAGAACTCTCAGGGCAAATGAAACTTCGACATGCTCAGGTTCACATCATCGGGCACGATCGTTCAAAGATCCATAACACGCGAACGGGCAGGGTCGGTTCAGCGGCCAACTTCAGCTTCAACTCCAGCTAGTCTCCCTCCCGGATTCAAATTGTTTCAATTCATGCATAAGAGTCAACCCCTAACCCTAAGTAATAGGCAACAAGATGGACGCCCGAGAGAGTCTAAAAGAGCCGATGGCTGTTCGCTGTGAGAAGGGCAAGCTCTCAACAACGGGGAGGGACATCAAAAGGAAGAAAGAAAAGAGCCCGCCCGATTCCATGTGCAGCTATTGATCAAGCTCCGATCAGACCTCTGTTCCCAGACGTCCCTTGCCTACGTGATGTAACCTGCCCTCAATAGAACTTGCGTGGTCACCGTTGCGCGTAATGGCGTCAGAGTGGGAGAGGGTGCTATTTTGCGGTAAAGTCACGGTGTAACGTAGAGATTGAGATTTGAATTGTATCATGGCAATTGTGTACGTACTTTGGTTAATCTCAATCAAGATTTTCGCCACCTTCCGTTCGAGATAACGAGAACTATATTGCCGACTAGTATGTGATCCTAAATAGCAAGACAAACGTTTAAGAACGCGTGGCGATGGAGTTCGAGGTCAAGATCGTCCACTTGTCTTCGATAAGCCCCGGCGAACCCACGAGCAAGCCAGCGTCATGGAGAGAAGGTAGCCATGTAGGCAAATCCTCGTCAAAGTACTCATCGCTGACATCGTAGACAGAATCTGTCAGAAGCCTTAGCTGTACCTTCTTCAGCATGGAACCCTCTTGACCCAAGCAAGCCGCTGCGAGCACCGGGTTGACGCCCGCGGACGAAAGCTCGCCTCCTACTTCTGTTAGAGCGCTGCCAGAGTCCTCGATGTCTTCCTTACATAGAACGTCATGGACCGGAGGCGGGGAGGGAGCGATAGTCAAGCTTGGAGACAACATTCCTGTCGTTCTGTTTTGCTGGATAGATGGTGGTGGTCAGTCAGTTGGGATGATAAGGGGCAAGTGACAGAACGTACAATTGCCGGATTCGTAAGAGGCGTTGATCCAGATGAGCGATTCGAGGGTATCTTTTGATTGCTGAAGCACTTGGGACGCCGCCTTCACCGTTTCCGCCTCGAGGCTGTCGACGTACAGCTCACGCAGCTGTGAGACGTCCGATTTACACCGCGTCGTGAGGTATTTGAGCAGTTGGTTTGGCACGATCCGGCCTAACTGTAGTGATTCCAACGGGATTTCGACTACGGGCGGGGAGGTGGTGACACGTGGCGACTCTGCGCTGGGGGTTGCTCTATCCTTGCATTCGCCTCTTTGAATTTCGTCTTTGTAGGAGAAGGCCAGATGCCGCAAGCGGGGTGACATCCCGAGGTTTTCGAGCGGAAACGAAGCACATATATTGATGATGCGGACGGTGTGGAGGGAGGGGGATTCGAGGACCTTGGACAGTGCCTGCTGGAAAATGGGTGGTAAACGACTCCAGCAGATTCCGGGCGCGTGAATACTGATAGATCTAAGAGCGGCTTTGTCCGCTACGACGTGTAGGAGGTCCTGCAATGGGTTGTTTTTTGGGTACCAACGGACATCAGCAGCAATATCCAGCGTCCGAAAATAGGTTAGTAAATGCGGGTCCTTGAGGACGAGGGCATGTAAGCGCTTTCCTAAGTATTCGCGGCCGATGGTAATGGTGGCGAATAAACGTTTTCGAGCCGGCTGGAGGAGGGAGCGAGAGAGGAGAGCGCAATTCCGGAGAGTTTCGACATCTCCATTGGTATCGAGTTCGCCCAAGATGGCGTTGATCGTGCTAATAGGGATCCGAGTCCGGTTTTCCATGTGAACGTTCAAGAGAGAAAAAAGACTTTGTTGTGATCGGAAGTTCCCGCAGGGTATTTGAAGTGGTCTCGGGGCATCCCACATCTTGTCGATAACAAGCTTGAAAATCTCAAATTTTGAGGCTGGCTAAAGCATACAAACGTCGGACCGGTATGTTCGTCTTGGGAAATAGTAATCTGGGATGAACGCTATCAATCCCAAGTCAATCTTATGAAAGAAAGAATGCGCGTTGGGTTCCTTGAAACGACCATCTTATATTACAACCTCGACAGGCAGGTGAGTAAGTATGCCCAAAACACATCTTCACAACAGAACTTGGACTTGCATGTTTGGTGGTACCCGAGACGGCCCGTCCTTGGTTGTAACCGTCTCCCACAGCGCGCCTCCACCCACATAGGCGAGCTGCTGTTTGAGATTGACCCCTAGTCTATTCAAAAGGATAGAGAAATCGATGACGAGGCCACATTGGAGGCTGATGAGGCACCTACAGGCTACAGGGTTGTGGACCCCTCTAGCCGCGGTCGGAGGGTGTGATGAGGTCGCCAGTGCAGTTGGACTTAAAAATCGGTGAAGTCAGACATTGTGAGGGGATGGATATCAGGTGAAGGTATGAAGACCTTTCCTCAGATACTGGCCATACACGTCATCGTGAGATCATAGTATACCCTGGGTTAGACTTTCTATCCGAAGCTATCAGGTGAACCGGCTGAGGCCTACGCTTTCTTTCTATTTCCCCCATAGTTGGATCGTTTACTCACACCTTTGACACCCTGGCAGTATACAAAGGGACCGTCATTTTCAACACGGTATGGCGACGTCAAAGACTCTACCTCGGATGTTGGTCGCTCCTCCGTCGTCCGCCATTGGCCATACACGTATAAGGTGAACCAGCTGGGGTGTACGCATCCTTTCCATTTCCCCCATGACTGGATCGTTTACGTACGCCCTTGACACCCAAGTATACAAAGGGACCGTCACTCTCGACACCGAGTCAGTCTTTTCTAGTACTCACGTCCGTTCCGTAAACGCTGACTCTCTAGATTGTTCATCAACGGCAAATGGGTCGACCCCGCCACAATCGAGTACGTCTACTGCTTCCCTCCCCTCCCAACTCTCACATGATCCCTTATTATGAATCAAACAGCGTTATCAATCCAGGAATATCTCCTATCCATCTTTCACGTCACCGCCACTGGCAGCAACGAAAAAGCTCATCACCACCGGTACCATCCCTATCGGTTCCGCAAAAGATGTCGACGTTGCCGTTGATGATTGAAGCCAGTGCCCATGCCGTTAGTTCTTTAACCTTTCCCTGCTCTCTGAATCACCCCATCCACAAACACAACAGGCATCGAAGAATTCCTGGTGTCTCAAATGCCCTAGCGCCGCACGAGGCAAGTTACTCGCCAAGCTCGCCGATTTGGTCGAGGAACACGCCGATGAGTTCGCTGCTCTCGAGGCTTTGAACGTCGGTCTGTGTCAGCTATATCGTTTCCCATGCTACATATTCACTTCTCGTTCTCGCCAGGGAAACCGTTCGATAACGCAAGAGCCCAAGACTTAGACATGAGCACCGATATCATCCGGCATTATGCTGGGTGGGCTGATAAAATACATGGCGAAACTAATGAAGTGAAAAAAGCTTCACTTTTGGCGTCATACCTTTCGCGACTTATTCTTGGCCTTCTAGACGAACGAGCTGACGTTCGCCTACACCCGTCATGAGCCATACGGAGTCGTAGTGAGTGTTTCTCTATGGCCAGGTCCAATCCCCTCCGTGAGCGATGATTCTATATGATGGCCGTGGTCAAGATCGGAGCACCCAAATCAGCACCCAACAGCTGCAGTTGCTGCCAGTGCATTTCACGCTATTTCCCGTTGCGTTGGCTCTCCGTACGCGTTCATAGATTACTTGTAAAATCAATTAAATGTATCTACTAGCCATGAGAAAACATAACTAACACATGAATGACACGGCAACCTGCCTAGGAGTCCTTAGATGCGGATATGCAGCCTCATGCCAGAGAACCAGGGTGATGTGAGTTGGCTGTGATCTGATCCGACCCTGACGGCGTAAATTCGGCCTCCTGTCGTCAGCCTGATAGGCTTCGATGCTCGACTAAGTAAAACATGGATGATGTCAAAGGGAGCGGTGATCGGAACACATTCCGGCTCGTCGGCCAGGATGGGGCTTGTGCGTCTTCAATCTTGTATGTAGATTCTTAAGTCATCCAGGTCCATCAGATGAAACTTCCCATAAAATACCCCCCTGTGGGTCTATGACGGACTCCGCTGTTCCCCACATGTCTGGATCGTTTACTTACACTTTTGACACCCCAGTATACAAAGGGACCGTCACTCTCAACACTGGGTGAGTCTTCTGTAGTACTCACGTCCATTCCGTAAACGCTGGCTCCTAGATTGTTCATCAACGGCACATGGGTTGACCCCATCGATCCCGCCACCATCGAGTACGCCCACCGCTTTCCTCCCAACTCTCACATGATCCTTTACTATGCATCAATAGCGTTATCAATCCAGGTATATCTCTTTTCTAGCTTTACCACCCAATTCCTCACACTATCACAGCAACGAAAAAGCTCATCACCACCGTCCCTATCGGTTCGGGAAAAGATGTCGACGTAGCCGTTGAAGCCGCCCGTGCGGTTAGTTTTTTAAATCTTCCCTCCTCTTCGACTCACTCAACTTACAAATTCAACAGGCATACAAGAGTTCCTGGGGCCTCAAATGCCCTGGTGCCGCACGAGGCAAGCTGCTCGCCAAACTCGCCGATTTAGTGGAGAAACATGCCGATGAGCTCGCTGCTCTGGAGGCTTTGAACGTCGGTCCGTGCTGGCTGTTTCATTTCCCATACAATATATTCACTTCTCGTTCTCGACAGGGAAGCCATTCAGTAGCGCACGTATTGGAGACGTGAAGATGAGCATCGCCATCATCCGATATTATGCCGGGTGGGCTGATAAGCTACAGGGAGATACAATCGAAGTGAAAAAGCCTTCACTTTTGCAGTTGAACAGTTCGATACTTATCTTTGTTTTCTAGACGAACGAACTGATGTTCGCTTACACCCGCCATGAGCCATACGGAGTCGTGGTGCGTGTGTTTCACGCTCGTTTATCTGTAAGAAACAATGTCAGAACGTCTCTTCAGGGTCAGATCATCCCTTGGAATGTACCTCTGGTACTCATCTCTCCTTCCTTCTCCATGCCTCAATCTCCTCAGCCAGGGATAACTCTAGGTAATGGCCCTGCTCAAGATTGCTCCAGCGGTCGCCACAGGAAATACCGTCGTCTTAAAGGTCTGCCTGCTTTGCAATACACTGACCCAACCGTCTGACACGGCACCCAACCAGCCCTCCGAACTCACTCCGCTCACGGCACTGAAGCTCACCAGCCTGATAAACGACGCTGGATTTCCCCCAGGCGTGGTCAACATCATCAACGGATACGGTGCGTTGCCTCAATCGACAATCACACCGATCGTTGATATAAGCCGTCGTCGTTCGATAACAAAAAGGTTCCACCGTCGGGCACGCCATCGCCGCACACCCCCACATCACCAAGGTTGCATTCACAGGGAGCACCCTTACCGGACGCAAGATCTCCCAAGTCGCCGCGGCATCTAATCTCAAAAACGTAACCCTCGAACTCGGCGGAAAGAGTCCTACCATCATCTTTGACGACGCGGATCTCGAGCAGGCCGTCAGGTGGGCTGCACAAGGACTCTAGTAAAGTTATATTTCGTTTTTTTTTTCATCCTCTTTGCTTGCTAACAGACACCTACATATAGCATGATCTCCGGTAAGATCATGATCGCCTCTACTACCGATGTATGAAAAGCTTGTTATACTAACACTGGTATAAATTATATTAGGTCAAGCCTGCATCGCGGGCACCCGCATATTCGTGCACGAATCCATCTACGACGCTTTCCTCGCCCGGTTCACCGAGCTCTCCGATATTCAAGCGCGCGGTACGGGAGATCCGTTCGTGCCGGGTACAACGATGGGACCCCTCATTTCACAGACTCAGTTTGATGTGAGTTCTATCCCCCCTAGTAGTAAAGAACGCAGTCCTTTACAATGTTTGTAGCGGGTGACAGGATATATCAAATCCGGAATCCGAGATGGAGCCACCGTTCATCTCGGCGCGGGCTCCGAAGGAGAACTTGAAGAAGGATATTTTGTCAAACCCACGATCTTCACAAACATCCATCCCCAAATGAAGATTGTAAAAGAAGAAATCTTTGGGCCTGTCTCGGCTATCATCAAGTTCAGCACCGAACAAGGTACGCTCCTTTCTCCCTTGCCCAAAAACTTGCTCAACGTGTCAACACTGAAACACAGAAGTGATCGATGCAGCCAATGACACTGAGTATGGACTTGCGTGTAATATCTTTACGGAGAACGTGAGTCGTGCGGTGAGGGTCGCGCATGCGATCGAAGCGGGGACTAGTTGGGTGGGTGCCTACTTTTATTTTATTTTCTCCCTTGGCACTCAGTCTGGTCTATTACTGTCAGGTCAACTGCGCCGGGCTCGGGCAGGTATCGGTTCCTTTTGGAGGGTACAAGCAGTCGGGGGTGGGGAAGGAGTTAGGGAAGCTTGCGTTGGATACGTGCGTTCTCGTTCTTTGTCTTCGGCATGTGTTGGCATGCTTATTCATATATGACTTGAAGCTATACGCAGGTGAAGGCGGTGCAAATCAATCTGGGCCTCAGAATCTAGTGTATAATGTATGATCTTAGATCGCAATATCTGTCTGTACAGGAGGAAACTCCGAGTCTCTCATCTTCGTCACTCGTGAAGGGAAGAACACAGGGTCTCTTTACCCCCAAGTATAGCAACATCGTGCTGGTCCGTCCTCGCAGCCATCCAGATTGCCCGCCAATAACCTTCGCAAATCCTGTCGGTCTGCGACGCGCACGACCCGCGCTTACGTGAACACCATCGAAATATCCTCCCTGTCCGCACCAGGCGAAAATACCAGCGCCTTCCCCGACTCGTCCAGTGTCAGCATGCCCCGACCGAGCAGGAATATATGCGTCGTAGGGTGAAAATGCGCTAAATGCCGCCAACCCGAGCCGGTCCCTGTCCCCCTCAGCGTGTCCAGCTCAAACAGGCAACCCACTTTCGTCCCAACCCGGAGCGCACGCCCACGATCGACCTCGCTTGTGTAAGGCTGGAACTCTATACAGGTGACCTTGATTTCTTTCAGCCCTCACGGGTGGGCGGTCAACACAGGGACTTCGGATTGGGTCAGATTATAGATCCTGATGGTGCAACGACGGGGGTGCTCTCAGAAATTGCCACACTCCCGGAGAACGTGTGCACTTGGATCCGAGGCTCCGGGTAGACGTCATAGACAGAGAGCATGGGCAGACGACGGGGGGATCGGCTGAGTGGATCAGCCAGCTGAGCTCTCAAAGTCTGCGTTTGGTCGTCGGAGATCGGGGAAGTGAGGCCAGCGGTGGTGCAGAAGGGGATTGTTGGGCGTGGAGGTAATGACGAGATGGTCAAGACGGGAGAATCCTCGGGTGGGCAACAAATGGTTTACGGACAGGTAATGAGGATGGGCCGTGGGGTTAGGGGTGGGTGGTCACGTCATTGAGATTTGCTATACGACCAGATGGTGAGTCATGAACCTGGGCAGGGCGAGGCGGTACGGCAGGTTGGAATGACCAGAACTTGACTCTAAAACATCGTTTCCTGCACCGTGTACACACTATATATGTAACAGGGTAATAGTGGAGGAGAATAAACGTTCTCGGGCTGGCTGGAAAAGGGAGCGGGAGAGGACAGAGCAGAGCCGTAGAGTTTCGACATCTCCACAGATTCGAGTCCAAGCGCATCAATTCGTCGTTGCCATGCAAACGCGCCAAGTCACAACTTGCACCGCCACCATCCACGTGTCACAGTGTTAATACTCTGTGCGAGTGCCACCCTTCCCGCTACAAGAGCTGATGATACGATGCCAGAATCCATACAGTCCTCCAATTCAAGCACAAGCAGTGAGCGTAAAAGTCTCTCATTGCAGCTCGCAACTGATGTTCATCATTTAGACCTTGCAGAACCGCTGAACCAAGTCAAATTGTTGTCGGCCCTGCGCAGCGGTGAGTCCTCACCATTCCACTAGGATCGTTTTGTAACCAAGGAGTCCAGGTAATCCTGCCCTCATCCACCCGTTTCTCGCGGAAATAGGCAAGGACAGGAGAAGTTCGGTAGGAGGGAACGATCTCGATACCGGAGCAGCAGCTCTTCATCTCGCGATTCGGTGTGGATCAGGCGAGTGCTTCATCCTCTTTTATCGGCGTCGAAGCTGATCTTGTCCCTAAAGTCAACACTGTCGCTCTTCTGCTATCTCATCGCGCCATCTCCCCAAACGGTGTCCATCCACCTGGTTCGGGAACCACGCCCCTCCATCTTGCTGCTTCTCTCAGCCGCGTCGACATTGTTGATCTAATATTGGAGCAGGACGGCGTAAACGACACTCTGCGAGACAGCCACGGTAGAACGTGCAAGGATGTCGCCAAGGGGAAGGACGTGACCAAGGCAATTGAAGGTCTGTTTTTACTCCTTTTCCTGCTCGACATGCACTAATACAACATCCTAGATTCCCATTCCTTCCTCAACGCGTCCTATCGCTCTCTCCTCCGCAGCTATATTCTCTCCGCCCCCTCCGACGCGCCATCACCAGCCCTCATCAACCTCTTGGAATCTCCTCGCATCAAGTTTGTCAATCTATCGTACCTAGATGACGGCTCCGGCCAGGCTCTCCTCCATGAAGCCGCTAGACGTAAGGATCTTAGACTCATCGAGCTGGCCGTCAGAGCCGGTGCCGACATCTTTGTCCGAAATCGACGAGGGAAGACGGCGTATGACAAAAATGTAACAGACGATCGGGTCCGTGTGTTTCTACGACAATGCAAGTCCAACATCTGTCCTGTACTCCCCCACACGCTGACGAAGGGTCGGATAAAAGTTGCGAATCATGACACGACATTGATAGAGACTCCGACGTCCGAGCCTCCCTCTCTCAGAGGCTATCTCAACAAGTATACCAACGTCGCAAAGGGCTACAACACCCGTTGGTTTGTGCTTCAAAACGGCATATTATCCTGTACGTATACATCTCGATTATTGTGGACTCCACGGGGCAAACATCGCAGTAGATTATCGCCACCAAGAAGACGAGACGATCGCATCGCGTGGGTCGATCTCCATGAAGACGGCCATCCTTAAATTATCCACCATTGACCGGCAGCGGTTCGAGGTCCACTCAACACCGTCCAAGGGGCATCAGTCGGTGCAGAGGTGGTACATGAAGGCGAACCACCACGTCGAGGCGTCGCGGTGGGTGCAAGCAATCGGGAAGAGCATCGAGTGGTACCGCCGCGAAGGAGGAGGGGGTTCGGCCACTACCGACGGAGAAGCCGATGGCGCCGGCAGTGGCCGACCCAGGAAGAGCTATGAGAGCGAGGACGCGGGTGGGTCGGTCAGGAGCCATTTGGGTACGACGAAGTGGACGGCCACGCTGATGAAAAGGGGGAAGAGCGATCAGGATTCGCTGTCGAGTTTCAAGGTTGGAGGGGAGATGACGCCGCTGCCTGTGCGAGGTGTCGTTGGTGGTGAGGAGCCGGAGAAGGAGGACGATGGGGACGATGAGGGGGATGAAGGGGAGGATGATGTGAGAGCGGACGAGTCGTCCGCTAGTTCGGGGCCCCAAGTCCCGCCTCATGAAGTTGGGTTTGAGCTGCAGGCGAACTCGGCCGCGGCACAGATGGAGTTGACGGCGCAGCTGTTTAGCAATCTCGGTTCGTCGACGGGGACTAGGGAGAAGGAGCTCAAGGTGGCGTTAAAGGAGTCATTTTCTGCCGTCCAGGGGATGTTGAACGAGTATGTGGAGATGGTGAGGGAACGAGAGACGTGGTACAGGAAACAGTTGGATGCGGAGAGGAAGAAGCAAAAGTTTTGGGAGGAGAGCTTCGCAGTTGTGGTCAAGGAGGGGGAGACGCTTGAGAAGGAGCTGAGGGTGAGAAGCAGGAGGAGGGGAAGTCGGTTCTTTGATGGAACTGATGGAGGAACGACTTTGAAGCAGCGGCCTCTGGTTATTGTTTCACCAGCACGCCAGACGATTCCCGAAGAGTATTTTCCTTCTCATTCCCTTGAACCACCTGACAAAAAGGAGCCTCTAAGGCCCGGGACTCAAGAGTCTGTCTCTTCGGGGATGTCGCACATCACAGTTCCTGCCAAGTTTACGGAGGAGCAAGAGGATGTCAATACGGATGACGAGGACGAATTCTTTGACGCCATTGAGTCTGGCACCCTACCCAATCTCGTTGTTCCCGATGAGCTCGCCATGCCAGTGCATGATCTCTCTCTGTTGAAAGCCTCGGACATGGCACCGTATGATGGGTACAAGAACCTCCGGCTCGGTCTGGATTTAGGCGAAGACAGACCGAGCACGAGTTTGTGGAGCGTGTTGAAACATAGCATCGGCAAGGATCTGACAAAGATCAGTTTTCCGGTGTTTTTCAACGAGCCGACGAGCATGCTGCAGAGGATGGCGGAGGACATGGAGTTTTCAGAGTGTCGTGAGTATCAGCCCGTTTATTGTTCTTCATCTCTTCTGCGTTTCGCTGAGGGCTGCCGTTCTCACAGTCGATGCAGCTGCCCTTCAGAAAGACCCACTGAAACGGATAGCGTTCGTCGCTGCGTTTGCCATGTCGAATTATTCGTCGACGATCGGGCGAATTGCCAAGCCTTTCAATCCTATGCTTGTGAGTTGCTTTCTGTAATGTATCACATGCCTGAAGCTTTCGCTCTCTAGAGCGAGACGTTTGAATATGTACGGTTCGACAAAGAGTACCGTTATGTGTCAGAACAAGTGAGCCATCATCCTCCGATATCAGCATGCTGGGCGGAATCCCCTTCGTGGCACTATTATGGCGAGGTTAGTTTGCCTTTCCCCAAATGATGGGCCTTTCTTTATTCTCATGCTCCTTGACTCTAGGTGGACGCGCAAAACAGGTTTATGGGCAAATCTTTTGAGATCAGGCCCACTGGCATTGCCCACGCAGAGCTGATCATCCCAGAAGAACGGGGTCCGGGATATCCCAAAGCGCCAGCAAAGTTCGGTAAAGGAAAGGTCCTGGAACATTATAGCTGGAAGAAAGTCACGACGAACGTGTCCGGATTCATCTTGGGCTCGCCCACGATCGACCATTACGGTGATATGATTGTACGTCGTTCTACTTGGTCTCATTCTTGTGGACTACGGATTGACGTTTCGTGGTGTTACGAAAGATCACAAATCATCGCACAAGAGACCAATGTATACTCACCTTCAAACCTCGTGGATGGCGTGGAAAAGATGCATATGAGATCGCCGGCCAGGTGATGGACTCGAGCGGGAGGGTCGCGTATGACATCGCTGGAAGGTGGAACTCGCAGCTGATTGCGAGCCCCGCGAGCAACAACCCCAACCGGACGTCTCTAGACCCCGATTTGGACGTGCAGCCGAGCATGTTAATGCACTCCCCCTCGTCGTCTTCCGCCCCCTACATCCTCCTCTGGCGAAACTCGGAGAAGCCTGTGGGCTCACCGTTCAACCTGACCCCGTTCGCGATCACGCTCAACGACTGTCCTGTGGATACGCTCAAGCCCTACCTGTGCCCGACGGACTGCCGTCTGCGGCCGGACCAGCGTGCGTTTGAGCTTGGGAAGTATGAGTTTGCGAATGATTTGAAGAGGCTGCAGGAGGAGAAGCAGCGGGCTATACGTCGTGCGCGGGAGGAGGGCAAGTTGAGTCTGCATCAACCGAGGTGGTTCCAGGTGGAGACGGATGGGGATACGGGGGAGAGGGTTTGGATGCCTTTGAGGGTGGGGGATATGCTGGAGTATTGGATGGAGAGGGAGAGGGTTTGGCGGGAGGGTGGATGGAAGGAGTGGAAGGATGTGGAGGAGATATTCATTGATGAGCCCGAGGGTCTTGAATAGTGACTTTACAAGGACTCTTTTGCTAGTTGTGTTTGCTTTCATTGCATATGTATTCATTTGGAGGGGAACATAGCTAGGTTCTGGTTTCAATGCATGTGCTTGTATCCAGAGAAAGAGTTGGATGTGCATGGCAGCAACTGAACCTGAGCAGCCAATTTTCTGATGGAGAAGACCTGAAGCTGGCCTGTGCAAGTCAGCGACAAGTGGCATAACATAAATTCTTATGAGAACAAATCCTCAGGCTCCATTTGTTAGGACAACCACTAAACTGTATACTCCAGCCATATCCAAAGATAATGGCAGAGCATCAAGTCATTGTGAGTGTCAGAGCAACACCAAAACCAGCAAGCTCAATGGCACACTCAACAGTGACCAGAGCACTAGCATTGTGGGCTCACACATAGAATCAAACAATAAAGGAGTGGAATGAGATAGTATTGACATTAGAG
>Ga0307516_10002680_pt1 | contig 23534 bp, 34 predicted proteins | sample 19_EM_MG_FD_203310 | JGI IMG/M metagenome (GOLD analysis project Ga0307516, IMG submission 203310) | Populus trichocarpa ectomycorrhiza microbial communities from riparian zone in the Pacific Northwest, United States - 19_EM | ecosystem: Host-associated > Plants > Roots > Unclassified | place...
GAATATGGACAGGAGAGAGAGCCTGGATCACAATCAATGGAGAAGGATAAGGCAGCTACAGGCTGGGACAACCACATCTTCGGGAATAGTGAGGAGGATATATACGGGGATGACCCAGAGCCTGATGGAGATGATGACAACGACGTTTTCTTGTTCGAAAGTCTGTAGTACACAATTCAAGTATTTTCTGTAGCTTGGCTCGGGGCTTTTGATGGCTCATGGCCCGGCTTCCACTCCTGGCAAGCCCTAGCCCCAGAAGCCGAGCCCAAGCTGGGGCTTTTGAGCTGAGCCGGGCCCGAACATCACTACTCGGAGGCAAGATGTAAACATCATCCCATTCCCTCCTCACTCACATCGTTTTTGCCAGTGTATCATAGTTCTGAAATCCAGTTCCTATATGGCACACCATCCAACACTTCTGCAGCAACGATGTCGTTCAGCGATGCCATGCTCGATTACTGGATTTCGTTTGCCATGACCAATGATGGGCATGGCAGCCAACGTATTATTTCTAATCTTCTTTTCTTTCCAGAAGCTGATCGCTCGTGTCGTGGTAGATCCCACATGGTCAGAATACACCACGCAAAATCAAGTGAGATCATTGTTGATTGCGTCTACAAGTGTGATTTCTGATGTTCTGTAGGTTTTGATGCAGCTGAATGGAGAAGATTTGGGATTGATTCCTGACAACTATCGGGCTGAGCAGCTCGACTTTGTCAACTCTGTGCTAATCGTCACATGTACAAGTTCTGGAATTAGTGCTTCTATATGTACTGGCAGTACGTTTCGGGCAGTATGATGGCTGTTGGACAAATACAGCCAGATACATTCAAGAGCTGATCTTGGCCTGGTTTTTCTGCTTATTCTGCCAGGCAAGTTATCAACATTCGTCTTATGGGATATATCGTATAGAAAAGCGCCTAGTATCGTAGCAGCCTTGGCGAATATCCTATCCTTGTCTCTGATGTATTACAAGCAGCCGGCATGACACACAATTTGTAAGTTTGGCCCTTTTGGCCGTTTTTTCCTGTGTCCACTTAGACCAGGCTCATGTACGACAACATGGATCACAGGTCTACAGAAAAACAGACTCAGTAGTTAGAAATTTATCGGCACGAGAAAAAAAAGGATCTTTACCTGAGATTCATCGAAAATCCATATGTATTCAATACCCGTCTTAAATGTCAGCACGACGACTTCATGCACGCCCGTGAGATTGATGCCCATCAGAGTTAAGGAGGGCGTGAGACATCAATCGTGTCAGGATCGAGAACTATCGAGTAAAGTGGGGACGAAAGTGAGGTGACCAGCACCAAGGATGATGATTGAGCAGCACTTGCTAACATCAAAGAAATGAGGCGTCGGGGCATCGGAGAACAACAAAGGTACTCATAGATATAGGACAAATGAAGATCGACATTGTAGTCGAACGAGGGCAGGAATGTCTGGCCAACATACTTAATATGTGGCTCGTTCACCATCGCCAAGAGTGGGTATCAGGACAACGACCGAGCATCAAGGGTTTTCTGACACACATCAAACCAAAGCACTCCATCCAAATCTCCAACAGCCTTCGCCACAGCCTAGCTCTTTGACTAGGTTTTCCAAAAGAATGAGCCACCGCATCTATTTTACACCAATGAACAGCTCACGTACGATTTGGTGCACCCAAACGGATGCGCAGATTCACCCGCGTAACTGACATACGTGTCCATAGCCATCTACGAAATGTCGCCCATGCAAACCCATCCCTGCGCTTCCTTTAGGAGACCAATCACGCCCATATTACAATGATGCAGAGCCGGGTATATAGACTGGATCGTAGGATGGGTGTTTCTAACAAGAATTCTGTTATTGAGCGTGCTTTAAGTTTGAAGGGGAGTGGATTGTGGCGAACCTGGTTTGTCGCCGTGTCTGCAGCTATGGTCGATGCAGGTTTTTCCATCTCTCGCGAATCGCCAGCGGCAGCAATGAGGCGTCTAGATCGCTTTGATGGGTCATTGGGGGTATAAGGAGCTGCTGGCTTCAAACCAAGTTGGCCCAGGCCCCAAAGAGTCGCGTCGTGAACAGGTGTGATGATGTCATTGAACACCATTCCCATATCGACTCCCAGTGATTCGAGATACACCTCCGTAGCAAATCGTCAAGTTGTCAAACTTAAAACCTTAAGCTTTAAGGTTCGATTCAATACACATATCTAACGGACGGAAGCATGGCTTATGAGTCAAACTACAAATCCAGGGTAAGTAGATTGAGCGTGCTCACTTGTAAATCACGTATGTGGTTCATCATAGTCCAGACCCCACTTCGGCGATCATTTCGGGCTCATCCCAGGTTCTGGACGTCAGGCAGCCACGAATTTTCCCTCCCAACCGTATATATACATAATAGGCCTCGAGCGAAGACTCAACAAGTTCTTGTAACAGGATCATTATCGTAGCCATGGTGTTGTACATTTCCTCGCCAGGGATGGGACTTCGTTGAGCAGAGGTGTGCTGTAACTCGGGACATCCCAAACCCTGGGTGCTTTCAGGCACTACAGGTTGCTATGGGACGCAATGGGCACTATATTTAGAGGGACCTTCGCTACAGAGCGCTACATAGCAACCTGTAGCGTAATCAAGATTTGCTGATGGCGCTGCCAGCGAAAAGCTCGATCCAGTTGAAACTCGCTTCGTTCTCGATGTCAAGGCGGGATGTCAACCGGATCAGATTTTGTCGTGATGGCGGCCTCGGAAGCTTGGTGAACCGGAGAAGACTAGCCGGTGTGGAAATAAAGCTGGGTTCAACTGGATTTGGAGATGGGGCAGGCTTCCTAAGTTGTGGAACCAGAGCAAGTATCCCATCACATCCACCATTTCAAGCGACGATTGTTTTCCTCCAAGGATTTTGTGGCAAGGCGAAGAAGACATACGCATGGAATCTCTGGGAATATGGGGATATAGGTTGCCATCACCACAGCTTTGGTGCTACATTTCCTGATGCATCGGTCATGTCGGGCCGATGGTCTCCCTCGGTAAGCGACGGTATATATAAGTAGGTTACTTTAGGGGGTTTCAACAGCCTGCTCGTTCCCCTAGGCCATGCTGCTCCACGTCGTATTGACCTCGTTGCTCTCTCTGGTTATAGCGGCGCCCCAAGTCAAGCTCGGTGACACCACTCTCATCGGACGCGACGTGACTCTGCTGAAACAAGACTTTTTCGGCGGTAATGTCCCACATCCCGTGTATCGCTCACACCTAACATTTCGCAGGGATACCTTATGCAAAACCTCCGGTTGGACCCTTGCGTCTGCGACATCCAGTTTTAAAGACGAGTCTTGGGAACGGCACTTTTGATGCTAGCAACTTTGGCCCTGCATGTTTGCAAGCCGTGCGTCTATCATCCACTTTTTAATATTACGTTAAGCCTCATCTCACCTGGGTTTGGTCAAGAACGGTTCCCAAGGGATTTTCAGCAACATGCAATCAGAAGACTGTCTCACGATCAACGTGTTCCGTCCGTCTGGATTATCTGACTATACTTCTTTGCCTGTTATGTTCTGGACGTATGTTTTTGTTCATTTTCTGACGCATATAGTGGCTTTATGACCCATTATGTATCAGCTACGGGGGTTCATTTACCGCAGGATCTGCGTTGGTCTACAATGGAAGTGCTATCGTCGCGCATAGTGTGGCTCGCGTATGTTTCCAGGTCTTATTCGTTCGTCCAGAATTGAAATGCAAAAATCTTCTAGGGAACTCCGCTTATTTATGTAAACTTCAATTATCGCCTTGGACCCCTTGGATTCCCGCAAGGCGAGGAAGGTGAGCGAAACCGCGTTCTGGTTTAACACTGTTGACGACAGTGGAACCAGCCGATAAAGCTGGGATTCTTAACCTCGGTTTGAGGGATCAGGTCACAGCTCTGAAATGGGTGAAAAAGAATATCGGGGCATTCGGAGGAGATAAAAACAAGGTGCTTGGCCCCGTCGTGCTTGCTTGTCACCTCTCACAAACACGATTCGCCCTAGGTTACCGCATTCGGAGAGAGTGCAGGATCAATCATGACTTCGATTTTATACTTGAACTCTCCTTTGGAAACACTCGTGAGAGGGACGGTACGTCTACCCCAGTGTTTCCGAGTTTCAAATTCATCATCATAAAACAGATTTTGGAATCGGGTTCTCCCGCCACTGCAGTCCTCTTTAACGCGTCTCATGGAGAGCTAGCTTGGCAGACATTCGCATCAGGCGTGCCGTCTTGTGCGCAAACAGCCTCGAGCGGTCACACTCTCGACTGCCTCAGACAAGCGAATTCCAGCGACATTGCTCAAGGGCTCCGCACCTCGCTCGGGCTCCCAAGCCCGTCTGGATTGTTTATTCCAACACTAGATGGACCAAACGGGTTCATTCCCGATTATCCTTCAAAATGTCTCGCAAGAGGACGACTTGCGCGCGTGCCGTTCATCGCCGGTACCAACCTCGATGAAGGTGGGGAAATCGTTCTTTTTTCTCCTGAGGCTGAAACTTTATCGATGCCTCAGGAACGGCTTTCACCCCGAGGAGCATCAATTCAGACGAAGACGTTCACGACCTCATCCTCGCGAGCTACTCTCCACCGACGGTTCCGCCTTCGTTCCTTGACGATGTGGCAAAGAAAATCCTGGATCTCTATCCCGATATTCCTGCCTTGGGGTCCCCATTCGGCACGGGTAACGAGACTTTTGGTCTGAGCAGCGGGTTCAAACGGACCGCCGCCATCCGTTGAGTTACACCTTTGCAGACAGACTAGAATGATAACTGATTGTTTCTGGTGGTCCACACCACTTATAGTTGGGGACTTGGCGTTCCAAGCTCAACGTCGTGCTTGGAGTCAGGCCGCCAGCAGGGTTGGTGTGACTAACTTTGGGTATCTGTTCACAGAACCTCAGCCTGCTGTGGCTGCCAAAGGCCTCGGAGGTAAGACGAGATGCTGACATCTTATCCCAGCCCCTCACTCGCATTTCTCCTGTCAGTGTATCATAGTTCCGAAATCCAGTTCGTATACGGTGCACCATCCAACTCTTCCGCAGTCACGTCGCTCAGCAATGTCATGATCGATTACTGGATTTCGTTCGCCACGAGCTTGAACCCAAACGATGGGCATGGCAACCAACGTATTATTTCTGATTTTCTTCGTGTTCTACTGAAATTGATCGCTCGTGTCGTCTTTAGGTCCCAGGTGGTCACAATACACCACGCAAAATCAAGTAAGATCGTTGTTGATTGCGTCTACGGGCGCGATTTCTGATCTTTGCCTTTTGAATATACTTATAGGTCCTGATGCAGCTGAATGGCGAAGATCTGCGATTGATTCCTGACAACTATCGGGCTAAACAGATCAACTATATCAACTCTGCGCATCTTCCATTGCATCAGAGGCGTTCAGCGTGAAGGTCGCGACGTTTTCGTTTTTGATACGCCTTGGACCTCGAGTTTGTGATGCCGATGAGTTATCGCGCGCCATCAAAATATACCTCTTCGTCTCGATGTGTTTCGCCATGAGTTCGCCATCGTTACTTGAGTTCTGTGTCCGAAAAGGTATCACGTCACGGTCCTCTCTGCCCTGTTGGGTGTGACTGGCAAAGCTCTGATCGTGATCTCTGGCTGGGTTTTTTCCCTCATTCTTGTCAGACAAGTTATCAACCTTCGTCTCCTGAGATGCATGGTGTACAGACACCCATAGACCATAGACAGCACCTGCTATCATCGCAGCCTCGGCGAATATCCTATTATTCGTCATTTCACTGGATGCACAGAACAATATTTGGTGCTGAAATATTGAAATAATATTGGAAAAGTAGTCCAATTATTATTATGATATCTTTTGCATCTTTCTGAAAAACGTGCAAAATATCGAAGAGCTATCTTTGAGAATCTCCTTATTTGGACATATCTTATGAAAATCTTTTCAATACTCTTGAAGTCTTTTGGAGAAAAAGATACAGAAAAAATCTTGAAAATAATTGGAATACTTTTTCAATATTTTTTCAATATTTCGGTGCCAAGTAATGTTCAGTGCATCCAGTGTTTCCTTGTCTTCTATGTATTAAAAGCAGCTGCCAAGCACTGGGACCTTCTTGCTGATACGGAAAGCTCAATCCAATGAACGTTTTGAAGTTTACAGGCCGTTAGACCGTCATTTCTGGCTCGTTTATCTGAATGGCGCCCACCTGTTGCTCACCGGGCTCGTGTATGACAACTTTGGTCACAGATCTAGAGACAGAGGCAATTATGTAAATCCTTATAAGAGAAGAATTTTCACGTGGGATTTATCGAAAACGAATATGTATTCTATATGTATCCGTCAATGCTAGCAGGTTAACTGAATACACACCCGGTGAGATTGCCAAAGGCCTCATACGCAGAAGAGGTGGCGAAGGGCTAAGTTCCACAAAGACAAGGACGATCAGCATCAAGGAAGTAAGAAATAAATATGGCAAAATGGCCCATCCAGTGCTTGGGAAGGGGCCAAACGAACATCCTACCATCCTCCAAATCACCAACACCACCAACACCGACGCTTTGCCAAATGGTAACGTGTCCCGTCATATTAGTTTCAAAGATATTCCGACGATCTAGTACGCATCATCGTTATCGTTCTTGGCTTAAGATGATCCTGACATTTCTCTCATTTTGCTGACCGCATCGATTATCACCAATTTGCGAAAACAGAGGTGACGAAGTGGTGACTCCTACCTTGTGCAACGTCGTCAAGGAGTAAGCTTTTAGTACTTGAAGCCTCCGTTGTAAGAAAGGGCCTGAATAATGAGGGATAAGAATAAACATGGACTTGAGAGGGCCGCAGAACTAACGTCGGCCTTGCATTAGAACTCGGATGAAAGGATGATACTTAGTACGGGACATACCCCGAATATAAAGCGTCGTGGATGTATGGTGATGGTGGTCGGGGAGTGTCAGGAGGCGTGTATGTGGTGCGGAGTAGTGGTGAGAACGGGTCACCCCTTCGAGAGTGCAATCAGGGCCAGGGTAGTAGGACTTATCATCGGTGTCGGTGTGAGGCAATAGTGGCGAGATGATCTACCGTTTGACCGTTTAGTATCAAGTCAGATATGATCTCTTGATTCTGAAGAACATAATATCAGCGAAAAAAGCCGACAAGAACAAACATGATGCACACCGGCGAAAGCCCGAAACGGTAGAGATACCAACTGCAGTTGTATGAACGAGGCGCCTTTCACAGGGCATTGGGAGTGTAAGTAGGGTACTGCTGCTTCGAACCAGGTTGGCCCAAACTTCAAAGAGTCGCACCGGCGACTCGGAACTTGTCTCTTACTAAGCTGTTACTCGTCTAATTTTGTGCGCAGTCTTACAAGGACAAGTGGAGATAGGTCCCAGATGTCGAACCGAAGCGAGTATCCTCCCATCACATCCATGATTTGACATTCAAGTGACGATTGTTTTACTCCAGGTTTTTGGGAGCATGGGGAATTTGTGGCAGGACGTCCGATGAGGACGTGCCACCATATTTTCTCAACTTGGAATCTCTTGATTGTCATCACCACGACTTGGGCACTGCATTTCCTGATACATCGATCATGTCGGTTCCCGAGGTCATTATAGATAGGTCACTCTCCTTATGAATATCAAGGGGGTTTATTCCCCTCCCAGGCCATGCTGTCCCACGTCTTGTTGAACTCATTGCTCTCTCTCGCTGCAGCGGCGCCCCAGGTCAAGCTCGGTGGCACGACTCTCGTCGGACGCGACATGACTCTGCTGAATCAAGATTTTTTCGGCGGTAATGTTCCACAACCCGTTGGATCGCTCACACCTCACATTTCGCAGGGATCCCTTATGCAAAACCTCCGCTTGGAGCTTTACGTCTGCGACATCCAGTTTTAAAGATGAGTCCTGGAAACAGCACTTTTGATGCTAGCAACTTTGGCCTTGCATGTCTCCAAGCAGTGCGTCCATCATCCACATTCTAATATTACGTTAAGCTTCACCTCCCGTTTGTTCAAGGACGGTGCCGAAGGGATTTCGAGCGACATCCAGTCAGAAGACTGTCTTACCATCAACGTGTTCCGTCCGTCTGGATTGTCTGACAATGCTTCTTTGCCTGTTTTGTTCTGGACGTACGTTTTTGTTCATTTTCTCATCTAGTGGCTTCATGATCTGTTTTAAGGTATGGGGGTGGATTTGCCGAAGGATCTGCGTTGCTCTACAATGGAAGTGCCATCGTCGCGCAGGGTGTGGCTCGCGTACGTTTCCATCTCTTCCTCATTCGGCCCAGAATTCAGATTTGAAAGATTTTAGGGAACTCCGCTTATTTACGTCAACTTCAATTATCGCCTTGGGCCCCTTGGGTTCCCGCAAGGCGAGGAAGGTGAGCAAAACCTGGATATGGTTGAACTCTGTTGACCACAGTGGAGCCAGCCGATAAAGCTGGGATTCTTAACCTCGGTTTGAGCGATCAGGTTGCAGCACTGAAATGGGTGAAAAATAATATCGGGGCATTCGGAGGAGACGAAAACAAAGTAGATGGCCCTGTCATGGTCGCTTATCGCGTCTCACAAAGACAATTTGACTTAGGTCACCGCATTCGGAGAGAGTGCGGGATCAATCATGACGACGATCTTATACTTGAACTCTCCCTTGGAAACACTCGTAAGAGGGACGGTACGTCTCCCCCGTAGTTCGGCTCGACTTTTGAATCTCAGATCGATGATAAAGATTCTGGAATCGGGATCTCCTGCCACTCTGGGGATCTTTGATCCTTCTCATCAAGAACCAGCCTGGCAGACTTTCGTATCAGGTGTAGCATCTTGTACGCAAACAGCCAAGAGCGGTCATACTCTCGACTGCCTCAGAAGTGCCAATTCCAGCGACATCGCCCAAGGGCTCCGCACCTCTCTCACAAACTCGTCTGATCCATTTCCGTTTGATCCAACGCTAGATGGACCAAACGGGTTCATTCCCGATTATCCTTCAAACTTTCTTGCCAGAGGACGACTTGCGCGCGTGCCGTTCATTGCTGGTACCAACCTCGATGAAGGTGACGAGACCGTTCTTTTGTTTTCTGAGGCTTAAATTTTATCGACTCCTCAGGAACGGCTTTCACCCCCAGGAGCATCAATTCAGACGAAGAAGCTTACAAGCTCATCCTCGCGACCTACTCCCCATCGACCGTTTCGCCTTCGCTCCTTGACGATGCCGCAAAGGAAATCCTGGATATTTATCCGGATATTCCTGCCTTGGGTTCCCCGTTCGGTACGGGTAATGAGACTTTTGGTCTGAGCAATGTGTACAAACAGGCCGCTGCTATCCGTTGAGTCAACATCCCTTCGCGCACATGTTAGAATGACGACTGATGGATTTTGGCTACCTCTACCCCTCATAGTCGGGGACTTGGCGTTCCAAGCTCAACGTCGTGCTTGGAGTCAGGCTGCGAGTAGGGCCGGTGTGACCAACTTTGGGTATCTATTCGCACAACCTCAGCCTGCTTCGGCTACCCCGGGTCTCGGAGGTAAGATGAGATGCTCACATCTCTCCTTGTTGGTATCCCAGCCCCGCTCACGCGAGTTGTTCTTGCAAGTATATCATGGTTCCGAAGTCCCGTTCGTATACGGTGCTCCACCCAACGCTTCTGCAACGGCGACGTCGCTTAGTGGTGCCATGCTCGATTACTGGATATCGTTCGCTACGAGCTTGAACCCCAACGATGGGCATGGAAACACACGTATTATTTCCAATCTTCTTTTCCATTCACAGAACCTGATCGCTCGTGTTGTCGTTAGGTCCCACATGGACACAATACACCACGGAAAATCAAGTGAGATAGTTGTTGATTGCATCTACTGGCATGATTTCTGATGTTTGTTTTTTGGGATATACTTATAGGTCTTGATGCAGTTGAATGGAGATGATTTGCGATTGATTCCTGACAACTATCGGGCTGAACAGATCGACTATATCAACTCTGTGCCTCTTGCATTCCATCAAAGGCGTTCGGTGTGAAGGTTGCGACGTTGTTTTCTTGCTACGCCTTGTAATTGCGACGCAGATGATTTATCGCGCATTCTTCTAATCTAATGTGTTTTTTCGCCACGAGTTTTCCATCGTTATTTGAGTTCTGTGTTCGGGAAGCTATTGCTTCACGGTCCTCTATGTCGCGTTCGGCGTTATGGGCAAAAGTTTTCAATCTTTTGATAGAGCAGAGACATATTGTATCTTCACTAATCAAGACAACACGCCAATCGTCGCATTCTGGATCTGGAATCTGACCGTTGAGCGAACACAGCCAGACACATTCAAGGGCTGATGTCAGGCTGAATTTTTTCTCTTATTCTGTCAGACAAGTTAGATTCGTCTCATGAGATGTATCGTATAGACAAGCACCTATTAGCATGATCGTAGCAGCTTCGGTGAGTATCCTGTCATTCCATGTATTACAAGAACTCGATCCGATACAATAGTGAGTGACTAGAACATGATAGATTCTACTAGTTGTACTTACCGAAGCGTCTTCCGTTTCTTCCCCCCGCCCCTCCTATGGATCGCCCGCTATCTTCTTGTTCTGTTATCTTTCTTGACTAGATCAATATTCTTCCATCCCCATTTCTGTGCAAGACCTGTCATACCTTACAGGCTCGACATTGATATATTATTGACTACCGTTCACACATCAAGTCGTACTACAAATTGACAGAAACACACATGAGGTCCGGCGGCAGGGGTAAGTAGATTGAGCGAACACTTGCGACTCCATCGTCCGCTTTTCCTGGACATCACCGCGGGTATTCCTAACCTAGAGGGTGAAACCCTTCCTTTTCTTATGAAGCCCGCACACATAGGCCCCGAGCAAAGACTCAACATGTCCGTAACAGGGCCACTAGGATTAAATGTAGGACCTCGCAAAGGATGCTCATATGGGACTCGGATGGGACTTGGTCAAATTCGGGGTCTCCCCGGGAAAGATGGTGGATGTGAGGGGGTAGCCACGACGTATGAGAATGATGCGTGCGGGTGACGGAAGGTATTACACCGGGAATGAGATAGATAGGTAGTTCGTCCCGTAGAGGCGATGATAACAAGATCGCTGACCTTCAATATGTTTAGATTTTTAAATGTCCGATACTGTTGAAATTCTGACTTCAATATCATCATTTCGAGTTCCTGTGAAATAACGACGGGTTCGACTTGAGTTGGAGTCTCGGTTCGCGAGGACGAGCTCCTCCAAGATAGGTTCCGGTGCGGAGGCGAAGCGAGTATTTTCTCATCACATCCACTATTTCCACTCAAGCGAGATTGTTTTACTCCAAGTTTTTTAAGACAATGCTGAGGATATTGTGGAAGGCCGAGGCACCAACTAGGTATGTGGCTTGGAATCTCTGACATAGGCTGTCATCACCACAGCTTGGGGCCTTGGGCGCTGCATTTCCTAATGCATCGATCATTTCGGACCGCAAGGTCACTCTCGTTATAGATATCACTATTAGGGGAGGTTTCGATACCCTGGTTCCCCTCCTAAGCCATGCTGCTCCACGTCCTATTGAGCTCATTTCTCTCTCTGTCTACAGCGGTGCCCCAAGTCGAGCTCGACGACACCACTCTCGTCGGACGTGACGTGACTCGGTAAGCCCCACCACCCGTTCCGACGGTTCCGTCGCTCGCACCTGACACCTTGTGTAGGGATGCCTTATGCAAAACCTCCGGTTGGACCCTTACGTCTGCGACATCCGGTTTTGACGACGACTCCTGGAAATAGCACTTTTGATTTGCTAGCAACTTCGGCCCTGCATGTCTCCAATTTGTGCGTCCAGCATCCGTTTTCGATAATGATACTACTTTAAGTCTCACCTGGGTTGGTTCAAGAAATGTTCCCAAGGGATTTCGAGCAACATCCAGTCAGAAGACTGTCTCACGATCAACGTGTTCCGTCCATCTGGTTTATCAAACAACGCTTCTTTGCCTGTTTTGTTCTAGCGTACGTTCTTGCTCATTTGCTGATGCGTATACTTAGTGGCACGACCCACTATCAGGTACGGAGGTGGATTCGATGAAGGATCTACGTCGCAATTCAAATGCGAAAAATTTTAGGGAACTCCGCTTATTTACATCAACTTCAATTATTGCCTTGGGCCCCTTGGGTTCCCGCAAGGCGAGGAAGGTGAGCAAAACTTGGATATGGTTGAACTCTGTTGACCACAGTGGAGCCAGCCGATAAAGCTGGGATCCTTAACTTCGGTTTGAGCGATCAGGTCGCAGCACTGAAATGGGTGAACAAGAATATCGGAGCATTCGGAGGAGACAAAGACAAAGTACATGCCCCTGTCATGCTCGCTGATCGCCTCTCACAAGCACAATACATCTTAGGTCACCGCATTCGGGGAGAGTGCAGGAGCTATCATGACGTCGATCTTGTACTTGAACTTTCCTTTGGAAACACTTGTAAGAGGAACGGTACGTTCTGCAGAGTTCGGCTTGACCTTTGAATTTCAAATCCATGATCAAGATTCTGGAATCGGGCTCCCCTGCCACTCCGAGGATCTTTAATGCGTCTCATCAAGAGCCAGCCTGGCAGACCTTCGTATCAGGCGTACCGTCTTGTACACAAACGAGTGGTGATACACTCGACTGCCTCAGACTCGCGAATTCCAGCGACATCGCTCAAGGGCTCCGCACCTCTCTCTTAAACTCGTCGGATTTATCTCCATTTTTGATCCAACGCTAGATGGTCCAAATGGGTTCATTCCCGATTATCCTTCAAAACTTCTTGCTAGAGGAAGTTTTGCGTCCGTGCCGTTCATCGCGGGCACCAACCTCGATGAAGGTGAGGAAATCATTATTTTTCTTTCTGAGGTTGGAACTGTATCTTATTTTGTTTACTTCTCAGGAACTAGTTTCACCTCCAGGACCATCAATTCGGGTAATGAAGTTCACGACCTCATCGTCGCGAGCTTCTCTCTGCCGATCGTTGCGCCTTCACTCTTTGATGATGCGGCAAAGAAACTCCTGGATCTCTATCTGGATATTCCTGCCTTGGGATCCCCGTTCGGTACGGGTAAAGAGCCATTTGGTCTGAGCAGTGTATACAAACAGACCGCGGCCATCCGTGAGTCAACAACCCTTTGTATACATGTTAAAATGGCTACTAATGTTTTTGACTGCCTATAGTCGGGGACTTGGCGTTCCAAGCCCAACGTCGTGCTTGGAGTCAGGCTGCGAATAAGGCTGGCGTGCCTAATTTTGGATATCTATTCACAGAACCTCAGCCTGCTACGGCTGCCCTGGGTCACGGAGGTGAGATGAGATGCTCACAACTCTCCTCTTCGACATCTCAGCCCCTCCTCACTCACATCGCTTTTGCCAGTGTATCATAGTTCCGAAATCCAGTTCGTACACGGTGCACCATCCAACTCTTCTGCAGTCACGTCTCTCAGCAACGTCATATCGATGTCATACTCGATTACTGGATTTCGTTCGCCACGAGCTTGAACCCAAACGATGGGCATGGCAGCCAACGTATTATTTCTAACCTTATTTTTTTTAAATACAGAAACTGATCGCTCGTGTCGTTCATTAGGTCCTACATGGGCACAATACACAACGCAAAATCAAGTGAGATCGTTGTTCATTGAATCTACAGGCTTGATATCTGACGTATTTTTTTGAATATACTGATAGGTCCTTATGCAGTTGAATAGAGAAGATTTGCGATTGATTCCTGACAACTATCGGGCTGAACTCATCGACTACATCAACTCACTGCCTCTTGCATTGCATCACAGGCGATCGGTGTGAAGATCGCGGCGTTTTGATTTTTGATATGGCTTGGACTTATGACGTACATGAGTTATCGCGTGCCACTAATATACACCTAATCTAGATGTATTTTCGCTACAAATTTGCCACGTTAATTTATTTTGTGTCCGGGAGGCTATCGCGCCACGACTCTCCCTGCCCCATTGGGCGTTCCGGGCGAACGATTTGATGGAGCAGAGATCTATTATCTTCGCCAGTCAAGACAACGCGTCAATCGTCATATGTATGCGGGACATGGAATTGGTACTTCTATACGGGCATCAAGCGGTTTTGTGAACTTTCGCAAAATGAAGGGATCATCTAGCTTTTACGGTAAAACCAAAAAATATGGGTTACACATGGGAGTTACCAATTCCATTCACGGAAACCACCCAAAGCGCTGCGCGCGACGCACGGGAGGATAAGCCTGAGGACTAAGAGTATTATGGAATGTGGAATATCAGTCGTCAAACACAATCTGACTCCTTACCTCTCATTCTGTCAGACAAGTTATCAACATTCAGTTTTTCCTCTTATTCTGTCAGACATATCCATGTTATCAACATTCGTCTCATGAGATGTATCGGATTGGCACGCACCTACTATCGTAGCAGCCTCGCCGAATATCCTATCATTCCTTGTCTTATGTGTATTACAAGCGACACATGAGACCTCTTCACTGGTACGATCTCAATCCAATACTTATCAATGTCTCGAAGTGACACACAACTTATAAGTGTGTCCCTTTGGGCCGTCATTTCCTGTGCTCACTGAGTGCCCGCCGGGTGTACGACATGGATCACAGATCTACAGAAAAACAAAGAACGATCAGCATCAAAGAGGAAGAGAGAGAGATATGACAAAATGCCCCGGTACGGACTCAATCCACACTCCCGATGCTTGATAAGGTGCCTCCGCTCTCCCTACAACTTGCGCAGGGGCGGTGTGGTCAGACGATGAGTATACTAGCACTCCCACTTCGACGGCGAGTCGGCGAGTGAGTCTGTTTCTTCCCATGAAGCCCACACGTTAAATTCTGGGTCTCCCTCGATGGGTTGGCAACAAACGGTAGCCAATGAGCCCACGACACATGAGCGCTGAGCGTGGGGCGTGCGGGTTGCGGAAGGCATTGCACCTGGAACGAGAGCGTCAAGTAGTTCCAACTTCCAAGGTAGTTCGTCCAGTAGTTGCTGTTGAAAGTCTGCGCTATGATCGGATGGTCGCTGACTCAAAAGTCCGATCCGACGCAAGCTTGATCATCGCTTTGTTGATGTCACTTCAGAAGCTTGGTGAACCGGACCAGACCGGACGCGGGGAGGGCCTCAATGAACCCGGGTTCAGCTTGAGTTGGAGTCTCGGTTCGCGAGGACGAGTGGAGATAGGTTCAGCCTTTCTTAAGGTGTAGATCCAAGGCGAGTATCCTCATCCACCATTTCAAGCGACGATTGTTTTACCCCAGGTTTTTGAGGGTCATTATTTTGTAGCAGGACGAGGACGTATGTCGCCTGGAATATCGTGGAATATGGGACCAGCCGTCATCACCGCAGCTACTTAGGTGCAGCGCATCGATCAACTATCTAAGTCCGGGGCCTCGAATCTCGGTCGCTATAGGTAGGTCACTCCTTATAAATATCAAGGGGGTTTCGACAGCCTCGTTCCCATCCCAAGCCATGCTGCTCCATATCCTAAGGCTATTGATCTCATTGCTCTCTCTCGCTGCAGCGACGCCCCAAGTCAAGCTCGGCGACACCACTCTCGTCGGACGCGACGTGACTCTGCTCAGGCAAGACTTTTTTGGCGGCAAGTCTCCACCACCCGTTCTGCCGCTCACACCTGACATCCCCCAGGAATCCCTTATGCAAAACCTCCGGTTGGAGCCTTGCGTTTACGACATCCGGTTTTGCAGACGAGTCCTGGGCAGGCCACTTTTGATGCTAGAAACTATGGCCCTGCATGTCTCCAAGCCGTGCGTCCATCATCCACTTTTTAATATTATGTCAAGCTACACCTGGGTTTGTTCAAGAACGGCTCCCAAGGGATTTTCAGCAACATACAATCAGAAGACTGTCTCACGATCAACGTGTTCCGTCCTTCTGGATTATCTAACAACGCTGCTTTGCCTGTTTTGTTCTGGACGTATGTGTTTGTTCATTTTCAGATGCATATAGCGCCTTCATGGTCCGTTTGAAGATATGGGGGATCATTTGACGCAGGGTCTGCGTTGCTCTACAATGCAAGTGGCATCGTCGCACGTAGTGTGGCTCGCGTACGTGTCTATCTCATCTTCATTCGGTCCAGAACTCAAATGCGAAAAATTTTAGGGAACTCCGGTTATTTATGTCAGCTTCAATTATCGCCTTGGGCCCCTTGGTTTCCCGCAAGGGGAGGAAGGTGAGTAAAAATCAAATTATGGTTGAACGTGTTGACGACAGTGGAACCAGCCGATAAAGCTGGGATCCTTAACCTCGGTTTGAGGGATCAGCTCGCAGCTCTGGAGTGGGTGAAAACGAATATCGGGGCATTCGGAGGAGACAAAAGCAAGGTGCATGGCCCCGTCATGCTCGCTTATCGTCTCCCACCAACAAAATAGGTGACCGCATTCGGAGAGAGCGCAGGATCAATCATGACCTCGATCTTATACTTGAACTCTCCTTTGGAAACACTCGTCAGAGGGACGGTGCGTCTGTTCAGCTTAGATTCTTGAACCTCAAAATTCCTCATGTGAGACAGATTTTGGAATCGGGTTTTCCCGCCACTTCAGTCCTCTTTAATGCGTCTCACGGAGAGACAGCCTGGCAGACTTTTGTATCAGGCGTAGCATCTTGTACGCAAACAGCCACGAGCGGTCATACTCTCGACTGTCTCAGACGTGCCAATTCCAGCGACATCGCCCCGGGGCTCCGCACCTCTCTCTTAAGCTCGTCTGATTTATATCCGTTGTTTTTTGCTCCAACACTAGATGGACCAAACGGGTTGATTCCCGACTATCCTTCAAAACTTTTCCCCCAAGGACGATTTGCGCGCGTGCCGTTCATCGCCGGTACCAACCTCGATGAAGGTGAGATAATTCTTTTTTATAACGGGGTTGGAATTGTATCTTATCTTATCCACTCAGGAACTACTTTCATTTCCAGGACCATCAATTCAGAGAAAGAAGTTTATGACTTCATCGTCGCGACCTTCTCTCCACCGATCGTTTCACCTTGGCTTCTTGATAATGTGGTAAAGAACATCCTGTGTCTCTATCCGGATATTCCTGCCTTGGGATCCCCGTTCGGTACGGGTAACGAGACTTTTGGTCTGAGCAGTGTGTTCAAACAGACCGCCGCCATCGGTTGAGTCAACAATCCTTCCTTCACACACATATTAAAATGACAACTGATGGATTTTTTTGGCTACCTCTACTACTCATAGTCGGGGACTTGGCGTTCGAAGCCCAACGGCGTGCTTGGAGTCAGGCTGCGAGCAAGGCTGGTGTGACCAACTTTGGGTATCTGTTCACACAACCTCAGCCTGCTACGGCTGCCCTGGGTTTCGGAGGCAAGATGAGATACTCACATCTCTCTCTTTGGTATCCCAGCCCCTCACTCGCATCGATTTTTGCCAGTGTATCATAGCTCCGAAATCCTGTTCGTATACGGTGCTCCATCCAACTCTTGCGAAGTGACGTCGCTCAGCAATACCATGCTCGATTACTGGATTTCGTTTGCCACGAGCTTGGACCCCAACGACGGGCATGGCAGCCAACGTATTATTTCTGATCTTCTTTTCCCCCCCCCCAGAAACTGATTGCTCGTGTCGTCGTTAGGTCCTACATGGTCACAATACACGACGCAAAATCAAGTGAGATCGTTGTTCGCTGTGTCTGCAGGAGTGACTTCTGAATATACTTATAGGTCTTGATGCAGTTGAATGCAGAAGATTTGCGATTGATTCCTGACAACTATCGGGCTGAACAGATCGACTACATCAACTCTGTACCCCCTGTATTACATCAGAGGCGTTCGGCGTGAAGGTCGCGACCTTTTGATATGGCTTGGACTCATGATGGACATGAATCATCGCGTGCCACAAATATGTTTCCCGTGTTTTCGCTACCAGTTTGCCATCGTTAATTTAGGTTTGTGTTCGGGAAGCTACCGCGCCACAGTTCTCTTTGCGTTACGGGTGACAGATTTGTGTGACAGAAAGAATGAGGCAATCCCTTTTGTGAATATCCTCCAAATAAAATCTAGCTTTTAAGTTACATGGATTACGCATGGCAGTCACCAATTTCATTGACCGAAACCTCGAGCGGTGTCTCATGGAGACACGCATGTGCTATAGACAGTATGGGCTATCGTAGTAACCGTGACCTTGGGAATGTCCTACCATTCTTTGCGTTCCATGTATTACACGGTCGGACCTCTTCGCTGACACGGAGACCTTTCAATTCAATACTTGCGAATATTCGTTTATATGAAGGGTGCCCACCGGGCTCATGTACGACAGGATCGATCACATGTCTATAGAAAAAACAAGGGTCAATTAGTCCTTTATCAGCATGAGAAGAGAAGACTCCTCACCTGAGATTCAACGAGATCGTCAAAAGCCTCACACGCTTGAAAGGCGGGAGGCAGCAATGTGCTAAGTTTCACAAAGAAAAGAACGATCAATGTCAAGGATTGAAGTAAGAAACAAATATGGTAAAAGAACGGCGAGCTGCGGCTCTTGCAATGCCGTCAGGAGCAAAGTACTCTGAATGACTAGGGATAGCCACAGGAAGGAATAAACATTAGCAGGCTGCAGATCTCGATTGCGTTCCCGTTTTGCGAGGAAGAACGAAGTGAAACTGAAGAGTTTCCTGGATGGATGGTGAATCAATGTTGGTGATGTTGGTGACCGGAGCGTGCCGGAGACTCCGTGTGTAGTGCGGAATAGTGGTCAGAGAGGATCGTCCTTTCCGCCCCTTCGAGAGTGCATGCAGGGCTGGGGTAGTAGGAGGTATCATCAAAGTGAGGTGTTAGTGGCGAGGGGAGGGTGTCATCGTCTACGTTTGATAATTTAGGATATTGTCTCTTGACAATATCAGGAACCGCGTGGAGGCCGACAAGAAAGACAGTGACGCATGCCGGCGAAAGCCTACTGCAGAGTTGTATTTGCCGACTGCTGTAGCTGGTGCCCGAAAAATTGCAATCGCCCACACTCAACGATGTGCATATTCTGGTATGTATTCTCCTCACGTCCTTCTTCAATAGAGACGCCGTGACGTGGCAGGATGTGATCTACCCGACAAGCTCTTCACCACACTTGTGTATGATCTGGCTCAGGTTGATCTAGAGGTCCATGAGCGCAGGCTGTGTTGTTGGCGGATTCCACGCTGGCAAGGGCTGGGCACTGGGGTCTGGTAGTAACCGTGGATGGGTGGATTTGGTGGGATGCACTAGGGGTGTGATACGGTGTGGAGTGTATATGCAGCGGCAGGCCACGGGCCTCGACAGCCTGACTTGGTAGGGGGTTGGATGGTAAAAGACGCAGGGTGGCCTGGGCGGTGGGATGGCGTGGATGTCTGGTGGCGGGTACGTCGTTGGTTGATTTGGGTTGTCGATTTTAGGGCGGGCTGGGTGGAGGGGCCAGTATACGGGCGATGTCGACTCCCATTACAGAGGGGGTGGATGGCACCAAGGTTTGATAAGAAGACTGTGCAGTGTGTCAATTCGTTTGTAAGTAGGCCGTGGGCAGACAGGGATGGCAGAGGGAAATGCAACGGCCAACTTAGACGTAAAGGTGAGTGATCACTGATTAAGGGTCAGGACCGACGTAGACAGGATGTCAAAACTAAGGAATCTCCGGCTCAACTCCGGCTGCACAGAGTTTAAAATTCCGAACCCCGCCGGACCACTCCGAACATGCCGGACAGGATCGCCATCGTGATGCCGTGCCTGCCCGGCGATCTCCGGCCAACACGATTGTCCAACCAGTTCAATGACGTTCTTCGCTCGCCCGTCGTTGTCGCCCCTCCCTCGTTGTGTCCCCTTCGCCATACACGCCCGCGCTCCTGTTGGCACCGCCATGTGACCTCATCGGTATACCAGAGAGCCGCCGAGGGTGAAGAGGGTGAGAGAGCTTTCTCGGTGGGTGCCCGTCGCTTTGCCCGCGTTTACGGTAGGCTAGTGCCCGCTCGACCCTGATGTTTCTCTTCCCCACACAGGCTCTGTGACGTTGCTCTCGCGGGAACAGCTGAGGGGACTCGATGTGGGATTGTGTAAGACTGACTGTTGGGGCCAAGGTGCATCGCGACCCATATGTCGTTACCGACTTTTCCACAAGATGTAGATAGCAGATGCGAGCTCCCTCATCCCGTGCCCGCGGCTGCGACCCGCCGACACGCCACCTCCGAGTCCATGCCTCACCTCAGAATGGCAGATGCACAGGCCTGACCCAATCCTGTCGACACCTGCAACCAACAGCTGTCACCGACCACATCCCAGATTATACGCTCCCACCCCATGGCTACCTGATGTGTCAGGCGCGGCGCGGCCATCATGTCTGCCAAGCCATTGCCAAAACTAATGGCTCCTTTTGACGTCTCCAATGGGTTAAGGTACCTACTCAACCATATGGTAAATTTTGTATACATCATCTTGCAATCGATTATCCCTCCCCTGCACTGTGACTCATTGTGAGATGTGGACAGGGAGATGTGATGTGCTTCTGCGGGTGGTCCTCTGCTTGAAAATCAAGCCCTCTATGTTTCCCTCCACAGTATACATGTAAACCAAGTGCCCTCCCCCCTTAACATACAATTTCGTGTACATTGCTATTGTCGGTTCAGAACTCATTCGGTGTGGTTCGGACTGATCCGGCGGGGTTCTGAATGTCCAATACCTCCGATTCGCAAACTTGATCATTGCTTTGTGGATGTCAATAAAGCCAGGTTCAACTCCCGGTTCGTGAGGCCGAGTGGAGATAGGTTCAAGTGTTAGTGCTATCATATTCACCATTTCAAGCGATGATTGTCTTACTCCAGGTTTTGAGGGCATTTTGTGGCAGGACAAGGACCTATGTTGCCTGGAATCTCGTGGAATATGGGACTAGGTTATCGCCACAGTGACTCGGAGGCGCAGCGGATCGATCATCTAAGTCCGTGGGCCTCGGTCGGTCGCTATAGCTTATAGATTGGTCACTCCTTATAAAGATCAAGGGGGTTCGACAGCCTCCTCGTTCCCATCCCAAGTTATGATGCTCCATATCCTATTGAGCTTATTGCTCTCTCTTGCTGTAGCGGCACCCCAAGTCAAGCTCGGCGGCACCACTCTCGTCGGACGCGACGTGACTCTGCTCAAGCAAGACTTTTTTGGCGGTAACCCCACCACCTGTTCCGTCGCTCACACCTGACATTCCCCAGGAATCCCCTATGCAAAACCTCCGGTTGGAGCCTTACGTTTACAACGTCCGGTTTTGCAGACAAGTCCTGGGAAGGCCACTCTTGATGCTAGAAACTATGGCCCTGCATGTCTCCAAGCCGTGCGTCCATCGTCCACTTTTTAATACTATGTCAAGCTACACCTGGGTTTTTTCAAGAACGGTTCCCAAGGGATTTTCAGCAACGGGCAATCAGAAGACTGTCTCACCATCAACGTGTTCCGTCCGTCTGGACTATCTAACAATGCTTCTTTGCCTGTTTTGTTCTGGACGTATGTGTTTGTTCATTTTCAGATGCATACAGTGCCTTCATGGTCCGTTTGAAGATATGGGGGATCATTTGACGCAGGGTCTGCGTTGCTCTACAATGCAAGTGGCATCGTCGCACGTAGTGTGGCTCGCGTACGTTTCCATCTCATCTTCATTCGGTCCAGAACTCAAATGCGAAAAATTTTAGGGAACTCCGGTTATTTATGTCAGCTTCAATTATCGCCTTGGGCCCCTTGGTTTCCCGCAAGGGGAGGAAGGTGAGTAAAAATCAAATTATGGTTGAACGTGTTGACGACAGTGGAACCAGCCGATAAAGCTGGGATCCTTAACCTCGGTTTGAGGGATCAGCTCGCAGCTCTGGAGTGGGTGAAAACGAATATCGGGGCATTCGGAGGAGACAAAAGCAAGGTGCATGGCCCCGTCATGCTCGCTTATCGTCTCCCACCAACAAAATAGGTGACCGCATTCGGAGAGAGCGCAGGATCAATCATGACCTCGATCTTATACTTGAACTCTCCTTTGGAAACACTCGTCAGAGGGACGGTGCGTCTGTTCAGCTTAGATTCTTGAACCTCAAAATTCCTCATGTGAGACAGATTTTGGAATCGGGTTTTCCCGCCACTTCAGTCCTCTTTAATGCGTCTCACGGAGAGACAGCCTGGCAGACTTTTGTATCAGGCGTAGCATCTTGTACGCAAACAGCCACGAGCGGTCATACTCTCGACTGTCTCAGACGTGCCAATTCCAGCGATATCGCTCCAGGGCTCCGCACCTCTCTCTTAAGCTCATCTCAATTATATCCGTTGCTTTTTGCTCCAACACTAGATGGACCAAACGGGTTGATTCCTGACTATCCTTCAAAAATTCTTCCCAAAGGACGATTTGCGCTGTTCATCGCCGGTAACAGCCTCGATGAAGGTGAGATCATTCTTTTTTTAATGGGGTTGGAACTGTATCTTATCTCATCCACTCAGGAACTATTTTCACCTCCAGGACCATCAATTCAGAGAAAGAAGTTTATGACTTCATCGTCGCGACCTTCTCTCCACCGATCGTTTCACCTTGGCTCCTTGATGATGTGACAAAGAACATCCTGCGTCTCTATCCGAATAATCCTGCCGTGGGATCCCCGTTCGGTACAGGTAACGAGACTTTTGGTCTGAGCAGTGTGTACAAACAGACCGCCGCCATCAGTTGAGTCAGCAACTTCGCACACATTCAAATGACAACTGATGGATTTTGGCCACCTCTACTACTCATAGTCGGGGACTTGGCGTTCGAAGCCCAACGTCGTGCTTGTATTGAGAATAACGCAGTGAAAGATATCATATTAGACCTTTCGAAGGCCTTTTTATACTAGAAGACATTTTACCATAACTACTAAAGCTGTACGAAAGGCTATGTACGAAATGTATGTATGAACAGTAAGTACTATGGTAATGGTCGAGTAGTCTACATCTTCGTTTCACTAACTATATGAACGCGTCGCCCAGCGACCGTTTGTATTCTCCGTTCCCAACACTCCCCCTTACTCGAGCATTACTCCGACTCCGTAGGTTAGCTCCATGTGTAAAGGTCTTGCCAATCCCTTCGTGAAAAGGTCTGCTAAGTTCTCGCGTGATGGGACATAGATGATGTCGATTGTTCCGGACTCGACGAGATTGCGTAGGAAGTGAAAGGCGGTGTCAATGTGTTTCGTGTGCGCGTGAAATTCGGGATGGTGGGCAATGGCAATGGCAGCCTGGTTGTCGCAGAAAATGGTTGAGGTGGTCGGTTGTGGAAAGCCGAGCTCCTCGCAGAAGGTTCGATGCCAGAGAACCTGTTTGGCAACGTGGGTGGCAGCGATGTACTCCGCTTCGGCCGTTGAGAGTGCAATCGTCGATTGCTTCTTCGCGCTCCAAGCGACGGCTCCTCCTGCAAATAAAACAACGTAGCCGCTCGTTGATTTTCGGTCGGCGTTAGACGCCCAATCTGCGTCGCAGAAAAAGGTAAGTTCGGTCGTCCATGAAATGTCAGATCCTCCGAACGTGAGTGCGTGGGTTCGAGTCCCCTTGAGGTATCGAAAAATCCGTTTCAC
>Ga0307516_10002681_pt1 | contig 23528 bp, 23 predicted proteins | sample 19_EM_MG_FD_203310 | JGI IMG/M metagenome (GOLD analysis project Ga0307516, IMG submission 203310) | Populus trichocarpa ectomycorrhiza microbial communities from riparian zone in the Pacific Northwest, United States - 19_EM | ecosystem: Host-associated > Plants > Roots > Unclassified | place...
ATCTCCCCCCGCTCCCCTCCCCCCCCCCCCCCCCCCCCCCCCCCCCCCCCTTTTTTTTTCTTCCGATACTTGGTATTCTTTTTACTTTGCAAATCCCTCTCGTATTTTCCCTTTCCTTTTTTTTTGCCGGCGGGCGTTTCACGTATCTATACTCGTTTCCTTGATAGCTAATACCATCGTTCTCTTCTTTTTTTTTCTTTGTAATTTCCTACATCTTACGCCGTAATCTGTGCGATGGATTTGGACTAGGCTAGGTTATGGGCGGTGAGAAGACGTGCATATTTCCAGAGGGATTCTGGTGTTGTCGGGCGGGTAAGGGAATATAGAGGATATGGATACTGGTCTACGTACATGAAATCCGTGAAATTCATCAGTAACTAGCGACGGAAGTGTGCCGTCAACCAATGGTCGCTTAGCTCAGTTGGTTAGAGCGTGGTGCTAATATCGAAAGGTGAAAACGCCAAGGTCACAGGTTCGACCCCTGTAGTGATCACTTTTGCTCTCATTCCCAAAATTCCCATCGATGCTCTCCCACCCTCTCCCTCAGGAATACAGGCTTTAGGGGGAAAAATATTTCTTGCAATTGTAGACACAGTGGAGGGACTTCAAGGGCCTTTCCTCAGTGAGAAGGCGGAAGGATGACCATTTGGCCGACCAAGATCCACACCAAGATTCAACTGTGCTTGGACTGCGCCTACAACTTCGAAATCTAGCGGAGCGGGGAGGTTGCTCTAACTATGTACTGTATTTTAAATAGACCTTTTCCAAGCCACTCCCGCTGCCACTGCCGCAGCAGCAGCGACACTACCCGCGATCCACAGATTGGTTCTGTCGCCCCTCTCCAGCTCTGTTCTCGGGCTGGCCAGCCCGGGTGAGAGCGCGGCCTCGGCAACGTTCGCCCATAGTTCACTTACGCTTGTCCAGGTGGTCGAGACGTGCAAGGGAGCGGACATGCCTAGGTCCCGCGTGTATTCCTCAGGCTGCTGGGTGAAGCGTTGTGTGGTCTTGTCTAAGTCGGCCTTGAGCGCGGCGTAGACGGCTGGAAGGTCGTCGAGGTGAGGGTGCTTGCTCTGCGCTAGTTTTAGCGGGTTCTCATTCGGAGGGGGTATGTATGGTGATGGGGGGGAATATACCCGGAGTTCGGCAACATGCGCAAATGAGTCGGGATTACTCGAGTCATAAGCATAGCAAACAACGTCACACTCGCTCAACTTTGCTTTGTTCTCAAGGATTGCTGGCTCCAGTTCGCCTAGCTCCTCGAGTATGAGATAACACTGCTTTCCGCCCTGTAGTTCGACGCTATTGACAGCTGTCCGTGGCTTGATGGTTGGGTTATACATCGACGAGAAGGGCCGGTTCAGAAACGCGTCGAGCAAAGTGCTCTTGCCACAACCGGAGGATCCGAGAACGTAGCAGAGGACTACATTGCGCTCGACTTTCCCCTGCCGCCGTTTGCGCCTGCGGGGTTTGGTTAATTTCAAGGCTGCGGCGGTCCCGGTCTTCTCGTGGCTGTCGAATCCCAGGTACGCGAGATATTCGAGTGTTGTGGCTGGTGACTGGAAGGTTGTCATCGACCACTGTGCGAGCCAGCCTTGAAGGGTGATGTGGCCAGCTTCGGAGCGGACCGTTGAGGACGGAAAGCCGCTTTCTATCCATGAAGCGGGAAGACCGGGGGTGGGCGCGAAAAGGGCGTGGATCTCGGATTCGTTGAGGCCGCCGTCATTATCCTTATCAAACAATAGGAACAGATCTACGAAGAACCGGTATCCAATCGGCGACAATTCCGCGGATGCACCTGGCGGTACCTCAAATTTCGGATGCAAAAAGCTATCCTTCAGGCTTAGCGAGTCAGTGTAGTGGAATGTCCGTAGGATGCTCCATATCGTCTCGTGTCTCCCCTTCTCGGCGAAGATCTTGTTCAGCAGGATAAACCCCCTCCCGTCTATTCCCTCCTTGGTGGCCGATTCAGGCGACGTCTTCTGGATAAGCGTCTTGATCTCTTCGAGGTCATCAGCCACCAGTGGCTTGCCAAAACACTTAGTCTGGAAGTCCTGTATCTCCTTATCGTTGAGTAGGCCGTCCTGATCTCGATCGGAGAGAACTACAAAAACAGCCGTCAGCCCTCAACCATCAAACCGCCTTCCCGTCGGGAACACCCACAGAATATTCTTTGCAGCGCTGCCGTGGCCGCCGGCTTCAGATTTTGTTCTTTGGAGTCGTACAACGGTGCAATCGGATGTGTGACTGCTCGTTGACAAAGATAAAATAGCTGCTCTGTCATCAGTCTTGGTCCTCGACCGTCCCCCAAAACCTTCACGAACCTCGTTAATATTTCTCAACTCCTTCGCACTCGCCCTAATGCACGAGTCGATCTCCTTGAACTCCAACATGATGGGCATCATTTCTTTCTCGGCCTCGACATCAGGGTAGAGGTCACTCTTGTTCGCGCAGAGTATGACAGGTAGGTTGACTCCCAAACTCCTGAAGAATGGCAGCCAGAACAGCGATACCCGCTCATAGCTGTAATGGTCAGAGTAGACGAGACAGATGACGTTGCTCCGGCGAATCTCTTTGCGGAGACCGTTCCGTTCTTGCGGGAGGGAGGAGGTATCGATAATGGTGGTTGAAACCCCCTCAGGCGCGCTGATGGTGAGCGCCGGGAGTGTGGGTTGGATCTTGGTTGGCCGGAAGTGGTCCTTTACGAGACAGGTTATGAGGGAGCTCTTGCCTGTGCCTGGGGGATATTAGTCAAGTTAAGGGTGAAGGGGCAACGGATAAGGACCTTCGTCACCGCATACCACTATTCGCACGGTGTCTGCCATCGTAGAAGCGATGGAAGTGTGGTGGAAGTAAAGTTGCGGGAAGTGGACCGGGATGAAGCTTGAGCTTGTGAATGTGGTGGACAGGCGAGGCTTGGCGTGTAGAGCGTTACATAAGTACATGTATGTTGCAGGTCTTACATTCAAATATTATTGATCGTCGACAACATCATCTATCCAAAGCTATCTTCACTGTCCCATACCTAGGTCATAGCAATGGTCACCAGCTGGTGCATCGCAACACTCCAAACAACGCAGTATAGTATCATCTCAAGCATAACCAAAAAAAAGTCCCCTAAAGAAAACAGAAGAAAAAATAGTAGATACACAGAAATGGAGGTATTACGGACGAGCTAATGTCATGACAAACAGGCAACAGATTACAACAAGAGATCGAAGAGAAGGGAAAGGAAGTAGTTCATTAAAAGAAGTACAAGAAAAATGAAATGAAGTAGCAGATGAAACAGAGTTAAAAGAAACGTTAACCCAATTTAGTCTCTCCCTGAACCCCCAAAGTCTTCATGGCAGGGTGCGAAGAACAAAAGAAAAGGACTCCTATATCCACAGGAATCAAAGAAGGAAAGGGTATCATGGGAACCGTCTTCATAGCCAGAACAATGCGAGCTATTCGGCATTCACGGGCATCTCAACTCCGGGGATCTTTTGCAGCACCTCCATTGCCCTATATAGCAAGCCATTAGCAAGAGACTACAAGAGCAACCAAGAAAGAGTATTAACCTCTTCGCGTCCTCCTGCATATCCTGATTCATTTCACCAAGCACTTGGATGTCGTTGTTTATTCTCGAGATCTGCATGGCAATTAGCTTTCGTTACCAATTAATTGTGAAATTCCAGGTAAGAGCGGTAGTGTTGAGATAAAGTAAGCAACGCAAAAGATTCATCCACATATCAAAAAAGCGGGTATCTGACAATTGCAAGGACGTCGCTCTCCTCTTCCACACTCGAACGGGGGTCTCCAGCATCGCCGGTGCGTGTGCTCACCTCGGCATCGCCAGCTCCATTGGTTGGTCCGACTCCAGATCCTGTGGCAGCAATCCTGGCCTCCGCCAACTCCGCTTCCAACACTTTCACTTTCGACTCGTACTCGTTTTTAACGTTCTGGATGGCCGCCTGCTTCTCGTTGACCATAGATTCCGCAAGCGCGAGCTTCTCTTTTAGGCTGGGGACCTCCCGTTCGTATTCGTCCCGCTCGCTGGTGAGCTTATTGAGTACGGTCACCTTCTCCTTGAGCGTGGTTTCTAGGTCCTCGAGCTTTTCCCCCAGAGCCTTTCGGGTCTTCTCGGCCGCTAACTTCTCGGCCTGAACAGTCTCAAGAGCTGTGGAAACAGCCTTCTCGTTCTCCTTGGTCAATTCAACCAACTTAACCTGAGTGGACTCATGGTTGTCGACAGCGGCCTTCAGCTGAGTACGAACAGTCTCTAAATCGGCCTGGACAGTCTCAAGAGCAGCCTCCTTTTCTTTCTTGACCTGCTCGAGTTCTGCGGCAAGAGCGGACAAACCTCCGGCAGCGGCCTCTTTGGAAGCCTTGACGTCGGCGAGTTGGTCCATCAGCTCCTCGATCTCCCTGGTGGCAGCCTCCTTTGCAGCCTTGGAAGCAGTAAGTTCTACCTCGATCGACTGAAGCTTGGTAGTAACATCTTCCTTGGCAGACGTGTTGGCAAAGAGCTCCTCGGACAAGGCCTTCAGCTGAGCCTCGATGGCTGCCTTTGCAGCCTTCTCTTCGGTGATCTCCTTTTCCTTGGATGCACTGACGGTAGCAAGTTGCTCCTTCAAGGCCTCCAATTGATGAGCCAAGTCCGCTTTTGCAGCCTTGGCGGCAGCGGCCCGTCGGGAAGTGGCTTCGAGATCCTTGGCGATACTCCCTTTTGATTGCCGTTCTCTGCTGAGTTCGTCCGCGAGACCGGCGCTCGTAGCATCGCCTTCCAGAAACCGCTTGTCGAGGTCAGAGATCTTCTCGCGCTGAGATGTGACGGTGCGGTTCAGCTCCTCGATCTGTGCGGTATAAACTGACTCGAGAGACTTAACCGAAGTTTCGAGGCATTCCTTCTCAGTGGTGATGGCGACGACACGAGTCTCCAAAGTCGCAGCAGACTGCTTCAGCTTAGTAGCCTCCTCCGTGAACTTGGCACATTCTTGGGTCAGTCTGGTAATCTCTTCGGCACTACCACTTGTGGCCTCCTCCAACGCTTTGCGTAGTGATTCGATTTCTTCAGCACTGTCGTTCCTCGCATCCGTCAGGGCCTTTTGAAGAGACTCAACCTCGTTGGCACTATCATTCTTAGTTTGCTCAAGAGCGTTGTGAAGGGCGTCGATCACGGAAGCACTATCGCTTTTCGCCTCGGCCAATGCCTTTTTCAATGACTCAACCTCGTGGGCACTGCCGACTTTCGCCTCCTCCAAAGCATGCTCCAGAGCCTCAACTTCCTCCTTAGTAGGAGCATTCTCGAGCGTGGTCCTCAGTGCCTCCTTGGCCTCCTTATGTACGGCAATTTCGGCCTGCAGTTCAGCGTTTTCTTCTCCTGCGATAGTGAGTTTCGCAAGAGCCTCTTCATGTTGGGAATTGAGGGTCGCATATTTCTCGTCACTCTGCGAGGAAATAGTGGCAGCAAGAATCTCCATTTCTTCTTTAAAGGAGGCGGCCTGAACGTTGAAGGCCTCGTTGTGCTTTTCATTCAAAGAAGCGATCTCCTGCGGGAAATGGTCAGTGGGGGCTCGTGAACGTAATCGTTTGTGAACTTACCTGTGACTTCTGAGCTAAATCCTTAGCAGTTTTCTCCAACTGCTTGTTCAACTCAGCCAGATTGTTGTCCTTGGTGATGATATCGCTGTTCAATGCCGCAAGGGTGGCCTTCAAGGCCTGGACCTCCTCATCGCTCTTCTCACCTTCTGACTTCAAACTCTCCAGTTGAGCTTTCAACGCTGCAGTCTCCTGCTCGCTGGCAGTCTGAACATTGACAAGCTTCTGGGACCAGACCTTCTCTTTCTCATCCGCACTGGATGCGATTTCGGTCTTGAGAGCTTCGATGCATGTTTCATACGACTTCTTGGTTTCGGCGTGTTCGTGCTTGATAACCATGACCTCGGCTTCGTGCTCCTTGGTGACTTTTTCGATTTGAGCCGCAGCTTCCTGCTTCTCCTTTTCAACGGCTGCCTGGTACTCGGCCCCCTTACGCTGGAGAGCCTCTTCAAGCTCTTCTAGCTGCTTCGCGAGAGTCTCCGATCCCTTTTTGAGCTCAGCCTGCTGTGATTCTTTGAGACGCTCGAGCTTCTCGGTGACATTGTGCATCTGCGCTTCATGCTCCGCCTTGAGGTCGGCAACTTTCTCGTCGAATTCCCGTTGCTGATCAACAGATGCCTTCTGCAATTCGTCCTGAAGACTCGACATGACGCTAGCGAAACCATCGATCTCTTTTTGCCGGCTGTCAAGGAGAGTAGTATGCTTCTTGCCTTCGTCCTCCAAAGCTTTCTTGAGTTCCTCGGCAACAGTCTTCTCAGCCTCAAGGGCGGCATTCGCGTTTTCAGCAGCGGCTTTCTCGGCGGCGATCTCAGCGTTGAGCTTCGCGATAGTCTCCTCGTAACCAGCTCCATTGGCAGAAACCCGTGACTCGGCAGCCTTGACAGCCTATCGAACGTTCATCAATAAAAAAAAAGCTTCACTACTTCAATTCGCGGGAGCCATTACCTCTTCAGATTCACCGGTGAGCTTCGCGATCTGCTCAGCGTGGGTGGAAGCAAGCTTATCCAATTTCTCCTCGAGCGACTCCATCTCTTCGGCATGCTTTTTCGCAAGCTCCTCCTTCTCGGACTTATGCGTAGTGATCACCTCCTGGAGCTCGCTCACGAGTTTCGCGTTGTCCTCCAGATCGGCCATCGCCGCTTCAAGCTCAATTCGCACATTCTCCTTCTCGGCCTGGAGCTTCTCCAGTTCGCCAGCGTCGAGACCTGCCTTCGACTCACCACTACCATCTTCGAAGGAGGGCGAGACGACAACAAAATCATCCGCACCCTCTCCACTGTTCCGAGCCCCCTTCAACTTCTCGATCTCGCCCTGCAGGCTGGCGATCTTTTCCTGAGCCTGCGCATGCTTAGTTCGCAAGGTTTCGAGTTCCTTCACAGCCGCAGGGCCAAACGATGCCGAGCTAGACCTAGAGTTCCCTGAGGGCGTAGACATTCCCGGCTTCTTACCCACGCTCGGAACAGAGCTTGAGCCTACCAGCCTTGGCTTGACAGGACTAACGACATCTCGTCGCGGGCTCGAAGATGTATTTCCACCCGCCCCACCCGACATCCTGCTACTGGAGCTGGTAGTGCTCGAAACCGATGGCCTCGATCGATGTGCCGCAATACTACTCACCGCAGCAGTAGGTCCCTTCCCCTGCGTTGCCGTAGTCGTCGCCGCCGCCGTGGTTCCAGGAGCAATCGATGACACTCTCCTACTCGCAGCGACACTCGGTGGCCTCTTCTCCGGTGTGCCAGGGGCCACTCGTGTAGCTGTCGGCGTCCTTCTCATCGCCGGCGGGGCTGCAGACGTAGGCTTCGCAGCAGCATCCTTGACGCCAGTCGCAGATGGGACCTTCCTCAGCGCAGGCGCAGACGGTCCTCCACCTACGGGTCGCAGTGGTGGCTTCTGAAGGCCAGTACCCATCGTGTTGCTACGCGCGAGCGTGCTGGCGGCACTCGGGGCCGAAGGCCTTGTGGTCGAGGGTACTCCTGACACTGGACGCCGCGCCGTGCCGCTGAGGGTGGGTGTGGTTTTCTTGAGGCCGTCGCGGAAAGAACGCGGCGAGGTGACCGCCGGGCTGGAGGGCCGAGCTTCTTCGGACATTATCGTTGTTTATTTCGTATCTTGTGGGTGGAGTTGAAGGTGAGGAGAATGAGGGGAAATCTGCAGCTATTTTGTCCTAGCGATGAGATGATGGTGGGTGGGCTAATTAATAGTGGTTGTTATGTCAGTTTGATATTGAAACGTGTTTTTCGCCTTGCACCAACTTGACCGATAGAGTGCTGGATGCAGGGAGATGAGATAGGGAGGGATGGAGATGAGGCGGCAGCAGGCAGGAGGGTTGTTCAGGAGAGTGGGTGGTTATGCAGAAAATGACAACTCACCGAGGACAAGCTGTGTCGGTCTCTACAAACAAACAGATGCAAACAGCGGAGCTGTCTTTTTATTTTTATTTATTTTTTGTTAGGAGTAGCTGTCGATCTCGCAATGAGTCGATGTAGAAGGTGAAAAAGGAGCGTGAGCCTGATGCGTCGGACAATGCAAGAGACAAGAAAGGGGGGAGAAGGAAAGCAGCATAGTCTACGAGCAGATAGGTGATAGTTACCATCCGCTTGAGGGTCCAGGGAGCAGGAGATATTTTTTTCCCACTTCAGCAACCAGACCAAGCGAAAGGTGTCTTCACCCCTGTTCCAGTGATTGGTTGGGAAGGGTGACATCGACATCGGTAAAATCGGCTGTGTTACATACGACGCAACAGCTGGGAGACGTGCACGGACCGGGAGGTAGGGAAGAGGCAGGAGGAAGACACTTCACCTCCCGGCTTTCTGCATGTGGAAGGGTAGATGCATGCATATGGTGTCTATGGGAAGATTCTCGGGATGGTGATGATGATGATGGTGTATGTAGATAGCTATTTCTTCATCACTGTTTACTGAAGTTACCTATGGTTCTACAATATCGGTCCAGGTATGCGGCGATGATGGTGGCGGGGCTCTGGCTCTGTCAAGAGCTTCTCTTACGCCTGCTCCCAACAATGGCGAAGATAACTACCCCCCCAGGTCAGCTCGCAATTCTGAGTTCCACTCTTTCCAAGTCGGTAGCGGTACATATACTATACCTGGAAGGGGTTGGGCACGAGCTATGCACTTGGGTTACGTAGCAGGTATCTAGGGCAGCCAGAGACCGCTCCTCTAGAATGAGAATAGTATCGCCGCCGCCCATTGTCTTTCCTCCCCTATCCTGCACATAGATGCTTATACTTCGTATCTTCACATCGCTCAAAGGGCCCCTTATCGAGCCGCTCAACTGGTTAGCTCCATGCACCCTGCACGTGCTAATGTAAGGGACAAAAATGCGAATAAGGCGAGCGAACAGGTCCATCATCTCGATACCTAGTACATACTCTATGTATCTCACGTGTTTGTACCTGCTTCCCATCGCATATAGTTACGCGGTGAAATCCCGTGACATTCGAACAAAGTACGGACAACTATCCCGTCCTCGACGGTCTCCGTCCGCTCAAATCTCCCGTCTCAGCGACTCTGACCCCACCAACACTTATACTGCCCCTCCTCTCCCCTTCAGCCGCTGCTTTCTTTGCCAGCGCAACGTCCGGAGAGCTAGTTCTCTTGGGTCCTAGTCGTGCCTCGGTGCGCACGTTCACACCGCTGGCCTCTTGAGCTTCCTGGCCCTTTTCCTTCGAAGCCTCCCAGGGTGGACGGCTTTCAAATGGTGAGGCCACGAGGGAGGCTCGTCGCGGCGAGATAGGAGAGGCGATTTGTGGTGGAGTGGGCGTGGTGGCCCATGGGGCTTTTGTGTCGACACCGTCAAGCTGCGCAGGTGGAGGAGGGTGTGAACATCTTATTCCTGCAGAGGTGGGATATGGCGGGGGCTGCGGGGGCTGCGGGGCGGCCCACAGAGCGCGGGTGATGATGGGAGGTTGTGTTGTGGTGTTACTGGGCGAGCCGGTGGCACATAGTGCTCGAGTAGTTTCCATACCGCCTAGTGGAGGATGGTGGGACGACGGCGCGGTGGTGGCCCATGGTGCTCGAGCGGCTTCCATTCCGGCTGGCGGTGTCGAAGCGGCATTTGAAGCTTCTTCTGTGATTGAGGGATCAGGTGTTCCGAACCAGCGGAAGATACTCCCAAATTTGAAATGCTGCACGACAGGAAGTTTGCCAAGGACTTCGACGTCGTACATCTTCAACATTCCCTTGAAGTTCATCAGCTTTGCCGTGCAAATCAATGGCGGCCACCGGCAGCGCTCACCTCATTGATCTTACCCCACCCCTTCTGCACCCCCGAAATATCATACAATGTCGGCGAGTGTTCCCAAAACGGCCCCGTCTTGACATCGTAGATAAAACCCACCGCATCAAAGTAGAGATTTCTGCCTCTTTCTCTCTTGACAACATCTAACTTCAAAATATCCGCGGGCTTCGGCAGATGCTTCTCTTCAGCCTTCGCACTCCTCTCCACCCCCTGGGCATCATTCGTCGGCCGAAAAGTGGTGAGTTGTGCACTCCCGAAGATATACGGGAAAAAAGCATGGTCGTCCAGGCCCCACACTCCATGACTACCCGCCGGCTCAAGGTTGTACGTAGTTACAAGCTTGCGAATTAGCTTAAAGTACGCATCGAAGGTTTTGAACACCAGCGCTTTCTCATCTCTCCCTGGCTGAAACCCGGCGAGCACCCAGATCCCGCACAAAAACGCCGCAAATGCAAGCTCGTGGCCGGTACCGTAGTCCAGTCGCTCTCCCGAACCGAACGAATTGGTGAGATAGAATAGTAGCTCTTCCTTCCCCGGCAGCACACACGCGGGGAGATATGCATCCACCCCGCCGTCCCGGCTTACATACTCCTGCGAGAGCTCCAACCATTTCCGAAACGCCACATTTCCGAATCTGCGCGGGCCCGTCTCTGGCGGCGCAGAATCGATCAGCGAGGTAAGGTTGGTGACGAGCTTTGTAACACCTGCGACTTCTGGGGAAACAATGGTGGACGCGGAGTCGGTCGTGAAGTCTTCTGGCGGTGATATGACGTTTGTTGCTGCGTCTAGCGGTGAGATGCAGGAGTTTAGGTGCACGATGAAGGAGGTTATAAGTGTGTAGGCAGGTGAGTTACGAAAGAGGGCGAGATCATCTTGAGTATGGATACGTTTTTGGGGGGTCATGAAGACTGTCGATGAGACTGCGATGGGCAATAGGGCCGAGGGGAGCATTGGCGAGGCCATGATGGGTTGTCTGTGGCGAGGTAAGGTGGGGGTGGGCTGGTGGGGGTGGGCTAGTGGGGCTTGGTGATGTGGGAAGGAAGTAGCGGATGCCAAGAAACCCGTGACACTAAGCGAAGCTTCTGGCAAGAGTGAGAATAGTGACCAGGTAACTACCATACGCGGCAAGAGCGTGTGAAAACAACGGTCGCGGGAGATTGCCATTTTCATTCTTGGAGCAACTGACTGTCACTAGGTATCCTATGTGTACGCCTGGTTCTGGTACTGCCCGAGCGTGTCAAAAAGTTATTCCTGCCAGAACGCGACTCACGATAGCTGACCGACAGTGCCAGTTACGTTAGCAGCACGATGGAACTGTATAAGTACTTACGGCCTGTCCTTTTTAGCGTATATTTTTTCTACTACACAAATCTGATATGTATAGCGTAGGTATATACGATGAATGTTCGGTTCAACATCTAGGGGTCTCTACCAGTAGTGACCCCTGAATTTCTATGAAATACGTATGTAAGTAGTGCTGAAGATCTACCTACTGTATGTATATGCAGACAAGGGGTGGGTAAAAAAACCGTCATATCTATCAAAAACGGTCAAATACGTATTTTTCACGTCGTTTTTTTTTTGTTTAATCATACTCGCATTCGACCTATATACATAGATCATGGCGGCGTACATTTTGCCCGGTTTTCCTGTCCGCAGTCCGCGCAGTGGCGGCTCGTTGCAAGCTTCCCTTTGCCCTCCGCCCAGGCCTGTCCCAAGAAAAGAAATAAACGCGCCCAAGGAACTTGACAAAGGGAAAGAAATAAAGGAAAGCGCATCCCGTCCCCCTACTCCTCGCCTGCCGATGCCATGAAGGAGGGCGTGGGTAAGAACAGCGGCAGTTCCTCTCCGGTGCCCGAGCCTTCCGTAGCACCCAGCTCCTCCGCCTCCGCCTCCTGTTCCTCTTCCCGCTCCTTGCGCTCTCGGAGCTCCCATTCTGACGTCTGGCTCCCGGCGCCGTCTTCTTCCACAGGTGGCACCAGCCTTCCCACATCCGTTGCGGTGAGGAAGTCCAGCACTGCCTTTCCGCACCTTTTGTCGGCAAGTAGGTCCCGGATCTTCCACCAGCTCTTCCACCTTCCCGTCTCCTTCTGCACCTCCGCCCAAAGCACCTTTTGCTGCGCCTTCCATTCCGGGCACACCTTGAAGAGGTGGTCTCTCGTTTGCGAGGGGCACTTGCACCACCAGCACTGGGCATCGGGGCGGACCTTGGCCCAGTGAAGGTACTGTCCGATCCGGGCGTGACCCGTCTTCAGCTGGTAGAACCTTGAGGCGAGCCTCTTAGTGCTGTTAGCTACCTCGCTATCGGGTTTCTGGCTCTTCGCCATGCGGTACTTTGCCTTGGAGATGCGCCCACCGGCCCATGACCGCGCCTCAGCCCACTTCTTCTCTGAGATTGCCCGCTTGAGGCTTGCCAGAGAACGTGGGAGCGGCCCTGGGTTCTCCACCCCGCGGGTGCTGGGCTTCTCCGCTGCAATCTTCGCCCATTCGTCGGCCTTCTCGTTGCCAGTTATGCCCTGGTGCGCTGGGCACCACCGGATCTCAATGGTGACGCCCGGCCTGGCCCTGCGCAGCACGGCGATGTGTTTCCGCGCCTGGATTGCGTATTGCTGTCCAGGGCCAGATTCCTCCGATGCCATACGTCTGATGGCCGCTTGCGCATCCGTGAAGATTGTCACCCGGTCCGGGACATATCCTTCTGATACCAATTCCAGCGCGCGGGCAAGAGCGGCGCACTCCGCATCGTAGGCTTCCTGGTTGTGGCCCATGTGGCACTTGATACCCTCCCAGGTCTGTCCGTTCTTCCACACCACTGCGTATCCGGTAGCCCCGTCCTCCATCCGTGACCCATCGGTGAACATTGTCAGTCCAATTTTTCACGTCGTGATACGATAGCAATATATGTTTAGCAAGAAAACTACTTTTTTTTACCCCCTTGAATAATAGGTACATAAGTACTTAGTTGAGAGATCTGAGCACTGAAATATACATACTAGGAAGCGTATCTTGTGACCTGGGGAACTACGTAACTACAAAATTTGGGGAAATGTGAGTGATGCTGTGTGAATGGCTGATTGGGTTAGAGCGAGATAACCCCTGCGAAGCCAGCCGTTGCTAAGGCAACCACCCCTTCAGGCCCACAAGTGTAAACAATCTACACATCCTCGCGCAACAACCGCACCTATCCGATACTCGGTCCCAACCCCATCACTCTACCATCCTCTGTAGTTGGCCATTCAACTACCCCATGATTATCTCATCCGAGCGTCTTCCCCCCACCCAGTCTGTTGCGCGCCAAAGAACGAAGCGCACCCCTACATCCGACGGCTACAGCACCGCCGACGAAAGCAGTGAAAACGCACGCCCCACAACAAACGCGAAGAAGCACATGTGGCCATCGAAGGGTTATGGCGGCGAGATCCATGAACCAGTGGGGCCCGAAGGGGATGGCGATCTGCCAGTGCCCTGCCCGCAGAAAAGGGGCCCAGTGCATGCAACTGAACGGGCGTCCCACCCGCAAAAGAGAAGACAACAAAAGAAGGAACGACACTCGGCCCCTGAGCTGACGCCGGGCCCTAGCGAAGAGGGTGGGATTACTGAGCGTCCGTCAAAAAGGATACGACGTTCGGCTCCTGAACTAGAGCCGAGTCTCGTTAGAGGGGAGGAGGGCGGTGGGGGTGGGGGGGGGTTCGAGAGAAACCAAAGACGATCGACAAAGCCTAATGAGCGCCTGCCGAGCCGATTCGAACGGGAATTACAGCAAGCAAAACAGGCGGAGCGGGCAAGGCGACGAAACAAGTGGGTGTTTGCGCAGATGGCGATCAGATTACAGAAATTGCGGGAACAAAGTTTCTACGGCAAGCGACAGACGATTGATCACCCTGCAGATACATCCCACAGGGGGGGGCTCCATGCGATTGATTCCACCACCCGTAGTTCTAGCGCGGATGTGGAGGTGGTTCATGTTGAGGGCTTCGGTGAGAGGCGCAATAGAACAGAATTGGAGGGGGAGGATGATGATGTGGACGACTATGGTGTTCTGAAAGATCGACCCTGGAGTGATGAGGAGACCACCGCTGTGGTGCTGGGAATGGATAAGTTTCGAGGAGGCGCTGATAGGTGGCACCAGATCAAGCTGGAGCATCCACAGGTCCTAAGGAGGCGTACGTCGACTGACTGTCTTGAGAAAGCGATTGAAATCAGGAGAGTGGTGAGGGATGAACTGGGGATTAGGCTTGGTTCCAAGTGGACGAACTTTTGAGATGTGTGATTTTGTTTTCAGTGGTGCTTGGTGTTTCGCTGCTTTGACTGGCGGTTGGCGTTCATATTGTTTGAAGTTCGTTGGTATGATGTTTTGGGGGGAGATACCCATGTACTCCGGTATTTAACTTTCGATGGAATTTATCGAGGCGGATAATTGGGCTCACCAATATGGACCATATCTAGTTGCGCCGTCTCTGCATTAATGGTAATAGTGCTAGATATGTGCGATTCGCAATTTTCATTGTGATCCTTGGACTGGAAGTCAACACCATCGAGCTCCCGCCCAGTAATCCCATCGCTGATGGGAAGGAGCAAAGAGTGTCAACCGTCGCACTCGGTAGAGCCTGGAACGGAGGGCTTGACTTAATGTTCATAACGTGTAGGCCAGGTGTTTGCCGGTCATATTATCTCACTCGCGGACTTGATAATACCTAAATATGGTCTGTGGGCTTTGCTTGTTCGTGGAGGCCAGGGCGGAGGGCAAGGGAAGCTGCAACGAGCCACCTGCGAACTGATGGATGTCGGGGTGGACAGTGGCCGGGACTCAGGGTAAAAAGCACGCCGCCATAGTCTGCATACATAGGCTGTATGCGAGCATGATAAATCAAAAAAATCCGGACTTTGTTTGCTGGCCCGAGAAACCATGAAACTCGCTCTGCATGGGATGCACCAAAGGAAGATTTAAGTGCCTCTTGTGCCCGGAGGTAGGAGTGGGAAAGCAGCGCTTCGAAAAGTCAAATCGGATATCGCCATTGAAATCCGATAGTGCCCTGCCCACAGAGGTATCCCAGGAATGAGAAGGCTGATGAGTGGGTTAAGTTAGCAGCGGAGGAGCCTGGGTCCCACAGAGTGGAATTTCGGCAATACGCAGACAGATACGGAAGACGCGAAATGCTCCTTCCGAGGTCGCTGGCACATCTCAAGCGGGAGATCTCGGAAAAAAAGTGGAGCGAAGCCCAGTGCTGGATGAAGGGTCGGATTACAGCACAGAAGCACAGGATGCCAGACAAGCAGGGTCCGAACAGAGTGGCGGATGGGTGTTCGAAGAGGCTGGCCGGCCGGTTTCACCAACTGAAAACCGGACACTGTCTGACTGGGCAATATCTCCATTGGACAAAAAAGCGGCCGGCAGCCAAATGCTGGTGGTGTCAATACCGAGCCCAGACCCAGGAGCGCCTCTTCAAGTGCTGCCCACACTGGAAGCACCGGCAGAAGATTCTGTGGGCTGAGGTGAGGAAGCAGACCGGGGGAAGTAAAATTCGGGTTGGGATTCGGGACTACTTTGCGGATGAGCACTGCAGTCAAGCGACTTTCTTTCGGCTATAGATGTGGGATGAAGGGTTGGAGAGCGCTAAGGCGGATGTCATGGGTGGGGCATCGGAGTTCAAGCTTCGGGAGCGGGAGGATGAGACCGAGGAGAGGAATGGGTTTGGGAGTGAGTCGGGGTTTAAGTGCCTTTCTTATTCTTTGGGCCAGGTCAGGGCGGAGGGCAGGGGAGAGCCACATCGTGCCGTAAGGACAGTGGGCGGAAACGGATTATGTAAATCGCCATGATCTAGATAGATCGCACGCGAATAATGACAAAACAAAAAAAAAGAAGCTAGGAGTAGGAAAGCTGGCCTGAGGAAGTGGGAATGCAGTCTTGCCAATTGGATGTACCACCACTTAAGTAGGTACCAGTCTATACTTGCTGGAGACGAGAGGAGCTACTTGTCCAGCTCTAGGGGGAGAATGCATCCAGACTAATATGGCCCTTAACACTCAGACGTGAGGATCTGTCTCTAAACTCCTTAGACCTGGGATGTCTATAAACTCATCATTTTCTTGGGATAGAATAGAACCCTCCCGGACGTAGGCTGCCATAAAAATACCCAGCAACCTACACCTGCCCTGGTCGAGGCATGGTTATAAAAGGGACTGAGTGAGTTTTGGATCGCCTACTCTCACCGGGTCGGTGTCCTTGAATAACTAAGGACTATTTCGCAATTTTATGACTTCTCGGGCTTCAGAGAGTGTAAATTCCTTTCTCTCCCCAAATCCCGGCTCTCTGAGTCAGGCTCGCCATGATCAGAAATTGGTATTGAATAAACCAAAAAAAAATCCAGACTTTGCTTGTGACGGTTGCTATACCGAGTTATGACCCGGGCTGCAAGTAGATTAAGGAGAGGTCGTATCCTACGCCCGCGTTTGTGGCTTTGATTCAGTGCATAAATGATCCATTCCTCACCAGTGTAAGTGGGAAGACTCGAGCAGTTATCTCACAGAAGCAGGTCATTTGCCTCCTCCGGCTGTGAGGAAACAATTTTGGAATCGAGACCCATAAACATAGACGTCTTACTGCTCCAGATGGGGTATGTCGTGCAGTACTAGTACACCGAATTTACGGACGCTGCGAGCGTGTAGGCGATAGATAGTAACTATTATCATAGAATATTTAAATAGACGGTGCACAAGCAATGGGGAAGTAAAAATTTATGGATTCCCACAGCCCCTGGCTCGATAAGATACGTCTTGGTGATGTGATCGTTAAGCCGTTTTCCGTTCGACTGAAATTTAGCGGGTGAAAATATGCACGGCTACCTGTTGCCCCTCGCAACGTGCGAAGCCCAATCACGTCTTTTCTTGGCATGAATTTACACGCTCCCCTGCCAGTACAGCACATAGCTCCAAAACAGAACAGCTTCACCCCTCGTTTCTCCGCTAACGTACATATGTACGCTAGACAGATACCGCTTCTTCCCACTTCATCACACGCAGACGACCCCGACTACAACCAGTCGCGACATATCATACTCCATCAACCCTCCACCTCTCCGGTTTCCCAACTGATAACTTTACATCATATCAATTCCATAGGGCCCCCATAAGATGAGTTCTGGCGACGCACCTCCCCAGCAGCCAGCGTCTGGGTCTGCACCTGGTCCTTATGGACCAAGAACCAATCCTTACCCCACACAGCCAACTGCGAACACGTCCAGACCTGCCCAACCGGTGTTTGGATCTACTACTCCACTCAAGTCAAATATACCCTCGAGACAGTGGGCGCCATTTGATCCACCAGGCAATGCTGCTGGTAAGTCCTCCGCCCCAATTCTCAACGATTACTCATATCAGTTCAAGCTCCTCCCCCCAGACGACCGTTTGTTTCGGAAGTCAATGCACGAGCGCAACAGTACATGGAACCAATTCACGCTGGTGCGCCTCGGGGTGCGTGGCGAACGGCGCCAGTTGTTGACCTGACACAGGACAATTTCATCCAGCCGCCAACAGATTTTCCGACGTTTTCGGCGCCAGACCGCCCCAAGGGCTTTACGTCGGTTAATCGTGCTCCGGGAATGGTCTTTGATAATAGGCCTCCTGCTTACTCATTGCCAGCTGGGGGCGCTGTTCCAGGAATGACTCACTACGGGGGCGAGTTTCTAGATACCGCCAAGACGACTGAGAGTCTGAAGGAGCTGTTGGAGGGAATCAATGATGAACCAGTTCCCAAGAGGACACGGAAGAAGAAGAAGAACAAGCTTCCAAAGAAGGAGGAGGAGGAGGAGGAGCTCGCGTCGATGATGGCTAATGCTGAGCTCATCGAGAAGGACAAAGCCGCTGCTGCTGCCGCCAATCTTGGTGGGATCGAGCAAAAGGTCAAAGAGGAACCTGCGGAGGAAGAGGAAGAAGAAGAAGAAGAGGACCTTAGTAGGGTTGATGGCCTTAATGTCCCCCTTCTTCCACATCAGGTCAGGGGTTTGGCTTTTCTCCTGTCTCGTGAGGAGAAGAAAGCAAAGGGTGGCATCCTCGCAGATGATGTAGGTAGCTTCACCGATATCTCTGTTCGTGGACAGGCTAATCTATACTGTAGATGGGACTGGGGAAAACTGTACAATCTATCGCCCTGATCCTCAGTCATCCCCACCCGCGCTATCCTATCGCGGAGGGAGTCACATATTCGGGCTTGTCACCAAATTCCAAATCCGTCGCAGCCGCGATTCCAGACGATATTTGTCGAGGAACTTTGGTTATCTGTCCCCTCGCGCTGATGAAGCAATGGGAGTCCGAGATTGCGAAGTTCACTGAGGACAGCCACAAGCTTCGTGTCAAAGTGCATCACGGACCCAATCGTACAAAGGACCCTCGCTCTCTGCGCAGATATGATGTTGTGATCACGACGTACGACGTCATCCGGTCGGAGCACTCCCAGCCGTCTTTCAAAGGTGGCAATGACGGTCACGTCGACGCCATGGGCTGCTTTGGCAACCGCTGGTGGCGAATCATCTGCGATGAGGCCCACACGATCAAAAACCGTCTCGCGAAAGGATCTCTCGCGGCCTGTGCCCTCAAAGCGCGTTACAGGTGGTGTCTTACAGGAACTCCCCTTCAGAACAATCTCGATGAGCTGCAGTCTTTGTTCAAGTTCCTCAGGATCGCCCCTTTCGACGATCTCGCTGTATGGAAGGAACAGATCTCGCGTCCCATGCAACAGAACAGAGGAAAGATAGCGATCGACAGGCTCAGGATTGTTTTGGGAGCGGTCATGCTGCGTCGGACAAAAGACGTACTGAAGAGGGATGCGGAGGGAAAAACTGGCCATCAGATCAAGCTTCCCGAACGCAATATGGAGAAAATCGTCGACTCATTCGGTCCCAAAGAGCAAGCTTTTTACGACAAACTCGAGGAGAGAACGGAGGAGAGTCTCGAGAAAATGATGGCCGGCTTTGGCGAGTTTGGGGCGAAACTCGGTGGTCAGAACATGACCAGCGCTCTCGTGCTTCTGCTGCGTCTTCGGCAAGCTTGCAACCATCCCCATCTGCTAGCCGGCAAGATCCATAAGGACAAGGACTCCGGAATGGGTCTCTCTGGTCTCAAGAAAAAGAAGACGTCCGCGGCTGACGACGCGGTTGAGGACGACGAACTGGCTGGCCTCATGGGTGGTCTAGGTGTTACTCAAAAGAAATGTGAAATTTGCCTTAGCGGGTTATCCCGTGACGCGGTGGATGCTGGCGAAGTTCGCTGTGCTGCGTGCACCGCGGACCTTGACGATGCAGACTTCAAAACAACAAAGGGCAAAAAGAATAGGAGGGCTAAGAAGATGAAGAAGGCCAAGGCGCCAAGGGGTCGTCGGGTTATTATGGATAGCGATGACGAGGAGGATGAGGACAGTCAGGCTGAGGAAGGGTCCGGCGAGGAGGAAGACGAAAATGCGGCTTCTGGTGATGAGAGGAATGGCAGTGGTCTTATTGACAGTCAAGCTGAGGAGACGGACGACGATGGCTCCGCTTACGAGGAAGACGAGGACGACGATCCCTTCTCTCGATTACTCCCTTCCACAAAGATTACTAGCCTTCTCAGAATCGTTAGGCACGAGGTAAAACGGGAGAATAAGATTATCGTCTTCAGCCAATTCACTTCGATGCTGGATCTCATCGAGCCCTTTCTCCACAAGGAGGGGATTACCTTTGCTCGGTATGACGGATCAATGAAGAACGATGACCGTGAAGCGTCGCTTCGCCGTCTTCGTGGCGAAGAATCTGTTCGCCCCGTGAGAAGAGGAGAGAACAACTGGTGTGGTGTATTGTTGTGCTCACTTAAGTGTGGTGCCCTTGGTCTCAACTTGACCTGTGCTAGCAGAGTTGTCATCCTGGAGCCCTTCTGGAATCCGGTAAGTACTGTCTTGCCCGTCAATAAAGTTATTTTACAGCTAACCGATGCGATAGTTCATTGAAGAGCAGGCGATCGACCGAGTCCACCGCATTGGCCAACAGAATGATGTGACTGTGTACAAGCTCACGATCGAGAATTCAGTTGAAGAACGTATCCTTCAGCTCCAGGATAAGAAGCGTGAACTTGCCAAAGCCGCCATCGGAGACGGTGACATGGCTGGTAAGGCAAAGGCTGCGAAGATGAGCATGAAAGATATCATGTTCTTGTTCAAGCGTGACGCCGAAGGAAAATACCACGACAACGGTCCCGATCTGAACGCGAAAACTCGAATCCTTAAGGACAGGCGAGCTGCTAGGTTCGAGCCTGCTCCTGCTCCAGAGAGATATGCTCGCTATGCCTCTCCTACCGAACAGGCCGAACGCGATGCGAGACGGGCTAGGGAACAGGCGAGTGTGTACAGTCGTCGGTGATTCGAGCCGGGTGCTGTTACGAGCGGAAGCATGTACGACTGGACGCATGAAAGGAGTATTAAGGATTCGTGATCTCATTAAGGAGGGATGGCTTTTTTCTTATTAAATTGTGCTCCTTGCTAGTGTGTTTCTTACGATTTCGGTACGCCAGTGTAACTTGGTGTTTCACTTTCCATCTGACCTTTTTTTTTGTTTCATTACTCGCATGCGACCAATTTTGCTCATGGCGGGCCTACCTAAGCAGGACTGGGGACGGGGGGAGAACAACCTTCACCCGGATCGGGACGTCCTCAAACTCACTTCTCTGGAGTCTTTTTCTCTAGCCCTAGGCTCTCCCAACCTCTAAAGTTCAGCAGACACCATTCCCTCAGCTTGGTTTAATTTCACCCCCGGATCCGTACGCCGAGGCATCATCCCTCAAAGCCATCTCCGGATTAGTTTTGCATGTAGCGACGTTCTATTGTAGCTAGGGAGAGCATTTCTCCAGGCGATGTGTTTAGGTTCCACCACTAAATCACAGAAACGGGGTCCAGCTCAGAGGTATCACGCATTTTCCCTCGCCGAGAGGTACTCAAGGGGTCTGTCCTTGCCTTATCGCACATTTCCGCGAGAGTTGTGGCTTCACGTGTCCACCCATGACGAGGATTCAGGTTTGTAGATACAGCAGGCGAAGAGGCTCTCTCGTCGATACACGTCTCACTAGGCCACCGCTGGTTCATCGTCCTGGGAGTTTACGTCATTCCCGATGAGGCGAATTTAAGGAATCCGTCTGTGAACTGCGGATTCCCTGTCGCTGCGGGGTGATATTTCGTGTTCCGAATAGACTGAGTGCACTGCACAGAACTCCCAGCTGTTTTCATTTTCGACTCGGCGATCGAGTTTTACTGTGTGATATGTACTGGTACTGCTGTACTGTATTTGGGGGCGGCGGAGATTTGCGCGATCGCCGTACGATGTAGTCTATCGAGAGAGTCCGTCAAAGCGGTTTTTCCGTCTTGGCCTGATCGATCTTACTCATAATCACATCCACCACCAGGCAGGCGGATTGTAGAACGATAAGTCTATGGGTCTCTGCTTGGACCTTGGCACGGGAATGGATAAGTTAATTTAGTCTAGGTGGGTTGGTGACCGGAGACATTCTAACATGCACAAAGATCGATGTAGTGTTCTGAAATTGGCACCGGCGCATTAGCCGCGATGACAGACAATAGTAGTGTCGTTTCTGGGCACATTATCATGAACATTCTTGCATTTATTTCCAGTTGGGAAGTTTTTGATTTCATCGTATGTCGTCACTAGATGGCCTTTTCTGTGACGTTTATATCACTACTGTGGGTAGGTCTGGGTTCATGAGATACCACTCGTCCTGACGGGTGTGTGTTGTGAACCTGAATGGTCCAAGGGCGCCTCCTCCAGCTAACCACTCTCGACAGATATCCGAGGGGGAACGAGCAGTGAAACCTTGGTTTTTTCTACCAGGCACCTACATAGAAGACCTGCTTCTTCTGGCTGGATCGTGCTCTTCCTTCTTCTCTTTGTTCCATTTTCCCTTCCTCCTTCTTCCCTCAACATCCTCTCCATTGCTACCCCGTGGTAACCACATCCATCCTTCTTCTCTGCTCATTGAATAATTTATTTCTTTTCCTTCTCGATTGCCTTGGAGAAATTGGCATCTCCTTCTCCATCGTGGCAGACCATAAGCTTCCTTTTCTGCTCTGTCCGTAGAAGAATCCGACTCCCCGATCGTCCCGGAGATATTTGCGCCACCCTCTCCCCTACCCGCCGAAGAATCTGATTTCTCCTTCTCGACCATCGACCATCGGCCGGAAGCTATAGGTATCACTAGGCTGGTCCCAACCCCCTGCTGAGAGAGACATACAGAGTGAGGTGTCGGAGTGGGAACTCCGGAAGCGGAGGGAACTGGAAGAGGAAATGAGGGCGGCGACCGAGGAGCTGGGTACTGGAGGTGAGGATCAACTGCTGTTCCTCTTCACGCCCTCCTTCATGGCTTCTGCGGAAGAGTAGGATTTGGGGGCGGCTTTTCTTTTGTCTTTCCTCTGTAATTTCCTTGCTGCGCTGTTACTTTCCTGGGGCAGGCCTGGGTGGAGGGCAAAGGGTGCAATGCGCCGCCTTCGGACGGACTGCGGAAGGGAAACGGATAATTTGTGCATCGCCATGATCGATATAGGTCGCATGCGATCAATGAATAAACAAAAAAAGCTATAGGTATCACTTCCACTTTCTTTCCGTCGAAGAGCGATCCCAGTCCCCCTCCAGATTCATCTCTGCTCCCCTATCCCCTAGACCGTAGAAATTGAGTTTCCGTGCCATTTGGACCCCCACAACCACAACTCTCGATCGTAGTGGAAGAAATAGCCTGTTGTACCCCCCAATACTAAAGGTTATTTTGTTCTTTGATATCTGAACTCTCATGCTATCAATTCTCAGAGCTATGGCCTTTCTGGTGGGAGATAAATAAGTCACCTTGTGGGGAGTGTTCGGTACTTTGGCGAGAACATCAGCAACCCCAACATGACTGAACCAGTCGTTCGCCATCAACCCAAAAATAAGTCCAACACTCTCTCGTCCTCAGAAAATGACCTCCAGCCATATTCTGGTCGATCTGTCATGAAGCGATCCTCACGGGACGAACGGGCGGTCAAGAAGATGCGATTCACAAAAAGTCACTCGGGCATTGTTGCGAATCCTACTCCCCCAACTTCGTCGGCCTCGTCAGCATCAACACCATCGCTTCAGTCACCCATATTCCATCCCATGGTTCCCATAGTCTTTCCGTATAAAGCCTACAATACTTCCTGCAATATTTCGAGGTCTCGATGTGATAGAGCCAATTGAAATCCTGAGGCTATTTTTGACCGATTCGCTTCTGAAGACAATAACCGACAACACCAACGAATACGCCACCCAGAAGCTCGCCGAGGAGAAGAGAAGTGGTGGGCGGCAGTGGGAGGAGGTTGTGCTGGAAGATATAAGTCGTTGGTTGGGAATTGTTCTCTATATGGGCGTTCATTCCTCCCCATCGGTCGCAGACTACTGGAAACACGACGGATTGAACCCTGCCCATCCCATTGCCCAGTTCATGAGCCAGACGCGATTCGAACAGATCAAGCGATACTTTCATGTCTCCTCACCAAAGCTTGAGCTTGTCACTCCAACTGGACGGCGACTATGGCATGCGAAAGTTAATCCAGTTCTTGAGGAAAAGTTCAAAAGCATACCGGATGCCATCAACCAATGTTGCCGCGGATGAGGCAATGATCCGATGGTCTCAGGATACCTACAAGATGCCTA
>Ga0307516_10002682_pt1 | contig 23527 bp, 24 predicted proteins | sample 19_EM_MG_FD_203310 | JGI IMG/M metagenome (GOLD analysis project Ga0307516, IMG submission 203310) | Populus trichocarpa ectomycorrhiza microbial communities from riparian zone in the Pacific Northwest, United States - 19_EM | ecosystem: Host-associated > Plants > Roots > Unclassified | place...
CTTGCTTGCTTTCTGCTTTCTTGCGCAAAATTTCTTTACTGCGATTACTTTTGTTTCTTCTGTTCGGCGGGTTTGGGAAAGATGGGAGCCCCACGGGGGTGGTACGGCGGGTGGAGCGCAAATAGCATGTAGTGTTACACGCAATTGATTGAAGTTGCATATTATCTCTCGCCACAGACCTACCTCTCTATATCCGTGACCCGGCGCTGCGACCAACACCAGTAAGGACACCGACACGATCAGGGCGAAGAAGGATACCGCCACAGCGAAGAAGGATACCGCAACGAGACCATGCTGGGTGTGACACGATAAGGGCGAAGAAGGATAACGCCGCAGCGAAGCAGGATACCGCAACCAGACCACGCTGGGCGTGATACCATAAGGGCGAAGAAGGATACCGCCGCAGCGAAGCAGGATACCGCAACAAGACCATGCCGGGCGTGACACGATAAGGGCGAAAAAGGATACCGCTACCGCGAAGCCGAATACCGCAACGAGACAACGCCGGGCATGTGAGTGCGAGTAGAGTGTGAGAACGCCGGAAGTGTGAGTAGGAGCACCCACCCCGGAACTGGACCCCTACATTACCTGTCGAGCTGCACGGAATAGCCAGTCAGGATCTTGACAACTGACAATTTTGGAGAACCGTGCAGCAGTGGGCACTCTATACCACCACTTATATAAGGACAATATCCGCATCCAGACACCCGGAGCTTCACGAAGTTAGCTATTAAAGCACAACATGTGTTTAATCCCTGTTGTAAGATTGGGTAGAGAGTATATAGGATTTGAGGTGTTCGAGCAAATTCTCAGAGCTTCAGCAGTGGTGGCATATCCAACTGACTCTATCGATATACAACCTGTCAAAACCCTCTGAAGATGGGTATCGGCGATGACATAAGTAGCATCCTTGTTCCGAGATCGGATAGAGAGATTTTCACAATTAGGGTGTTCCAGGCAACATTGGAAAGCTCGGTTGTGATGGCTACCAGCTACCGATGGGTTTACAGACAGGCTGCCAGAAATTACCGAAGTTTGCTATTAGCCTGTGGCGCACAATAGATTGCTTTTCCATGACCAGATAGAGATAATGTGACACATTCATGGTCTCCCAGCAACTCCGGAGAGCTCAGCAGTGGCCAACATCAGCTACCAGCTACATCCACAAACTTGCTACCTGAGACTCCCAAATGAACAAACGACCAGTAACGCAGGATGGATCGCCATTCGATGATCACATAACATAATATACGATGTTTGTGGCTTTCTAGCAACTTCAGAAAGATCAGCAAGGGCGGGCATCTGCTACAAGCCATTTAGTCGTACTGGCAACCTGAGATTCCCGAAGTTGACAAATAGCCAGAAACACACAGTAGATCGCTTTTCCAGGACCGGAGGGGGATAATCAGTGCTGTAAGAGATGTTCCGGTGCCTTTGGGAGTCTCGGTGGTAGCTGGCACCTCATTCATCTGAATCCATATAGAGCGTGATCGAGACTCCTGAAGTTGGCTATTGGCCAGTATCAAAAGCTCAATCGCTTTTCAATGTTCAGATAAAGATAATCTGGGCTGTTCGAGCTGTTTCAGTAACTTCAGGAGTCTCAGTTGACGGGGGCGACTTGTTCACCAATATCCCTATACAAGCATGCTGAGACTCCCAAAGTTGGCAATTGACCATTATCAAGAGCTCAATCACTTTTTCATGTTCAGATAATGATAATCTTCGCACTTTGAGCTGTTTCGGTGACTTCATGAGTCTCAGTTGCCAGGGGCGACTTGTTCACGAATATCCCTATACAAGCACGCTAAAGACTCCCGAAGTTGGCAATTGACCAGTATCAAAAGCTGAACTGCTTTTTCATGTTCAGATAAAGATAATCTGCACTGTTCGAGCTGTTTCGGTGACTTCGGGAGTCTCAGTTGCCAGGGGCGACTTGTTCACGAATATCGCTATACAAGCATGCTAGAGACTCCCGAAGTTGGCAATTGATCAGTATCAAAAGCTCAATCGCTTTTCCATGTTCAGATAATGATAATCTGCGCTCTTCGAGCTGTTTCAGCGACTTCGGGAGTCTCAGTTGCCAGGGGCGACTTGTTCACCAATATCCCTATACAAGCATGCTAGAGACTCCCGAAGTTGGCAATTGACCAGTATCAAAAGCTTAATCGCTTTTCCATGTTCAGATAAAGATAATCTGCACTGTTCGAGCTGTTGCGGTGACTTCGGGAGTCTCAGTTGCCAGGGGCGCTTTGTTCACAAATATCCCTATACAAGCATGCTAGAGACTCCCAAAGTTGGCAATTGACCAGTATCAAAAGCTCAATTTCTTTTTCATGTTCAGACAAAGTTAATCTGCGCTCTTCCAGCTGTTCCGGTGACATCAGGAGTCTCAGGCGTTGAGGGCGCCTCGTTCACTAGTATCCATATACAGCTTGTGTGAGACTTGCGAAGTTGGCTAATCACCAGTAACGGATGACAGATCACCTTTTCCATGTACTGCTAAAGATAATCTCCGCTCTTCGAGGTGTTCCGGTGACTTCGGGAGTCCCAGGGGTCGAGGGCTCCTCATTCACGAGTATCTATTTACAGCTGGTGTGAGACTCCCGAAGTTAGCTAATCGCCAGTAACGAATGACAGATCACTTTTCCATGTACTGCTAAAGATAATCTCCACTCTTCGAGGTGTTCCGGTGACTTCAGGAGTCTCAGGCGTCAAGGGTGCCTCATTCACTTGTATTTATATACAGCTTGCGTGAGACTCCTGAAGGTGGCTAATCGCCAGTAACAGATGACAGATCACTTTTCCATGTACTGCTAAAGATAATCTCTGCTCTTCGAGGTGTTCCAGTGACTTCGGGAGTCTCAGGCGTCGAGGGCGCCTCGTCCACTAGTATCCATATACAGCTTGCGTGAGACTCCCGAAGTTGGCTAATCGCCAGTAAGGGATGACAGATCGCTTTTCTACATACAGATGAAGATAGTTTCCGCTCTTCGAGGCGTTCCGGTGACTTCGGGAGTCTCAGGCGTCGAGGGTGTCACGAATCTGGCGTGACAGGCTTCTCGGCGCCGCTGCTGGTGCCACTATAACCACAGCCGGCCTATTGTTCATCCGCGCCACCACTGCCGCTGCCTCCCTCTTCCTACGCGGCTAGCACCACGGTGCGCCTGCGCGCCCACCACGATGCCACTCCGGTGGCTGACATCTGGAAGGGGCCTCGACCCGACCTCTGCCCCTGTCCATGTTTCCCTTATGTTGCTTGCGCGCCCTTCTCCTGTTGTCCCTGTTATGCTAGCGTGTCTGCCTTACCTTCGTTACGCGTCCTTGTCGTTTTGGTTAGAGTGTATGACTCAACCCACGAGTGCTATCAGGTCTTTCCTTTTGCTTTATCTGTTACTCTTATATTATGCTTGCGCGTCCTTCTCCTGTTATCGTTACGTATGTTGTTTCCCATTGATTATGTCCGTGCGTCTTTCCTCTGTTGCCGTTTCCCTGCTTGCATATCTGCGTTGCTTTACTTGCTTTACTTGCGCTCCTGTTGTCTCTGTTAGAGTGTTGGCCACGTGGCAGCCGAGTGCGATCATGTTTTTCCTTGGGCGCGGCGATTGAGTCATGATGGGAAGGAACTATGTCAGTCTTGCGGGCAAGCTGTGATTCCTCAGAGGGAAGGAAAAGTATAAAGGAAGGGCGCAGTAGCTAGTCTGGAGATTCTTCTCCACGCAATATATTATCTACATACCTGGACCTACCTTCACACATCTCTGAGCGGCGAACGAAGAAGAGACCCGCGCCGGGATCTCGGATCCCTCACGCCGATGACCACCGGGTCATCCGGCAGTGCGACGAGGTGATCTGGGATAGCCTACGACGAACGACATCGAGATACGATTATCCATACACCTGGACCTACCTTGACACATCTCTGAGTGGCAAACGAAGAAGTGATCACGCCGGGATCACGGATCTCTCACACCGATGACCACCGGGTCATCCGACAGTGCGACGAGTGATCCGGGACCACCTATGACAAACACCGCATACCCACAGCCGCGCCGGACAGGACGGAACGCCGCCGCGTATGCCGCGTCGGACAGAACGGAACACCGCCATGCACACCGACAGCCGCGCTGAAGCGGAACGGAAGACCACTGCCCATAGCGAAGGCCGCGCCAGACAGAATGGAACACCGCCGCGTATGCCGCGCCGAGCGGAACGGAAGACCGCTGTGCATACCGAAGGCCATGCCAGAAAGAACGGGACACCGCCACGTATGCCGCGCTGAGCGGAATGGAAGACTGCCGTGCATACCGACGGCCGTGCCAGACAGAACGGAACACCGCCGCGTATGCCGCGCTGAGTGGAACGGAAGACCGCCGGGCATACCGACGGCCGCGCCACTCAGAATGGAACGCTGCCGCGTATGCCGCGCCGGGCAGAATGGAACACCGCCGAGTATGCCGCGCCGAGCGGAACGAAAGACCGCCGCGCAGAGCAGAACGGAAGACCACCGCACATACCGAAGGCCGCTCCTGACAGAATGGAACACCGCCGCGTATGCCGCGCCGAGCGAAACGGAAGACTGCCAGGCATACCGAAGGCCGCGCCAGACAGAGCGGAACAGCGCCGCATATGCCGCGCCGAGCGGAACGGAAGACCGCCGTGCATACCGACGGCCACGCCACGCAGAACGGAACGCCGCCGCGTATGCCGCGCCGGGCAGAACGGAACACCGCCGAGTATGCCATGCCGAGTGGAACGGAAGACCAACGCGCAGACCGAATGCCACGCCAGACAGAACGGAACACCGCCGCATATGCCGCGCTAAGCGGAATGGAAGACCGCCACGCATACCGAAGGCCGCCCCAGACAGAACGGAACACCGCCGCGTAAGCCGCGCCGATCGGAACGGAAGACCGCCGGGCATACCGAAGGCCGCGCCAGACAGAGCGGAACACCGCCGCGTATACCGCGCCGAGCGGAACGGAAGACCGCCGGGCATACCGAGGGCTGCGCCAGACAGAACGGAACACCGCCGTGTATGCCGCGCCGAGCGGAACGGAACACCGCCGCGCATACCGACGGCCGCGCCACGCAGAACTGAACGCCGCTGCATATGCCGTGCCGGGCAGAATGGAACACCGCCGAGTATGCCGTGCCGAGCGGAACGGAAGACCACCGCGTAGACCGAATGCCACGCCAGACAGAACGGAACACCGCCGCGTATGCCGTGCTGAGCGGAACGGAAGACCGCCGGGCATACCGAAGAACGCGCCAGCCAGAGCGGAACAACACCGTGTATGCCGCGCCGAGCGGAACGGAACACCGCCGTGTATACCGACGGCTGCGCCAGACAGAACGGAACACCGCCGCGCATACCAACGGCCAGGTTAGACAAAACAGAATACCGCCGCGTATGCCATGCCGAGCGGAACGGAAGACCGCCGCGCACACCGCCAGCTGTGGTGAACGGAATGGAAGAACGCCGTGTAGGCCACGCCGGGCATGAGGAAGACGACGAGCGACTATGCCACGACGGGCGTGAGGAAGATGACAACGACAATGCTGCCAGGCATGAGGAAGACTGGGAGCATGACGCCTCACCCGCACTAAAGGCTACGCTGAGGGACATCCTTAGTCTTCACCTGAAACAGTGGGAAGTACTTGCCTGCACCAGTGAACTGAACGAACACAGCCCGAGAGCCGAACCAACGGAAGACCTACCGAGTAGGCACGATGAGGAGCTACGTTGCCTGTTGAGCCCAAGACAGAGAACGGAAGTCGGGGTCAGGTTTCTGACAGAGGGCGCCTCGTTCACTAGTATCCACATTGTCACGGCGCAGGTTTCAGCCTTTGGAAGGATGGAGTCTCGGTGTTTGCAAGGTTTGAGTTTGTTTGCTTTTGGTGTTAGGAAGGTTTGTTTGTTTGATTCGGGCACTGGGTCTGGAACGGTCGGCGCGTTGGTCCGCGAGTAGGAAGGTTCGGTGGCTTTCGGCACCTCGCTCCGGATGTTTCAATCTCAGAAAGAGTGTCGGTTCTGGGCCCAGTTGCATAAGAGAAGGTTGTATGAATACGTATGTGACTTGCATGGGTATGAGCACATATGTGAGATGCGTGAGTATGAGTACCTAGGTGAGTTGCGAGAACTGTGTATATAAGGAGGGCTGTCTTACGTGTTTTGTCTTCTTCTTCTCTTCATGCAACCTCTTGTATTCTATTCGGAATATCAAACTCCATTCTGTTACCTCTTTTACTCCGTTTCATCCATTTCGGCGACACTCGTCCAGCCCCGTCCGTCTCACTGTTCGACGCGTCCGTCTGACATTGACCGTCTCAGGCTCCCGTTCCCATTCCTGTTCCGATTCCTGTTTCCCGCTACCCGTCTTGCTCCCGCTCGCGCTTGTGAACGAGGCGCCCTCAACGTCTGAGACTCCTGAAGTCACTAGAACACCTTGAAGAGCGGAAATTATCTTTATCTGTACATGGAAAAGTGATTTGGCATCCATTGCTGGCCATTAGGCAACTTCGGGAGTCTCAGGCAAGCTATATAAGAATACTAGTAAACGAGGCGCCCTCGACACCTGAGACTCCCGAAGTCAGCGGAACACCTTGAAGAGTGGAGATTATCTTAAGCTGTATATGGAAAACTGATCTGTCATCCGTTACTGGCCATTAGGCAACTTCGGGAGTCTCAGGCAAGCTGTATATGGATACTAGTGAATGAGGCGCCCTCGACGCCTGAGACTGCCGAAGTCACCGTAAAACCTCGAAGAGTGGAGATTATCTTTAGCTGTACATGGAAAAGTGATCTGTCATCCATTACTGGCGATTAGCCAACTTCGGGAGTCTCACACAAGCTTTTTATGGATACTAGTGAACGAGGCGCCCTCGACGCCTGAGACTTCCGAAGTCCCAGGAACATCTCGAAGAGCGGAGATTATCTTTAGCTGTACGTGGAAAAGTGATCTGTCATCCGTTACTGGCCACTAGCCAACTTCGGAAGTCTTACGCAAGCAGTAGTATATGGATACTAGTGAACAGGGCGCCCACGACCGCTGAGACTCCGGAAGTCTCCGGAACTGCTCGAAGAGTCCAGATTATCTTTTTCTGAACATGGAAAAGCGATTGAGCTGTTGATACTGGTCAATTGTCAACTTCGGGAGTCTCTAGCATGCTTGTATAGGGATATGCATAATTAAAGCGCCCCCGGCAACTGAGACTCCCGAAGTCACCGGAACCGCTTGAACAGCAGAGATTATCTTTATCTGAACATGAAAAGCGATTGAGCTTTTGATACTGGTCAATAGCCAACTTCGGGAGTCTTTAGGATGCTTGTATCCGGAAATTGGTGAACAAGTCGCCCATGGAAACTGAGACTCCCGAAGTCACCGAAACAGGTCGAACAGCGCAGATTATCTTTATCTCAATATGGAAAAGCGATTGAGCTTTTGATACTGGTCAATCACCAACTTCAAGAGTCTCTAGCATGCTTGTATAGGGATATTGGTGAACAAGTTGCCCCCACCAACTGAGACTCCCGAAGTCACCGAAACAGCTCGAATAGTGCAGATTATCTTTATCTGAATATGGAAAAGTGATTGAGCTTTTAATACTGGTCAATTGCCAACTTTGGGAGTCTCTAACATACTTGTATAGGGAAATTCGTGAACAAGTCACCCCTGGCAACAGAGACTCCCTAAATGACTGCAACAGCTCGAACAGCGCAGATTATCTTTACCTGTAGATGAAAAAGCGATTGAGCTTTTGATACTGGTCAATTGCCAACTTCGGGAGTCTCTAGCATGCTTGTATAGGGAAATTCATGAACAAGTCGCCCCTGGCAACTGAGACTCCCGAAGTCACATCAACAGCTCGAACAGCGCAGATTATCTTTATCTGAAGATGGAAAAGCGATTGAGCTTTTGATACTGGTCAGTTGCCAACTTCGGGAGTCTCTAGCATGCTTGTATAGATATTCGTGAACAAGTTGCCCCTGGTAACTGCCACACCCGAAGTCACCGAAACAGCTCGAACAGCGCAATTATCTTTAACTGAACATGAAAAAGCGATTGACCTTTTGATACTGGTCAATTGCCAACTTCGGGAATCTCTAGCATGCTTGTATAGGGATATTGGTGAACAGGTCGCCCCTGGCAACTGAGACTCCTGAAGTCCCCAATACAGCTCGAACAGCGCAGATTATCTTTCTCCAAATATGGAAAAGCGATTGAGCTTTTGATACTGGTCAATTGCCAACTTCGGGAGTCTCTAGCATGCTTGTATAGGGATATTGGTGAACAAGTCACCCCTGGCAACTGAGACTCCCGAAGTTCCCGAAACAGCTCTAACAGCCCAGATTATCTTTGTCTGAACATGGAAAAGCGATAGAGCTTTTGATACTGGTCAATTGCCAACTTCGCGAGTCTCTAGCATGCCTATATAGGGATATTCGCGAACAAGTCGCCCCTGGCAACTGAGACTCCCGAAGTCAACGAAACAGCTCGAACAGTGCAGATTATCTTTGTCTGAACATGGAAAAGTGATTGAGCTTTTGATACTGGTCAATTGTAAACTTCAGGAGTCTCTAGCATACTTGTATAGGGATATTCGTGAACAAGTCGCCCCTGGCAACTGAGACTCCCGAAGTCACCGAAATAGCTCCAACAGTGCAGATTATCTTTATCTGAACATGAAAAAGCAATTGAGCTTTTGATACTGGTCAATTGCCAACTTCGGGAGTCTCTAGCATGCTTGTATAGGGATATTCGTGAACAAGTCGCCCCTGGCAACTGAGACTCCCGAAGTCACCAAAACAGCTCAAACAGTGCCGTTTATCTTTATCTGAACATGAAAGAGCAATTGAGCTTTTGATACTGGTTAATTACCGCTGTAGGGGGTCTCGAGCATGCTAGTATAGGGATATTGCTGAGCAAGGGGCTCCCGGCAACTGAGACTCCCGAAGTCGCAGAACACATAGTACAGAGCCTTTTGTCTTTAGCTCGTCATGGAAAAGCGAAGTGTTATGCTTCTCTGGTTGTTTATCAATGTTGGGAGACTCAGCCAGGCCATAGTAATATTTAGCGAGTTGCAGATGCCTGCTGAGCCCTCCGAAGCAGCTGAAAGTCCTCGAACATCTCCTATTTTCCCTATCCGCTTATGGAAAAGTAATCTATTATGTGTTACTGCCCAATAGGCAACTTCGGGAACCTCAGTTAGGCAGTAGGTGGTTCTGGCTGGTAGCGTATGCTGTTGTCATCAGCTGTCAGAAAACCATAAACATCTCAAATTATCTCTAACCTATCATAGGATTGTGATCTGAGAACCGTTGCTGCTCAATTGCCAGTTCTGGGAGTCTTAGGCACCGGGTATGTGGATATGGTGGGTTGCATATGGCTGTGACTGCTGAGCTTCCGAACGTTCATCATGTACACAAGGTGGAAGATGAAAGGTGGAGCGAGTTTTCATTTATTCACTCTCTAATCTCATGTCCTGTCTAGATGACGGAATGACATAGACTATGAGATGCAGCGGTAGCTCTGTGGGCTGGCAACGGATTTTAGTATACCAACAGTGAATTAATTTTTTTTTGATTACGATTTTTTGGTGGGTGGTCTTGCTGACTGCAGGTTCGTGCGCCAGTTCTTCCAGACCCAAATGTAGTGAGTAGTAATATTGCCGAGGAACGAGGCTTATATTACGTGCTAGCGAAGATCGGGTCTGGTGCGAGACAACAGTGCCGTAACCCTCATGCATAAAAAATCAAACGACCGACCGCTACTCCAAATCAACAATAATCTTCCCTATCGAATCATCATGTCCTCCACCGACAAGAAAGTCTTCAAGCACCCACTTGGGACCATCGCTCTTCTTAATGACACGAACTATGCCTGCTGCATCAGCAAAAAAATGAAAAGTTGAAGTATATTGCTTTTTTTACAGGTGAGACATAAATTTGAACTAACTTTTCTCGAGGTTTCAGCTAAAAATAAACAACTTATTTTTTTTCAAATCCTTACGGGAGCAAAATATAACTTCTCCTCTTACGGGAGTGAAGGAGCCAATAGGAGTGCTGGGATCATTTTTCAATTTTTTGCTGATGGAAGGCAGACTGCGAACAAGTCCTTCATGGAATCAAGGCTTGGGGAATTGTCATGGAAGATGAAGAAGAACCCGAGAACCCCACAGAAATGAGTAAGGCTGACATATATGGACGTAAGTCCCATGAGGATTTCACCACACGGAGACCCCAGGCTGGTGCTATCATCTACGGATCGTGTAGCCCCGAAGTCAAGACACATCTCAACCAGGTTAAGGATCCTGTGAGGATGTGGGAAATACTGACAGAACAGATGGATACGGCAAACACCACAGTTGGTCGTTGGACACTCTTTCGACAATTCAGCCAACTGCATCCGGATCCTGGACAGCCAATCAGCATCTATTTCTCGCAACTCCTAAACATCACCAATCCACTTGCCAGTACTTCCGATGCCGTTCCAGACATGGTCTTCAGGAGCCACATTTTTACAACACTTCTGGAAATGTTCAAAATAAGCATCAAAGTACTGCAATCTTGAACAGATATCACGATTCGCCAAATAATGAGCGACTTGAAGGAGTGCGAACAGAATGAAGCACTGGCCACGAAGCCAGATGCTGTCTTGGAAGCACTGTACTCTGAGCAAGGAGGAAGAGGTGGTGGTCGAGGGGGTCGAGGAGGTCGAGGAAGCAATCGTGGAGGAAGAGGACGTGGCGAACAGCCCCCCCAGAGGTGGTGCAACTGGTGCAGCTCCAACACCCACAACTTCGAAAACTGTTGGAAGATGGATAGTAATAACAACAAACGGCCATGAGGTGGTGATCAGGAAAGCAGAGACTGCAATGAATGCGGAGAAGCCGGACACATCAAGAGAGATTGTCCAAAGCGACAAAATGGAAATGGAAATGGAAGTGGAGATGGAAGCGGCAGCGGATTCTATGGCAAAGGCCATGGAACTGGTCCCGGAAGTGGAGGCGGATTCTACAGTCGAGGCGAGTGAGAAAATTCTGGATCAGTAGGTTAAGGATCTAGTCAAGGATCTGGTCAAGGAAACGGATACTATGGACAGAAGCTTCTTGAAAATGGCCCCAACAATCGGCAATGACTTGCGGGGTCAACCTCACTCAATTCCGAGGTGATGGTCGCTTCAAGGTCATCAATGGACTTGAGGCTAGGGATCTGGACCATTGACTCCGGAGCCTCCCACAACTATTGCAATGACTTTACAGAATTCAAAAAGGACTCAATTACTGAAGCGAATATGACCATCAAGCTGGGGAACACGAATGAAGTGCACGCCAGGAAGAAGGGGATGGTACAATTGAATGGGGTATGTATTGAGGCATTCTTTGTACCAGAATTTCGAATATCTCTTCTTTCCATCAGCCAGCTCGACTCCCAAGGCCTTACGGTAATATTCAAGGACGGAATGTGAACATTAATCGACCAGTACGGTAACAACCATCTCAGTGCCACCATCGATCGTGGCCTATACATTCTCTCACAACTAGGATTCGCCCACACCTCCTCAACAGCAACCCCTCCACAACTCGGATCCATTCGCGCTTCACGCAAATCAGATTCGATTGAACTGTGGCACTGGCAACTCGCACATCTCAACTACGCTGACCTGAAGCTCATCCTGGATTCCGATAAGAAGACCAAGACCCTGTGGGAAACACCGAGGTTGTGCCAAACCTGTGTCGAAACGAAGCAACAACAACATGTGATCCGAACGAAGTCGTCCTGCTCCTCAACCCCCTTCGAACTCATACACTCTGATCTGTGTGGCCCTATGAAATACAGTATTGGAGGTGCCCAGTTCTACATCATCTACATCGATGACTGCACACGCTACACTGAGGTATACTTCCTTATCACAATATCGGCAGACAAAATATCGGCCAAGTTTCATGTGTATCAGGCATGGGTCAAGGCATAAGGCTTTCAGATCAAGCGGTTTCGATGTGACAATGGATCCGGTGAATACAACAACTCCCTATTTCTGGGAATACTGGGGGAGAGTGGGATCACTTACGAACCATCACCGCCCTACACACAGCACAAGAATGGTGTTGCCGAGAGAATCATTCGCACACTCAACACAAAGGCAAGAAGTATGATGCAGGACGGAAATGTGCCAATACGATTCTGGCCCGAAGCTGTTCGAACAGCTTGCTATCTCCACAGAAGGTCTTCCACCTCAAGCCTATCCGGAAACCTCTCACCATACGAGGCACTGTTTGGAACAGTTCCACAAATCAAGCACCTAAGGCGATTTGGCTGCAAAGTATTCAAGCACATCCCACCTGCACAACGAACTGAGAAGAAGTTTGGGAGCCGCTCAAACATCTGCATGATGCTAGGATATGTGCATGATACCACAAAGATTTGGTGAATCTGGGACTTTAAGTCCGGCAGGAGCGGAAGAGCTGTGGAATGCTCAAGGGTGATATTCCAAGAAGAAGAAAATGTGCATGGAATAAGCGCAGAAGAAGAAAAGAATCCTGGATTCCCGGAGCAGACAGAGAGAAGCTATGAAATTATTGAAGACCATCCAGATCCACAAGGTAGGTCAAAAAAAAAAAAAAAACCGAGAATATAAGGCTAACGAAACTGATAACAGATGACTATGTATCAAATCGAACGAGAAGCAAGGCAAGGCTTGAGACAAACAAAGCTGTGATGAGCAAGGCGCACGAAGAAGGGGGTAATTGGGCATCTTCGGAACACCTTGCATCAGCTTTTGTGACTCTGGGAATTGCTGAGGCTGTCGAAGCCGGAAATACTGCAGCCACAGCTGGCGAAGATGAAATCGAGACAATCTGTCAAAGATATTCAAGTGATGAGGTATGTGGGAATTCCGTTCCTTTACATTTCCCCAAGGCGGGCGGACCGCTCTCTATATATACATGCAAAAGCAAGCCTTTTACCTATCACCGACTCGTCTAGATACCTGGGGTGGCAATTTGCCACCTCCGGTCTAGATGTCGTCGGTGGCAACTTGCCGCGTCACCAGTGGCGAGTTGCCACCTCCACCACCTGATGCCTTCTGAACGCAGCTGAGCACCCCGGCCTCGCCAGGCCTAGGCTGGCCCTCGACCCATACATCTGACACTTCCCCTCGTACGGAACAGCAGCAGAGAATAACTGTGAAAAGCAAAAGTGCAACAAGCAGCAGAAGAGAAATGACAGCAATAACCCAAGTCCTCAGATGCCTCTTTAAAACTCATAACCATGTAAAAAACCCTCACGGGAAAACCACGGACATAGGAGACAGAGTGCATCCTCCAAAGAGAGAAAGAGAGGTGAATATGAGATAACATTATTTGAAGCGCTTCAACCGCTTCCCACCACCTGCCTCCGTCTCGCGAGAAACTTCCCCTGAGTCCTGGCATACAAGACCTAGTCCATGTGCAAGCTTCCAGTCTGTTTCCTGGGGAAGGTTCTTCGTCATGGTGTCAGCAAGCATGTCGGACGTTGGTAGGTACGTCGTCTTGATAGCCTTTCTTTCACAGGTATCACGGATAAAATGGAACCGAACGCTGATGTGCTTGGTGCGCTCGTGAAACTTCGGGTTCTTTGCCTGTTGAATGGTGCCTTGGTTGTCAACAAAAACTTCTTGAGGCTCGATGGTCTGAGAGTTGTCGTCGGGGCATAGACAGTGTGGGCAGTGGTCAGCGTGCTTATAGAGTGTCTGGCCATATAGAACTCGGGAGTACAGGGATCGGATCCAAATGGCTTCCTTTGCGGCATTAGATGCACCTATATACTCGGCTTCTGTTAAAATAGCGCTGCCACACCTATGTATTTCCTATGTCATTGTATTTCCTATGTCATTGTGGGTTAACATTGATATGTTGTGGTGGCGGCGCGGAATGGGTGCCGACGGCGCCCGGCGTGCAGGAACTGCTGCCGACCGCACAGCGCGGAGGGTGTCATTGCGACTGCGTGACGCAACAACAGAAGTGTCATTGCGCAGCGTGACGCAACATCAGTGGAATAGTTGCATCGTCTTTCTCCTTTGCACTGTTATGTCATTCTCTCCCTCCGGCGGGTATATATGTAGTGGTCTTTCTGTCCGGAGAAGGGATATGCTCGTTGTCTTCAATCAATCGCAAGTTCTCTCTTCTATCTCTATCTCTCCCGTATCAAATCTTCTAGTTTCCAAACGGCTCCCACTTCCGCAGTGCGTACATAACTACAGGTTATGAGCCCGGACCTGCACCCCTAAGATTACCGTCCTCATCCTCGAAACCCACCGACCTTTTCCGCAATGTCTAGCGACAAACTCACAGCATCAGCCTCACTGAAGTTCGATAACCTCCTGAAGCTCTCTGGCCAATCCAACTACATACTTTGGTCCAATGCTTGGAGGATCGCCTTCAAGGCATGCCAATGGTGGAACATCGTCTACGGTAACATCGTACGACCTAGAAGCATTACTGACCCAACGGGTAAAGAGACTGGAGAAGAATCCAGTACAACCAGTACAGCTACCTTGACATCACAAATTTCCGAAGACATTCATTCCAGACTGCTTGATCTGAATGCCAACCACTCTCTTGGAAACAAGGGAGAAAAAGCATATCGGGTTGAGAAAAGCGGAAAGAACAAAGGACCAAAGGAGTGTACTTGGTGCAAAAAGCGAAATTTCCATGCCAAAGGCCACACCTGGCAGGAATGCAACAAGCTGAAGGCAAGCAAGATGAACGATAAGAGTGCAAAGGAAGATGAGAAAGTTCGATTGGCCTCACAGGAGGTAACCACTGAAAACTCCTCTACTTTCGCCCCAGCTTTTGTGGTTAGCACAAACCTCATTCCATCCAATGCTTCTGATGCCTGGATTTTTGATACTGGATGCGCCTCTCACATGACACATGATGCAGACATGCTCGACTCCCACCGATCCCATGGTGGCTTCATCAAGTTTGCAAACGGATCCAAGGGAGAAATCTCCGGAATCGGTATTGTCAAACTTAGATGTCGCCTACCTGGAGGACAGGAGGGACTTGCCATACTGAACGATGTTCTGTTGGTACCATGCCTCAGACAAAATCTCTTCAGTTGGAAGTCTGTGGCAAAGAGGGGATTCAGTATGATCGGAAAAGATGAGGATATAAAATTGCAAGACAGGGAAGGAAAGGACGTTCTGTGGGCAAAAGAAGTTTCAGGAAGTCATGTCATACAATTGGAAGAAGATATTGCGCGTTTTTCATCATACGAAGTATGGCACCAAGCACTTGGTCACCCCTCCGTATTGAATAATGCAGAAATTGACAACCTCTACTCTGACTCATGTCTTATCCCAAAACCGCCCAAGAATTTCCACTGTCATGCTTGCGCTCTGTCAAAAAGTACTCGTCATAAACCAACTGAAGGTACTGGATACAACAACACTACCAAGTGTTTTGAATTGATCCACACCGATTTGTCCGGAAAATTTTCAGTTCCATCGATTGGCAAACGCAACTATTACATCACCTTTATCGACAACTATACCCACTATTCGGCAATCGTATTCCTCAGGAAGAAATCCGACGCAACCTCCGCAATCAAGAGTTTTGTTGGCCAGATTGAAAAGCGATACGATGCGAAAATCCAACGCTTCCGACACGATAAGGGTGGAGAATATGTCAACGATGAACTCCAAAATTACTACGAATCCAACGGAATCATTTGCGAGCTTACGCCACCGTATGCCCATGAATCCAATGGAATTGCCGAACGATTCAACCGTACCATTGTCACAATGATGAGAACAATGATGATCGATATCAGTTCAAAATTCCTCTGGGCTGAAGCAGCTGCAACGGCAGTATACATTAAAAACCGGTTACCCCATTCTCGATTGCCAGACAGGATGACACCTTATCAGGCATTATATGGGAAGAAACCGTCAATCAAACACCTGCAACCGTTCGGACGTCGATGCTATGTGCATATCCCAGAAGAAATCCGGCCTTCTGGAAGCAAGCTCCTCGCAAGATCGATTGAAGGAATATTCGTCGGATACACCAAAAACAACAAAATATATCGAATATGGATACCTTCGAAACCAAATCAAATTCGAGAATCGAGAGACATTAGATTTGCACCGATCCCCGAAAAGAGTGTCAGTTTTGATCTACAACTGTCCTCCGATTCTCGGTCCGTCGACAACCAACTGTCCTCCGATTCTCGTTCCGTCGACAACCAACTGTCCTCTGATTCTCGTTCCGTCGACAACCAACTCGCCTCTGATTCTCAACCTGTCGACTATCAACCATCTCGTCCACCAACACCATCTCGTCCGCAAACACCATCTCGTCCGCAATCGCCAGCTTCTACACAATCACCAACAGAATTCATTCAGGAAACACCGAATGTCACTTTACGGCGGTGCAATCATCAACGAAAACAACCCGAACGGTACGGACGCCAAGTGACATACCTTCCCGATCAACCAGCAACATATACTCAAGCGATAAAGAGTGTGGATGCAGAATTATGGATCAAGGCGATGGATGAAGAAATGGATAGTCTGCAGAAGAATGATACTTGGGAAGAGGTGGAACTACTGCAAGGAAGAAGGACAGTTGATAGCAAATGGGTATTCAAAGTGAAGCAAAAGGCAGATGGATCGGTGGACCGGTATAAGGCACGTGTGGTAGGAAAAGGCTTTTCGCAGAAATTTGGGACTGATTACAAGGAGACGTACGCACCGGTAGCACGATACGACTCCTTTCGACTACTTATTGCCATTGCCGCTTACCATCAATGGATCCCACAACAAATGGATGTGAAATCAGCCTTCCTCTACGGCATCCTCAAAGAAGAAATCTATATGCGACTACCTGAAGGTTATCGGAATGCCGGAAAAGTTGCTCGGCTCCGAAAGTGTATCTACGGACTCAAACAATCCGCCTGCGAGTGGTACGCATGCCTCTCTGCGCTACTTCGGGAAATTGGATTTGTTATATCACACTTCAACCCCTGTGTGTTCATTCACAAGTCTGAATCAACCTTCATTTCAGTCTATGTGGATGATATCACAATTATCGGCCCAAGTTCTGTTTTTGTCAAAGAGATCAAAGAGCAACTCAAGCACAAGTTTGACTGCAAAGACCTCGGAGATGCAAAATACATACTTGGACTCGAACTTACATACACTGAGACGGGAATCAGAATATCCCAGCGTGGCTACATAGAAAAGATTCTACTACGATTTGGAATGTCCAACTCCCGACCTGTTGCCACACCACTTGACCCGAATATGCCACTTCGGAAAGCGGAACCAGGCACAGAAGTCGAGGATATTGGTGTATACCAAAGTGTCATCGGATCCCTAATGTACGCTGTGACTGGAACTCGACCAGATCTCGCTCATACTGTTACACTCCTATCGCTATTTTCCTCCTGACCGAACGAAGTACATCTACAAGCGGCAAAACGGGTATTGCGATACCTTAGAGGTACAGCGGACTGGAATCTCCACTATCCTAAGAAGGCCGATGATACAACCCTACGACTTCTCGGCTACAGTGATGCCTCCTTTGCTAGCAACCTGGACGATCGAAGATATTTCTCAGAATATGTCACCAAGCTAGGGGAAGCCACTGTCAGCTGGTACTCAAAGAAGCAGAAGTCGGTAGCAGTGTCAACAACAGAAGCCGAGTACATGGCGATGTCCTTTGCCAGTCAACACCTTATATGGTTACAACGTGGACTTCAACAACTCTGACAACACACCTCATATGGTGTCGCAACCGACAACCACGAAGTAGACTACCTTCTCGGCGACAACCAAGGAGCGTTAGAACTGGCCAAGAACCATCGGATCAACAATCGATCGAAATATATCGATACCCACTACCATTTCGTACGCGAACAACTCGAAGCTGGCACCTTTGACCTGTTATACGTACCGACCGATGATAATCTTGCCGATATTTTCACCAAAAGCCTTCCCAAACCTCAGCATTACGTACTTGTGGAAAAGATACGCTGTGCCTAGCGAGGGGAAGTGTTAAAATAGCGCTGTCACACCTATGTATTTCCTATGTCATTGTATTTCCTATGTCATTGTGTGTTAACATTGATATGTTGTGGTAGCGGCGCGGAGTGGGTGCCGACGGCGCCTGGCGTGGAGGAACTGCTGCCGACCGCACGGCGCGGAGGGTGTCATTGCGACTGCATGACGCAACAACAGAAGTGTTATTGCGCAGCGTGATGCAACATCGGTGGAATAGTTGCATCGTCTTTCTCCTTTGCACTGTTATGTCATATTCTCCCTCCGGCGGGTATATATGTAGTGGTCTTTCTGTCCGGAGAAGGGATATGCTCGTTGTCTTCAATCAATCGCAAGTTCTCTCTTTCTATCTCTATCTCTCCCGTATCAAATCTTCTAGTTTCCAAACGACTCCCACTTCCGCAGTGCGTACATAACTACAGCTTCCACAGTGGAGAAGGCGACCAGAGGCTGCTTCCGAGCGCGTCAAGAGACCGCTCCACCAGCGAGCATGAAAATGTAGCCAGATGTTGACTTTCAGTCATCAGGATCCCCAGCGAAGTCTGAGTCGGTGTAGCCGATAGGCATATCCGAGTTTTGTGCATTGTACTGGATACTGTGGTTTGCTGTATTGTGTAGATATCGTAGAGTGTAGGTGGCAGCAGCTAAGTGCCCTGTAGTGGGCGTGTCATTGAACTTGCAAAGCATAGAGACTGTAAATGCGAGATCTGGTCATGTGCATAGCATAAGCCACATCAGGCTCCCGACGATAGACTGATATCATCGTTTGCCATCCGAATCGAGTGAGTGATTTCCAGTCATAGCGGGGCAATCAGCTTCTGGGAGTGTTGTCTCTGATTCTGAGTCTGGATCCAATCTCTGCAGTTTGCTTCCCATTGGCTGTGGGGTCCAGTGGCCATTACCTTGTGAGAACCCATAGGTCGCTAGCAACTTCCGGACAGCTCGCTGTTGGTGGATCCACAGCGTGTGTCTTGAAAGATCTCGTACAATCTCAATAGCGAGAAAACAACGCACCGGTCCGAGATCCGTCATCTTGTACTTCGCGCGGAGTAGATTTTTAACGGCAGTGACTCGGTCGGATGATGGAGAGAACAGTAGCATGTCATCAACATATAACAACAGAATGATTGGAGTATCAGCTGACTTCTTAGATTTCCAGATGACTAATTGAGTTTCGTTTCGATTCGCTAGGGTGATGCTTGCTGAGAGATAGATGTTCGGATCATACTCGCATCGTTTCAGACTGAGAGATCTCAGGAACTGATCAATGTGCTCGTACCAGAGACAGGGGGCCTGCTTAAGTCCGTAAAGCGACTTCCTCAGCTTGCATACTTGGGAGCCACCAGACTCAATTCCTTGCTGTAGCACCATGTAAACATTACCATCGATCTTGGGATTCAGAGAGTCAGTGACGACATCCATTTGATCGATTTCCCAGTCGTGGATAGCAGCAAGGGCTAGCATGATCCGTAAACTTTGCAACTTTGCGACCAGAGCAAAAGTCTCATCAAAGTCAATACCTGGCTGTTGTTCAAATCCTCAGATGACAAGTCTGGCCTAATACCGTATGCCACCTCCGGGCAACTCCTTGGTCTTAAAGACCCACTTGGAGCTTATGGCATGACGCTGGCTGGAACGTCTTCCAGCCTGACGTAGTCCCAGGTCGAGTTTTCAGTCAAAGATCTGAGTTCCTCACCAACGGCGTCCAACCATTGCTGGCCGAGGCTTGGGTGCTCAATAGCCTCCCGGTAGGACACCGGATCTGCAGAATCCATTGGTTCCTCTTCCACCCGTATCCGGTGGGCGACCGCTCTAGGTCTTTTTCTCAGATCATATCGGCTAGGAGTTTCTGCCAGGACGAGTCCACATCCGTTTTGATCGATGAGTCCACTCGGGGCGATGAGTCCACATTCACCCTCCATATTGCGAAGACTTCCCCTCGAGACGCCAAGTCCACCTGTGGAGGTATCGACTACAGGCCCCTCTGAGGTATTGAGTCTGTTCGGGACGAGTCCATGTCCATTTGGGGTGACGAATCCACGTCTGCCCTCCATATTGTCAGAACTTACCCTCGAGACACCGAGTGCACACACTGCAGCATCGACTGCGGGCCCGTCTGAGGTATCGAGTCCATTCGGGACGAGTCCACGTCCATTATCTGTATTGCCACGTTTGAGTTCCTGTGCGGATTCGACAAAGGTGACATTAGATGCCTGGATTACCTGCCTCCGGCGAGGATCACAGAAGCGCCAGATAGTCGTACTCTCATGCATGTAGCCAAGCATGAATAGTATATCAGCGTGTGTGCCGAACTTGCTTCGGTGGATGACTAGCAGTGTCTTGTAGGCTTTGCATCCGAAGTTTCGTAGGTGGCTAACTTCTGGTTTTCTTCCAAAGAGTTTCTCATATGGAGTTATACCATTATTCGATGAAGTCGGGCTTCGAGCATGCAAGTAGTTTGCAGTTGAGATGGCTTCAGCCCACATACTCAGAGGGAGAGTAGAGTTTAGCAGCATTGCACGGGCTTTTGCGTTGTGTGTCTGTATCATCCTTTCAGATACGCCATTTTTATGCTGTGTGTATGCCGGTGACAGTTAAAAGGTGATACCGTACTCTGTAAGGATCACTCGGAAGGTTTCATTATCGTATTCTCCTTTGCCGTTGTCGCATTGGAACCGAGTAATGCGATGCTTTAGTTGCCGCTCAACTAAGGTCTTGTAATCTTTGAATACTGTACAGACCTCCAATGAGGACTTTCCGCGAAGGAAGCATACCCAGGTATACCGGCTGAAATCCTCGATGTAGAGTATGTAGTAACGGCGTCCAGATTGATATGCAGGGTTGATGGGTCCGCAAAGGTCTGAGTGGATCAGTTCCAGGGGCTTGCTCACTCGTCGAGCTGAAATCTTTCTTTGAAACTTTTCCTTGGCCTTCGCTTTGATGCAGATATCACATGTATTGCATTTGGTTTCCTTCTCAGAGTATGATCCCTTTGGTAGTAGCTTCTGCATATCACCGAAGTTGAGATGACCAAGACATCGGTGCCAGGTTTCAATATCTTCTTGGCCCGTTGATTGACATGCCGATATTGCCTCTGAGTCCAACCGAAGGAATGAGTCCACATCCGTCTGCGATGTTGTCTCCGAGTCTCTCCGGCATGATGGGAAATTCACTTGGTATGCAGTAACACTCGTGGGTTTGGAGGCTGCTTTGCCCAGGAGGACAAAGGACATAGAACCGGGTGTACATCTACCAAGAGGTTGTTCCGTGAAACCCACTGATGTGATGTAGGCAGTACATGAATCGGAGCGGAAGGTGACATCAATGCCTTCCTTAATAAACTGGGGTACCGAAAGTAAAGAGGCCCCAAAGTCTGGTACATATAAAGCTTCCACCCTGAGATGTATCCCACACTCGAGATGAAGGTTGATGCTGCCAGCGGCAGTTGCAAGACTGACAGAGTCTGCCGACTCGACTTCAATGAACTCCTCAAGTGGGTGGTAGTCTTGGAAGTCCGACAGTTTTGGTGAGATGTGGTGGGTTGCACCTGACTCAATTCTCCAATCGTTGGTGTTGGGAGTATTTCCAGCTGTTTTTGCCATTGCCGTAAGGCCATATACTATGGTGTCTTCAGTTGCGACTCGATGAGTAGATGCTGACTTTCCACGCTTCTCTTCCCTTCCCTTTTTCATATCGGTGGCTCTCTTCTTGACTAGGCAGTCACTCGCCTTGTGGCCTTTCCTCGTACAGTAGTAGCATAGAATTTCACTGGTATTTGAGGTCTCTTGCTTTTAATCATACGGCTTTCGTCGGTGTTTGCCTTTTCCGCCAGTTCGTCGATATTTGCCACCGTTAGCATTTGCTGTGAGAGCATTACTAGAGGTTCCAGCCAGATTCAAGTTGGAACCAGTAGTAGTGTTGCGTAGAGCTCGTGCAGTTTCGTGCTCAATTAAGATTGTACTGACGGAGTTGAGCGTTTGGTCTTCAATAGGTCGATTTTTGAGAATGCCCACGATATTTGCGAATTGTTCAGGAAGGGTCGCGAAGATGCACATGATCAGGTATCGCTCCGTGACTGCGTCTGGAGTCCCTTCCAGCTCCTGGCTGATGTCTGACAGTGAGGAAATGTAGTTTGACACTGAAGTCCCAGGCTTCATAATGGCGGAGTGTAGATGGGCAAGAGTGGCGACACGGGCGGACTGAGATGCGGCGGCATCGTATCGCTCTCGTAGGGCCTCCCAGGCTAGATGTGGATCGCGATGTCCAAGATGGGTGAGAAAGGTGCGAATGCTAGATTCAGTTGACGACCAAATCGTTCCAAAAGCTCACTGCGATCGTTTGCGGAAGTCTCGAGCCTGTGCTGTTGCATTGGCTGCAGGTGCAAGCTCAGTACCGAGAACAATGTTGAGAGAGTCGTCCATAGCCAGGAGGTTCGAGATATTGTTCTTCCATGAGTGGTAATTGCCGGTACTGAGGAATGGCGTTGAGCCGTGCTTGCAGGTGTAGGTGGTGGAATCAGTCATGATCTTAATTCGAGGTCGTGTTTAAGGCTCTAAGGTATGGAGGTGATAGGTTAGGTGCGGCGATGCGAAAAACGATAGGAAAAGGGTTTGATAGAAGATCGATAGGTTATGGGTTGAGAAAGCGTCAACCCGGGCTCATAACAGGCTGTCAAAGATATTCAAGTGATGAGGTATGTGGGAATTCCGTTCCTTTACATTTCTCCGAGGTGGGCGGACCGCTCTCTATATATACATGCAAAAGCAATCCTATTACCCATCACCGACTTGTCTAGATACCTGGGGTGGTAACTTGCCACCTCCAGTCTAGATGTCGTCGGTGGCGACTTGCCGCATCACCAGTGGCGAGGTGCCACCTCCACCACCTGATGCCTTCCAAACGCAACTGAGCGCACCGGCCTCACCAGGCCTAGGCTGGCCCTCGACCCATACATCTAACACAATCAATGGGCCTGAGAATGAGCCAGCTACATATGAAGCGGCACTTAGGAGTCCTCAAGCAAGAGAATGGGAAGAAGCAATGTGTCAGGAATGGCAGGCGCTGATTGAAAATCACACGTTTGATGCTGTTGGAAGGAATTACAGGTCAAGGGCTGACCAAGACCAGGGATCTCAATAGTCCGGCCGGCCCGCGGGCTGTCTGCGGGCTTTTGGGACGGTCCAGTCCGGGCCGCGATTTCTGATGACCCAGTCCGGCTGGATGGGTCCAGTGGCCAGACTGCCTTGACCTGGGTCGGCCAGCAGGCACCCGCAGGCCAACGCTAGTACTAGTGATTAAAAAAAAATATCGTCACACATGACAGCTCCACCATCTCTTCTCCAATTAATAATTTTTAGTTAGATAATCCTGTTCGCCTTACCTTCCCGATGCTTGTCCGGATATGTACTCTTTTGTATCTGCTGTTTTTTTTTTTTTTTTTTTTTTTTTTTTATTAATTAATCGTATGCGACCAAGGTAGATCA
>Ga0307516_10002684_pt1 | contig 23525 bp, 30 predicted proteins | sample 19_EM_MG_FD_203310 | JGI IMG/M metagenome (GOLD analysis project Ga0307516, IMG submission 203310) | Populus trichocarpa ectomycorrhiza microbial communities from riparian zone in the Pacific Northwest, United States - 19_EM | ecosystem: Host-associated > Plants > Roots > Unclassified | place...
GAGTTTGGATAGAATGGTCACCATTACGGAGAGTAGCTGCAACAAAAAGATGCTCTCCTTCTAATTCACATTCTTCCACCCCTCGACCAACTACAGCAGGCAATTGCAAATGGGGAAACGACGAAAACAATGGGGAACGTCCCATACCGGTGCCAACCAGTTGGCATGGGACAGCTAGTTTTCCGACTGCTCGTTCGGAACGGCAGCGTCACATCAGGAAAAAAAATCTGCGTCCGGACGCACCAGGCGCTCAGGACACTCTGGACGCACCCTGGCAGGGCACATACCGCTCCCAACGCGAAACGCACAGGCAATGTGAATTCGGATGCAGCTCGCCATGGCACCGTGCATTCGGATGCCGTATGCCAGGGCGCCATTCGTCTGGATGCAGCTCGATATGGCATCTGCTTACTGGACGGAGCGTGTCAGGGCATTTTCCTTCTGGACGCAGCCGTGTCAGGGCATTTTCCTTCAGGACGCAGCCGTGTCAGGGCAAATGGCGTCCGGACAACACGTGTCATGGTACCATAGTCACGCTGCCTGTCAAGGCACGGAACATCATAGCAAATACTCTTGTCACATTCGCAAACACGCAGCGGATTCCAGGCATAGTGACTCAGTCCAGTTCTATTCATTCTATCTAACGTACATCTATATATGCTACTACCACACTTCGCGCGGAAACAAAGGAAAGTTGGCAAATACGACTCGACGCGTTGAGCACGAGGCGATGAGCACGACGCGATGAGCACGACGCGATGAGCACGACGCGATGAGCACGACGCGATGAGCACGACAACTATAGGAAGGATGGCGATGAGCACGCCGCCAGCGGCGAGGACGATAGCAAGTAGGACGTGGCGAGTATGATTGCGAGCTTTGTGACATGGTTAGCGCAGCTCTCAGAGTGACAGACAGTGGGAAGTTGTACAATACAACGTGATGAGTACGATGTCAATGAGGGTGCCGGCAGCGAGAATGATAGAGGGTAGGACACGGCGAGTATGATGTCAATGACGGTGCCGGCGGCGAGAACGATAGCGGGTAGGACACGGCGAGTGTGACAGCGAGTAGGACGCAGCGGGTATGGGAGTGAGTAAGACACGATGATTATGTGGCGAGCTTTGTGACATGGTTAGCGCAGCTCTCAGAGTGACAGAGACACCGGGAAGTTGTACAATACACAGTGAGGAGTATGATGTCAATCAGGGTGCCAGCGGCGAGGACGATAGCGAGTAGGACGCGGCGAGTAAGTCGTGGCGAGTATAATGGTGTGAAAGACACGACGAGTACGATGGCAATAGAAAGTGCCAAGCCACTACTAACACTTGCGCTTTCGCAAGGTTCAGCTCGCTCATCACTCCTAGATAGACCCCTTTTTTCTTCTCCTTTCACCTCGTCCTACTCGTCAACATTTTCCTAATTGACATCTTACTCGTTGCGCCTTTCTCGCCATCATACTCGCCGCGTCTTACTCGCTCTCATACTTGCTGTGGCCTACTCACCCACACTCGCCGCGTCCTACCCCCTATCGTTCTCGCCACTGGCACCCTCATTGACATCGTACTTGTCACGTTGTATTGTACAACTTCCCGCTGTCTGTCACTCCGAGAGCTGTACTAACCATGTTACAAAACTCGCCATCATACTCGCCACGTCTTACTTGCAATCATACTCACCACGTCCTACTTGCTATTGTCCTCGCCGCTGTCACCCGGATTGACATCATACTCGCCGTGTCTTAGGCGCGCTCATACTCACTGCGGGCTACTCGCTATTGTTCTCGCCACTGGCACCCTCATTGACATCGTACTCCTCACTGTGTATTGTACAACTTCCCGGTGTCTCTGTCACTCTGAGAGCTGTGCTAACCATGTCACAAAGCTCGCCACATAATCGTCGCGTCTTACTCACTCCCATACCCGCCGCGTCCTACTCGCTGCCACACTCGCCGTGTCCTACCCGCTATCGTTCTCGCCGCCAGCACCCTCATTGACATCATACTCGCCGCGTCCTACCCGCTATCGTTCTCACTGCCGGCACCCTCATTGACATCGTACTCGTCACATTGTATTGTACAACTTCCCGCTGTCTGTCACTCTGAGAGCTGCGCTAACCATGTCACAAAGCTCGCAATCATACTCGCCGCGTCCTACTTGCTATCGTCCTCGCCGCCGGCAGCGTGCTCATCGCCATCCTCCTCATAGTCGTCGTGCTCATCGCGTCGTATTCATCTCATCATGCTCATCGCGTCGTACTCAACGCGTCGTGTCGTATTTGCCAACTTTCCTTTGTTTCTGCGCGAAGTGTGGTAGTAGCATATATAGATGTACATTTGATATAATGAATAGAACTGGACTGAGTCACTATGCCTGGAATCCACTGCGTGTTTGCGAATGCGACAAGAGTATTTGCTGCAATGTTCCGTGCCTTGACAGCCAGCGTGACCACGGTGCCATGACACGCATCGCCCAGATGCCATTTGCCCTGACACGGCTGCGTCCAGAAGGAAAATGCCCTGACACGGCTGCGTCCATAAGGAAAATGCCCTGACACGGCTGTGTCCAGAAGGAAAATGCCCTGACATGCTCCGTCTGGTAAGCAGATGCCGTGGCGAGCTGTGTCTGGACGCACGGTACCGTGGCGAGCTGCATCCAGATGCACAGTGCCATGGCGAACTGCGTCCGAGTTAAGCAGGTTGCGTCCGAAGCGTCCAGAGCGCCTAGTGCGTCCGGACGCTCAGGACACAATTTTTTTTTTCCTGATGCAGGTTCGGCAGTCATATTGACGGTGGTTGCCATAGCCAGACGACGGTTCCGAGAGGCAGCGCGTTCAGGGCATTCGTGGAGGAAGTGACCAACAGTTCCGCAATACAGACATTCGCCCCGGGCCATGCGTTCTTGTCTGATACGATTTTTCTCAGCAGTCCTCTGCATGGCCGATAAGTCCATAGGCGCCACGCCATAATGTCCGCTGTTGGTGCCTGTCGGATTCGCCGGAGCCAGGGTGGGGGTGCTGGCTGAGGATGGCCCGGAGCAGGGCAGTCGCTGGGTATGGCCAGGCTGGACCCATTCCGCGGCACGAGTGCGAATCCGGTTGACCAACTCCCGACAGATCTGGATCAAATGACCCCGACTATTGGATTGAGGACGGGAGGTGACCAAGGCATCTTTTATTTCATCCGAGAGGCCTTCGTACAATTATTCTCTCTGGGCCTCTTCGTTCCAGTTTAGGTCTCCCATGATCCGACCAAACTCGGCGAAATAGGTGGCAAAAGTGCCACTCTTTTGCTTGAGTTTTCGAATCTCACAGTTGGCGGTGCGGGTTCTGTCGGGGTGGTCGAATGCCTGGCGGAGGAGGTCGAGGAGTGCGTTCAGGGATTCGAGCTGGATTCGTCCAGTATTAGATACATAGCCGCGAATCAGGCAGAGGGCGGGCCCCGAGAGGCGGTTGACCGCATATCGGAGGCACGCTTGGTCATCGGAGTAACGATGGGGTTGTGCGGCCAACTTGTTGCGCAGCTGTATAATCCAGGTGCGCAATTCTTCGGCCTTACCGCTGTCGAAAATTGGCGCATCAGGAAACCCCTTCTGAACGGCATTGGCACCACCCTGAGCTGTAGCCATGGCCACCACCTGGGCCTGCAGCTGGGTGAACCACTGTTCGAGGGTGGAGCCGGAAGCGTCTGTGTCCATGGGTTCCGAACTCATTACGAGCAGGTTAGAATAAAAGATGCAACCTAGTGTAACGGCGGCGGTTCTCCAAGGTACTCGAGTGAGTTCTGGTGACGCAAGCGAGAGCGGGAGCGGAAGCGGGGGCGGGAAACGGGAATGGGAATGTGAATGGAATGGGAACGGGAACGGGAACAGAAACAGGAACGGGAACGGGAGACAGAGACTGACAGCGTCAGACGGATGTGTCGGACCGAGAGACAGACCGCGTCAGACGGACGTGTAGGACAAGAACGGACAACGTCAGATGGACATGTCAGACAGGGAGACAGACAGTGTCGGACGGACGTGTCGGACAGAGAGACGGACAGCGTCGGACGGATGTGTCGAACAAGAACGGACAACATCAGACGGACGTGTCGGATGGGGAGACGGACAGCATCGGACGGATGTGTCGGACTGAGAGACGGACAGCATCGGACGGACGTGTCAGACAAGAACGGACAACGTCAGACGGACGTGTCGAACAGAGGCGGGCGGCGCTAGATGAGTGTCGCTGATACGGAAATACGGTGGAAACCGAGGAAACCGAGGAAACCGAGACGAGGTTGATATTCCGAATAGAATACATGAGGTTGCATGAAGAGAAGTAGAAGACAAAACACAGGAGACAGCCCTCCTTATATACACAGTTCTCGCAGCTCCCATAAGTTCTCCTACTCATACCCGCGCAACTCACATATGTACTCATACTCACATATGTGCTCATAACCACGCAACGCATACAACCTTCTCTTATGCAAGCGGGGCCTGTAACCGACACCCTTTCCAAGATCGAGACATCTGGAAGTAGGTGACGACACTCTTTCCAAGATCGAGACATCCGGAGCAAGGTGCCGGCATCAACAACGAAATCAAACAACCAAACCCAAATCGAGCGCTCGAGCGCCGGGACCTGCGCCGTGACATGAAGCTCATCATCCACCGGATAAGGTCTGCCTCCAGCCCCAGTTCTTCCATCCGCTTTCCCAAAAAGGTTTTGTCGATATTGTTGAACGCTGACTTGACATCCATGAACAGTGCACCTGCTATCTTCTTCTGTTTCTACACTTGTTGGGTGCGATTCATCATAATGGCAACCGGGTCAACGCAGGATCTCCGCTTCTGGCATCCAAACTGGCCCTCATGTAGGCCCCGCTTGCGCTCCAAGTGGTCAGCAATCAAGTGGGCTGCTGTCCATTCCAGTAGCTTGCTGATGACGTCCAAGAGCGATATGACCCGATATGCCCTCACCTTGGAATAATCGGGCTTACCCGGCTTGGGAATAACCACCCCTTTCGCTGTCTTCCAGATTCCCAGGTGGAATCCCAGCCGGATGCATGCCCGTACCAGTTGGGTGATCCGCTGCTTGTCCCACTGCCAGAACACTTTAACGATTCCAGCTGATATCCGGTCATCTCCTGGGGCTGAGGTGTTGCCTGCTGCTCCCAGAAGAGACCCGACCAGTTGGGCGTTGACCCTCTCAAAGGCCTTGCCCCCTTGTGCCGGTTCGAAAACTCCCAGTGGCCAAGGTGGGAAATGTGCCTGTAGAATCGCTTGTTCCCGCTCATGGTGGCCCTCTGCGGTGGAGCCGTCCACCCTGACGAGAGCCTGGCCAGTTTTGTTGATTCGGGGCGTCGTGTATGCCGCCGCTGTCCACACCTTATTTCCGTCCGCCTCTTGTAGGAACCGGTTCCAACAGTCCCTTTTTGCCTTCCTGATTGCCCGCCGGAATTCCCGCCTTGCCGCTTCAACCCGTGACATTCCCGCTACCCTCCACTTCCTCCTTGCCCGCCCCAGATCCTTCCTCAGTTTCTTGAGGTCCTCGCACCACCATGGCTTTGACCGTGAGCACCAGCGCTTCTTCCTGGTGTGCTCGTCCAGTGTCACAGTCATTGCCTCCCTAAGCGACCCCGCTGCCTCCGTCACCTCCTCCTTTGTACTGCTGTCTGACAGAATAGGGGTTCTCTTCAACCCTGCCAGATAACACTCCCTTTCCTTCCTCTGCCTCTCCTCCGCCTTCCTTTTTTCCTCCTCTTCACTCTTCTTTGCTGGGTCCCATCCGCTGATGTCCCAGCCTGTTGTCTCCGTGCTCGTGATGTCTGTTGGGTGGGGGCTGCCCAGCACATCCCACGCAATGACCTCATGGTCTGACCCGGTCGCCTCTTCACCAAGCAAGCACCAGTTCAGATCCATATTAGGCGAGGACAGAGTGAGATCGATGATGGAGTGGTTCATTGCCCCCAGCCCCATCCTCATGGCTTCCTCGTTATTCCACACGAAAAGGTTCTCTTCCGTAATGAGCTGCTCCCAGAAAGTGTGGTTTTTGCTGTATGTTGCTTTGGGGTTCCACATCTTGCTGTGTGTATTCATGTCTCCAGCGACAATCACCCTCCGGTGTTTGGCGATTTCGCCCCAAGCCGCGCGCTGTGCTGGCCTATTCGCCTCATTTCTTCCCTCGTGTCGGTCATACACATTGGCAATGATGATTGTATCCCCACCTGGGGGGACAACCTCCACCACCTGTACGTGATTCCAGCACTTCAGTGTCAACGTTTTCAGCTCCGTCACCTGGTATCTTGACGCTCGGTTTACTGCGATCCAGCACTTCCCTGCCACGCCCTCATCCCCCTTGATGAATGTGAAGCTGGGGTGTGAGCGTGTGCTATCCCTCTCTTTCTCTCCCCTGGGCTCCTGAATGAGCACCAGATCCACTCCTCGTTTGCCTGCCGATTCCAACACTGCCTCCATCACCTGGCCTCCCCGAGCGCAATTGTGCTGTAGCACCTTTAGCAGCATTGGTTCCCATAGGTTCGCCATCAGACGGCTACGGATGGGGCGGTGCCACTTGGTTCCTCTTCGGCGATCTCCATCGCATCCTCCGTCCATGCCGGGATTGCTGGGTTGCTTTCCTCATCAAGTGTGAGGATCACTGGGGGCAGTGTTGCTGTGGCAACTGGGACCCAGCTTAGTGGTCCGGGGCGCCCCAACACTCTTGTACACTCGATCGACAGGCCTGGTGACCGAACCCTGGGTGCCTGCTCAGATGGCGCTTGATGCGTCATTTGCGGCTGCTGTTTTCCTTCCTTCGGCATACGTCCATCTCTTGCTATGGCAATGGCGGCCGTCTTTTCTTTGCACCTCGCCTCCTGGGCTGCGTGCCTCCCTCCACAGTTGGGGCACTTCAATGCTGTGTGGGAGCACGCTTTCCTGCTAGCACCGCATGTGGTGACCTCACACCTATGACCCTCTGTCCTGTGTTGTCCCGAGCAGATTGAGCAAGTCAGGGCCCCATCCTGGTGGCAGCAGAACTCACTATGCCCCCACCGGCTGCACCTGCCGCAGAGCACATCCGCTCTGTCTGCGATGAATGGAAGGGTCCGGAATTTGACGCCCGCCACCCACATCTCTGTTAGCAACTTCTTGCCGACTGCCTTGCTGCACACCTTGAAGACCACGGAGGCGGCATTCTGTGGAAGCCTCCCAGCCTGGTAGTGCTGCTCGATGATCCTCTTTGAGCGCATCCACCACATTGAGAAAGGGGAGATTACCACTCCCTCATTCTCCGCCTCGATTCGCTCCCAGAAAGCAGCCAGCCCGTTGTCCTGCTGGTACTGGGTGTACAGGACCAGTATCTTGAGCTCTGCCCAGGTTTCATTTGCAACCACATTGATAATTGTCTTGTCCGTCTGCCGAGCCACTTCGATTATCTCCTTTTTGAAGTGGAGGAGTATAGCCGCTGAGGCCCCTGCCCTCTCCATGGTGGTGATCCTTCCCTGTGCCGAGATCTTGAACGCCTCCGTGCGGACGTGGGGGGGAGCAACCTTGCTGAGGGCAATGTTTACAAGCGCCGCTGCGCTCGCTGCCACTGCTGCGTCTATCTGTAGGGCTCCCACTGCCCTCTCAAATAGGATTGCCCGCTCATCCCATGGGATGCTCCTCTTGAACAGCTCCAAGCCCGTCAGCTCCTTGGCCGCCTTGCCTCCTCAACCGACCTGGTTGAAACCATTGCTCGCCATCTGTGGGAGGGCCGCTGCCGCTGCTGCACACTGGGCCCAGTTGCTTGCTTGCTGCTGTGGCGCCCTCTGCTGATGCTGCTGCTGCATTGGCTGCTGGACTGGGCGCTGCTGCCACTGTTGCTGCTCCCATTGCCGTGGTGGGACGCGTGCAGCGATGCCCTTCCGCTCCTGCTCCCAGTGATCCTCCACCACTCTCATGCCGGCCAGGTGCGCCACCTTCCGAGTTGCCTCCTCCTCCTTATCGGTATCACCCAGACCCCACAGGGGGCGAGCTGCCTGCGCGTATGATTCCTCCTCCTGTTTGCTGAAATCCCCCTTTACCCACCTCTTCCTTGCTGCTGCCTTTTCCCTCTCCCTCGCTTCCTTTTTTGCTTCCTCTGCCGCTATCGTCTCCGGTCGCTTGAGGATCGACCGTACAGGTGCCTGGGCGCTGGGCACTACTGCCTCCGCCCTCAGGCCTGTCCTCACCTCTTCTGCTCTCTTCTTGTCGACTTCCACTTGGCGCCGCTGCTGCTGGGCAGAGCCCTTCGGCTTGCAGGTAGGGGTAGGTGGTATGGCAATCTCTACCGCTTTCCCCTTTCCTTTGTCCTTCCTCGTCTTCTTTTCCTTTTCCACTGGAGCCTCTCTGGCTGGCGCCAGTACTGGCCCGCTGTCCAGCGGGGCCGGGGTCCTGCTCGATGATACAGAGGTTGGTGTGCTAAGCGCCGGGGCATACCGTGATGCAAAGAGGCCATCGCACTTCACACCCTCCATATCGCTGAATTCCTCGATCGGATCCTCCTGCAGCACCCAGGCCGCTGGGGGTGCAGTAACCATCACTCCCTCCATCGGTTGCGGAGTGCCGTGCCCCACCGCTGCTGGGGCCACTGCCCGAACGGTGGTGGTGGCCAGAGTCGGCAGGCCACCCAGTGCTCGCATTCCCGCAATCTCTGCCGCAATTCCCTCAACCCCATGCTTCACCTCCCCAAGCTCCTCCCGCCGCGCCCTCATCATCACTGCCAGGTCCTCACACTGCTTGAGGTCCCATTTTGCCTTCTGTGCCTACTCTGTCTCGATTGCATCAACTGCCAGGAGCCTGACCTCCAGCCTCTTCTCCCTCTCCTTGGCATCCGCGCGTAGCCTCGCCACCATCCTCTCTTCCATCTCCCCCACCTTGCCCAACACTGCCGACAGTCTCTCTACCAACCTTGCATCCCACCTGGCCACTGCCGTCTCCGCTGCCTCCTCAACCTTCCTTGCTTTCTCCTCCATCTTCTGCTCCACCCTAGCCACCGCTGCCAGGATCTGCTTCAGCACCGAGCCTGCCGCAGAGCCCGGGTGTGGCACTGGCTGGTAGTGTCTGATGGGCCTCGGGGTGCCCATTGCCATCCTCTTGCTGCCTCTGGTCGGCGTGACCGGCACCGGGGTTGGTCTGGTACAGCCTGCGGGTGACACCACACTCACGCTCCCCCACCTGCCTGGGGTGGGTGATGGGGTGGCTGACCTACCTGGGCCCGCCACACCCTCCATCTCGTCTTCGCTCTGATTCACCACCTCCTCCACCCAATCCTCCACTGCTACATCCCTTCCATCCACCCCCTTGCTTCCCTCCCTTCCCACCCCCTTGCTGGAACCCTCGCCAGAGTTCAGGGTCAAAGCTGATCCCACCTGCTGGGGACTGCTGGCCGCTGCAGAGAGGGAGCGCGCGAGTGCTCCCCTCATGGACTGCTTGCCCGTAGTCGCGAAGAAATTGTCGTCATCACGCATGCCGTTGTCGCAACCATTGCCACGCCGGAAAAACTCCTGTGTGCTCTGCTGCTGTCCAGTGCCCGCCGCGGCGCGCTTGAAGTTCGGTCTGCCTTTGTCCTTCCCCTCCCACTGCTTCCCCTCCTCCTCGCTCTCCAGCTCTGAGAGGTCACTGCTCTCGGCATCGCTTACCACATCCTCCATTTCTTCCTCCCTGTAGGTTTCCTGGTCTCCCACCTGCTCCGCCAGAAGGTGGGTACCAATGTGGTCAGCCACCAACGGGGCTGCCTCGGTCGATTCGGTCCCTCCGCCGGACATTGTGACGTCCGTGAGGTCTGATTTGCGTAAAGTTCTGGTTTGTCGAGCGAAAGGCTTGGCGATTTTTGGCGTTGAGTTTCGTCCGTGGTGTGTTGGTTGGGTTCGGTCCGGGGTGGTGTGTGTGTGATGGATGAGTGAGTTACAGAAGGGGAGTGCATGGGAGGGCGTATGTACCAGAGGCGACAGTATCCTGGAGAACTTGCCGGCGAAGGAACTGGGAGGGATGCTGTCAAGGGAGTCTCCTCTCCAGGGAGAAAGGGAGTAACTGGGGGTAAAGTGGGCGCTTTTTCTCGGAGGAGTTTTGGCAGGAGGAGTACGCCGGTACGTCACGTGGTGGTGGAAAATTGAAATGAGTAGCTACGGATCTGGGTACTAGCGGGATTAGCAGGTTGCAGTTGAGGACTGTATGTAGGACGTGACCTTCTCTCCACTCTCTTCTATATCTGTACCACGTACTGATACACCTACACCGACGCTTAGACACTCACAATGCACACTATAGAATCTATTGTTCGTAGCCCCCACGTTTTTGTTTCCCCTCACCCTAACGAAACATTTTCCAGTCGGGGACAAACTCGCTCTACTGGGCTGGCCCGGATCACGATCGACCTAGCGCCGATGAATGGTACCTCAGTCACACCCGTCCCTGCGAACCTCGGGGAGGAAGTTACGACCAAAATTCCTCCTGAGGGGATGTGACAGAAAGCTGGCGATGAAAAGCTTAGAAACAGGAGTGATGACAGTCTAGTCACCTGACAGTATCGCACTGCATGGTATGGTAACGTGGCAGGTATTAGGGTTGTTTGCCGGTGAAATGGCGTCTGTTCGGCTGGCGGCTACGACGAGCAGTGCTGTGGGAAGGAGCGGGGCGGAGACCGCATGTTGCCTCGTGAAAGCGAACGTGGGGCCAATGCCGACACTGTCTATATATGCTGTAGGCCGCCTCTTCTTACTTTCGCTCCCATCGCTATCATCCCCACCCACCTATCAAGACAGTCATCACTCTCTTCGTCGACTGTCACACTTTCCATGATCTCCATGAGCGCCCGCTGCTTCTCGGATAGAATAATGATGCAAAAAGAAATAAAACGCTGTTTTCCTCCCCTGGACATAGCCGTGGAGCCTGGAGACCGTGAGGCGAGACGAACGGAGATGACAGTGGGGTTGGGGAGATGGAGCACAGCGAGAAGAACCGGAACTCGTATTCAATCAATCACTATGTCCAGTTACAAGAGAGAAAAGAAAGATGGAAGAAAGATGGGAGAGATGGAAGAAAGAAAAGAAAGATGAGAGATAGAAAAGAAAGATGGAAGAAAACAGAAGAAAAACTATGTTGGTAAAGAATCGCGAAGCTGTTACACAACAAATATCCCAATCTGGCTCCCCTGCAACCCGGCGTTGCTCCGTGTTGCTCCCGTCGGCGTTCCTCCCGTCGGCGCCCCATGCCGGAGCGGCGAGAAGTACTTTCAACAAGATCCCCAGACTAGCTACCGCGCCCTTCCCTTTATACCCGGTTTCCCTTCCCCCGTGGGTCGCCACAGCTCGCCAGTGAATCCGACACAGTTCCCGCAACAATACAATGAGTCAACGATATTTCGACGAAGGAAAACACAATAGAGCACTCGTAGAACAGGATAAGGTAGAAAGGACGCGCAATCCCAATATAACAGATAGGGTCGCATACGATTAATGAATCATCATCATCATCATCGCCAATATAACAGAAAGAGAGACGGGTAATGACAACATAGAAAGGACGCGCAATCGCAACAAAATGGAAGCACAATAGAAGAAGACGGGTCGTCACGGCGGGGGTATTCCAGGTGTTAACTACCAGAGTGGCATCGTGGCGAAATGGTGCGCAAATGCGCGGCGGGGCCTTATCCGCGGAGGACGGAGGAGGTGGTGGTGGCTATGGTGACGCGGAGGATCCACGGGCCGGCCATCATCAGGGTGGCGGCGAAGGCGGCGCCGAGAAGCCTGTCACGCCAGATCCGTGACACCAGGTGATGCTTGCCGAGGACATTCTCTCTGCCGTCGCGAGCCTTGTCGATGGCGTGCTCCTTAAATGATGGAGCAAGGTTGTGGGTAGTGGTCTGAGCATCCGGGCGATGCTTTCTGAGGGTCTTCTCTCTGCCGTCCAGAGTCCGTTGGAGCCACACCACAGCCTGGTCGACATGACCTCGAAATTTCTCCATTATGTCCTGCGTAGATATTGTTTGTAAAATATTGGTTGGATATTTATTTTCAGCACCATAATAGTACTTATAAATATTTTGAAAGTGCCATTCAATGCGGTTAAAAATTCGCCGTTCGAAATCCAGATATTCTGCGTCGCAATCGGCGGATTCGGTGACAAGAGCTGCAGCGATTAAGGAAATAGCTGCGATGGCTCGTTGTTCATCCTCGTTGATATGTTCGAGGGCGAATTGATGAACGGGTGAGCGGATCCAGAAGCTGTCGCACTGAGATAAGAAAGTGGCTTTCCGCTTTGCCAGAGAAACGGCTAAGATGTGCGCAATAACGATATTGTGCGCAATAGCGATATTAAGCATATCGGAATCTTTTTTTTTCAGTCAGCTCACACTTCACAACGGAGGTTCAGTTCACGACATACTGTTGTTCAAACATCCAACCCCAGTCCTCCCATAATCAAATAAGTCATCCACAACATCTTCTGCATCCATCTTTGCAGGACACAATGTATTGCAAATTCGATTGATCAGGTCCCCCGAGCCATAGAAAGACAGGTTTCTGGGGAATGGTAACTCTGCCGGAAGCCGGGATTCATCGGAAGACATCTCGTTCGTGGATGGCCTTTCTACTTCTAGAGTGAGTCTTGATTGCTTCGGCACGACAAAGGAGGGGCTTGATGCCTTCGTATTTTGGAAGAACTATATTGGCTTCACAGAGATGGTGCGAATCCGTCAAAGTGTTGCCCCACAGTAGCATAGAACAGGGTTGCCAACAAATATTTATTATAGGCCCACCGATGTAACAACCAATATATTGATTGTGGTACGAATTGTTGTAGGTGTTTCCAGGGTGTTTATTTTCCATTGTCGTGTTCCAGCTCTCTTGCCGGTTGTGCCGTAGATTAAGTCGATCTTAATGGCTAGGGTGTGGGTGGTTTGTGGTTGAGGTTGTGAATGGTAATTGCAGAGCGCGAGTGTGTGAGTTGCTCGGTCCTGGGTGCGGTGTCAAGTCCTTATAAAATGCGGAGTGGCGTAGCTAACAATGACCTGGATATGCGCAGAGCACACTGGGGATCGCGGCTGCGCCCCCGCCCCCCAGCCCCAACCCCCCCCTCCAGCTACTTGTGTAGACAACCGCGTATGTAGGAAATAAACTTCACGCGAGTACAGATTGGGCACGCATCAGTACCCAGCTGACTGTGTCGACCCCAACAATAATGTCGCCGACGAGAACCCATTCCCGACACCAGCACCACAATCGTTTCCCCAATTCTACCCCCTTATCAACAACACAGCCAACTGAACACCGCCAAATATACCCACGGAAAGCTGGCGGGTGGCTGTGGAAAGGTGACACAACCAAGCATGGCAAATCTACTCATATCACGCTTTTCATCGTAATGTTCGTATTAATTATCCTTAAATCATAGGAATCAACGGCATGATTCTCCACATCATTCAGCAAGCTGATGGAGCTGCAGTCATGCGGCAACTACTGGATATCTACTCTACCACGGAGGTAGGAAGGCTGGTCCTGGGTGAGGAAGACGCGGAGAGGGAGGAGTCGGAATGGGGGCGCAGCGATCGGGGGGAGGAGAGGAGGGCGGAGGGCGGGGGCGGAGGAGCTGGGTGCAGTGGGGGAATTGGGTACCGAGGGAGTAACCACCGCTGTTCTTACCCGCGCCCTCGCCCATGACATCCGAAGAGGAGGATCAGCGGGCGGATACTTTTTCTTTTCATTTTTCCTTTGTCCTTTCTTTTGTTCGAACTTTTTTCATTTCCTTTGTGATTTCCTTGGTGTGCATCATATCCCATTGGGACAGGCATGCGCGGAGGGCAAAGCGGAGCTTGCAACATGCCGCCACACGTGGACAGCGGACAGGATATCTACCTGGATAAAAAGTGCGCTGCCATAGTCTAAATAGGCAACATTCGAGATTGCGCGCCCAAATCGCGTACTTCTGTCCGGGCCCCGGATCTTCGGAGGCTAGGCGTCTAATAGCTACCTGGGCATCGGTAAAGATGGCGACCCTCTCCAGCACTGAATTCCGTCTTGCGGCCTCCTCCAGAGCCCTAGCAAGGGCGGCGCGCTCCGAGCCATAGGCCTCCTGCTTGTAGCCGATGTGGGCCTTGACTCCTAATTGGCACTGACGTTTTTGCCTTGTGACCGCATATCCAGCCGCTCCACTATAAAGCCGCCACCCGCCTGTGAACGCCGTGAGTCCTGTCCGGACGCACTCCGCTTCTTCCTTAGCCGCCTTTCCTCCCCCCTAGATGGTCTCGGCATCAAATGCCTCCGGCTCCTCAAGTGAGACCATCGCCTCCGTTCTGCCTGCGTATTTCTCAAACCACTTTCCAATCATCGACGCTACCCCTACCTCTTTGGACTGAACACACTCGGGTAGACTGAGCAGCCGCAACCCCCACCGCCGTTGGCGGTTCTCCAGCTGGGCTGCTGGCGGCCTGGGTCCTGGCTCCGTTGCTAGTGCCTCCAAGTTTGCCGCCCGAAAGCGCACTGTGATAGCCCGAGCCTGCTGCCTGCCTAACAGCTTCAGCTCGTCAGCCCTCCTCATGGCGCCCACTACTCAATCGCCCTTCCACCATAGCTCTGACCCAAACATCGCCACTGACTGGATGCATGCCGTCGCGATGTTACTGCAATTAGCTGGCGAGGGTCCCATCTGCCCTGTCAGCCGGCGCTGCTGCCCTATGGCCTTTCTTCCTTCCTTCGTTCTGATCGCCTGGTAGTCTTCAGAGCAAGCTGACAGTCTAGCCACACGCCCAACCAGCGGGTGGCTTCCTGATTGAAAGGACTTCTTTCTCCCCTACTCTGATAATTGCTACTGGTGACAAGCCCCTTCTCCGGAAGTGGGCCACCTCTGTCTTTCCTTCATCGAATGCGATGCGGCTCGCGCCCCGCCCATCTGGTAGCCACCTTCGCCGCCTCCTCCAGTCTGCTTACTATCTCTTCCCCCCTTCTCCTTTCGCCCGCCATGTAATGCCATCGGCAAGGATAGTCCTCGGATGAGGCAACTCTCTTTCCACCTCGTCGAAAATAGCGTACAGGTGGGTGAGAAACGGGAAGTTACGGGATTGGCGCCGCTGGTGAGCCTTCTGGGATGCCCGCGTCCACTGGGTGAGTTCCGGCTCAAGCTTTAAGGCCTCCATCCGTTTGTCTAGGTGCGCCTTGCTGATATTGTTGAACCCCGACTTGACATCTATAAACAGCGCCCTGTTTTCTTTCTTCCTCACGCCTGCTGAGATCGGTTCACGTGGACTGCTACTGCATCAATGCATGACTGCCTCTTGCGGCACCCAAACTTAACTACTCCGCCGCTCGCTGAAATGTACGCGGGGCAGACACTACGTCCAGAGCACCTACCTGCTAGGTTTGATTAGGCTTGGGTCGGGAACGATTTCGTCGTTAACGGAGCCATCCCTCATATCACGTCTATGTTATTCTCAGCCCCATACGTGAACCTTCCAGTTCGCGAACCTACCAATTTTTGTGAACCAAACTATGCGTTATAGATCCATTTTTACTCCGCTCTCGCCACTGTATACTCCTGTCGCTAATACCTACTGAACTCCTATATCCTGTCATAACCAACTTTCCTACTCCACTGCTGTTGGAAAAGCTTCTCATCGCTGGACGCATGGCGCTGTGGTCGCTAGAGTTGAGTGGCCGACGACTAGAGTTGAGCTGGCGGGGTTGCTGGGGAAGCAAACGCGGAGGAGCTAAAACAGGGAACCGAATGGGGATAAAGCGGGGAGGCAGCGAGATGTGCTTTGTGTTCTCTGTTCTGCGGTTCTTTATTCTATATTCTTACAACCTTCTACATAGCAACAGAGATTGTCCCCGCTCGAACCAGCGCCACAACGTGAAGAATCTCATCTCTCTCACCCCCTCGAAGATCCTCTTCTGCTCTCTCGAACTACTACCTGTCGCCCCGAACACAAGACTTGCGTTGAGCCGGAGGGCCATAACTATTCAACAACTACGTCACGCATAAATTGTGCAAATTCAGCACCATCACTACTGCTGTCGCATCGCTAATCTACTCCCTGAGCCAGGCATCGCCCACCTGCACCAACGGCGCGTGACTTGACGCGACACCAAGTTCGGCTGTAGGTCGTCACGACTCCGTCACCACCGTCTTCGCACTAGCTGTCTACTCCCATACCTCCTTAGTGCCATGATACTAGGCTAGGTAGTCAGGACATGACGTTTGCGGAGGCGCTGCTGGGGGAGTTGATATCAAAACGCCCGCCGATGCCGCCCCACCGATACCACCACCGCTGATACCACCACAAATACCACCTCACCCGGACCGGGATTACCTCAACAACCACGGCTCCAATCAAGAATCGATCAAGAAAAGGCGATTCTGTAAGGTGTCATCTATCATCTGCGAGCGGCATCAAAAATCCAATTGATTTTGCATTGCTGGCTGTGGCTTTATCTTGCCTGTACTATGTAGGTATTTGGGCCGCAACAAGTTTGCAGGCGTGCCCAAGTTCGCGAACTGCCCCAGTTCGCGTACGAGGCAGAACCTATACTCACAGATCAATCGAGGCGGAGAAGGCATATCTGCGTGTCGAGTCGGAAAATTACTTAGCATTGGATCAGCGAGGGGATGAGACGAGATGAGAAAGCGGGTACGGAGTACAACCCACCATGATTGCTGGGTACAATGGCTTTTTTTTGCCAATCCTTTTTTTGTTTTTTTTTCTTTTGCTTGTTTTTTGTTTTTTTCTCACTAGTGCGGTAAGAAGGTGTGGGTGGGTCGGCGGAATGGGCGCAACCAGTGATTTCAAGACACTGTTTTGCAATTGCGCACGATGAATCCACTACCGGAGGTGGTGGAATATGAACAGGCCCGTTATGAATAGGTTTGGGAGCGTTGGCGGATCGTCAGTGCGATAGAAAGTGTGCTGGCGGAATATCTATCTTACCTCAGAGTTCGCAGCACTAAATGTTTTGACGACTTGCCATCAAGTGACACTGCCAGCAGCCAATCAGAGTCTTTGTTTACATGTCAACAAAAGTTTATTCTATATACGGAAGCTGCACATCGGCCCTAGTCTTGCGCGATAGCCCGCACATGATTAGCCTAGTGTTTCTTGGCTGATCCTTTTCGGCGAACCCCGCCCTTACTGTGGGAATGCAACTCAGCGCGTGCGCGGCGGGGTTGCCGAGAGCCCGTGGGCTCGGGAATCACCTTGTAAAACCCTTGGTGCGCATACACTTTCTTGGGGACAGGCCTGGGCGGAGGGAGAAGGGGAGCTTGCAACATTCCGCCATCGCGCAGACAGCGGACGGGAACTGGGGGGAAGAACATGCGCCGCATAGTCTAAAAAGGTAGGCTTCATGCGAGAATCATTAGACGGGGAGAAGGCCTCCCCGACGCTGATGGCTATCTTCTGCCATGTCCTCGACGAGCACTCTGGAAGTAACTCCGCCACTATGCTGCGCAACATCGCCTTCATGATGAATCTTTCATTCTTTCTTTCCTTCCTTTCAGTGCGACTAGTTGAGGACAAGCCAAGCGGCAGCAGGAGGAGCTACCGTAGGCCGCCCGCGGAGTCGCGGACTGTGCGAAGTCGCGGCCGCCGGCGAACGGCAAACGAGAAAGGACTGTATTTAATATCACCATGATCGGACAGGGTCGCATGCGATCAATGAATCGTCAATATCATCACTGCCTTCATGATGAAGCCGGCCGCCAATCCTGATCGTCCATCCCCTCGCCATTGGCGTAGTGAAAGTGTTAAGGAATGTGGAGGGAGCTTTGGATACGATGAGGATGGCACTGGCGGCAGGCAGGGACACGACAGAAGCGAGTGGGAGCGGCGTGTGCAAATAAGTAGCCGATGCGAGGTTGAGATTTACCAGGGTTAGAGCGGCTGATGCGTGCGTACCTATGTGTAATGACGTGCATACAAATATACAGGCGTTTATGCAGCCCTTAGAGAACAATAGAGCTAAATAGGAAGACATCGATGGCTTCTACTGTGCCATTGATCTGGCTTCTTATATGTTGACCCCGTCGGTGAGTTCGAGTAGGGCGTCTGGTCCGGCACCAGAAATTCCCAAGACGTGAAGGATTGATTGGGCCCCAAATCCGAAGGACGGCAGGCCTCAACACTGGCCGGGAGAGGACAAATAGCTTCGGTTTATTTCTTCCTGACACAGAAATCTGAGGCTCACACGTATCACCACTCCTAGAGTCCCAGCTCCTTATATCAACTCGTACAGAACCAGTTCACCCACCTCCACCCTGGCAAACGCCGAAGGAGAGGGAAAACAGTAGGGAGAGGAGATTCTAGGCGGCGGAAGGGCCCGAGGTCGGCTACAGTACCTCGTGGAATAGAGGGGATTCGCGGACCCGACAAGTGAAACCGAGGGAACCTGAGCATCAGCGAGGTACAAGCCGTCGACGTATACTACGAACGGTACCCGGAGCGACCGGCTCGCTATCGTAGGAACTCGAGCTTTTGGAGGGTACTGCTGCGGCTCATCGTCTTCGATTGGGATATTGCAGGAAGGAGCAGGGAGGGAAGTTAGGAATGCGGGGAGCCGGATATCCTTACGGGGAGGAGTTTCCCACACTTCTTCGTCTTTTCTCTCTCTCTCCTCCGCGCAGCAATTTGGCTATTTGTCCAGCAGATACCAAAGCTTGTCGTCATCAGTCCGCGCCTGGTCCTGCCACGTCCTCTCGTCATGTCCTCCTATCTCGCTCCGTCGTAGATATCCTCCTCGTGTCTTATTCCTGCCCTGCAGCTCGCCACTCGGCACTCGCCGCCTGCGCGGCCGCCCGATCCACTATCTGGGGCTGTACCAGCCTCGTCGGCTTGTCGGTCACCAGATGGTTATGCACCCATCCAAAACTTGCTAGGCAATTGGGATCGTAGGCGCGTGGCTCCCAGCCGGCTCGATGCCAATATCGACACGATAGAGATGTTCCGGCAAAATCCTCCGCTGCCAGGTGAGCAGATCCTCGATGCAGGCCTCGAAATAGTCGGTCTCGTCCGTCCTGAGGCCTGCCCGGCACTGCGCTATGGCCGTCAGTCTTGATATTTCAAGTACGGCTGCCTTGTAGATTTATCCCGGCGGGGGCTGAACTGGCTGCGGCTGCGGGGCTGCGCTGATGCCTAACTTGTCTTTTGGGACTCCCGCAGCGCTCAACAACCGCACAGATATAGAATTGGTCAAAAGTACACGAGCGGCACCAAAAGGAAAGGGAAAAGAATATCTTATCATGTTGATAGGACGAGGAGTGGTGGATTATAGCAGACATGGGCGCTCATTATTTGCGATGTTGTGGATTATATATGCAAGCGGTTGTCCCAGGGACGCTGAATACTGGGCGACTAACGATATCATCGAGTCTTCCGTTTTCGCTGGCGGCCGTCCTCCACCTCCACATTTCTCCCCTCCGTGGTGTTAGCTCTTGTGGTTCCCTTCTCTTAGATAAACACCCACTCGGAGTGTACTGCAACCTTCCGTTCTTCTTTTCGTTGTCACTGGTCAGCGCTCCCGACACGTCCTTCTCCTATGTGTGCCGGAGAAGAGAGGAGGCGATGCCATTACCCTCTCTTTTTTCCGTCTCTTTTGGTTGGTGTGTGAGGAGCTTAGGTTGCCGAGAGGAAGATTCACGCTAATCCGGCGGCTGGCCGCGCCCTGACGAGTGCCGCCGCCCCCCCAAACCCAACCCAAACGCTAGGGCAGCCTTGGGCAGTGAAGGCTGTTCCCAAGACGCGCCCGTCCTAAAAAAAGTAATGGCGGCCGGGCTCGGCCAAGCGGGCCGTACTTACGAGGCCTGAGGAAATTTGAGATGATCATCAACTTCTTGTGCTTCAATCGGAGAACACTCAGTTGAGAAAATGGTACCGAGGAGGATCTTGTCTGTGGTACGTTGACAGGATAGGATATCCAGTGTTACTCCTGCCGAGGGACCTTATTGATACGTATTTATATAGATTGACAGATTGCCTACGAATTGGAAAAATTGAACCTCTCCCGATTTTGATGTTGCGCTACTGTAATAATCACGAAGCGCGCTAAAGCATGCACACTCAGCGCCAAAACGGCACTTAACCACGAAAATACCAGGCGACTTAAGAGAGTGAATACCGCTATTACTGTACCGCAATCACATCTTTAGGGATCCGAATCCACATTGGTCTCTATATTCTCCCGGTTCAGCATCACGGTCGGTTCACTCATTATCTCAACGCATTTGTTCCTTTCTCTTTTTTTGGGTGGCAGGCGAAGACAGGAGTTACGGTGGGGAGTAGAGAAGTGCCAATCGCTCTCCGTCTGCGACCCGTTCGCCTCATCCTAGGAAAGAAGAGCCCTAGTAAATGCTGCTAACTAAGTATGTATGTAATAATCTAGCGCCTGCTGGAAGTGCCGCTAGTTGCTATCACACCCAGTTCCGCCGCCATGGCTCGGATCTGCGCCGGGGTCTCCTTATTGGTTACCTACCAGGTATATGAGATTGAGCTTTCCTGGGATGACAAACTCACCGCAGGGCCGGGAGGCACCTGTTTGAAAAGATTAATAATGCGGCTCAGCAGGCCCCTTCTTCAAGGGTTTGAAATACTGTAATCACCCGGAAGAGCTTTCCAGCGGAGATGCTGTGTCGTACCAGCCGTTAGCTAGAGAAGAAACGATCGGAGACTCGAGTTCAGGGTCTTAATCCGGCCGAGCCAGTCCCGACTTCAGCTCGCGGGCTGCCGTGGGCTTTTGGGACGGTCCAGTCCGGGCTTTCTGATGACCCAGGCCAGCTGGATGGTCCCAGTGGCCGGGCTGCCTTGACCCAGCCCGGCCGGCGGGTGCCTGTAAGCCAACACCAGTATCTAATTGTAGTTAAGAAAGAATATTGTCAATCACCGCCGCGGAGAACCACAATTCAACACCCGCAGATCGCTGAGGCGGACACCGTCACACCGGAGTGGGATTAGTGTTGGAATATAGAGATCCGTAGATAGGAAGATGGTTGATTCGATTAAAGATACGCTGTCGTAGTCAGTTCATTCTGTCTATATACAAAGGGCCTCAGTCTAGGCGGAGGGCAAAAGGGAGCTTGGGCCATATCTTCTCGCTGCTCTTCCGTTCGTATAAGACTTTCTGTCTGTTGTGGTGGTGGTGGCTGAGTGCTCCTAGTAATCGCCTGGTTGTAATCCAACACCTGAAAACCCACTCCCCACCCAAGATATGGTAAGACGTTAGTGGATCATGAGATCTCCCTCATTTGCCCGGCTGGACTGTTGAGACCCCTGCTGGCCTGTGTGGGGCAGTCCCCGCCAGTCCACAGCCCGCGAACCAACAAGCGTTCTCGGAGCCAGAATGGGAAAACGAGTGAGATCTCCTGGTGCTGTAGTTTCCTTGTAGATTTTGGGTTGACTACAACTGGGCCCTTACTGGGAGGTATCGGCCACCACCACCTCAACAACAAACAGAGAATCGTACACACCCAGGAGAGAATTGGAAAGAGAGCGGGAACAAGATTATCTAAAAATTGTATTGATCGGCGGAGAGGATGGAACTGTAAGCGAATTCCGGTGGCGTAAATGGGTGTGCATCCCTAGGCTCCGTTTGCGGTACCGTATAACCTCCATCCTCGATATCGGTCCTGTTTTAACTGTGCAACAAGCATCTTCTCTGTCGCCCCCATCTGGGACCTATCGGTGAAAACGAGCTCATCTCGGGAACAGGATTTGAGACACTCGATTACCTCAACAATATCGTTACCAAGTCGGGCAGGCGGTGAAAAGAGACGGCGCAGCACCTACTGCACGGCTATCTAGCAAGCTCAGGCCCCGCAAATCGAGAAAACCCTTGAGAAAACCCTTTCAGGTTCCGATGTCATAGCAGGAATGGATGCCATCTCAATCCCATCTTCGCAAGCACGCGACTTGCAACCTTGCCTTTGTTCGTATAACTACACCAAATACAGCACTCCCGTACTGCGGACACCGCCGGGTACCGGTGATTACTAGAAATTTTCGAGAGGTTCTACGGTATCATTTGCAAGACGAGCACGGTTCCGTTAGCGCCAAACCAGCACTGCCTGGGATTACATAAGAACCTTTAGCAGTGGCACCGAGAATACAGACGTGAAATACCTACCCCGAACTCGCAGATGCTGCTCCCTGCCCTTCGGGGTTGCTTCTTCCTTAATAATCACGTTCCCGCACACTACGAGGCGCCTCCTTTGCATTTTCAGTCCATTTGGGCATCTCTTCCCAATCATTCTCGAAGTATTCGAAACGCTGCTGCGCAGGTAGTTGGCTTGTGAGCGTCGGCGGAGCCGACGGTGGTTGCCTGTGCGAGCGGGTGACTTGATATTCTCGGGGCCCACGTCGGTGGCTCTCATAATTCCAAACGTGGCCGCGCTGCGCTTGTTGGTAAGGATCGTGGCAGGAAGTGATGTCACCAGGGTGAGTAGCTTCGCTGCTTCACCATCCCTGCCGGAACTTGGTAGCCGGATCAGCCAGCATTAGGCTGTTGTGCGAGCGGCAGCTCTGGTACTTTGTTTTTGAACCCGAGCTTCATCTACGATCCGGCTGAGCTCTTCTAAATGGCGAGAGGGGAAGCGAGCGAAGAAATTGTGGGGTAGGGGTACGGATACGGGATAGAAGGCTTTTTGTATTATTTTTTATACTATATTATCTAGGGTGACTTGATTATCACTGTTATTAAAAGTCAAAGCGTAAACGGTGAAAACGTGACGCGAAACGCAACCATGCAAAATATGGTCCACATCAATACGGAGAGAATTTCGGCGAAACGTCAGAAAATGCTGAAGATCATGGCCTACCATGGGATTGGCGGTAGATAATACGGTCACGAATGCCGAGAAAGTCTGCACACTATAGACACAAGATTAGCACGGTGTAATTGGAGACTTGCAGAGACTTATCAGAGAGCAGTAATTGAGAGAGAGGTAGAGATGATTGTTGATGGAATAGCCAGTCACGGGCGGAGCAAAGGCGTAACGGGAGCGGGGTTGACTATTCTCTCTATTGATATTGTATGAAGAAGTAAAGAACAAGAACAAGAGCAAACACCGAACGACACTCCATCTCGCACCGCTATTGCACAGCACTACTCCTAATTTGGCGGTCTCACAGTATCGCCCTGGGGTCCCTTACTATCGCCACGGTCAACCAGCGCTGGTCACCCCTAATTTTTCACTGGCACCGCGTCTGAGCGGCGAGAAGCATTTCGATCAGAAAACCATCCATGCCTGCCGCAATGTACGAGAGCGAACGGCATGTGTTAAGAGACAGAGACGGAAATCGGTGAGGACGAGCAGAGGACAACGGCATGGCTGAGTCCAGACACCGCCGCCGCCACCACCAGTCCCGAACGTATGTTGTGGAAATTATATCATTTGGGATTTCCGCCACGGTTAAGTTCATATACTGTATAGTTCAAGGGGAAGAAAACGCTGCTCCCCGCTGGACTCATATTGCTATCACACCATGAAATGAAAAACACGTATTTTAACCGCGTTGATATTTTATCACTCCACAATTCGCCTCCC
>Ga0307516_10002685_pt1 | contig 23518 bp, 21 predicted proteins | sample 19_EM_MG_FD_203310 | JGI IMG/M metagenome (GOLD analysis project Ga0307516, IMG submission 203310) | Populus trichocarpa ectomycorrhiza microbial communities from riparian zone in the Pacific Northwest, United States - 19_EM | ecosystem: Host-associated > Plants > Roots > Unclassified | place...
CGCGGCCGGCTTCCAGCCGGGCCCGTCCTGGTTCGCCGCAATAGCTCAGTTGGTAGAGCACGTCATTCGTAATGACGGGGTCGGGGGTTCGAATCCCTCTTGCGGCACCATCGCTCAAATTGTCCGGCCCGGACACATAGGTGACGGATCGTACCTAAGACATGGGTGACAACCTCGTGCCGAACGGGTTGTCGACGGGTTTCAAGGTCGTTTGCTCCAAAAAGTCGATCCAGTTTGACGCCGGTTGCGTGCGACTGCTGCATTCCAGCGTGACGCATCCATGGCGTGTCCATTTTGCTCGGCTCGCGCTGGCGCCGTCAACCCCGCGCGTGCCGCGCCCCTGCGGGCTTCGGGGGTTGACCGCGCCAGCGGAGCCAAGCAACGGCCTGCCATGCCAAGAATGCACAAGAGCGCGTCCCGCTCAGGGCGCTGCGGCGGCAGTTGAGACATCGGTGACCGGCTTCGTTCCGAACGGGTTGTCGAGGGGTTGCAGGGTTTTCTGCTCCAGGTCGAAATATCCGAGATCGTAGTGCATGAAACTGACGAGCCAAATGCCCTCGTCGACTTCCTTGATGCCGAGCTTCTGGCCAGCCAGGACGGTTGAGATGTTGATCCGCTTGCGATGCAGGCAGAGGCGGCCACAGGCGGTAACGATGACGTCGCGATCGTGGAACGGATAGCTGAGCTCCGGCAGGCCATCATAGCAACGCGCTGAGACGGTGTAGAGCTCGGCGGGGCACTTCATGTCGAGTGCCTGGTGCGGACGTTCGGCGTTGAACTCGTGAACGAAGGCATCGAAGCGGTCCTGCTGCTGCAGGCTGTTAAAGCCTGGCGGTCGTGTGGCTTCCTTCTTCAGGGTCAGGTGCATGCGCTCATGGCGGCCGTTTTGCTGTGGATGACCTGGCTTGATACGCTCGATCGCAACGCCGAGCCGGAGCCACCAGACCGAGAGCTTTGAGAGATTGAACAAGGCATTGGGACTGGCGAAGGGCACGCCGTTGTCGGAGCGAATGGCAAGCGGCAGACCACGCTCGCGGAACAGTCGCTCGAAGGCGGTGATCGCAGGTTCTTCACGGGTGGAATCGAGGGCTTCGCACAGCAGCAGGAAGCGCGAGGCGTGATCGGTAACAGTCAGCGGATAGCAGTAGTGGCCATTGCCGAGCTTGAACTCGCCTTTGAAGTCGGCGCACCACAGATCATTGGGAGCCGCACCTTCCGACAACGGCGTGCCGCGCGCGCGATGGCGCGGCCCGCCTCCACGCTTGACCAGGCCGTGACGGTCGAGGACCGCATGGATGGTGCTTTTGGCGGGAACGCGGATGTCCCCGTCGAGCCGTCTGACCAGGAGCTCGCGGATCTTGCGTGCTCCCCAGTGCGGCTTCTCGGTCTTGAGACGGACGACAAGGGTCTCGAGCTGCTGCGGGAGCTGGTTGGCGTAGCGCACCGGCCGGCGGGATCGATCGCTCAACGCCGCTAGCCCATGTTCCTTATAGCGATCGAAAATCTTGTAACCGGTCTTGCGGGATATGCCGAACTCCCGGCAGACCTCCGTCATGGCCTCCCCATCCAGCAGGCGGGCGACAAAGCGAAGACGCTCTTCCATCACCGAACTCGCTTTCCACGGCATCTACACCTCCCGCAGAACAAAAGCGGAAAGTGTAACCCATGTGTCCGGTACGTTTTGTCACCTATGTCTCGGGCCGCTCAGTTGATTCCAAATATGTTTTTGACTCCGGAAACCGCTGGACCGCATGCAGGTCTGAATGTCTCTGGTGAGCTGGAGCAATAGACTCCGCTGTCCGAGAACAAAACGGATCTCGTGCGACGTTTTTGTGGTCGGACGGCCAGATTGCTGTGCCACTTTTCCTTTGCTTCTGTATCTTCATCCCATTCGATACAGCACGTAGATCCGATGGTGCAGTTCGATTACGCGCTCGTCGTAGAGTAGGATAGTAGAGCGAGCAAAACGGACAATCTGTTTTACCCGTCGCCGGGTACAGCTTGCTGCAGAAACAGAACCGGATTGTTCGAGTCGGTTGCTCCTTCCGTCTTAATAACGAGCACCTGCGAATTCGGGCACAAGACCGACCGCGCGAAGCATCTCCGCGAGATCTGCGAGCCGCATCAATCCAGCAAGACCCACGGCGCCCCTCTTCCCGACAAGCGGCGCCAAAGTGCCTCCCCCGCTGCCACAGCCGGACGGACGTGCGCTCTACCACAAACCTTCGCGGCACTGCAGCGGCGAGTGCTTGCTGCAAGGCGCTGATTCTCCCAATCAAAGCGCAGACATCGGACTGCATCAAAGTGAGTCAGAGCCAATTTGGACGACGATTGACATGTCGCTGAATCCATCAGGTCGGATCCGCCTCCGAATACATCATTCTAGTAAATACCTCGGATCACAACGATCAATTTTACGAATGGCAGGAATTTGGGAATATGACGCCATTCCGACGGTCGATGGCGCGTCGGCACGAATGAATGAACTAGGGGATGACGCCCGCGACCTCGCTTGCGAGGACGATCGCGCATGGGGGGATTATGAAGCGAGTACTGAAGCTTTCCGCAACGATGCTCCTGGTTGGTACGGTCAATGGAGCAATGGCTGCAGAGAACGGCGTGACCAACTACCCAGCCGGTTCGCCAGGCGTTTTCGTCGGCGCGTTTCCGCCGATCCCGGGTCTCTTTGCGATCAGCCAGACCAGCTACACGAGCGCGAACGGTCTCTATGATGGAAGCGGCAACAAGCTGCCCATTCCATTCCAGCTTTCGGCAGTCTCGGAAACGGCCAGGTTTCTCGCCAGCTATCCCGGCGAGTTCTTCGGCGCCCACGTCTATTCTCAGCTTGTTGTCCCTTACGTGCACATCGACAATTCGAACCCGGGGGGCACGTTCCAGGCCAACGGGTTTGCGAACCTGACGATCTCGCCAGTCATCCTGAACTGGGCGCTGTCGCCGCTGCAGAGCGTCACGCTCGGGCTCGATATCATGCCGAACACCGGCACCTACTCCTCCAGCAAGCCCCTCAATGTGGGCACCAACTACACCACCATCTCGCCGGTGTTCGCGTATCGTTACGCCGATCCCAAGGGGTTCGAAATCGCGGTCTCGCCACGGTTGCTGCTCAACGGAACTAACACGGAGTCGGTCAACGTCTTCACGGGGGGGCTGCAGCAGTACAGGAGTGGCGACGCTTTGGCGGTCGACTTCACCTCGGGCTACAACATCGGCCCCTGGAAATTGGGCATGGTCGGCGGTTACATCCAGCAATATGCAGATGACACCGTGAACGGGATCAAGGCCTTCAATGCTGCAGGCATTCAGGATGGCAACCGTCTTCGGGCGCTGAATTTCGGCCCCTCAGTCACCTACAACGCAGGTCCCGTTCAAATCAACCTGAACTACCAGCACACGTTCTACGTGGAGAACGGCACCAAGGCCGACACCGTTTGGGCCAACGTGGCTTTCCCGATCTGGGTGCCTGCACCGCCGCCGGGTGCCGGACCGGGCAAGCACTGATCCGAGTGATTGCCCGAGGACCTGACCTTGTTCCGAGGGGGCATCGATAGAGAGCCGGCGCGAATGCGCCGGCTCTCGGCGTATTGAGTTAACGCAGGTCGAGAGCGGCCGCTCGCATGGTGTCGCGCAACCAGATCAGGCCGGCGTCATTCGAGCGGTAGCGGTGCCATTGAACGCATTGCTGCATGACGGGCAACGCTACCGGCAGTTCGATGATGCGGATCGGGAGGCTTCGCTGCGCAAGTATCGCGAGCCGTCGGTGCAAGGTAGCGATGCGATTGGTTCCGACAACCAGATGCGGAATAGCGGTGAAGGCGTAGGTCGAGATCGCCTCGTTGCGCGTCACTCCGCTTTGTTCCAGGTAGCGCGTCTCCAGAGATTGAGTCGCGATAGCCGGTCGCATCACCACATGGGATGCCTTTGTATAGTCGCTCCGCGAGAGCTTTCCCTTTCCGAACTTCCCCTTGCTCCAGGCGATGGCGCAAAAGTCCTCCTCGACGATGATCTCCGAAGGGTGAAGTTTTGAGCTGAATTCTCGCGGGATGATGAGCAGGTCGACGTCACCGCGCTCCAGGGCTCGTTCGGGCGCCTGAACCTGCTGGAGGAAGTCGAAGCGAATGCCGGGAGCGGCCGCTTCGCAGCGCGCAAGCAGCGCAGGCACCAGGGTCGCCATGGTGTAGTCGGACGCGAGCATCTTGAAGCAGCGGTCGGATTGAGCCGGATCGAATTCCGACGTTGAAGCAATCGTCCAGTCAACCCGCACCAGCAAGTCCCTGATGGAATCCTTCAGCGCCTCGGCGCGGGGGGTCAACTCCATCTTGCGCCCGATCTTCACCAGAAGTTCGTCATCGAAGTAGTTGCGCAGGCGAAGCAGGGCGTTGCTCATCGCGGACTGCGTCACGTTCATGCGCGTCGCTGCTCCGCTGACGCTGCGCAGGTGCAGCAAGTGATCGAGGGCGACCAGAAGATTGAGATCGAATTTGTTGTTGAAGCGCATTGCGAAGTGTGTCGATCCATTTATGAAATCAATACCTGAGATGTTAATAATCAATTTTTCAGAGGAGTTAAAGGGCGCTACCTGAGCATCGGGAAGAACGTCCAGGGGCGCGCCTCTCGTGCGCCGTGAGTAGATCAATGTTCAGGTATTTTCCGACGAATTACGTCTGGAACCTCTCGGTCGATCTCGCGATCGAAATGGGAGCCAGGATCGGCGAGATCGAGGAAATGTGCGCGCCTCTGCAGGAGGCCGCGCGCCAGCCCGATACCGCAGGTACGGCGGCCTTCCGCGAGACCTGGTCGCGCATGGCCGACAAGCTCTGCGATCTCGCGGCCGAGGACGGGGCGAGCGGAAGGTTGCTCTCGGCCGGCGAAAAATACGGACGCGCCGCCACGTATCTGATCACCTGCGAACGGTTGCAGGCCCACGGTGCGCCGGGCCGCCTCGAACTCTACCGCCGCTTTCTCGACGTGTTCGCGAAGGGCGTTTCCTTGGCCAAGGAGAATTGTGAGCGGGTCGAAATCCCCTATGAGGGCGTCCACGTCGCGGGTCTTCTCGTGCGGGCCGAAGGAGTTGAAGGTCCGGCTCCGCTCCTGATGCAGGTCAACGGGCTCGATTCAACCAAGGAGATGAAGTACCGCGTCGGGTTGCCGGCCTGGCTTGCCAAGCGCGGCGTTTCTTCGCTCGTGATCGACCAGCCGGGATCCGGCGAGGCGTTGCGGCTCCACGGCCTGACGGCCCGTTATGACAGCGAGCACTGGGCGAGCCCTGTGGTTGACTGGCTCGAGACGCGGGCCGACGTCGATCCCAAGCGGATCGGATTGGAGGGCGTTTCGCTCGGCGGCTATTTTTGTCCGCGCGCCGTCGCCTTTGAGCCGCGCTTCGCCTGCGGCGTCGCCTGGGGCGCCAATCATGATTGGCGCGACGTGCAGAAGAAGAGGCTGCAGAAGGAAGGCAGCTTCCCGGTGCCGCATTATTGGGAACATGTGCGCTGGGTCTGGGGCGCCAAGGATCAGGACGATTTCGTGAGGATTGCCGAGAACGTTCATCTCGACGGCATCCTCGACCGCATCCGGGTGCCGTTCCTCGTGACGCATGGCGAGAAGGACTCGCAGATTCCCCTGCATTGGGCGCAGCGCACCTACGAGCATCTCGTGAACAGTCCCAAGCGCGAGCTCAAGGTCTTCACCGACCGCGAAGGTGGTTCGCAACATGCGAGCTTCGACAACAGCATCAATGCGGGCCACTACATCGCCGATTGGGTGGCCGAGACATTGAACGGTCGCATCAGTTGAATGCCGGCATTTCCGGAGAGAAGAATGAAAATCGTAGGTTTGGACAGCTTGATCTTCGGCGTGGACGACGTGCCCGGTACCGCACGCTTCCTCATCGATTACGGATTGACACCCGTCGACGTTTCGGAGGCGGGAGGACGGTTCGAGGCGATGGACGGCACGTCGGTGGTGATCGCGCGCGACGACAATCCGCGGCTGCCCGCGGCGCCTGCTTCGGGCTGCCGCCTGCGCAAGACCGTGATGGGCGTCGCCGACGGCGCGACGTTGCAGGCGATCGCGGCGGAATTGCGCAGGGATCGCGAGGTCCGCAGCCTGCCCGACGGCTCGATCGAATCGATCGACGATTCAAATTTCGTCATCGGCTTTCGCGTGACCGCGCGCCGGCCCTTCGTGCTGCCGGGTGAAGTCTCGAATGCGCCGGGTGGATTGGTGTTCCGTCCGGTCAACAGCCTCGGCGTGCCGCCGCCCGGAACGGTGATCCGCCCGCGCTCGCTCTCGCATGTGGTCTATTTCGTGCCCGATGTGTTGAAGGCAGAGGCCTTCTATGTCAACCGGCTGGGCTTTCGCTGCACGGATCGCTTCACCGCGACCGGCCCGTTTCTGCAACCGGCGGGGTCGCTTGACCATCACACTCATTTCCTGATTGCGGCGCCGCCGCATATGCACGGCGTCGAGCACTTCACGTTCCATTTCGGCGGTCCGTCGGAGATGATCACCAACGGCTACCGCTTCGTGGAAAAGGGCTATCAGGCGTTCTGGGGACCTGGCCGCCACATCCTGGGCTCGAACTGGTTCTGGTACTTCAACAGCCCGTTCGCCTGTCACATCGAGATGGACGCCGACATGGATCTGCACGACGCCAGCTGGGCGCCACGCGAGGCTGCATTGTCCGCCGATGCGTCCCAGACATTCCTTCTGAAGATGCGCAAGAAATGGGCCCCGGGTCCAGGGATCCACGAAAATGGCGACTACGCCTGAGGTGAAGATTGCAGGGTTGCTCCGGCTTGGCCAGGCCGACGAGATCGGCGAGGGGCAATCGCGCGGCTTCGATCCCCACGAGTCCGGCGAGGACGCGATGTTCGTCGTGCGATGGGGCGGTGTCCTGCAGGCCTGGCGCAACGCGTGCCCGCATGTCGACGGAGCGCCGATGGCGTGGCGCAAGGACGCGTATCTAAATGCCGACGGTACGCGCATCGTGTGTCATGCGCATGGAGCGGAATTCTTGCCGGACAGCGGGATATGCGTGCACGGCCCGTGCATCGGAAAAAGACTGACCGGCTTGCCGATCGTCATCGATGCGCGCGGCGATCTCTTGGTAACAGAAGAATAAGGCAGCCGAAAAGGCGCAAATTCGGGAGGAGAGACACCATGGCGGTGGTTCGTAAGGTTTTGACAATCGGTGGCGGATTTTCCGGCATGGCTGCGGCCATCCAGATGCGCAAAGCCGGCATCGACGTCGATCTCATCGAGATCGATCCCGACTGGCGGCCTGAAGGGGCCGGCATCACCGTTAATGGTCCGACCTTGCGCGCGCTGGAGACGATCGGGGTCTTCGACGAATTCGCAAGGCGCGGTTTCACCTCCAGCGGCGTCGATCTGTTCACGCCCAACGGGCAGAAGATCGGCGAGATCCCGACGCCCAAGGTCGCAGGCTCGGACGTTCCTGGCGGCGGCGGGATCATGCGGCCGGAACTGGGACGAATCCTCGCCGATGCCACCCGTGCAAGCGGCGTCGCGGTTCGTGTCGGATGCACCTACACGGCGATCGAGCAGACGGGCGACCAGGTCACCGTTGCGTTCACCGACGGGACGCTTGGTACCTACGACCTCGTCGTCGCCGCCGACGGCGTCCACTCGAAAACGCGCGAACGATTTTTCCCGGAGGTCACGCCGCCGCAATACGTCGGACAGGGCGTCTGGCGGGCCGTCCTACCGAGGCCGTTGATTATCGTTCGTCCGCGCATGTGGCTGGGCGGCGCGGTGAAGGTCGGGGTCAATCCGGTCTCACTGACGCACTTGTACATGTTCATCACCGAGCCGCGGCCGGAAAAGCTGCACATTGATCCGGAGAGCTGGCCGCAGCTCGTCGCCGGCATGATCGAACCGTTCGGCGATCCGGTTCTTGCCGCGCTTCGTCCCTATCTCTTCGCCGCCGAGGCCGCGATCGACTATCGCCCGCTCGCCAACCTTCTTGTGCCGGCACCGTGGAATCGCGGTCGCGTCATCCTGATCGGCGATACGGTCGCGGCGACCACGCCGCATCTGGCATCCGGCGCTGGTATCGGCATCGAGAGCGGCATCGTTCTTGCGGAAGAGCTCGCCAAGGCCGCGACCCTGCAAGTCGCGTTCGACGGTTTCCATGCGCGGCGCTGGGAGCGTTGCCGCATGGTGATCGAGAATTCGGAGAAGCTCTGCCGGATCGAGATGGAGAACGGCGACAAGGCCGAGCATGCGAGGATCATGCGGGAGTCGGTCATGGCTCTGACGCAGCCGATTTGATCCGGCGGAAGGCTGCGTGCGCAGCCCGCGGCTCGGTGCTGTCGTGCCGAAACACAAGTCACAAAGAAGGGGGAAATAGCAATGCAATCGACAACTGAAAACTGGTCAGGCCGTCTTCCACTGATGGTGGCGCACTGCGCCGGCATGGTCGACCTCGTCGCTTTGCCGGTGTGGGTCGGCGCCCTGATCGCGCAGTACAAGTTCGCGCCTCAACAGGCGGGAGGGCTTGCGACGCTGTTCCTGACGGGCGCGGTGCTTAGCAGCCTATTCTTTGCACCACGCCTCCACCGCATGAATGCGCGGCTGGCCGTGATCGGCGGCTTCGCGCTTGCCGCGGCTGCCTTCTTCGCCGCAGCGTGGGTCACGGATTTCCCGACGCTTGCCGTGCTGCACGCTCTTGCGGGCGCTTCGGCGGCCTGCGGCCTCAGCTTCACGCATGGGACGATCGCGCGCAGCGCTAATCCGCATCGCCTGTTTGCGATCGTCGGCATGGCACTGGGCGTCTTCGCCATCGTGTTCCTCGGCGCGACGCCGAACCTGATTGCCGCGTTCGGGGGACGCGCGCTGTTCGCGGTGTTCTCGGCCATCATGGCAGTTGCCGCAATCGTCGCCGCGATCTCGTTCCCTGCCGCCGTTACTCGTGACAAGAGCCCGGTCGCCGACGTCAGCCACCTTTCGCGGGCCGTGTGGTTTGGCGTGGCCGGGGTGAGCTGCATGGCGCTGACCCAGGCGATGATATTCAGCTTCATCGAGCGCATCGGGGTCGACAGGGGATTCGGCGCGGAAGCCGTCACGGGTGTGCTGATCGCGCTCGGTCTGGTCAATCTCCTGCCGGCCTCGCTCGCAGCTGTCCTCGAACGGAAGTTGTCGGCGAGGACGGTGGTGCTCGCGGGTCCGATCTGCCAAGCGATCATCGCGGTGGCGATCACGTTCGGCAGCGGCCTTCTCGCCTATGCGATCCCGACGGCGTTGTTTGCCGCCGTGATGATCTTCACGCATACTTTCGCCTTCGGTCTGCTATCGCGGCTCGACCCGACGGCGCGCGCGCTTGCGGGGACGCCGGCCATGCTGATGATTGGAGCCGCGGTCGGCCCGATCCTCGGCGGCACGCTGGTTCAATCATTCGGCTACCAGGCGCTGGGACTTGGCGCGATCGCCATCTCGACCGTCGCGGTCCTGTTGTTCTCGAGAGTGTTTGCCACGAGCGCAGGGGTCGCTGGCCCGCAATCCCTCGAAGTTGCCTGATCCCGAACAGAATTGAGGAATGACAATGTCGCTTGCACCAATTCGTCGTGTCGTGACGGGTCACGATGCGCATGGGGACGCCGTGATCGCCACCGACGACTCCCTGCCGACGGTGGTCGAACTCGCCGCGATTCCGGGGACGATCTTCCATGAGGTGTGGAGCACCGCCGCCACGCCTGTTTCCATCGACAACGGACCGGACCCGACCATTGGCCCCCTGTGCCTGCCGCCGCCGTCGCACGGCACCCGCATCCGTTTCGTCGATATTCCGCCCGACGCCGAGGACTTCCTCAAGCACGGCGCGGCGCGGATGAAGGATGCGTTCAGCCAGGTCGGCGACGTTCACGCATCGACCGTGCGACAGGACTCGCCGCATCCGTTGATGCATCGTACCGAAACCGTCGACTACGGGATCGTCATCTCCGGGGAGATCACGCTGGTGCTCGACAAGGGCGAAGCGAACCTGAAAGCCGGCGACGTCGTGATCCAGCGCGGCACGAACCATGCGTGGGCCAACCGAAGCGGCCAGCCGTGCCGAATGCTGTTTGTGCTCGTCGATGGACAATTCAGCGACGAGGTCAATCCATCGAAGGCTGGCTCATGAGACTTGCGACCTACGATGACGGGACGATCGACGGCCAGCTGGTCGTCGTTTCCAGGGATCTTCAGCGGGCGGTCGATGCTCGCGCGATCGCGCCGAATCTCCTGACGGCGATCCGTCGCTGGCCATCGGTGGAGGCGCCACTGCGCGTTCTCGACGAGCGGCTCGACCACGGCCGCGCGGATGATGCCGTGCCGTTCAATCCCGCGCGCTGCCTCGCGCCGCTGCCGCGCGCGCCGCAATGGTGCGATGGATCGGCATTTCTCAATCACGGGCGGCTGATGGATCTTGCCTTCGACAAGCCGCCGATTCCGGATTTCGACACGATCCCGGTGATGTATCAGGGAGCGAGTGACGATTTTCTCGGCCCGCAGGCCGACGTGCCCTTTTTGACCGAGGCGGACGGAATCGATTTCGAGGGCGAGTTCGGGGTGATCGTCGACGAGGTGGCGATGGCGACGCCGGCCGCGGACTGCGGTAGGCACATCCGGCTGTTGGTGCAGATCAACGACTGGAGCCTGCGCGCCGTCGGCGCGCGCGAGGTGCGAACTGGATTTGGTTTCCTCCAGGCCAAACCTTCGACAAGTTTCGCGCCAATCGCCGTGACGTCGGACGAACTCGGCAACGCCTGGCGTGACGAACGCATCGACATGCAGCTTGGCATTTGGCGCAACGGGGAACGGATCGGCGCGGCCTCGGGCCGCGAAATGGCGTTCAGCTTTGCGGATCTAATCGCCTATGCCGCGAAAACGCGCCGCCTCACGGCGGGAACGATCATCGGATCGGGAACCGTGTCGAACGCCGATCGCTCGGTGGGCTCGAGCTGCCTTGCGGAGATACGAGCCATCGAAATGCTCGATCATGGCGCCGCCAAGACGCCGTTCCTGAAATTCGGCGATCGCGTGTCCATGCAGACGCGCTTCGCCGACGGGCGGGACGGACCGTTTGGTCGCATCGATCAGAAGGTTGTCGGGGCGGGCGAGCGTCACGAGTCTGCGGCGCGGCCTCGCTCGTCCGATCGCGGCGGCGCTTGAGCCGATGCGGATTCTGGTCACCGGAGCCGCGGGGTTCATCGGGAGCGCGTTGTTGAAGTCGCTGATCGGCGACCCCGCTGGGCCTGAGATCGTCGCCGTCGACCTCGCCGAGCGGCCGGCCTGGGCTGCAGCAGGTCGCGTGCGCTGGATTTGCGGTGGGGTCGACGATTGCGCCGTCATGGACGAGATCTTTCGCGGCGAATTCGATCTTGTCTTCCATCTCTCGAGTGTCCCCGGCGCGCTTGCTGAAAGCGATCCGCGGCTCGGACGTCGCGTCAATCTCGACGCTTCGCTCGATCTCCTGGAGCGATTGGCGGCGACGTCTCGCTGCCCTCGCGTGGTCTATGCCAGCAGCATCGCGGTCTACGGCCCGAGCTCCGGTCCCGTCGGTTCGCGAACGCCGCCGCGTCCCGCAATCACCTATGGCGCGCACAAGCGCATGGTCGAGATCGCCCTGGCCGACCACACCAGGCGAGGCGAGATGTCGGGCATCTCGGTGCGGCTGCCCGGCATCGTGGCCCGACCGGGACCGGCGAGCGGATTCGGTTCCGCCTTCATGAGCGAACTCCTGCACGCGCTCGCGGCCGGCGAGCCCTATTGCTGTCCGGTGTCGCCGAGCGCCACTATGTGGTGGCTGTCCGTCGCCCAGGCGGTGAACAACCTCATCCACGCCGGTGCGATCGCCCATTGCGGTGCTGTTCAGCTTCCGGCACTGCATCTCACCACAGAAGAGGTCGTCGAAGGGTTTGCTGAGACCTGCGGAGCGGAACGAGCGTCGCTCATTGAGTACCGTCCGGATGATCGCATCGAGGCGACATTCGGGCGCTTTCCTGAACTGGACGTTGCCGAGGAGCGCGCGCTCGGCTTCGCCGACGACGGCTCGGTCGCGACGCTGTTCAGGAATGCGCTCGCCCATGCAAACTAGACCCCTGGCTAAGAGTGGGCGACATACAAGAAAGAGTCGCCGCAGCGCAAAGGGACCTTGAACAGGCTTTTGCCGGCGGCCGAAATTTCCATTTCGGCCCGTGGCTCAAATGGTGGGTTTTGGCCTGAGAATGCCGAAAATGCTTTGTGTTTCAATAGGGATTGACTGACTCCCTCTCCGCCATTTGCACGATTTTGTACGCGAAGCTACGAACTTCTACGATCCTAAACGGTGCCGTTGAGCGCCTCCTGCAGGCCGCTTGCCAAGCTTTGCGCGATCAAACCGCAGGCAACAGCGCGAGAAGGCTTCCAGTGGGCAGAATCCGATTTCGACTGGAGCTGCATGGTGTGAGTGAACCCGTCATTGCCAACGTCGAAAAATGACGCTCGCGTTGACGCCCCCGAAGCCGAATCCATTAGAAATCGCATGCTCCATGGGCATGCGCCTTGCCTCGCGGGCCACGATGTCCACGCCTTGGGCTGCCGTGTCGCCATTGTCGAGATTGAGTGTGGGCGGTGCCACCTGATCCCGTAGCGCCAGGATCGTGAAGACTGCTTCGGCTCCGCCGGCTGCGCCGAGCAGATGACCGGTTGCCGATTTGGTGGCGCTCACAGCGATTTTTTCGTCGCGGCCGAACACGGCTTTGATCGCTTCCAGTTCGGAAACGTCGCCAACAGGCGTCGAAGTGGAATGGGCGTTGAGATGCTGGATGTCGCCGGGCTTGAGGCGGGCGTGCCGCAACGCGCCTTCCATGGCGCGGCGCGCGCCGTCGCCGTCCTCGGGTCCTGACGTGATGTGGTAGGCGTCAGCAGTCGTGCCATAGCCGGCGATTTCAGCGATCGGCTGGGCGCCGCGGCGGAGCGCGTGCTCGAGCTCTTCAATGATGAGGATACCGGCGCCCTCGCCCATGACGAAGCCATCGCGATCGCGGTCGAAGGGGCGGGATGCACGCGCTGGCGTTTCATTGAAGCCCGTCGAAAGGGCGCGTGCGGCGGCGAAGCCCCCAAGGCTTACGAGATCGATGCAGGCTTCCGAGCCACCGCAAATCGCAATGTCGGCTTCTCCTGATCGGATGAGGCGCGCGGCATCACCGATCGCTTGCACGCTGGCGGCGCAGGCGGTGACCGGCGTACCGATCGGCCCCTTAAAACCGTAGCGGATGGAGATATGGCCGGCCGCGAGATTTGCGAGAAAGGACGGCACGGTGAAGGGCGAGAGGCGCTTGACTCCTCGCTGATCGGTGGTGCGAACCGCCTCGACGATTGCCGGAAAGCCTCCGATGCCCGATGCGATCACGGTCGCCGTGCGCTCCATGGAATGCGTATCCGATGGAGTCCATGCGGCTTTTGCCATCGCCTCGGCCGCAGCGACCAACGCGAACAGGATGAAGCGGTCCATCCTCCGCTGATCCTTCGGCGGAACGACCATATCCGGATCGAAGCCCCCATCAGGATCATCGGCTTTCGTTGGGACGATGCCGGCGACCCGCGCGGGAAGGGCGGCCGCCCATTCGGGAAGGGCAGCCAACCCTGAATGGCAAGCGAGCAGCCGCGACCAAACCAACTCGCTGCCGCAGCCCAGCGGCGATACCAGTCCCAGTCCCGTAACGACGATGCGACGCATGATCAGATGACTTTCGAGGTGCCGGTCTCGAGAGAGCCGGGGTTACCGAGTTCTTTCTAAATATCTCGTGGCCGGTTGACCTGACGACGTGAGCGCACGGCTCAACGCAATGCGGTGTGCTCCAGTCCTGCGCATTTTTTATCCTCCCATTGGAACGGTGGCGGAAGCCGAGAAGTTTCCGATATCGCCGCACGACCTTTGAAGCTCTACAGGTGGCGAGAACTAAATGGCGAAAATCGCCCTTCGCCGAATTAGCGGCGTTCACGATTGCAATTGATGGACACGGTCATCCTGCGACCCGACTGGCATTATTCGGGACTGGATCTGAAGATCCTCTACATCACGCTCGAGCTTTGCGACACGCTCTTCCAGCCTAAACGTGTACTCGCCGCGCGGATCGTCCATGCCTACGACTTCAGCCCAGTAATTCAATCTCTTCCAAACGCGATTGAACATAGTTGCACACTCCTCTATTTGATCTTTACTGTCATTCCGTCGCCAATATTACGCGGGCCAGCTCCGACGGATTCTCGACAGCTGAGAAGTGGCCGGTATTTTTCAACGTCACTATCTGCGAGGCAGCGACCAGTGACCGTGTGCGTTCGCGCTCATTTGGTCGGGACCAATCGCTATCGCCATAAATGAGCGTCACGGGTGCCGAGATCTGCCGATAGTAATCGCGGGCCTTGCTCCAGGATCGCCATCCTGCCAGCACCTTGCGTGCGATCCGCTTGTATCCCGGGCGATGGGCCACTTCATCGAATTCGGCGAGCAGATCGGCCGGCAATTTGCGCGGATCGTGATATCCGCCGCCCATGATCTTGCGGAGAACGATCTTGTTTTCGAGCGATGCATTCATCGCGCCAACCAGCGGGATCTGCAAACTTCCGATGATGAAGTTCGCGAACCAGTTGCCGCGTCGAATACCGTCCCCGTAGCGGGTCTCGTAGTCGTAGGGGTTGATTGCATAGACCCGCTTCACCCGCTGCGGAAGCGAGGCCGCAACCGTAAGGGCCAATGCCCCGCCGATCGACTCGCCAACAAGGGTGACGGCCGACAGGTTTAGCTCCTCGATGAAGCGAATGACGGCTCGTCTGAAGTAGGGTTCGTCGAAGCTCGCGCTCGGATCAATTGGCGAGTGTCCATGACCCGGGAGGTCAATGGCGTACACCGTGTGCGATCTGGCGAGGAGGGGCGCAAGACTGCGGAAATATTCGAGCTGCGTCCGGATCGTATGTAAGAGGAGTAGCGGCGGCCCGCTGCCGATCTTTTGGAAACGCAGGCTGAGCGCATCCGATATTTTGAGCAGACTTGGTTTGGCTTCAGTCACGCTGAGCATTTGATCTCTCTGTGCTTTGATGGGGCGATCTTCAAGCGGCAGCGGCTTCGCGAACGTGTTCGACGGCCGCATTCAGAAAGGCCTGAGCGAAAGCCGGGTCATTGACGGCGCGCGATAGCGTCATGGCGCCGACCATCGTCGACAGAACGACCATGGCCTTCCCGTTGGTATCCTCGCCGTCGGTCTGCGGAAGCAGGGGGCCGAGGACTTCGAGATACGCCTTGATTCCCTCTTCGAAGGCCGCTTTCACGCCGGCCCCTTGTCTGGCGGCGTCCGAGCCGAGCGCCACGACCGGGCAGCCGTCCAGTTTTTCTTCGCGATGGCCCGCACTCAGGTAGAACGCGATCACCGCGCCAAGCGGATCATCAGGATTCTCCGCGATCGCGGTCGACCAGCGTTGGGAGGCGCTCTCCAATGCCCGTCTGGACGCCTGTGCCGCCAAGTCCTCCTTTGACTCGAACTGCTTGTAGAAGGCGCCTTGGGTTAGCCCGGCCCCCTCCATCAGATCCTTGAGCCCGATGCCATCAAAGCCGCGCTCCCTGAAGAGGCGGCTGGCCACGTTGATCACGGTCTGGCGGTTCTCAGCAGCCTGAATGCGACTCACGCGCATCGTGGACCTCCATTTGGATTTCGTTCGAACTCTATATATCAGATAGCGTTCGAATGCAATCTATCAAGTGAGGTGCCCGGAATCGGGCCGCCGGAGGGCTGAAATGACTGGTTTCCAGCGATCACATTCTCGTTAAGGCGCTAATTTAGATTTCGATCATACTCTAAATAGATTATAGAGCTCGAACGAAATCTAAGCGACATGGAGACGGCGATGAAAAAGAGCAAACTTGTGATCGTGGCTGGTGTCCTGATCGCGGCGTCCGGAGCAGCCGTCTTCGCTACTCTTGCCATTCCCGCTCAAAAAGCCTCCGCGGCGCGTGGCCCGAGGCAGGACCCGCCGATGGTCAGACTGGCGACGGCAGCGCCGGTGAGCGGATCCGAACGCGGCTTCACGGGCCTGATCGGAGCCAGGGTGCAGAGCAATCTCGGTTTTCGCGTCCCCGGTAAAATCGTGGAACGGCTTGTGAATACCGGTCAGCAGGTCAAGGCCGGCCAGCCGCTGATGCAGATCGACGAAACCGACCTTCGCCTTGCGCTCACGGCGAAGCGCAACGCCGTTGCCGCAGCGCGTGCGTCCGCCGTTCAGACCGAAGCGGATGAGCAGCGATACGCCAAGTTGGTGAGCGACGGATGGGCTTCCCGACAGCGCTATGAGCAAGCGAAGGCCGCGTCGGATACGGCCAATGCGCAACTCGCCAGCGCTGAAGCTGATGCGCGGGTCGCCGAGAATCAGGCAACTTACTCGGTCCTGGTAGCGGACGCTGACGGAACGGTGGTCGAAACGCTTGGCGAGCCCGGGCAGGTCGTCGCTGCCGGCCAGAGCGTCGTTCGGATCGCAAAGGCCGGCCCCCGCGAAGCGGTGGTCGCGCTTCCCGAAACGATCCGGCCGGCGATCGGCTCGGTGGCCGAGGCCAGCGTGTATGGGGCCGATGGGCAGCGCTATACGGCGCATCTGCGCCAGCTGTCGGACGCCGCCGATGCTCAGACCCGTACCTATGAGGCCCGCTATGTGCTCGACGGTGAGGCCGCGGCAGCCCCCCTTGGCGCGACGGTCACCATTCGGCTTGCAAGCCAGGAGACTCAGTCGGAAGTCCAGGTGCCACTGGGAGCCGTGCTCGATGACGGCCGGAAGACCGGTGTGTGGATCCTGGACAGCGCGACATCGACCGTCCGCTTTCGGCCCGTCAAACTTGTTCGGCTGAGCGGCGAAAGCGCCGTGATCTCCGGATTGAGTTCTGGTGATCCGATTGTTTCTCTCGGGGCTCATCTCCTGCAGGAGGGCGCTCAAGTCAGGACTGCGTCTGAAAGCAGAGAAAACTAACGAGCTTCAAACTTTCCGCGATCACCGTTGGAGACCTACAATGCTGTACGGTTACATTGTCAAAAACGAAATCCGCAAGACCTTCGACCACGTCAACAACCATCGCTGGGATGAAGCGGTGAAAGCGGTCGCGCCGCATGTCCATCACCGCGTTTCTGGCGCCCACGCGCTTGGTGGTGAGCGCCACGACAAAAAAGCCATGCGCCGCTGGTTCGAGCGCCTCGGACGCGTCCTGCCCAATCTCCGTCTCACGGTCAACAACATCTGGGTGAAGGGCTGGCCGTGGCATACCACCGTGTTTGTCGAGTGGGACGGTACCGCAACGCTGCTCCACGGTGACGCGTCGTACATCAACCGTGGTCTCCACGTGTTCACCCTGCGGTGGGGAAGAGTCTATGCACTCGAGGAATTTCAAGATTCACAGGCAGCGGCCCGTGGGCTTGCCGCCCAAGCGGCAGCGGGCCTCAAAGAAGCTGCCGCCGAACCCATCGCAAGTTAGCAGAAGCGCAGTCAGAGGCTGCGTTTTTTTAGGTGAGCGCGGTTGGCTCGGCGCACACCTGCTGCGGGATAGCGAGCGTCAGGACGAACATCGAGGAATAGGAGTGGCCAACTGATGAACCTCAATCTTTCCGCGATCGCCGTTCGCGAACGGGCCGTGACCCTGTTCTTCATCCTCCTGCTGGCGGCCGCAGGCGCCTACGCCTTCCTCATGCTCGGGCGGGCGGAGGACCCATCCTTCACCATCAAGACCCTGACGGTCACGACGGTATGGCTAGGCGCGACGGCGCGCGAGATGCAGGACCAGGTCGCCGAACCCTTGGAGAAGCGGATTCAGGAGCTGACCTGGTACGACCGGGTGGAGACGACCACACGGCCGGGTTATGCGTACATGACGGTTACGCTGAAAGACAGCACCCCGCCATCCAGCGTGCAGGAGGAGTTCTACCAGGCCCGCAAGAAGCTCGGGGATGAAGCGCGCAAGCTGCCGTCTGGTGTGCTCGGCCCCTTCGTCAACGACGAATATTCGGACGTGAGCTTCGCCCTTTATGCCCTCAAGGCGAAGGGCATGCCGATGCGAGAACTCGCCAGGCAAGCCGAGACCATTCGCCAGGACCTCCTGCACGTGCCCGGCGTCAAGAAGATCAACATCCTCGGTGAACGTCCCGAACAGATATTCATCGAATTTTCCTACGCCAAACTGGCAACCCTCGGCGTGTCGGCTCAGGATATCGTTGCCGCCTTGCAGCGGCAGAACACCGTCACACCGGCAGGCTCGATCGACACCAAGGGGCCGCAGGTCTTCATCCGAATCGACGGCGCCTATGACAGCGTCCAGGCCATCGCCGACACGCCGATCGTCGCTGCGGGGCGGACGCTAAAACTCTCCGACATCGCCGAAGTCCGCGGCGGTTACGAGGATCCTCCCGCCTACCTCATTCGACACCAGGGTGAGCCATCCATCATGCTCGCGGCGGTTATGCAGGAGGGCTGGGACGGCCTCGCGCTCGGCAAGGCGCTGGAGCAGAGATCCGCAGCTATCGCAGGGACGCTGCCACTCGGGATGACTCTCGCCAAGGTCAGCGACCAGGCCGTCAACATCACCTCGGCGGTTGACGAATTCATGATGAAGTTTGCGATGGCGCTCGGCGTGGTGCTGCTGGTGAGCCTGCTCAGCCTCGGCTGGCGTGTCGGCATCGTCGTGGCGGCTGCCGTCCCTCTGACGCTTGCCGTCGTGTTCCTCATCATGCTGGAAACCGGCCGGTTCTTCGACCGCATCACGCTGGGCGCCCTCATCCTGGCGCTTGGTCTTCTCGTGGACGACGCCATCATCGCCATCGAGGTGATGGTGGTGAAAATGGAAGAGGGCATGGACCGCATCAAGGCGGCGGCCTACGCCTGGAGCCACACTGCAGCGCCAATGCTGTCTGGAACACTGGTGACGGTCGCGGGGTTCCTGCCGGTGGGCTTCGCGCGCTCGACGGCCGGCGAATACGCCGGCAACATCTTCTGGGTCGTTGGGTTCGCTCTCATCGTCTCCTGGATCGTCGCGGTGGTCTTCACGCCCTATCTCGGCGTCAAGATGCTGCCCGTGATCAAGCCGATCGAAGGCGGTCACCACGCGATCTACGGCACACCGAACTATCGGCGCCTGCGCCGGCTCATCACCTTCGCCGTGCGCCACAAGTTCGTAACCTGCGGCATCGTCGCCATCGCTTTCGCGCTTTCCGGCGTCGGCATGGGCGCCGTCAAGCAGCAGTTCTTCCCGACCTCCGACCGCCCCGAAGTGCTGGTGGAGGTTCGCCTTCCGGAAGGCACCAGCATTGAGACGACGACCGCTGCGGTCGAGAAGCTCGAACATTGGCTGGGCAGCCAGCCCGAGGCCAAGATCGTCACGAGCTATGTCGGTCAGGGGGCTCCCCGCTTCTTCTTCGCGATGGCCCCTGAACTGCCTGATCCGGCCTTCGCCAAGATCGTCGCGCTGACACCGGACGAGGAAGCGCGCGAAGCTTTGAAGCACAGGCTCCGAGAGGCGGTGTCGCAGGGGCTCGTACCTGAGGCCTATGTGCGCGTCACGCAGCTTGTGTTCGGACCCTACACGCCGTTCCCGGTCGAGTTTCGCGTCACCGGGCCTGATCCCGCGCAATTGTACGCTATCTCCGAAAAAGCCCTCGATATTATGCGTGGCGTTCCCGATGTGCGGCAAGCGAACCGCGATTGGGGCAATCGCACGCCCGTGCTCCGCTTCGTCCCGGATCAGGATCGACTGAACCTCATCGGCCTCTCAACAGCGGAGGTGGGCCGGCAACTCCAATTCCTCCTCACCGGCATCGCCGTGACCCAGGTCCGCGAGGACATCCGCAATGTCCCCATCGTGGCACGCAGCGCAGGCGGCGAGCGGATGGATCCGACGCGTCTGGCGGATTTCTCATTGATGAGCCGGGACGGCCGCCCGATTCCGCTCGACCAGATCGGCCATTCGGAAATCCGTCTGGAAGAGCCGATCCTGAAGCGCCGCGATCGCACGCCCGTCGTCACCATCCGCTCGGATATCAATGAGGCCACCCAGCCTCCAGAGGTTTCCAAGGAGGTCATGACGGCCCTTCAGCCGCTGATCGCATCTCTTCCGGCCGGCTATCGCATCGAATTGGGCGGATCCATCGAGGAGGCAACCAAGGCCAATGACGCGCTGGGCAAGGTCTTCCCGGCCATGATAGCCGCCATGCTGATCGTCACCATGCTGCAGGTGCGATCCTTCTCGACGATGGCCATGGTCATGCTGACGGCACCGCTTGGCCTCGTAGGCGTCGTACCGATGCTCCTCACCTTTAACCAGCCCTTCGGATTCAACGCCATTCTGGGCCTGATAGGACTGGCGGGCATCCTGATGCGCAATACGCTGATCCTGACCGAACAAATCCAGGAGAACCGCGCTGCCGGCCTTGATGACTATCACGCCGTCATCGAGGCCACGGTGCAACGCACGAGGCCCGTGATCCTGACCGCACTTGCCGCCGTGCTGGCCTTCATCCCTCTCACGCATTCCGTGTTCTGGGGATCGATGGCCTATACGCTGATCGGCGGCACGGCGGTCGGCACGGTGCTGATCCTGCTGTTCCTACCTGCGCTTTATGCCGCGTGGTTTCGGATCAAGCCGACTGCAGATAAGGTGCACCCGAATTCGGCGGAGCAACCGGAGTTGCGACCGGCATTGGCTGCCGAGTAGAGCTCGGTGAATTCGATGAACCGTCCGGTCCGAACGGGAAAGATTTCCGACGAGGCGCGCACGAGGATCTTGGAAGCGGCGGAGGAACACTTTCGCCGCGTCGGTCACCAAAGAACTTCGGTGGCCGACATCGCCGCCGGACTCGGCATGAGCCCGGCGAATATCTATCGGTTCTTTCCCTCCAGGGATACAATCGACGCGGCCATCTGCGGGCGTGTTGTGAACGAGATTGCCGACATCGCCTCTGCAATCGCCCGCACCAATGCGTCCGCCATGGAGAAACTCGAGCGGCTCCTGACCGCTGTTCACCACCACGCCAAGATGATGCTGGTCGAGGCAAGGCCCATGCACGAGTTGATCGTCGCCGCCACGCAGCAGAACTGGCCGATCATCAAGGCGCATATTGAGCGGATGGCGACGATCTTCGAGGCGATCATTCGCGAGGGGGTGGAAGCGGGCCAGTTCGCCGCGGAAGCTGCGCGAGCGGTCAGATCCGCGTTCATGCCGTTCCTCCATCCAATTCTGATCGAGTACTGCGTTCAGCACGGCGAAGACACCGAAGCATGCCTGCGCGACCAGATTCGCTTTACCCTGAAAGCTCTGGGCAAGTCCGGCTAAACAGTCTGCTGTATTCAGGTCCGATGCACTCGCCCGCCGGTCCACGATGAGGCGGGCGCTCTTCCACACTCGCAAGGGACATCATCATGAAGATCGGAATCATCGGCGCTGGAAACATCGGTGCAGCTTGGCAGACATCATCCGAATCCAGTTACGCTGTCCGTCCATAAGAAAACAGGGGCTCCGGAATAGTGGATTTGGCGATGTAGCGGACCTCTGCCACTCTTTCACACTATTTCTTACGCCATTCTACACAGAGGCTTGAGGCGCAGCGGGCGCACGGATGCGCCATTGGCTGGTAGCCAGGACCGTAGGTTCCCACGCGCTGGAATGAAAAACAGCTGGTACATCAATGGGGATTGACTGACTCCCTCTCCGCCATGAATCAGTTGTCGGACAGACACTGCACCCGACCGCGGCCGGCGTTCCGAGTGCGAGACTGTGGGCGAGGCGGAGCTTGAACTCCTGGAAGCCGGAGCAGCCGATCGCAATACAGAAGCGGACTACCGTCGGCTGGCTGACATCAGCGAGCTTTGCGGCTTGTGCGAGTGTCGCGCCTAGCCTGCGGCGCGGATCCGCCAGCACCAGATCGGCAACCTTCCGTTCCGATTTGCGTATCAGGTCATACGCCGCGCGCGTCGCTTCGATCACGTTGACCGCCGTCGGACGCGGAGGAGTGGAGTCTAGCAAAGCCATGAATTTTGCCTGGCGCTTGTCGCGGCCTTCGGCTCTGCTGCCCCACTAGGCCGGCAAAGACCAGGGCGACGACTGCGACCGAGATGACGATGATCGCGCCTGAAAATGCATAGATGGTCGGCGAGGCACCCGAATTCATCGCGCCGAACATATAAAGCGGAAGCGTGTTCTGGCTACCGGCCAGGTAGTAGGCGCGCGCCTGCTCGTTCAGTGAAAGGAGAAATGCAAAGACGAAGCTTGAGATGAGATTGGTGCGCATAAGCGGCAGGGTTATGTCGACGAAGGCCCGTATCGGCCCGGCACCGAGGTCGCGGGCCGCCGCGATGGTGCTGGGCCTGACCGCCGACAGGCCGATGAGCGAGACCACAGCGGCGAACGGCAGCGTCCACAGAAGATGTCCGATTGCTATGGTGACCCAAGATGGGGCGAGACCGACAACTCTCAGAGTCGCCGACAGACCGAGGCCCTCAATCGTACCCGGGACGAACATCGCCGAGAGAATGACGAGGAGGAATACGCCGCGCAGGTGCGTCATCGCCCGGTAGGCGAGCGCAGCAGAGAGGCCGATCGGCGTCGCCAGTGCGGCTGTTGCGAGCCCGACCAGCGCGCTTTCCTTGAGAGCCCCCGCGAGGCGGCCATCGTCGAGAAGCGCAAAATACCATTTGAGGCTATAGCGGCTCGGCGGAACGAGTCCAAGCTGCGCGTCCGGGTTCAGCGATGCAAGCAGCAGGTACAGTACCGGCGCATACACGATTGCTAGGCTCAGCGCCGTGATAGTGGTGAACAAAAGCCGGCCGCCGCTTGTGCGTCCCGTGACGATTGCATCGAAGCTCATATGCCGAGGCTTTCGAACAGGCGCGACAGACTGAGCGCGCGATTTGCGATGATGATGAGGACGGTGAGCAGAGTGATGACAACCGTAGCGATGGCGAAGGCGAGGGGGAAATTCACCACTCTCAGGACATCGTTGATCATGATGGAAATGGAAGAAGCACCAGCCCCTCCAAGAAGCTGGATCTCCATCGACGTGCCAACGGCGACGACGAATACGAACAGAAAGCCCGCCACGATTCCTGGCAGGACGAGCGGTAAGACGATGGTTGCGAGCACGGTCCAGAAGCCTGCACCAAGGTCCTGGCTTGCCCGAATCACTGAATGTTCGATCCGCGCGAATGCCAGAACAATGGGAACTATCGCGAATGGCAGATAGGCGGCGACCATCCCCAGCAGGACCGCAAAATCGGAGAACAAGAGCCATTCGACTGGAGTCTCCACAATTCCAAGGCTCATTAGCGCGTTGTTGATGACGCCCTGCCGACCAAGCACGAGGCGCCATGCAAAGGCGCGCACGAGGCCGCTCGTGAAGAATGGAATGGTGAACAGTGCGAGGAGGAGCGCAGCCCGGCGCGGTCCGCTCAATAGACCGACGACCGCCGCGGCCGGAACAGCGAGCAGCGTGGAAGCCGTAGC